>Ga0233425_10006895_pt1 | contig 16367 bp, 17 predicted proteins | sample Watercolumn_Towu_2_FD_181712 | JGI IMG/M metagenome (GOLD analysis project Ga0233425, IMG submission 181712) | Freshwater microbial communities from Lake Towuti, South Sulawesi, Indonesia - Watercolumn_Towuti2014_140_MG | ecosystem: Environmental > Aquatic > Freshwater > Lake | place... | reverse complement strand
CGTTGGGTGTATGAACGGAATTGAAGAAGTTCCATTCCAACAAATGCGGCAGCGGCAGAATCTCGGCGTAGAGATCCACGGTGTGGGCGGCTTCGGGCGACGCATAGACCACGGCGGTAAGCACGCGACGCAGTGTGGCCAACTCACGGACCTGCTCCCGTAACGCGTACATCGACAGTCCCGATGCAACGGTATCATCGACGATCAGCAGCGTCCCGTCGTCGGGCCTCTCACCGTGGAACCTCTCCCCGGAGGCCAATTCCACGAGTCCCGTGCTCGCGTGAATGGCGTACAATCTCACGTGTAGCGCTTCGGCAATCTGACCTGCAGCCGACATTCCCGATCGCGGCACGCCGGCAACGGCAGTGACGTCGTCGGGAATTCGACCAATCAGCTTCTCCACAGCGGCTGTGCGATCGACCGTCCGCACCCACCGGATGTTCTCCTGCCATTTCCCCTGTGGACAGACGGTTTGCAGAACCCGCAACGCATCCTCGTGGCCACACTGCCCGCTGGCCAGACATGGATACAATGCACACCCGCGGCAGTGTTCCGTCAGGATCCGCTGCACGTGGGCGCCCGTGCGGACGTTCCGCGAGTGCGGAGCCAGGCAGCCCCGCTACCAGATGCAGCAACGGTCGAGCAACACAAGCGAGTGTGTGCCAAGTGGCACCGCCACGCGTAACACCGTCCCTGGTTACTCAACCGGGAACTACCCGGCCCTCATTCATCCGTGATCGTGCCGTCACCGACGCGTCAACAATGCGCAATGCGAGATCGTGCTCATGCGCAGGAGCCTCGCGGCCCACCAGAAATAGCCGTTGGCAAATGGGAAATCAGAGATGCGATCGAGGTTGTTGTCGATCGCTTCTCGTACCAGCAGCACCCGTGCAGACACCAACACCATGCTGTAGCCAAGAGGCCGGATCGACGATGGTGCGACCTGCAGATGCCGGAATGACCAAAACTGTATCTTCGAGAATGGCAAGGGCAAACCGGAATGTGAAAAGAGGCCGGCTTGCAGCACAAATGGCAGCTGTCAGTTGATCAACATCCCACTGTCGAGACCGCTCGTTTTGTTCCGACGCGAGTCTTCCTGCGGCTCACACAACCAGGGAGCGTCACTCGTGCCGTTTGGAGCGGGCAGGCCCTGAAATGCCCACGATCGCGCCAGCTCGGAAGTCTCAGCCTTGGTGAGGTTCGCGATAAGCAACAGGTTGTTCCAGCCTTCCAGGGTGGGGTGATGACCGAGACGCTGTCCCAATCGGAGCAATCGACTACATCGCCTCGGATTGCGACGTTGGATGAGTGCCTGCTGGATTACCGCGTCGACAGCCGGCGAACCAAGATGTCGCAGCGCTTCGAAGGCGAATTCAGACCGTCGCTTGCTGCTGCTCAACAGCATCGCCAGGAGTGCGCCGCAGACGGCAGCGTTCGCGGTCGGTTGGTATTCATCCCGCTCGCCAATGTCGTCATACGTTTCCAGCAGACGCCACTGGACCTCGATCGAAGAGCGGGGATTGTGTGCGGCCTCGTACAGCAGCGGACGGCAACGGCCCCCGATGGCCCGCAAAGCCGCCGAGCAGCGCTGCTGCAGTTCTGTGTCAAGGGATTCCAGGCCCGCGATCAAAGCGGCCAGAATCGCACGGGCTGGATCGTTAGGCACTTCGCGCATTCGTCTACCTCCTTGTACTCGGAATATCCGCTGTTCTGCGCAGTATCATGCGCAGTATCAACGGCTCCTGCGGTTGCCATTTCGCTGTCGGGCGAATTCAAGAGATTCTCGTTCTCGCATCGCCGGGCACGCCGCGGGTTGTGGTGGCCAGTCAGGCAACGTCCTACCCATGTCCGGGCTCTTTCCCGCAAATGCGCTCGCATTACGGTTTCTGCCAGCACCCCCCTACTGTCCACTCGCAAACCGCCGGCAATCCGCCCAGCACGCTCGCCATGGACTGTTCCATGATTTGCCGAATGCTGTCCGCCGCTTCCTCCGGCGCGTCGGGCGGTAGATTGACGAGAATCTCGTCGTGCACGAAGCCGTAGACATCGAACCCCGAATAGAGCAACTTCCAGAGGGCGAGCTTGGCCCCGTCGGCTGCGAGGGATTGGAACGGCGTGTTCTTGCTATCGGTATAGCCGACACCCGCTCGAATCCGTCCAGTCAGAGTGGCGGCGGATTGCCGAAACAGACGATCGTGAAGCTCCTGGGAACCACGTCGAGCTGTGATTGCCTGTCTGACTTCATTGTCTCCGATGGCCGTTGGTTGCGCCAGCCTTTGTAGTTGCCTCCAGACGTGCGCCTGGTATTTCGCGCTGGCGGTTGACGTGCCGGCGATGACCTTCTCCACTCCGCGCGCCGCGATTCGACTGCGCTTGCCGCTGCGATCGAATGCAGCCCAAAGCTGCGTTTCCTGAGTGCCGAGGTTTCGAGCCAGCCCGGACATTGCGTCGTCCGCCAGATAACCGTCGATGTCGTTCAGTTCGGGATAGACCTCTGCGATCAATCGCTTACGGAACTCCGCCGCTTCGTCTTCGGTCATCAGCACTCCGTAGTTCGCTTCGGCGTATTCCCGCAACGTCTGAGCTCCCAGCCCGCCAGGCACACCGAAGTTGATTGCTTTGGCAGATTGACGGGCTGCGCGAAAACGATCGGGATCGGTCTCTTTGAGGGCCATAAACTCGTCCAGCGGCAGTTTCTGGATGGTCGCTGCGGTGAAGGCGTGTGGATCGACTCCCTGTTCAATCACTTCCGCAAGGCGAGATCGGCCAAACTTCGCCCGGCAAACAGCGGACAGCGTACGCAACTCGATCGCAGCGTAATCAGCAACGAAAAGGCGATCGCTGGGTGAGCGAGGGACAAACAATCGTCGGAACGCCGGTGCCTTGGGCATCTGCTGCAGGTTCACTCCCGGGATCGAACGGTCACGCGGCTCGGCGCACGACGTTCTTCCGGTGCGTGTCAGCAGGCTGTACTGGCAGTGCAAAGTCGGCACTCCCAGCTTGGACACGAAACCCAGCAGCTTCTCGATCCGTTTCATCTCCGACCAAATCTGTAGGAACCGGTGGTGTCGCACGTATTTCTGCCAGGCTTTGACCGATTGCGAGATGCAGCGTTTCTTTCCCGTGCTGATTGGCACCTCGAACGGGTGGCCGGCGGCGCGAATCTCCTCCGCGACTAGCGTCAGATACGATGCCAGCCTGCTTCCGGCCAGCGAAGGCGTCCGGCTTTGGGGCGTGAGCTTGATCTGGCCGTCGCCGTTTATCACCAGGGCGTCGGGATAGTCGGACCGCAGTTCGTGTACAAGTTCTGCAACACGATTGCGGAGTTCTGTCGTCAGGCCCGACGCACCGACTTGATCCACAGCGACCCCGCGTCGGAACATGTGGGCCAGTACAACGCTGGCCTTGACTTGAATCGTCTCCGACAGGTAGCCGAACTGGTCGACGGCGTCGGGACGAATCTCGAACCGGCTTGCACTGCGATTGAAGCCCCGCTCCAGCATCATCCAACAAGCCGACTCGGCCAGGGCCGGATAGAGTCTGTACGTCACCTGCACGTCGCGGATTGCATATTCGAAGAAACCGCGATCGACACATGGAAAGTCCTCTTCGGGCATGCCGACCAGTTCGCCGAACCGCAACCGGTACGGATCTTCCTTGGTGAGTTCCAGCGTCGTGTACTCCGCAGCGACCTCTGCGAGGTTTCCTGGGTAGACCTTGGTGTTGCTGTCGTTGCGTGCATGGGGTGTCCGGCGGTATCGGCCGGTGGCCAGCTGCAACAGCATGTCGAGGATCATCGTGTCGTACAGCCGGCCCTGTTCGCACGCCTCCCAAAGCACGCGGGCCGCGGGATGTTGCGTCCGCGACAGATGCTCGTGGATGACCCAGAAGTCGAACTGCACGTTGTGGCCCACGAAGGAGGCGTCGCGGTGCAGACCGAGGAAGTCGCCTAACCGGCTCGGATGGATGACGACGTGAACGTGCCCGTCACTCGCCGCGGCCAAAGCCAATCGGGGTACGATTCGGTCGTCTTGCACAAGCTCCGTTTCCACATCGAGTGCGATGGGCAATTCCTGGCGGGACGATAGTCGCTGGTCCGTCCAGAAGCACCATGGCGCGTCACAGGGACTTCGTTCTACTACTGCGATGGATCCTTCCGTTGCCACGTCCGAGATCTCCATAAGAAGACATGAGGTAACGACCCGACAAACCCGACAAGATCCAGCAGTCGCCGTAAGTTGCTTATCTTAGAGCACTTATGCGAATCGGCAGAGCGATTCCCTGGCCGACAGCCAACCCGACATGACCCGACAACCCGACGGCAACACACATAGAGGTGACGCGGACTTGTCGGGTTTGTCGGGCTGTCGGGCCGCAATACTTGTGTCTTCAGCTCGCTGCCGGACCGATCCGGCTGAAGACACGCCCAACTTCATCCCGCAGTGGCTCGATCCTGCTCGGAGTCAGCCGTCGAAGTCAACTCGAAGACTCCGCGGCCCCTGCCTGTTTCGGGTGCCCGGACTGTACCCAAGCCTCGCTGTTGAGCCTCGTACAGCAGCGCACGCACATCATTCATGCAGCGCACGTTCGCCACGTTGCTTCTGAGCAGCTCGCGTGGTTCACATTGAGTGCGATCGTGACGCCTCATCCACTCGAGGAGTCTAGATACCTTCTTGTCCTCCTCCGTCTGTCCCATTCGCTGGCGTACCAGTGCTGCGTGGGCCTTGAAGTACTGGCACAGTTGCGTCGCGCTGTGCACGCTTTCGGCTTCGACGAATGTCGGGAGCGCCTCGCAAAACGGATCTGTCGCGGCCCAGTGCAGCAACTGAATCACTAACGCAAACCTGGCACAGTAGCTTTTCAGCTTCGCATACGCTCCTTCCAACTGCATCGAACCGTTAGCGCCGTTGATGTCGCGGGTGAGAGTGTTGAAGCAGCCGATGTACGCCTGCCTTGCTTCGCCCGTGAGTTGGAGAATCTGCGGCGTTGTTGAACCGTTCAGGTTCGGACTTGGTGCAAGCGCAAGAAGACGGTCCAAGACGGTTTTCCAGCGCAGGCGCATCTCGTCGGCGATCGCGGCATCCGTCCATTCGGACGCGGGCTGCCGCGGAGGGAAGGAGAAGAGAATCCGATCCAGGAAACCGTCATCACGGCCCCGATCAGCCTGGAGTTGGTCGAGCAAATCTGGCTGGATGCCTCCCAGGACGGACAGACACGGGTTAGCAATGATGATGGAGCGGCCTTGTTGCGACTTCCGATCGACCTTGACCATCTCGCCAGACCAAGCTGACAGGTAGAACTGACGATCCGCCCCCCGCCGATATTGATCCATCGATCCCACCCAGGCGCTCAGTTCGTCACGGCAGACAAGCAGGCCTTTCGGGCTTGACTGCAAGCTCACCGCCAGGGCCTCGATCGTGGTGTCCGATACAAACGTGTGCTGCATTGGCGGCGGTTCCTGGGGCTCCACGAGGGGCGAACCGGACGTGTCGCCGGAATTCAGCTGTCGCTTGTACTCCCGCAATTGGAGTTCATATTCGCGTGACGCCGTGTCGAAGTCGCGTTTCAGGCGTGACTGTTCCTCGTGGATTGGACGCATTACCTCCATGAGCGGCGGCGTTTTGGCCTTGCCGGGCTGGCCGACGATTGCCGCATAGGCCCTCGGCAGCTCGATCCAACCCGGCTTGACTTCGACGCCGCACGCGCTACCGATAGCGGCACCCGCGATGATAATCGCGGCAACGCCGGGAAAATCGGTCGGGCAATCCATCGAGAGGGCGATCTGCTCGATGTACTCTCGGATGGCATCGGGTAGAACTTCGACCGGAAAGGCAGGTACCGTGTCCCGGTCTCTCTCCAAGGTGGTCGTCTCTGGCGCAACCATCCGCGGGGGACAGGCACGGTGTCGTGCGCGCAGTTCCGAGATCCAGCTCCGCGCGTCCTCTCCACGATGGCGTCGCGGCTGATGTCCGGCGGCGATCAGGTCGTCGATGCCTTTATAGGTTGTCATCCCAATCCTCTACGGTTAGTTCCAGGCCATTCGCTTCCACGCTCTCGGCAAACTCGGCGAGTTGCTGAAAGACGGGCGCTTTATGATGCACGTCGGGAGCATCGAACGCGATGACCACCTCGCGGGCCCCCAGTTCCCGCAGAACGGGCAATGCCGCTTGCCAGTTGGTGACGCCGGGTATCCCGACCGTGGGCGTGCTGTCCAGGACCCGGCAGACATCCGCTTTGAGCTCGCCCTCCGTCACGCGCACCGTTTCGGCGGACGACGGCGTGCCCAGCGGGACGTGAACAGGACTGCCGGAACTCCGGCCCGATGCGCCGTCCGACAAGTACACGTACTTCGGATGCCTGTCCTGACGCAGCTTGAGCGCACGAATGCGCCCGGAAAGATCCCGGACCGGGATGACCAACCCCGTCGCCTCGCCGCTCAACGTCGGTCCGGACTCGCCGTTCGTGAACCCGGGAACCAGACACAGGTCAGGCCCGATTTCCGTGCCCACTGCGGTCGCGACGGCACGCCGGTCCGCATGACGCAACGTCCGATATTCGGCCCGTTGAATGAACTCGTCGCTTAACCCGCGCCCGCGAAGGCTGTGTCGGTGCGGCTCGCTCAACTCCAGGTGCTGAACCACGGCCGTATACGCCGCGTGCAGCAAACCCGCGCAACAGAGACGGTCTGGCTCGTGGGGGACTTGCTCGTCGGGGACTTGCTCAGCGGAAGGGGTCTGGTCATCCGGCGGAAACAGATCCGACCACCCCAAGCCGAGAGACTGAAGAACCGCATCCGTCTTGCACCCGACGCGGCACTTCAACAGGATTTGACCTTGGCCGCCAATGCCGACATGCAGGCTCGGGTGCTGATCGCCTGGGTGGGAACTGGATGGGTTGTGGTCGGCACAAGGACACTGCGCGTCCCACCCGCCGCGAGTCGGTCGCACGTCGGTCAGTCTCGCCAGGACGCGGGACACAAATTCCGGAATGCTGCTTGTGTTCACGGGTTTCTCCTTATTCTTCGGGATCCACCACGGCACCAGTCGCCTGATGGTGGTGCTGGGTGATCGGGGCACTTCGGTACTCGTTCTGAATCGCCGCGATCTTGCTCTGCAGGGGTTGTTGCAGTTCGCGGATTCTCTGCACGTCGACGGCCTTTGAGCGTGGCCACCAGAGATTCCAATACGTACGTTCCCCGGAAGTCCGGGGAACGACGAAGACCTCGCGTCCCACGAGCGACTGGAACTCCTCGTGGTCGGGGTGCAACCGAGCAAGGTCGTCGTGGTTGAAGCCGAGCCGAGACAACTGCTGCATCGCGATTCGCAACCGGTCTTCGTTCGATGAGATCGTGAGGTACACATACCGATCCACGGGATCGACGGGATCGGTGACTGCATTACCGCTTTGGTCCGAATGCACTGCGGCATCGACCGTTACGGTCAGCACGACCTGTAACTCGTGGTTCGAATTCGTTCTGACGGTCTGGTCGCAGATCGTGCCGCGATAGACTGTGGAGTTTGACGGGGCTTTACCATCCATGTGCTTTGTCTCCTTCTGCTTGTCTGGCAGTTTGGTTGTGGTTGCCGTGCGGTTACGCGTTCCCCCGGCCTTCGTATACCCAGGGAATCCCGGACGAATAGCCTTCGGTTGCCCGTCACTTGCCAGAACCCACACCGGTGCGACAGACAACCCGCGCGCGGGCTGACGACGACGCTCGGACGGAAAGAAGCCTCCGATGCGATTGCTCGCACCGGAGGCACTCCGTCTGCGGCTAAGCGACCGTCGTTTGGTCGTCCGAGCCGGACTGCATCATCTGTCGAATGCGATGCCGTGTTTCGAGCCGCTGCTGCTGATAAGCCGCCAACTCGTCCATCAGACCTCGCACTCCCTTTGCGATTAGCACGGCGCAACAACTGAAAACTGGCGACCTTGCGCATTCTGCCAGGTCCGTTAAGAAGGGATCCAACTCCTCGCTGTCGATGAACATAAGGGGCTCGGATGGTATTCCGCCGAACAAGCCCGTTTCGGAGACCCGCCTGTAGAACTGCACGTCCAGCACAATAGGTGCCCTCTTGCGGTCGCTTTCCTGGTACTCCACCAGCGACGTGGACGCCCGCTGGTGATAAGCCTGTTCACCATACCACTGCCATGCTTCCTGTGCATCGGTCAGTTCGACAAGTGGAGTGGACAGAGTAAACCTATTCCACAACCCCTGCGTGTTGTGATTCAGCATCAGCGTAATCATGAACCTCATGTTTCCCTTTTGCTCATGTTTGTCGCCCATTACAATATAGGGCACCTCGTCTATAGTTTGTCTTAGCCGGTCATATCGACGCAGTATCGCCGCTCGTGCGTTTTCAGAAGCGGACAATGCAGGCGAGGCCGCTTCCGCTGCCGCTTGCAGTGCCATTCGATAGCCAGGCTGAAACTGCTCCATCACATCAATCACTTGCTGGCTAGCGTCGTCAGATCGCACCTCAATCGGAGCAGAGCTCCATCTGATAGCTTCTCGTCCATCGGAGTTCCTGAAGATTGTCAACAGTTTCAACAACACGATACTACTCATGCAACTTCCTTCCACTAGTGAACAACTTGACATAGATACGTCAGCAAAAGCTGCGAGCCCACTCGATGGCTCTCCTAGCTGGCCCGCACCTATCCAACACGTCCTGCATCACGGGTCCTGTCAGGGCCGGCGCACCACAATCGTCGAGAATTCAGGTATTTGTGCAACGCAGTAGACTTGTTGACGCTAAAAAACAGGCATATTCAACGACACATGCCGAAAAGTGCCGGGAAAACACGCTACTTTTGGTGCGCCGGCCCTGCGGGTTCTGTAACACGCATAGATTACTTACATGATCCACCTTCCTTCCAGCTTCGCGATTAGCACCATCGACGGCACCCAGCATAACCGACGTTTCTCTTCAACTCGGTACAAACTGGTACACAAACTGGTACCTCTCCGTGTCCCAGTGGCGACGTGCCGTTGGGTGAGCGAACCTGGCGCATTCTTACGACTGCCGTGCGAGGCCATACTGCGAGCCGGCCACCCCAGACGGCAGTACGGGTTGTGGGTCACGAGGTCTTTCTTGATGTGGCGATGGTGCTATTGGCTGTCCTGCGGCAACGACCCCCGCCACACCGCTTCGGGGGTTTCCTGAATTGTTCGGCGCTGACCGCCGAACGTGCGATCCCTGTCAAAGTTCCCGGCGCAAACATTTCTGTCCGACCGCGCGCCCGAGCGTAACGCACGCACGCTTTCTTAGGCTACGGGCCCTACTGTGCCGAACGGCTTGTGGGGCGCAATCATCCGGCGCGACATTCGCCTGCGTTTTCTGTCGCCGCCCACGATCGCCGGGGCACGGGGATTGTCGGAACGTCCGAAAGGACTCCCACTACCGGCAAGGATGCTCGTCGAGCCACATGGCGGACCGAGTAAAGATGGTCTCACCATCGCTGTTCGCCGTCGTGCCCCCGAATCACAAAGAGACGTGTTGGCCCAACATCCGATTCACTCCGCTTCCAGGTGAACGGTGCTGCTTCGCCTTTCGGTGTTGCGTGCTGCCCGAGCTTTCCGTTGCGTTGCGTGCGCCGCCGATGGCCGCCCCAGTTGGAGTCGTGATGGCGACTGACTCCGTCTCACTCTTCCAGCGACATAGCACTCGCGGTGCTGTTTGATCACGCGACTACGGTACGCAAGACAGCCTGCAAGCCGATTGCCGTCGACGCGGTCAACGCCCATTCGTCAATGTACGTCCGCGATGAGTCACTCTAAACGAGTGCCGACTCCATCGTTAAGGGCGTGCACTGCGCACGTGTGAGTGAAGCCAACGATGCTCGCCAACTACTGTGAATACCTTTGCTTTAATGTCGGGGCATTCCGCTGCTTTTCACTCTCGATAAACGACACACCTTCGCCTGTGATCCAATAACCGCCGCCGGTTCCCTCCTTCGCATCGATATATCCTACGGTCTTCAACCGTTTCAGAATTCGCTTCAGCGAGCTTGCCGTGCAGCATGGTTTCATACATCTGGCAATTTGCGCTGCTTTTAGAGCTTTTGAACTGCTATTCACGCCTTTGCGGCTCAGAACGTCGAGTACCTCATGGTGCCGTGCGTTAAACGGTTTGTCTGCAGTTACTGGGTGCGATGTGGGGATGAGCGTATGGTCGCTTTCGGCATGCGGCATCGGAGGCGTTTGGCGCTCGGCTCGGGTGAGGCAGGCGATGTGATGCCGGAGAGGATTCGGAAGAAAAAGAGATGCTAAGGGAAATCTGGTGGCCGAATTGTTAGGAGATTCGGCTAGTTTCGCGTTGATGTGGCGCTCAGAACTTTGCCAGATCGGCGCTTGTTTAGCGACGGCTGAAAGAAAGGCGTCAAGAACACGGTCGACTTTGAGGCGGTCATTGGTGTTACAAACTGAGAAGTACGTAAAGCCATCGCCGAGATTGAGGTCGTCGCGGCGAAACAGGGCGAGAAGTTCATTAGTGAATGTGGGGTACTTAGATTCAGCAGTAATGTGGCAAATGACAATCAGCAGATTGGCAATTCCGCCTGGTGAGGATTGAAAGTCTAACTTTAAAGAAGCATCCGCGGGCCAATGTCGGCTGCCGTGTAAGTAGACCGCGTCAGTTGATAGAAGGTAAGATATGTGTTCAACGGACACGGCTTCAGCAAGAACCGCGTAGCACTGTTCCCACGAGTTAGCAGAGGTGCCGTTACGGATGTCGGATGCAAGCGACGTCAGAATGTCCAGTTTCAACTGAAGTAGTGATGATCGTTCCTGTTCAAGATCGGGACAGGAAATGCCGTTATAAACAAGGTTGTCTAAGTAGCGTGCGTTCTCGTAGGGAACGCTTGTCCCGTCTTGACGCAAGGTCGAGGCCGTAGTACTTGGGTTTAGCCAGTTGTAGCGTGGCACTCGATCGGAAGAAGAAGAAAGACGGACAAGGTACGGCGGGGAGCTTACGCGAGTGGGATATAGGCAGCCAAGATGGGTGCAAAGCCACCGACAATCGTCAAAGTACTCGGGCCGCATACCGGTGCGGATTATGGATACCTCCGAGTCCTTCTGTTTGCTTGAGAACTGCTGAGCGGCACGTGCGAAGTCGGACAGAGCGAAGCGTGGTGTTTCGGGGTGGGAGATGTATTCCGTTGCAAGCAGGCGACCGAGAAGCGGGTACAAGTCGTCGTTTGGAAAGAAGCGTTCTGCTTCGGAAGGCCTAAGATCGGCTGCTGCGGCAAGGAGCTTGGATGCCGGGTATTCGTGCAACAAGCCCGATTCGAACTGCGATTCGTGGCCCATGGAGTCGGCCCAACGACGGGCGAAGGCACAGATGCGATCCACAACGTGCTGCGTGGGCATTGTCTTGTTCCTGAACGGTGCCTGTAATGAGGAAGAGGCGCCTCCGAGGCTAGTGCAAGAAAGCGATCGGAGCATAGTGCAACGTGTTTGCGTTGTGCGGTGTATCGTAGCTCTTGAAGGCCGGAAGAACAAACGGTCAGGTCTTCGAGAGGACGTTGAGAAGCCAGCACCGGGTTCGGGGACGCTATGACGCAGCATGTTTTGCACCGCATGAGCCTTCCCGGCGGCGTGCGACGTCCGTTGCTGGTCGGTACAGAATGGTGAAGCATGTGCTGGGAACGTCGGGTACGTGTCGGGTGGCTTACCCGACGTGTAGATTGCCGCAATTCTCCGGAAGAATCGGCCGAAAGTCGACGAAACACGAGTCTGTCGGGTTGTCGGGTAGGTGAATGGCGCTGGGAGGAGTCGTCGACGTACCATTCCCTGCCGGTTGCCGGCCGCCCGGAAACCCCGCGGCAGGCAACCGCGGCGTTGGCGAGCTAAATTCTCGCCCAAAACGCGTCATAAGACAGGTACTGAGCGGACGTAGCTATCTCAGGGGTCCTGAAACGGGCGTACGATATCGAGTAACTGCTCCCGCGTCATCCGGACCTTCTGAGGCGGGTCTTCGTCGCATGCACAGGTGAACCAGAGCGTGATATCACCGTTCGCCTCTCTCTCGATCTCGCAGAACCAACGAGAGCACCTACGCTTGCACCCGATTCCCCGCAGTTCACGGATGTGCTCCGTGAGATCGCCGTTGATCAAGGCAGAGTCGGCCTTGGGCGCTTCGATCTCAAGGAAAGGACGCCGCACGAGGCGCGCGGTCCTTCCGGCGTGCTCGTCACGATCATCATCAGAACGGTAGCGGCGAGGGCCAGTTTCGGGGTCAGGTGGATCTACGGCAACTTTGCTTGTGTTGAGCGATGCATCGGACGGACCATCGTCGCCGGACGCGTCGGTTGGCCCGTGTCTTCTACCGTTCGGGCACATACCCGATTTGGATCTTTCATTGTCGATAAGGTCAGGATCGTCCAGGCCGTTGTCGAAGAAATCGGTCAGGCTGATTAGTGCAGGACCCGCGGCTGTCGATTTCGAGTGGCGGTCCGCGGCGCGGCGATCCGAGGCCATGGCCGCATACATGAAAAGCAAGCGATGCAGGACCGCGACATGTGTCGGGTTGTCGGGTTCACCCCAGATCCGAAGAACGGCCGTGCGCAGAAAGTCCATCCGCTCAGCCAGCAGCGCGAGCGGAAAACCGGCGTAGTACGGCTGCGCCTCGAACATGTGCTGAAACAACGTCTGCTCACGATGGGTCAGGCTCGGACGGATTGAGTTCTGGATCGTCCGCATCAAGGCGTGCACGCACTGGCCCACGTACTGGTACGCTCGCCAGCCAAGGCACAGCATCGCCTGGCGAACGTCGCTTTGCGCCAGTTCGCCCCCCGGTGCGGTTTTCTGTTTGGCGATCTGCTTGATCACGGAATTGTTGGACGCGAAGTACCACTTGGCGAAGTCTTCCCGGCTATCGTTCAGGTGCCTTTCCATTGCCGCAAGCAGTCGCGCTTGTACGTAACCAACCAGTTCCTCGTCGGGCTGCGGTTCAATCCTGTCAAGATCGAACAGCGCGATGCGTACGAGCGAAGCCACTTTGTGGTCCGGGCAGAACAAGGGACTCCTGGCGGCAGCGGCGTAGAGCCCGTAATTGATGGCGATCTCGTTGGTCGGGTTCGCGTGGCCATCCTCCGCTGCCAGTTTGCGTCCACGTTGCGAGACAGCCTTCGCAGAGCTGCCGGATTGGCTTGTCCCAAGGTCGTCGGGGCTTTCGGGCAACACCGTGGTGGTGCCGAGTGACTGCCGCCCCGATTGGCGAATGTAGATGTCGCGCGAGTAACGAAATGAACGCAACAGGTGCTCCCGCATACCGTGTTCGCCCCGGTATCCCCGACCGCGGACGTACTGCAGGACCAGATGCATGAAGCGGTAGGACCTGTCCACGTCCGGATCGAAACCCCGGATGCTGTGGATGACGGCCAAGCCGCCAACGGCCCCCAGATCAATCAACTCTTCGAGACTGCAGCGAGGAAGAAACCGTCGTTCGCCGGCATCCGTCAAGTAACAGTCGATGGGCACATTGAATCCATCTGGCAGCCATTTCGTGACGGCTGAGGGTGGATTCCAGATCCCCCTCGAACACTCCAGTTGGATCTTTGATCGACGACTGCGAGGGCTCGGCAGCGTTTCAATCGCGGGCATGTCGAACGACGTCTCGCCGAACGGGACGAGGCTTTCCGTAGCCATAGTTCACCTCCTTGTTATATGGTGCTTGTCTATCAAGTTGACCTTCAGTCAGCGGTCATCTTCTTTGAGCGTAGCGCAAAGAGGCTCCTGGCCGCAAGAGATAGAAACGGCCGCAACATGATTTCTTCTCCCCCGAACATCCGGCTGACCCGATACTTCGTCCCGCGTTACCGGTGTTTCGGCCTGCGATTGGTGTCGCCGGGCCATCCGGTTTTCCCAGGGTTTGTGAGGGAAGGGAAAGCCGATGTCGTGTTACGAAAGGGGAAGTGCATGCCGAACAGCGTTGATCAACGACCCGACAAAGCCAGCGCCGAGGGCACTATTTCCGTGACGGAGGTCTATACGCTGAAGGAAGTGCGGCGGCGGTTGGGGTGGACGGATTCCTCGTTGCGGTCGGCCAAGCGCCACGGTCTGCAGCTACTGTCATGCGGGAAACGCAAGTACGTCGCCGGCCAGGATGTACTGGACTTTCTAAGAAGGAAGCATGCATCGCGTCTCGTGGCCACGGACTAACACGGCGGTGATGAACGACCGTTAACACGATTCGATCCGGAAGCGGCCTGGGAAGGAATCCATGTGGAATCCGACGACCAACGATATGTGCTTGATGCTCGCACTCGTGTTTCTCGATCCGGCCATCTGCGATCGAATCGTCTGTTGCGCCGGAGCCAGTCTGGCCAGACGTATTGGACGAAGCGTCATGAGCGTGTGTGAGATGGTCGCATCCACTCTCAGGAGGCTCTGAAGGAGAGTCCCGATCGCCACAGTCGCCGACAGCCCGACTACCCGACAACCTATTGCGGAAAGATTTGTCCATGTCGCAGGAACGGATTCCCGGCGTTATTCGCAGCGACGAGGCGTACACGACCCAGGAGTTACGACGCAGGATGGGAATCGGTGACTACGTCTGGCGCAAGCTGCGCAAAGAGCTGCGCATCGTCGAATTCGGTCGCAAGCAGTTTGTCCTCGGGCGGGATGTGCTCCAGTACCTTGATACGCAGCCCCACCGCGACGACAAGCCTGACGGGCAGCTCTGACTCGCGTCCCGCCGCCGCTATCCCTCCCGCGCTGCGGCATCTGCTCTGCACGTCTCCGCACTCTTCCTCGGCCGCTCATCGGAAAGCGGTGTTCTGATCCCACCGTCGTTGTCACTCGACGTCTGTCTGCGCCATCGTCGATCGGCCGCCGCAACATCCAGGCGGCAGGCCGGTCCAGCACTTTCAGTATTGAGGAGTTCATTGATGACCGAAATACGCGTCAAAGTAACGAAGCACTCGGGCCGCAAGTACCTGATCATGTATTACGACGACCCCATCACGGGTCGCCGCCAACAACGTTCAACACGTACGGTCAAGCGTCGGGATGCTGAGCGAGTCGCGGCAAAATGGGAGGCCGAGCTTCGCGAGGGGCGCTACGTCGCGGACACTCGCATGACCTGGCAGCAGTTTCGCGAACGGTACGAAGACGACAAGTTGTCGGGTTTGTCGGGTGCAATGCAATCAGCAACTTCGACGGCGCTCAATCATTTCGAACGGATCATCCAGCCGGTCTATCTGCGAGACGTTACCACGGCTCTGGTCAGTCGCTTCGTATCGCAGTTGCGATCCGAGGGGATGCGAGCGACGTCAGTAGCCGCACATGTCCGCCATCTGAAGGCCGTCCTGAATTGGGGTGCTAAGATGAAGTACCTCGCACGACCGGTGGAGTTCGACGAACTGGCGGACAAGGGGCGTACGATGATGCGCGGCCGCCCGATCACGGACGATGAGCTTACCCGGATGCTGGGCGAGGTTGAAAACGGATTGATCGCCGCGCAAGACGCGAAGAACGCGAGTAAGAAGCCCGATCCTGGACGGAAGAGGTGCGAAGCGGTCCGCCAACGGCTGCGAGATTCGCGTCGGAGCCGTGCAGCAGCCGTGGCCGAAGGGTGGAAACGCCTGCTGCGAGGGCTCTGGCTTTCGGGGTTGCGTCTGGAGGAGGCGGTGAAGTTGTCTTGGGATTCCGATTCCGCCTTCTCCGTGGATCTCAGCGGTCAGTTTCCACACTTCCGCATCTACGCAGAAGCCCACAAGTCGCGGCGGGACGAGCTCCTGCCGATGACGCCGGACTTCGCAGGCTTTCTGCTGCAGACTCCGCCCGGCGAGCGGAATGGCCGCGTGTTTCCGCTGATGGGGCTCGGGGGCAATCCAGTGACACGGTCCGGCGTAATCGGGCCGGCGATCTCTCACATCGGCCGCTGTGCCAACGTCGTGGTCAATCGTACCGAAGGCAAGTGTGCATCAGCGCATGATCTGCGGCGAGCGTTCGGCACTCGCTGGGCACAGCGAGTGAAGCCGGCCGTGCTCCAGCGACTGATGCGACACAGGAGTCTCGAAACCACGTTGCGATACTATGTGCAGCTGGATGCGGATGACGTGGCCCGCGAGTTGTGGGCTTTGCCGTGATTCGTTGGCACTTTCGTTGGCACTGGCCCAGAAAAAGGCGAAAAAGCCCCGCGAAGCGGGGCAGTGGCAGGCGACGTAACTTCTTTTTTTTCATCCGCTTACAGAGCGGAGGGCACGGGAGTCGAACCCGCAACCGGCAAAGCCGGCATCTGATTTCGAATCAGACCCCTCACCATTCGGATACCCTCCAACGACGTCCTAATGTGTACCGCTTGGACCGCCTGGTGACAAGGTGGTCGCCTCCGTAGTAGTGGCTTCCGCCGCCGCCACACTTC
>Ga0233425_10006894_pt1 | contig 16370 bp, 16 predicted proteins | sample Watercolumn_Towu_2_FD_181712 | JGI IMG/M metagenome (GOLD analysis project Ga0233425, IMG submission 181712) | Freshwater microbial communities from Lake Towuti, South Sulawesi, Indonesia - Watercolumn_Towuti2014_140_MG | ecosystem: Environmental > Aquatic > Freshwater > Lake | place... | reverse complement strand
CTTGTGCGCGCGGCTGGGCGCGGCACCACGCGAGGACCTCGTGCGCGAGGTGGGCGCTCGGGCGGAGCAGTGGCACGCGAACGACGGCAACGTGATGCTGGCCGTCGGGCGCATGTACCTCGACTCCGGGCTCCTCGCGGAATCCCAGGGGGCGCTGGTCAACGCGGGCAAGGCCAACGCGCGTGACGGTCGCGCTTTCCGCTACCTGGGCGAGGTGCTGCTGAGGCGCGGCGATGCGGGGCGCGCAGAGAAGGTGCTGCAGCGCGCGATGCAGCTCGGTGCCTCGGATCCCGAGACGAAGCTGTGGCACGACCGCTCCGTGGTCTACGTCGCGCTCCAGAAGCGCGTCGGACCGCAGGCCGTCGCCCAGGAGGTTGCACGCACGCTGCCGGCCAGAGCCCCGCCGCCGGCAACGCCACAAGTCGCGATGCCCGCGCCGGCGGCCTCACCCTGGGCCGAGGAAGCCCCGACGATGCGCAAGTCCGTCGGACACGCAGCCCCGCCCGCCGCGCGGCCCGCGATGCCCCATGCGCGACCCCGCTCGGTGCCGCCACCCTTGCCGCCTTCGCCGCTCCCCGTTCCGATGATTCCGCAGGCCGGCCGCGCGCCGAGCCTCGGTGATGCCGACGACGACGCCACGACCGTCCACCATAGCCCGCAGCGAGCTCGCGACATGTTCCCGAGCGGGTCCGGGACGACCACTCGCCGGCAGACCCGTGAGCCGGAGATGGCCGCCCCGGCGCAGGCCTATCAGGTTCACCCCCCCCAGCCACCGCCGCGCCAACCCCCGCCGCCGCAGTACGCCGCGGCCCCGGCGCCGTATGCGCCACCGCCCCAGGCGCCTCCGGCCTACGCGCCGCCCGCCCAGCACTACGCCCAGCCCGGGGCGACGCCTTACGCCGCCCCGGCGCAAGCACCTTTTCCCGCGGCGCGCCCACCCGTGCCGACCTCCCCCATCGGCGGCGGGTACGCGCCCATCCCGCGAGGTCCGCTCGAAGAGGACGACTCGATGCCGATGCGCCGCGAGGACGTGGCGAACCCGACCCCCGAGGCGGTGCTGGAGAGCCTGGCGCGGGTCGGTATCTACGAGCCCGGCGGCGGAGCCCCTCCAGCCTGGGAGGCCGCCGCGCCCCAGCGCACGCGCGGCTCGTGGGTGCTCGTCGTCGCCACCGTGCTGATCCTGGCGGTGGGCGGCGGTGGCTTCGTCTACGCGCGGAAGGTCCAGAAGGACCGCGCCGTGATGGCTCAGCGCCTGAGCGACGAGGTCGAGGGCATGCTCAACAGCGGCGAGATGGCGCAGCTCAAGGCCAGCGACGATCGCATGAGCCGCATCTTCGAGCTCGACTCGCGCAGCTCGCGCGCCGCGCGTCTCTGGTTGCAGAACCGCGTGCTCGGCGCGCTGATCCTCCCGTCCGAGGCGCGCGGCATCGATGCCGCCATGCACCGAGCACGCTCGGTGCAGGTCCCCGAGTCCCAGGTGGTGTTCGGCAAGCTCGCGTCCTACCTGGTCGAAGGGGACCTCGCAGGTGCGGCCGCCTCGCTGCCCAAGTACGACAAGGACGCGGGCAAGGACGCGTACTACCAGCTCACCGCCGGCGCGGTGCTCGAGCGCGCGGGTGACCTGCGCGCCATCGAACGCTACGAAGCCGCGCGGGCCCTCGACCCGAAGCTGCTCGTGGCCGACATCTTGCTCGCGCGCGCCGTGCTGCTCGAGCTCGGGCCGGCGAAGGGCAGACCCGTCATCGAAGAGCTCAAGAAGAAGACCGGCGAGACGGCCACTACGCGAGCCCTCGAGGCGCTGGCGTGGGCGGTCGATCCCGACCGCCCGAAGGAGCTTCCGAAGAGCGCCTCGCTCTCCGACGAGGATCGCAAGATCCTGGTTGCACCGCTGCTGCCGGTCCCGGCCGTGGTCGAGGCCATTCAGGCCATCGCGGGCGGGCTGGAGAAGAAGGCCGTCACCGCCATCGACAGCGCCGTCGCGCTCTCGGACACGCCGGCCATGTCCACGGAGCTCGGCTTCTTGGCCATCAAAGCCGGCGACGAGAAGCTAGCTCGCAAGGCTGCCCTCAGGGCGCTGCAGTTCTCGGCGCTCTACCCGCAGGCCCGCGTGCTCGCCTCCCGCGTCGCGCTCCTGGGTGGCCGGCTCGACGAGGCGAAGAAGGCCATCGAAGAGCTGGACACCAAGATGCCCGAGGTCGCCGTGGTGCGCGCGGTGCTCGCGTACGAGACGCTGGACGGCGCCGAGCTCGGCAGCGCCATCGAGGCGATGGGGGAGCTGCCGGAGAAGCACCCCGACTACATCTCCTTCGCGACCATGCCGTCGGTGGTGACGGGCGTCGGGATACCGACCCCCGACAAGCTCGCGCCGATGGCTCAGCCGTCCATTCCCTGGGGGGAGCTCGTCGCCGTCGACGCTGCGCTGGTGAGCGGCGACCTGGCGCTGGCGGAGAAGCTCACGTCCACGTGGGGCGAGGGCGCGAACCGACCGGTGTACGCGCTGCGCCTGTCGCGGCTGAAGCGCTACCAGGACAAGCTGGACGAGGCGGACAAGCTCTCGGGCCTCGCGCTCGAACAAGGCAGCACCACGGTGTCGGTGCTGGTCGAGCGGATCTGGGTGCTGGTGGCGAAGAACCAGGCGGGCCCCGCGCGCGACCTGATCACGAAGTACCCGAGCCTGCTCGGCCCCCTCGCCGGCTGGCTGCGCATGTACGTCGACGCCAAGACCGGGAAGGCGGTCGAAGCCCGCATGAAAGCCTCGCAGCTCGATCCCCCGCCCGACGAGGCGCCGTTGCTCCTGCGCGTCGTCGCCGCGCGAGCCCTCGCCGTGACGAAGGACCGCCGCGCGAAGGGCTACGTGGCGGCGCTGCAGAAGAAGCTGAAGAAGCACCCGGAAGTGCTCAAGGCGGCGGACGAGCTGAAGTAGGGACTCAATTCCCCGCCACGCACGTGAGCCGGGTGAAGTACACCTGCCAGCTCCCGGTGCGCCGGTCGTCGAACAGCACTCCGACGTCGCCCTCGGGACCGAACACCGCGACCGGCGCCACGGTGTCGCTCGCGTCGTTGGTGATGCGCTTCCGCGGCGAGATGACGTCGAGCTCGTTCGACATCATCTGGCTGTAGAGCTCGTAGTTGCCGTCGTGGTCGTCCGCCCAGATCAAGAGCACGCGGTCGCCGAGCGGCAAGAGCCACTGCGTGCGGGCGAACTTGGCGCCGGTGGTGAGCTGCTTCTCCTTGATCAGGACCGAGCCGTCCTCCTTCACCACGGCGCCCCAGATGGCGTGACCGGGAATGCTCGGCCGCTTGCTGTAGGCGATGACGTAGCGGTCCTTGTTCCAGACGATGGTCGGGTCGACGGCGCTGTCGTCGCTCAGGGTGATCAGCGGCCCTGGCGAGGTCAGATCCGGGGCGAGCGTGCGCATGCCGACCTTCTTGCCGATGGGGTTCACCATGTTGAAGGCGATGGCCAGCGTCTTCTCGCCCTCGGCGATGCGCGGGGTCTCGGCGTGGATGTTCGGTCCGGTGAGCTCGACGTTCCCACCGATCAGCTTGCCTTCCACGTCGATGCGCTGACCGTAGACCCGGTAGTCGTCCTGGCCGTTGCGACGGTCGTCCCAGACCAGCACGAACTCCGCGCCGTTCCAGATCATGCTGGCGTGCAACGAGAAGCCGTCGGCGTTGGTGATGCGCAGGTCGGGCCCGAGCTTCTTGCCGGTCGCGTCGATGCGGTTGAAGTAGATCTCGTAGTCGTTGTCGCGCCGGTCCTCCCAGGCGGTCCCGAAGATGTTTCCGGTCCAGACGATCGGGCCCGTGAAGGTGTCGCTCGGCACGTTGGTGATGGGTGAGTCGCCGAACTTGGTGCTGCCGTCGGCGTTCAGACCCTTCACGTAGGTGCGCCAGGCGTCTTTCTGACCCGCGTATGCCGCGGCGTAGAACTGGCCGTTCCAGGCGATGCCGCCGTGCCCCGCTTGCTTCTGATCCAAACCGGAGACGCGCACGTCGCCCGTGCCGGCGGGTACGTAGCTCATGCCTTCGTCGATCACGCCGTTGCAGTTGTTGTCCACGCCGTCGCAGACCTCGGTGCCGCCGGGGAAGGCCTTGTTGCTGGTGTCGTCGCAGTCGTCACCGCAGGAACCCGGCGCCCCGGGTGCGAAGCCCGGACGCGGCCCCTTGAAGCCGTCACCGTCCTGATCGAGCGCGAGCTCTCGGTGATCGCAGGCCCCGTTCTCCGGCAGGCACTTGTCTTCGGTGCAAGGGTCCTGGTCCTCGCAGTCGAGGGGCAGCGGGACGCTGCACTTGCCCTCCTGGCACAGACTGCGCACGCACAGGTCGTCCGTCATGCAGTCCTCGTCCGAGATGCAGGCGGGCGTCACGACGTCCGCCGGCGCGTCCTTGCCCGCATCCCCGGCGTCGGTGTCGGCGCTGCGCAGCCCGCTCTTGCTCCCGCAGCTCACGGTCGTGACCGGAGCGCACACGACCAGCACGCCGAGCGCGGTCAGCGCTCGGCGCACTACGGATCTCGTCAGTAGCATCCGCCAATTCCTTCGACGTCGATGGGCACGCAGAACAAGCCGGGCGGACACTTCGCCGCGCCGAACAGGTCACACAGCTGGACACACTCGGTGCCCTGACCGGTGACCACGCAGACGAAGCCACCTGCGCAGTTCGATGCTCCACACGGATCCCCTTGCTTGCCGCTGCCCACGGGCGCGCACAGGGCGCCGAAGATCTCTTGCTCGCACGGCTTGGTCGGGTATTGCACGAACGGGTAGCAGGCCTCTCCAGCCTTGCAGGTGTTGGGGCCGAACGGGTCGCAGTCCTTCACGGGCGGCGGGGGCGCCGCGTCCGGGCACCCGGGGTCCACATAGGTGCCCCCGGTACCGCCTTTGCCGCCGGTGCCCCCCGTGCCGCCCTTGCCGCCGGTGCCACCGGTCGCGCTGGTGCCGCCGAAGCCGCCGGTCACGATCGTGCCGCCGGTCGCGCCGGTGCCGCCCGCACCAAAGCCACCGGCGCCGCCGGTCGAGTCGTCTTCACCAGCGACGCTCCCGCCGCACGCGGCCACCGCCAGGACCCCGGCGAGAAGAAAGCTCGAACCCCGCAAGCCAACCATGCCGCGAGACTAGCAGGGTTCGTGCCATGGCTCACGGCGCGAGAACCACGGACAGACGCGGGAACCGCGGGAAACCTGCAGCGCAGCGTGCAGATCCTGACGTCCCGCAGCGCTCGGTCGCGCGGCCGGCGCTTGCCGACGCAGGCAGCGCAGGTTACCCGTCCCGCCGTCGCCGTGACGGTGGCGCCACAGGGTGTGCCGAGCATGAAGTCCACATTGGCCCTTGCCAGCATGACCCTGCTCGCGCTCGCCTGCGGGCGGAGCGAAGAGCCGGCGGGGGCACGCCCGGCCCGCGCGGCGACGGTCCACGTCGCGCCCCCTGTCGCGCAGCCGCTGGCGTCACCCGCGCCCACGCCCACGCCCGCGCCGACCGTCGCGGAGAAACCTGCCTGCGTGGTGCCCTCGTCGCCGTCGCCCCTTCCGAAGCAAGACAAGGCATCGATCTGCCCGGCCGATCCGACCGGCAACCCGACCCTTGCGCGAGGCCACGTCACCTTCGGCGAAGCGCCGGGGCGCCCGCGCGTGGAGGTCGAGCTCGCGGATCGACCGGACAGCCGCGAGCGCGGCCTGATGTATCGCACGGGCATGCCCGAGGATCAGGGCATGCTCTTTTCGTGGTCGCAGGAGCAAGTGCGGAGCTTCTGGATGCACAACACCTGCATTCCGCTCGACATGCTCTTCATCGACGCGAAGGGTTTCATCGTCGGGATCCTCGAGCAGGTCCCGGTCCTCAACGACGCCTCGCGAAGCATCCCTTGCCCCGCCGCGCACGTGCTGGAGCTGAACGCTGGCTGGACCCGCGCCCATGGCGTGGTCGCCGGTCAACGCGTGCGAATCGAACCTTGATGGAAAGAAACGCCGACATGAATCGATGCAAGACGCTCCTCCTGTTGCCCGCCCTCCTCGCCGGCTGCGAAAATCCGCCGCCGGAGCCGGAGTCCGTCGCTCGGCCCGCCACGCCGGCGCCGGCCGTGCCCGCGAGCGGCAGCCTCGACCTCGGTGGCAAGGCGACGCGCACGGCCGCGCCGACCCCAGCACCGCCGCCTGCCGCGACGAAGCTCACCGCCAAGCCGGTGGCGGAGGTGAAGGCGAGCGAGGACGACCCGCTGAAGGGCAAGTTCACGCTGGCGGACGCCACCAAGGGGCTGACGGGCCAGGGTGCGCTGGTCGCGGAGATCAAGACCGACAAAGGCGCCCTGACCTGCACGCTCTACGAGGACAAGGCGCCGATCACCGTCGCCAACTTCGTCGGGCTCGCGCGCGGCCTCAGGCCCTGGAAGACGCCGGCGGGAAAGTGGGAGAAGAAGCCGGGCTACGACGGCACGACGTTCCACCGCGTGGTGAAGGGCTTCATGATCCAGGGCGGTGATCCGGCGGGCAGCGGCGCGGGCGAGCCGGGCTACGTGATCCCCGACGAGGTCTGGGAGAATGCCCGGCACGACCAGCGCGGCCTGCTCTGCATGGCGAACCGAGGCCCCAACACGAACGGCATGCAGTTCTTCGTCATGGACGGAGTCGCCTCGCACCTGGACGGCGGGTACACCATCTTCGGCAAGTGCGAGCCGGACAGCGTCATCGAGACGCTTGCCAGCGTCCCGGTGCGGGGCGACCGCGCCGTGACCCCGCCGAAGATCGAGAAGGTCACCATCAAGCGCCTGGCCAAACCGAAGAACCCAGGCGCCCCGGCGGCGAGCGGCAAGCCCCCGGCCCCAGCCCCGAGCGCGAAGTGACCGCTTCAGAAAGTGGCCCGTCCGCGACCCGACCGGTGTAAGCAGGGCCGCGCAGAGGACGTTCAGGTACGGCCATGAAAGACCTTCCCTTGGGCACGAGTCTCTGGTGGCGAGCGCTGAGCCTGTGCTTGCTCGCGTTCTTCGCGGCCGGCTGCGGCGCGACGGCGTCCAGCATGCCCGGCGCGGTGGCGCCGAAGACCGCTTCGGCCGAAGCGCCCGCCGAACCCGCCGCGACGGGGGTGAATTTCCGCAACGACGATGCGGATCTGTACCGCGAGGCCGAGGAGCGCCCCTTGCCCGCGCGCGGAGGGATGGCGCAGGCCACCCCTCCGGCCCCGATGAAGAAAGAAGCCAGCGGCGTCCCGGATGCCGCGACCGAGGGCAAGGAGCGCGCTTCCGTCGCGACCGGCAGCGACGGCAAGTCGGTCGCCGGCCCAATGCTGATCTACAAGGCGCAGCTCTACATGGCCGTCTTCGAGACGAAGAAGGCCATCGACGCCGTGGAGAAGCTCGCCAAGGACAACGGCGGCTACCTGGTCTCGCGGGAGGACAACCGAATCACGGTGCGCGTCCCCTCCGGCAAGTTCGACGGCGCCATCGACGAGATCGCGAAGATGGGCGACCTCTTGCACCGAAACGTGAACGTGCAGGACGTGACCGCCGAATACACCGACCTCGCCATCCGCATGCGCAACCTGGAGATCATGCGCGAGCGCCTGGAAGAGCTGTTGAAGAAGGCCGCAAAGGTGGAGGAAGCGCTCGCGGTCGAGCGGGAGCTCGAGCGCGTCGCCGGCGAGCTCGAGCGCATCAAGGGCCGCCTCAAGCTGCTCCGCGAGCTCGTGACCTATTCGACCATCACCGTGGAATTCCAGCCGCGCCCCGTCGACCACGTCGACTCGAAGGTGCGCCTGCCTTTCCCCTGGCTCGACAGCCTGGGGCTCGGGGAGCTGCTCAGACTGTGACGGGAGGACCGCCGATGAAACGCCTTGTCTCCGCGCTGCTGCTTTCTGCCCTGCCCCTCGCGGGCTGCGGCCACCACTTCGAGACCGCCACCCCCCAGGGCTTCGTCGAGCTCGAGGACCAAGAAGCCTACGACTACCGTGCGACCACCGCCGATGGTCTGGTCGTCGCGGTCCGTGAGATCGAGCACGAGCCCAAGGGCGAGATGGCCTTCTGGACGCGCGCTGTCGAGAACCGCATGCGGCAACGCGGCGGCTACGCCTTGCTCGGCACGCGAGACGTGAAGACGAAGAGCGGCCTCGACGGCAAGCAGCTGCGCTTCGGCCACGACGAGAGCGGCAAGCCGCACCTCTACTACGTCACGATCTTCGTGACCGAGAGCTACCTCTTCCTGATCGAGGCTGGCGGCACCAAGGAGCTGATGGAGAAGGGCGGCGCCGGGCTGGATCAGTTCATCGAGAGCTTCCGGGTGAACTGAGCACCGGCCCGGGCCGGCATCCGCGTTTCAGTCGGCCTCCGCCCGAGCAGCGCCCGCTCCGTCGGGCTCGTGCTCGTGCTCGTACTCGTACTCGATCTTCTGCCCGAAGCGGTTCCGAGCACGAGTACGAGTACGAGTACGAACCGGTCTGATGGACCGAAACCTCAGTCCGGCTGGTACACCACCGTCTGCGAGCCTTCCTGGTGGTAGTACTTCGCGTACGCCGGCCGTTGGAAGGTCAGCGCGCCGGCGGCGTTGACGACCACGCTCCACACCGCGGCGCTCCAGAACAGCGGGCCCAGGCGAAACCCGCCGATGCCGAGCAGGCAGAACAGGAAGACCGAGTAGTCGTTGGAGAAGCGGTAGCCGAACTGCACCCAACCGGTGTTCTGGTAGAAGAGGGTGGGCACCGCCACCGCCAGGGCCGTGAGCGTGAAGGCCCAGTGCAGGCGCGTCCAGCGCCGCGGCCAGAGCAACCACAAATAGAGCGGCGTAGTGAACCAGAGCGCCAGGCCGTGGGCGTTGATCTGGAAGCGAGGATCCGCCGGTGCCTTGGCGATCCAGGGCAGGCTGGTGAGCACCACGCCCAGGTTCTTGCCGAGGTAGTGGTAGTTGAAGAGCCCCCACTTCTCCATGCGCGGTCGCCAGAGCACCGTGAGGTAACGGTAGCCGAACTCGAAGGGGTCGCCGAACCGCGCGCGGTTGTACCAGGCGGCGATGCAGAGCACGCACGCCAGGGGCGCGCCGAACGAGAGCACGAGCAGCGCGAGCCGGCGCTTGTCCAATCGATCCCAGAGCGCGCTCACGCGCCCCAGGACGGCGAAGAGCCCCCGCTCCCCGGGTGGCGTGAGCTCGTGAGCGGATGCGCCGCTCGAGACCCGGAGCGCCTCGAACAGGAAGAGCGGAGCTGCATAGAGCAGCGGCGCTCGGGTGAGGAAGCCGAGGCCGAGCAAGAACCCCGCCCACATCGGCCGCTCGGCATCCAGGGCACAGAGCACGTAGAGCGCACACAGCGCTGCGCCCACCACATGGGCCGCGAACCACACCGTGCCCTGCTCCGCGGTGAAGAAGTACACGCTGCCGAAGGCGAAGAGCGCCGTGAGCACCAGGCTGTGCTTGGTGCCCCGGTCGGTCAGCCCCATGCGCCGGAGCTTCTCCACGCACAGGAACAGCACCGCGGGGGCGACGCCAGCGAGCCAAATGAAGAACTGTCCGTCCTGCACGCGCACCGCGCTCCCGCCGAGCTTCACCAGCGGCAGGAGCAACACCGCCGGGAACGGCGGAAAGACGATGAACCACTTGTCGCCGTACTGCGCAAAATCGTTGTTCTGGGCGTAGGCCGGCGGCACAGCCCCGAGGTCGAGCCGGCCCTTGAGCCATGCTTCGGCGAGCAGCGCGAAGTGGTTGAACGGCGTGTGGGCCGTCAGAGTCTGCCGAGACGCGCACGCGAAATAGACCGCGGTCGTGGCGGCATACACTCCGAGCGCCAGGGCCAAGCGGCGCGCGCGGCCGTCGTCGCGGAGCCGGGACCACATGGGTGCGAGCGTATATCATGCTAGATTCGCCGCCGTGTCCAAGCCCACCTTCACCGTGCCCCTCGCCGACCTCGAACGCGGGCCCCGCCAGGTCGAATGGGAGCTCGGCGTGGCTTGGCTCGGCCGCGCGCTGGAGGGTACCGACGCCACCCCGCTCGGTCCGGGCCGGTTCGAGGCGCGGCTGACCAAGAACGGGAAGGAGGTTCTGGTGCAGGGTCGGGCGCGGGCCCGCGTCTCGGTCCCGGACGCCCGCACACTGGACCCGGTGGAGCTCGACCTCGACGGGCAGGTGTTCCTGATGCTGTCGCCGGCCGCGACCGAGGTCGGGCCCAAGCGCGCCCGGAAGCGACAAAAGCCGGCCGCAGACGCGGCCCCGAAGAAGCCCACGCGGGGCTGGCGTGAAGACCCCGAGCTCAGCGACGGCGATGCCGGACTGGACACCTATTCCGGCGAAGAGGTCGCGCTGGACGACTTCATCCGCGAGTTCCTGCTGCTCGAGCTGCCCATGGTCGTACATAAGGACTTGCCATCGGGCCAGGCACCCGGTATCGCTCCGCCCCCGGCCCCGACCTCGGAGGCCGAGGGGCGCGTCGACCCGCGGCTCGCCCCACTCGCGGCGATCGCTGAGCGGCTGCGCGAGCGAAAGAACTAAGGAGCAATTCCGTGGCTGTTCCGAAGCGACGAACCACTTCCAGCAAGCGCAACATGCGCCGCGCGAACCACGACAAGGTGGCCGCGCCGAACATCGTGCCGTGCCCCAACTGCTCGGCGCCGATGGTGTCGCACCGCGTCTGCCCGGCCTGCGGCCACTACAAGGGCAAGGCCGTCGGCAAGGCACCCGCCGGCGACAAGTGAGCGCCGCGTAGCGCGCGACGCAGCGCGGTGGTCAGACCTTTTTGCGGTGACGTGACCGGCGGGAGATCGTACGAACCTCCGCCATGAGCACGCGTGGCGCACCCCGCAGTCGCATCGCCGGCACGGGCGCGTACGTGCCCGCGCGTGTGATGGCGAACGCGGAGCTGGAGAAGCTCGTCGACACCTCCGACGAGTGGATCCGGGAACGCACCGGGATCCGCGAGCGGCGCATCGCCGCAGAGGGCGAGGCGGCCAGCGACATGGCCGTCGCAGCCGCTCGACGGGCCCTCGAAGCGGCGGGGCTCGAGGCCTCGGATCTCGACATGATCATCGTCGGGACCATCAGCGCCGACATGCCGCTGCCCGCGTGTGCGGCCTTCGTACAGCAGAAGCTGGGCTGCCCGGGCATCCCCGCCTTCGACGTGGCCGCGGCTTGCGCGGGCTTCGTCTACGCGCTGTCCATCGGCGACCAGTTCATCCGCGGCGGGGCCAACAAGACCGTGCTCGTCGTCGGCGTCGAGCTGCTCTCGCGGGTCCTGAACTGGAAGGACCGCACGACCTGCGTGCTGTTCGGTGACGGCGCCGGCGCGGCGGTGCTGACGACGGCCGGAGACGACGGGCGCGGTGTGCTCTCGACGCGGCTCTACACGGACGCGACCCTGGCGGAGTCGCTGTGCATCCCCGCAGGTGGCAGCAAGGAGCCCCTCACGCCCGCCGGCATCGAGGCCGGGCGCGACAAGGTCCACATGGTGGGTGGCGACATCTTCAAGGTCGCAGTCCGCAACTTGACCAGCGCCTCGCGCGAGGCGCTGGAGCTCGCCGAGCTCGGCAGCGCCGCGGTCGACTGGGTGGTGCCGCACCAGGCGAACATGCGCATCATCAGCCAGGTCGCGCAGCGCCTGGACATCCCGCTCGATCGCTTCGTCTTGAACATCGAGCGCTACGGCAACACCTCGAGCGCGTCGATCCCGATCGCGCTCGACGAAGGGGTGCGGGACGGCCGCATCAAGGCCGGCGACACGGTGTTGATGTGTGCGCTCGGCGCCGGAATTTCCTGGGCGAGCGCGCTGGTGCGCATGTGAGCACGAGGTGACCACCGCGTGGCGCTTCCGCGGGCAGGGCACCCAGACGGTGGGCATGGGCAGGGCCGCCGCGGGCGTGGACCTGGCCTGGGAAATCGGCCCGGGAAAGCGGCTCGCCGGCCTGGTGAAACGCATCGACGAGCGCGTCGCGGTGCTGTCCGTCGGGGATGCGGAGTCGCTCGAGAAGCTGAAGGCCGCACCCGACTGAAGCGCTGTCCGAGAATCGGCAGACCAAACGCCGGCGAAGCCGGCCCGCGTGGGGTGGGGCCCCAACGGATTCACTTCGTTGGGGCGGGGAGGCGCGTGCCTCCCCGACTGACAAAGTGAAAGGGCGGTCGATTCATCGACAGCTCTTGAGTGCGTAGATTCTTTCCCGCTCGACTTCGTCCTCGGCGTGGTAAACGGGCTCGGCCCGAAGGGGTGCAAGATGTTCGATCTCAGCGGCAAGGTCTGTCTCGTCACGGGGGGCTCGCGCGGCATCGGCCGGGCGGCAGCCGAGGCGCTGGCGGCGCGCGGCGCTCACGTGGTCATCGGCTACGCCGGCAACGAAGCAGCGGCGCGAGAGACCGCGGCCGCCTGCGAGAAGGCGGGCGGCCAGGCCGAGCTCTGCCAATTCGACGTGAGCCAGCCGGGCGCCGCGGAGGCCGCCGTCGCCGACGTGGCCAAGCGGCTCGGCCGCCTGGACGTGCTGGTGCTCTCGGCCGGGATCTCCATCGACGGCTTGCTCCTCAGGCTCAAGGACGAGGATTTCGAACGCACGCTGGCCGTGAACCTGAAGGGCGCCGTGGCCTGCGCGCGCGGGGCGCTCAAGCCCATGATGCGGGCCAAAGGCGGGCGCATCATCTTCCTGTCGAGCGTGGTCGGGGAGATGGGCAACGTCGGACAGACGGCCTACGCAGCCTCGAAAGGCGCCCTGCTCGGCGCCATGAAGAGCATCGCGCGGGAGTACGCCTCGCGGAACATCACCGTAAACGCCATCACCCCGGGCTTCATCGAGACGGACATGACCCGTGAGCTGCCGGAGGAAGCGAAGACGGCGATGCTGTCGGCGGTCCCGTTGGGGCGTCCGGGCCGCGCGGCCGACGTCGCGGCGGCCGTGGTCTTCCTGGCCTCGGACGAGGCCGGCTACGTCACCGGACACACGCTCCGTGTGAACGGTGGCATGTACATGTAACCCTTAACTTTCTCCACCCGAATCAAAATCCTTACCCAACCCGGGGCGCTCCGAGGTAGGACGCGCCCCCTCTGGAGGCGAAAAATGGCGGAAGGCCGGAACATCGAGGCCGAGGTCAAGCGGATCATCAAGGAGCAGCTGGACGTCGACGAGAAGGACATCAAGGCAGAGTCCACCTTCATCGACGACCTGGGGGCAGACTCCCTCGGCTTGGTCGAGCTGGTCCTTGCGTTCGAAGAGGCGTTCGAGATCGACATCCCGGACGAGGACACCGAGAAGATCCGGACCGTCCAGGACGCCATCGACTACATCGAGAAGCACGTTCCGGGCTGAGCCCGAGAAGCGTTGACCGCCCGGGCCGCTGCGTTCTTCGTACCGCGGTGGCCCGTGCTCGTGCCGTGGAGCCCGGATGGAGCGTGTCGTAGTCACAGGAATGGGCCTCGTCACTCCGAGCGGGGTCGGGACGGAAGCGACCTGGCGATCGCTGATCGCCGGTGAGAGCGCGGCCGGGCCGATCACGCAGTTCGAAGCCGACGAACGCTACCCCTCGCGCTTCGCCTGTGAGGTGAAGGGCTTCGATCCGGCCGAGCACATGGATCGCAAGAAGATCAAGGAGGTGACCCGGTTCATCACCTTCGCGATGGGCGCGACCAAGATGGCGCTCGCGGACGCCGATCTCGAGCTCACGGAAGAAGAGCGGGACACGACCGGCGTGTTCATCGGCGTCGGCCTCGGGGGCCTCGAGAACCTGGAGCGCTGCACGCTGGTCCTCGAGCACAAGGGGCCGAGCAAAATCACGCCCTACCTGATCCCGTCCCTGATCGCCAACATGGCCGCCGGGCAGGTGTCCATCGCTTTCGGGCTACGGGGCCCGAGCTACGCGCACACCAGCGCGTGCTCATCGAGCGCCCACGCGATAGGCGAGGCGTACCGCTGGATCCAGGAGGGGCGCGCCAACGTGATGATCGCCGGCGGCGCCGAGGCCACCATCACGCCCATCGGCATTGCGGGGTTCTCGGCGATGTTCGCGCTCTCGCGCCGCAACGACGATCCCCAGCGCGCCAGCCGACCCTGGGACAGGGGTCGCGACGGGTTCGTATGCGGCGAGGGCGCCGGCACTCTGGTGCTCGAGTCGCTGAGCCGCGCCAAGCGCCGGGGCGCGCGCATCCTGGGAGAGGTCGTCGGCTTCGGCGCGTCGAGCGACGCCTATCACATCACCAAGCCGCCGCCGGACGGCGCCGGGGCGGCGCGCGCCATGCGCATCGCGCTCGCGGACGCCAAGCTCGCGCCCGACCAGATCGACTACATCAACGCCCACGGCACCAGCACCCCAGCCGGCGACATCGAGGAGGCGAAGGCTGTGGCCAGCTGCTTCGGGCGTCACGCGCTCGACCGTGAGCTCTGGGTCAGCTCGACCAAGAGTATGATGGGCCACCTGCTCGGCGCTGCCGGGGCCGTCGAAGCGGCGCTGTGCGTGAAGACGATCGAGACCGGCGTCGTGCCCCCTACCATCAACCTCGAGGACCAGGACCCGGAGTGCCCCCTGGATTTCGTGCCGCAGAAGGCCCGCGAGCGACGTGTGCGCCGCACGCTCTCCAACTCGTTCGGCTTCGGCGGTACGAACGCCAGCCTGGTGCTCGCGGCCTTCGAGGGCTGACGCGCGAGCCGGAACCATGCAATGTCCCGCCTGCCGATCGATGGACAGCCGAGTCGTGGACTCGCGGCTCGTCGCGGGCGGAACGGTGACCTGGCGGAGGCGCGAGTGCGACGCCTGCAAGCGCCGCTTCACCACCTACGAGCGGGTCGAGCTCAGCCTTCCCGTCGTGGTGACGAAGGACGGGCAGCGCGAGCCCTTCGACCGACAGAAGGTGCTGCGCAGCCTGCGCATCGCCTGCAACAAGCGGCCCGTCTCTCCCGACACGCTGGAGGAAGAGGCGGAGACCCTCGAGCGCGAGCTCTCGGAGACCGGCGAGCGCGAGGTCAGCTCGCTCGTGATCGGCGAGCAGGTCATGGAGAGGCTCAGGCGGCTCGATCAGGTCGCGTACGTGCGCTTCGCGAGCGTCTACAAGTCCTTCCGGGACATCGACGAGTTCATGCGCGAGATGAGCGTCTTGGTGCGCCCGAAGGAAGGAGCGTGAGCTGATGGCCGACCTCGACGCCAAGCTGATGGCTCGCGCCCTCGAGCTCGCCCAAGCCGGCGACCCCTCGCCGAACCCGCACGTGGGCTGTGTCATCGCCGATGACGGAACCATCATCGCCGAGGCTTTCCACGAGGCCGCGGGCATGGACCACGCCGAGGTCGCGGCCATCCGCGCGGCCGGCGACGCCGCCCGCGGCAAGACGCTCTACGTGACGCTCGAGCCCTGCAACCACGAGGGGCGCACGGCGCCCTGCGTGGACGCCATCCTCGCGGCGGGCATCAAGCGCGTGGTGATCGGCTGCAGCGACCCAAACCCCAACGTGCCCGGCGGCGGCGCGAAGAAGCTCAAGGACGCCGGGGTCGAGGTCACCGCCGGGGTGCTCGAGAAGGAAGCCCGCGCCGTGATCCGGCCCTGGGCCAAGTACATCACCGAGAGCACCTCCTTCGTCGGGGTCAAGCTGGGCATCTCGCTCGACGGGCGCATCGCGACCCGCACCGGCGCCAGCAAGTGGATCACCTGCCCGGAGTCGCGCACACGCGTGCAGGCGCTCCGTTCTCGGCACGACGCCGTCATGGTGGGCATCAACACCGTGCTCGCGGACGACCCGCGGCTGACGGTGCGGGACGTCCCAGGGCGTAGCCCGGTGCGTGTGATCGTCGACAGCAAGCTCCGCCTGCCGCTCACTTCGCAGCTGGTGCAGAGCGCCCGCGACGTTCCGACCTGCGTCGTCACGACCCCGGAGGGTCCGCGCAGCGCGGAGGACGAGCTGCTCGAGGCAGGCGTCTCGGTGATCCGCGTGGCCGCAACGGCGGAGGGACGCTGTGACATGCGGCTCGCGCTGCGGGAGCTGGCGGCGCGCGAGGTGGTGAGCGTCCTGTGCGAAGGTGGCGCGGAGCTCGCGGGCAGCTTGCTGGCAGGGGGCCTGGCCGGCGAGATGCACGCCTTCATCGCGCCGGTACTGCTCGGCCCGCGCGGGCGCCCCGGCGCGGTGGACTGGGCCGGGCCGGAGACGCCGTCGGACGCTCCGCGCATCGACCCACCGGTCTGGGAGCTGTGCGGCAACGACGCCTACGTCTCCGGGCCGCTGGTCTACCCGAAGAAGGCGGCACGGGCACCACACGGCTGAGGGTCGGGGGCTGGCCGCTCCAGGATCCGGATGTTACGTTTCGCCGGTCATGGCCGTCCGCGAGATCCTCGAGTACCCCGATCCCCGCCTGCGTGAGGTCGCCAAGCCCGTGGCGCGCGTCGACGACGAGATCCGCCGGCTCGTGGACGACATGGCCGAGACCATGTACGACGCCCCCGGGG
>Ga0233425_10006893_pt1 | contig 16372 bp, 9 predicted proteins | sample Watercolumn_Towu_2_FD_181712 | JGI IMG/M metagenome (GOLD analysis project Ga0233425, IMG submission 181712) | Freshwater microbial communities from Lake Towuti, South Sulawesi, Indonesia - Watercolumn_Towuti2014_140_MG | ecosystem: Environmental > Aquatic > Freshwater > Lake | place: Indonesia... | reverse complement strand
ACCGTGGCGATGGAGTAGCCGACGCCCTGGCTGGTCTCGAAGCGACCAGCGCGGGAGTCCTGGACGCTGCCGATCAGGGCGCCGACGCCGAGCCGAGCCGTAAACGGCAGGCGGGGCCCGGTGCGGAACCCCAGCGACGCGCCGACGAGGGCGCCCCGCAGCCATAGCGTGTCGTGGGCGCTGCCCGTGTTGGGCGACCCGCCGACGGGCTGGATGGCCGCGTCGCGCCCGGACAGCTTCTCGCGCACCGCCAGGTATCCGCCGTCGAGCGACAGGGTGACCTTGGAGCTCAGGTTGTAGCCGACGCGCACCACCGCCATGCCGCCCTGCGTGAGCGGCGAGCTGCAATCGCCCGTGCAGCTGTCGTCCAGATCGCTACCGAACCCCGGGCTCCAGATGGCTCCGAGCTGGAGCTCGACGGCGAGGCCCGGTGGGCTGTCGACCTTCCACAGGGACGAGCTCGGATCGCGTTCCAGCGCGATCGGGAGGACCTCGCGCTGGCCGGCCTTGAGCGCCACGCTCCGCTCGACGCCGAGGAAGCCTTCCGCGCTGACGGAGATCTTGTGTGCCCCGGCATGGAGGCGCCCGTCCCAGAGGCCTCGCCCGACCGAGACCCCGTCGACGGACACGGACGCTCCGACCGGCTTCGGCTCGACTCGGAGCTCGCTCTCGAGGGTCTCGAGGGCCAGAGTCAGCGTCGTCTCTTGGCCGAGCTTCACTGCGGCGGAGGCCGGCTGCGTGCCCTGCTTGCCCTCTCCCCGCAGAAGCACCGTGTGGTCCCCGAGCGGCAGCGGGCCCTCCCAGGGTGTACGCCCCACCACGACGTTGTCCACGACCACGTCGACGTTCTGGCCGCTCTTCTCGGTGACCTTCAGGGTACCTGACTGGGTCAGGGCGGTGAGCTTGACGTCCAGGGGCACGTTCTGCGCGCCGCTCACGTCGACCCGCTGCTCGAAGGGCGAGAAGCCCTTCTTGAACACGCGTACGACGTGCGACCCCACCGAGACGCGGAGCGGCCCGGTCGTGGGCGTGGTGCCGCGATCACGCCCGTCGATGACGATGCTGGCGCCGGGCTCGGTGAGCTGGATGTCGATGGTCCCGACGCGCGAGCGCAGCTCGCTGACCTCGCGCTCGACCAACGTCTTGTCGGCCGGCGGCAGGTTGGGGAACTCGCGCAAGAGCGCATCGAACATGTCGAGCGCTTCGTCGAAGCGGTGCAGCCGACGCAGGCAGATGGCCGCGTTCTTGGTGGCTGCGCGGGTCGGGAAGATGGCCCGCGAGCGCGCGAACTCGACCAGCGCGGCGTCCCACGCTTCCTCGTCGAAGAGCGAGAGCCCGCGCTCGAAGTGCGTGCGCGCGTCGGCCTTCTTCGCCTCGATGGGATCGGGCTCGGCCTTCGGGGGTGGCTTCGGCGCTTCCTCCGGCTGCGCGGTCGCGTCCGGGGGCTTCTTCGGCTTCTTGCCGCCCTTCTTCTGCGCGGCGGCCACGCCGACTACGCACGAGAGCCCGAGCACCAGGAGGAACAGGAGGAGCCTTCGTGCCATGTCTCTAAGGGCTCTTACTGGAAATCCTTGTCGACGTTCAATCCGGGCTTCTTCCCCGTCCCGGTCGGCTTGGGCGCTGCGGCCGACGTGGCGGCGGCAGGCGCACCCCAACGCTTCGCCGAGACCTTGCCTCCCGCGGCGGCGGACGGCTCGGGTGCGGCCGACGCCGCAGCGGTCTCGGCCGGCACCGGAGCCTCCGCGGAAGGCGGCGCGGTGGCTGGGCTCGGCGTCGGAGCGATCGCCGCGCTCGGCGCCGGGGGCGCCGCCGGAGCCGAGGCTCTTGGCGGCTTGCTGCCCGCGACACCCACCGCCACCGCGGCGGCGCCCGCGAGCAAGACCAGCGCGCCGAGCGCGAACAGCGGAGCACGGCTCTTCCTCGGCGCCGGCAGGCCTTGGAGCCCCGGCACCTCGGACACCTGGGGCATGGCCACGCCGACGATGCCCGACGCCTCGCCGCTCGGGCGACCGGTCACGTCGCTGACGGACGAGATGTCGCTCACACCGCTCAGGCTCATGCGTGAGGGCGGTGGCTGCGAGTCGAGGATCTGGCGGAGCGGCGGGGGCTCGAGCGCCTTCTTGTCGGCCCGCTCGAGGGCCGCGGCGAGGCGTGCCTTCTGCTCGTCGCGCGAGCTGCCCATGATGTCGCGCACGAAGGCCGCCACCGGCTCGTCCGAGCTGATGCGCATGCTGGCGGGGAGCGCCTGGTCGAGCGCGACCAACAGCTCGTTGGCGCTCTTGTAGCGCCGCGCCGGGTTCTTCGACAGCGCCTGCATCACCACGCGCTCGAGCGGCAAGGGATAGCCCGGCACGATCTTGCGCGGGGAAACCGCGGGCTCGGCCGAGCAGATGCGGTAGAGCGTCGCCGCGTCGGACTCCTTGCGGAAGGGGTGCTTCCCGGTGGTCATCGCGTAGAGCACGATGCCCATCGCGAACACGTCGGAGCGGCGATCGATGCTCTCACCCTGGATCTGCTCCGGCGCCATGTAGGCGAGCTTGCCCTTGATCTGACCACCCGCGGTGTTGAAGCCGCCGGCGCCGGAGGCCTTGGCCACTCCGAAGTCCACGACCTTGGTCACGCCGTCGTAGGTGACGAGCAGGTTCTGCGGCGACACGTCGCGGTGAACGAGACCCACCAGCTCACCCGCGCCGTCGCGGAGCTCGTGCGCGGCGTGGAGCCCCGCGCAAGCCTGCATGGCGACCCGGACCGCGATGGGCAGCGGGATGCCGCCCTTCTGTCGGGACCCCTTGATCAACGAGCTGAGCGGGACGCCCTCGATCCACTCCATGACCAGGAACAGGACGTGGTCCTGCTCGCCGAGGTCCATGATTTCGACCACGTGGGGGTGGCGGACTTGGGACGCGAGCGAGGCCTCGTCCAGGAACATGCGTTCGAACTGCGGGTCCTCCGACAGCTTCGGCAGCATGGTCTTGACCGCGACGATCTTCTGGAAGCCACGCGACCCCTTGAGGCGCGCCGCCCAGACCATGGCCATGCCGCCGGATGCGATGGGGATGAGCAGCTCGTAGCGGCCCAAGGTGTGGCCCGCACCGATGTCCCCTGCGGCGGCTGCGGCTGTGGCTGGGTCGGTCAAGGTCAACCCTCAGTCTATCGGCACGACGACGGATTTCAATCCAGCGCCCGCCGGCGCGTCGCGCCGCGCCCCAGGGCCAGGAGCCCGAGGAGCAGCGCTGCCCAGGGCGCGGAGGCCCCGCCCTGCTCGCCCGCGAGGCGACAGCCGCAGCCGCTCGAATCCTGTGCAGGCGGCTTCGCCGGCGGCCGGCAGGTATTGTCGGCCGCGGAGCAGACGTTGGGCAGCACGCAGTCGTCCACCGACGCGCAAGTCGTCTTGCACGCGCCGAGCTCGCACTTGAAAGGCGTGCAGTCCTTCTTCGCGCCGCCCGGTGACAGCACGGTATGGTCGTCGCTGCAGACGTTGCCCGCAGGCGTGCAGGTCTTGTCCGGCGCGCAGACGTAGCCCGACGCGCAGTCGCTGTCCTTGCCGCAGCTGGTGCCGCACTTGTCGGCCGCGCACACGTAGGGCGCGCAGCTCTTCGCGGTCCCCGGCTCGCAGGTGCCGTTGCCCGCGCAGAAGCTCGGCGTCTCGGATCCGCCCGTGCAGCTCGTGCCGCAGGCCGTGCCGCTGCCGGGGTACTCGCAGGCCGCCGGGTTCACGCCGTCGCAGCTGCCTTCGCAGGCCGTTCCCTCGCCCTTGCACGCCGGGCGGGTTCCGTGCGGCTTGCCGGTCGCCGGCGAGCAGGTTCCCTGGTTCGGCGCCACGTCGCAGGCCGAGCACTGGCCGTTGCAGGCGCTGTCGCAACAATAGCCGTCCACGCAGAACCCACTCTGACACTGCGTGCCAGCGCTGCAGGCGTCGCCGTTCGGCTGCTTGCCCTTGCAGGTGCCACCGTCGCAGAAGTTCCCTGCCAGGCAGTCGGTGTTGACCGTGCAGGGCGTCGCGCACTTGTTGTTCAAGCAGGCGTGGGGTGCGCAGTCGACTCCCGTCGGCTCGTTCTCACAGGTGCCGAGACCGTCGCAGATGTAGCCCTTCACGAAGTTGCCGACGCAGGTCGTCGAGTTGGCCTTGCAGGACGTACCCTTGGCGTAGAAGCGGCAGAGGCCCGTCCCGTTGCAGGCGCCGTCACGCTTGCAGCTCGTCGCCCCGTCGTCCGGGCATTCGTTGTCCGGGTCCGTCCCGTCCTTGATGGGCTCGCACTCGCCGTCCTGTCCGCCGCCCTTCTTGGCCGCGCTGCAGGCCTGGCACGGTCCGGTGCACGCCGTGGCGCAGCAGACGCCATCCACGCAGTAGCCCGACGTGCAGTCGGCGTTCGCGCCGCAGGCAGCGCCGTTGCCCAGCTTCGACTTGCACACGCCCTTGTCGCAGAAGTTGCCGTTCAGGCAGTCCGCGTTGGTCGTGCACGGGTCCTTGCAGGCGTTGGCGGCGCACACGTAAGGTGCGCAATCGGTCCCGACGGAGTCGAAGCCACAGCTGCCGAGCCCGTCGCAGATTTGCCCCTTGATGAGGTTGCCGACGCACTGAGTCGCACCGCACGCTTCACCCTTCTTGTAGAGCCGGCAGGCGCCAAAGCCGTTGCACATGCCGTCGCGGTCGCAGGTGGCCGCCCCGTCGTCCGGGCACTCCGCGTCCGGGTCGCTGTTGTCGGCGATGGCTCCGCACTCGCCGTCCACGCCGCTGCCCTTCTTGGCCGCGGTGCAGGCCTGGCACAGGCCGGTGCAGCTGGTGGCGCAGCACACGCCGTCGACGCAGTTGTTCGAGGCGCACTGGTTCGCGCCAGTGCAGCTCGCACCATTGAGCTGCTTGCCCTTGCACACCCCGGCATCGCAGTAGTTGCCGGTCACGCAGTTGGTGTCGTTGACGCACGGGCTCGAGCACTTGTTCGAGGAGCAGGTGTAGGGCGCGCAGTCCGTGCCCACCGGGTCGTACTGGCAGGCGCCGAAGCCGTCGCAGAACTGGCCCGAGACCTTGTTGCCGATGCAGGCCGAGGAGCCGCAGGCCGTGCCCTTGGAGTACTGCCGGCAGGCGCCGAAGCCGTTGCACATGCCGTCGCGTTTGCAGCTCGGCGCGCCGTCGTCCGGGCAGTCGTTGTCCGGGTCGATGCCGTTGGACACGGGCGCGCACTCTCCGTCGACGCCGTTGCCCTTCTTGGCCGCGCTGCAGGCCTGGCACAGGCCGGTGCAGGCGGTGGCGCAGCACACGCCGTCGACGCAGAAGCCGGTCTGGCATTGGTTCGTGCCCGTGCACACGGCGCCGGTCGCCTGTTTGGGAGTGCAGACGCCCGTCTTGCAGAAGTTGCCCGCGGTGCAATTGGCGTCGGTCGCGCACGGCGTCTGGCACGCACCCGACCCGCAGACGTACGGCGTGCAGTCCGTGCCGGTCGCGTTGTTGCCGCAGCTCCCGAGCCCGTCGCAGCTCTTGCCTGTCTTCACGTTGCCCACGCAGACGTCGGCGCCACAGTTGGTACCCTTGGCCCACAGGCGGCATGCGCCCGCGCCGTTGCACTGTCCGTCGGTGCCACAGCCGCTCTGCGCGGTTTGTGCACACTCCGCGTCGGGATCCGAGCCGTTGACGATGGGGCCGCACTCACCGCCGGCACCGCCGCCCTTCTTGGCCACGCTGCAGGCTTGGCAGAGCCCCGTGCAGGCCGTGGCGCAGCACACGCCATCCACGCAGTAGTTCGAGATGCAGGCGTTGGGGCCCGCACAGGTGGCGCCGTTGGCCTGCTTGGGCTTGCACGTGCCCGCCTCGCAGAAGTTGCCGCTCACGCAATCCAGGTCGCTCACGCAAGGGGTCGCGCACGCGCTACCCTTGCAGAGGTAGGGCGCGCAAGGCGTGCCCGTGGTGTCGACCACGCAGCTCCCGAAGCCGTCGCAGACCTGACCGGTGGTGTTGTTGCCCACACACGTCGTCGAGCCACAGCTCGTACCCTTCGCGTACTTGCGGCAGGCACCGGCGCCGTTGCACTGCCCGTCGTTCTGGCAGCTCGGCGCGCCCTGGTCCGTGCACTCCGTGTCGGGATCCGTGCCGTCCTTGATGGCACCGCACTCGCCGTCCACGCCGCTGCCCTTCTTCGCCACGCTGCAGGCCTGGCACAGGCCGGTGCAGGCCGTGGCGCAGCACACGCCGTCGACGCAGACGTTGCTGGAGCATTGCGCGGCGCTGGTGCAGGCGCCGCCGTTGGGCAGGTCGAACTGGCAGGTTCCATCGGAGGTGCGGCAGTAGGCGTTGGCGCTGCAGTGGGAGTCGAGCGTGCAGTTGGTCCGGCACGCCGTGGTGCTGGCGCACTGGTAGGGTGCGCAGGAGGTCTGCGTCGAGAGGCACGCTCCGCCGCCGTTGCATGCGTAGGTGGTCAGGTTGCCGGCGCCGCACGCGGGCGTTCCGCATTGGGTGCCGCCGGTGTAGAGCGCGCACGCACCAGCGCCGTTGCAAACGCCTGTGGTGCCGCAGGACAGCGCGCCTTGGTCCGTGCACTCGTTGTCCGGGTCGGTGGCGTTGGCGATCGTTCCGCAGATGCCGTTCAGGCCGCTACCCTTCTTGGCGCCGGTGCAGGCCTGGCACACGCCGGTGCACTGCGTGTTGCAACACACGCCATCGACGCACCAACCTGCAGCGCATTCGCCATTGCCGGCGCAGGGCCCGCCGATGGGCACCAGCTTGAAGAGCTCCGCGCTGTTCTGGTAGCCCGCCGAGCCGTAGCCGCCCGCAGTCAGCATCTCCTCGGTGCTGAGCAAGATGGAGTCCGGGTCCGCGTAGTAGCGGCTGCTGATCATGTCCCCGGTCGTGGTCCAGCTGTTGGTCGCCGGGTCGTAGACCTCGCTGGAGGCGAGATAGGTGCAACCCGTCGAGCAACCGTAGCCACCGGCGTGGAGCACCTTGCCGTTGGTGAGCGTGCCGCCGAGGCCCCAGCCACGACCCGCCGCCATGTTGGCGGCGGCGGACCAGGAGTTGGTCGAGACGTCGTAGATCTCCGCCGTGTTCGAGTAGGTGGTGGTGTAGCCACCGGCCACGAGCACCTTGGTGCCCGAGGCGAACGTGGCGCCCAGGTGCCCGTACCGCGCAGCCACCATCGACGCGGTGCCGGCCCAGCTGTTGAGCGCCGGGTCGTAGAGCGCCGCCGTGTTGGTGTTCGGGTAGCCGCCGGCGACGAAGACCTTGCCGTTCGCCAGCAAGTTGGCCGAGTGCTGATAGCGTGCCGCCGGCATCGTCCCCGCAGCCGACCAGGTGTTCGCGACAGGGTCGTAGAGCTCCGCGCTCGCGAGGTACCCCGTCGACCCGTAACCACCGGTCGCGAGCACGCGCCCATCGGCGAGCCGCGTGGTGCGCAGCAGGTAGCGGGTCGTCGACATCGACGGTGTCAGCGTCCAGAGCCCGGTCGTGGTGCTGTAGCGCTCCGCCGTCGCCAAGTACCCGGCGCTGCCGTAGCCGCCGACCACCACCGCCTCGCCGTTCGTCAGGGGCTCGCCGCTGGTGTAGTAGCGGGGATTGTTCAGCGTGCCCGTCGTCGCCCAGGTCCCCGTGGTGCGATCGTAGAGCTCCGTCGGCCCGACGTAGGTGCAGGACGGCAGGCATCCGTAACCGCCGGCGGCCAGCACCTTGCCGGTGGTGAGCAGCATCAGCGCCGGGAAGTAGGCGCGCTGGTAGGCCATGTTGCCGGTGGCGGTCCAGGTCGGATCGAGGGCGACCGGATAGCTCAAGCCGGCGCCGTCGAAGCTGACGCTGACCTTGCACGTCCCGGCGCCAGGCGGCGTGACGGCACGACCCCACGGCGCGGCGGGGCTCTGGTCCACGGCGCAGCCCTCGACCACGAGCTTCGCCACCCGCCGCTCGCCCTGGGAGTCCACCAGGAAGGGCGGCGAGAGGCGCAAGCGCGGGGCGCCCGCGGCGTCGAGGATTTCCAGCACCCCGGAGACGAAGCGCAGGCCGGCGGCCTTCGAGACGTCGAGCGTGTAGCTCACGCGCTCCGTCTCCGGTCGCGCGTTCCAGATCACGAAGTCCTCGGTGCCCTCGGCGGTCGGCCGATGGACGACGTCGACGCCGGCGCCCAGGCCCGCGAAGTAGACGGCCACGCCGTCCGCGACCGCCGCGGGAACGGCCTTCGCGCCATCGAGCGCGAACGAGATCGCGAGCCCCGAGCTCTCGTCCTCGACGAGGACCGCCCCGTTGGCGCGCTCCGGCAAGCTGACGCGGGCGCGCTTCTCACCGGCACGCGGCGCGGCGTCGGGCGAGAGCACGCGCAGACGATCGCCGTCGCTGGCGAACCCGACGCGGCCGTCGCCGATCAGAGGGAGCTCGCTCGGTCCCTCGGGTCGCTGGAGCCCTTTGGGCTCGACGCGGTTCGCTGCGCGCTCCTGCCGCAGGCGGAACGCCCGTCGGATCTCCGCGACGCGCGTCCGCGCGGCGTCGGACTCCTGCACGCTCATGCCCGAGGCGCGCGCGGTGGCGCTGCCGTCATCCGTCAGCGGACCGCTCTCGTCGGAGCACGCCGTGAAGAGCGTCCACCCGAACCCGAACAGCGCCAGCGTCCCGTAAGCTCCGAACCGACTGTGAGCCATCTGATCCTCGCCTGAAGTCGGCGGCGCGCGCGCGACCGCCAATCTAGAAAGCTACCAGCCGGGCGCGCTCCGCGGAACGACCGCCGTCATGGCTACACGCACCGACATCGGCGCCGACGGCGTCCCGACTGCTCCGGGATTCCCCGGAGGGTGTCGCCACGATCGGGCGGTTTTTCCGCCGCGGCGGCGTGGCGCTTGAGGCCGGAGCGCCAGGCGTCGCATGCTCCGCCTCCCGGAGGGATCATGAGTCGAGCGAAACGCACGGATGCTGACCTGAAGAAGATTGCGGCCGACATGCGCAAGGTGATGACCGGCCCGACCCTGAATCAGGTGTACCGGCTCGCCATGGAGGCGGGGTACCTGTGCGCGCTCGCCGACGGCGAGGCGGACGACGGCGAGAAGGCGGCCATCGTCAAGGCCGTGCACGATCTCTCCAGCGGCCTCGTGGTGGAGTGGGAGGTCGACGCGCTCATCGACCAGTGCAACGAGGCCATCGGAAACGAGGGCTTCGACGCGCGCTGCAGCGCCGTCGGTGCGGGGTTGAAGGAGCTGGGGCAAGCCGAGGCTGGGCTCTTGCTCGGTGCCTACGCCGCGCTCGCGACCGGCGGCCTCGACAAGAAGGAAGCGGGCATGCTCGAGAAGATCGGCAGCGCGGCGGGCATCACCAAGAACCAGGTCGCGAACCTGGTGAAGCAAGCCAAGAACGCCTGAGCGCGCTCAGCTCGGGGGCTCGGCGGCGGGCTCGGCGCCGTCGTCCGTCGCCGGCTGCGACGCCTGCCGAGCGCGCCCGGTGTCGTCCTTGAACACGCGGCCGTCCACCATGCGGACGACGCGCGGCATGCTCTCGGCGAAGCCCGAGTTGTGCGTGACGACCACGATGGTGGTGCCGTGCTCTTTGTTGATCTGGAAGAACAGGTCGTGGATCGACTCGCTCGTCGTGCTGTCCAGGTTGCCGGTGGGCTCGTCGGCCAGGAGCAGCTTGGGCCCGAGCACCAGGGCTCGCGCGATGGCCACGCGCTGCTGCTCGCCGCCCGACAGCTCACCGGGCCGGTGCGTGGCCCGGTGTCCGAGCCGCACCTCTTCGAGCAGGTGCGCTGCCTTCTTCTCCATCTCCCGCTTGCTGCGCCCTTGGATCAGGCCTGGGAGCATCAAGTTCTCGAGCGCGTTGAACTCGGGCAGAAGGTGGTGGAACTGGAACACGAAGCCGATTTCGCGGTTTCGCACCGCCGCGAGGCGCGAGCTCGACATGGTGGTCAGCTCCTCGCCCGCCAAGCGGATTCGCCCGCCCGTGGGTAGGTCGAGCGTGCCCATGCAGTGCAGGAGCGTGCTCTTGCCCGCGCCCGAGGGCCCCACGATGGCCATGATCTCACCCGCCTGGATGCTGAGGTCGATGCCCCTGAGGACGTTCAGCGTCCGGCCCATGTGCTCGAAGCTCTTCTCGAGCCCTTCGATGATCACCAGCGGTTCAGCCATGCTCGTCCTTCACTCGTAGCGGATGCCCTCGACGGGCCGGAGGCGGCTCGCGGCGACGGCAGGGTAGATCGTGGCGATGGTGGTGATGACCATCGCGGACAGCGCGACCAAGGTGTAGTCGACGGGGTCGACCGAGATCGGCAAGCGATCGACGTAGTAGACGTCCGGGTCCAGCCTCACGCCGAACCAGAGCAAGCCGAGCACGGTGCACAGGCCCGTGACCACGCCGAACACGGTGCCGATGCCGCCGATGATCACGCCTTCGCTCATGAAGATGCGCAGGATGGCGCGGTCGCTGGCGCCGATGGCCTTCATGATGGCGATCTCCTTGCTCTTCTCCGTCACCATCAGGAGCAGCGTGCAGATGATGCAGAAGCTCGCCACGGCGATAGCGATGCTCAGGATGATGAAGGTCGCGATCTTCTCCAGCTTGAGCGCGCTGAACAGGTTCTTGTTGAGCTCCTTCCAGTCGCGGACCTTCATGTCCTCGCGGGCGAGCGTGGTCTCGTGCCGGGTGATCAGCGCCTCGAGCTGGGGCCGTACCCCGCCCACCAGCTCCGCGTCGTCGAGCTTCACCTCGACGGCGGTCGTCCGGCCCTTGAGGTCCAAGAACTCCTGGGCGTCGTCGCGCTTCATGTAGATGTGACTGGCGTCGTACTCGTACATGCCGCTGTAGAAGATGGCCGCGACGCGGAACTTGCGGCTGCGCGGCAGGACGCCCATCGGGCCCAGGTCGCCGAGGGGCGCCACCAACGTCACTTCGTCCCCGACGTAGACGTGCAGCGTCTTCGCGAGCTCGCGGCCCAGGATGATGCCCGGGTACACGGGCTCGGTGGTGGCGCTGACGTCGTCGTCCAGATCCTTCTTGAGCCACGACTTGACCCGCGGCCCCTTCAAGAAGACCTCGCCGCCCGTGGAGATGCCGATGACCTCTTCGGGCGGCAGGTCGGCGAGCTTCGCGGGCTCGTCCAGGTACGCGAACTTCCCGACCTCGATGTTCTGCACCAGGTCGATCACCGAGCCGATGCTGCCCGTCTCGACGCCGCGTACGATGGTGCCCGCCGTGTTCGAGCTCGAGGACGCCATGGCCTCGCCGCTGGTCACGGGCGTCGCCGCCTTCACGCCTTTGATCAGGCGCACGTCACCGAGCAGAGCGTCTGCGCCCTCGAAGCCGCCGTGAGTGCCGGCCTCGACCTTCATGTGGGCGTTGTTGCCCAGAATCTTGCGCTTCAGGTCGGCGCCGAACCCACCCATGATGCTGACCACAGCGCACAGCGCGAAGGCGCTGACCGCGACGCCGGCGATGCTGAGCCCCGAGATCACGGTGAGGAAACCGCTCTTGCTGGCGCGCACGTGGCGCACGGCGATGAAAGGCACGAAGCCACGGCCCTCGACCCGGTCGAGGAGGCGCGGCAGCGCCAGAGCCATGAAGCCCACCACGAAGCCCGTGCCGGAGAGCGCAGCCCCCACGCGCACGACCTGGTGCCAGAACACGAAGAAGCTGCCGCGGTGCTCCGGCAGGGTCGCCGCCCAACCGCCCAACGCGAGCACGCCCAAGAGGCAGGCGCCGGTGAGCACGTAGAGCAGGCTGCGCCGACCCCTCTGCCCCAAGCGGCGCACGGCGCGCAGGACCAGCCAGCCGACGGCGAGCGCGACGAGCGCGACGACCGCGACCCGACCCGGGAAGCCGAGCATCAGCCACGCCTTCGCCATCAGCGAGAGCTGCTCGGGTTTGGGCGGCGGCGGCGCGGCAAACATCGACTGCGCTAGCTTCCTTCCGGCCGGAGCAGCGGGAAGGCGATGACGTCGCGGATCGACGGCTGACAGGTCAGCATCATCACCAGGCGGTCCACACCCAGGCCGAAGCCCGCCGCCGGCGGCATGCCGTGCTCGAGCGCGCGGATGTAGTCCGCGTCGTAGTCCATGGTCTCCTCGGCGCCGCGGGTCTTCTTCTCCACCTGCTCGACGAAGCGCGCCGCTTGGTCCTCCGGGTCGTTGAGCTCGCTGAAGGCGTTGCACAGCTCCCGGCCGTCCACGAACAGCTCGAAGCGATCCACCAGCGTGGGGTCGGCGTCCTTGCGCCGCGCGAGCGGCGAGACCTCCGCCGGGTAGTCGATGATGAACACCGGCACGCTCTTCGAACCGTCACGGCTGCGGTAATCTTCCGTGAGGAACGGCTCGGCCAGGTACTCGTAGGCCGAGAACAGCCGCTCGCCGTCGTTCTCGGCCACCCCGAGACCCTTCCGGAAGTTCTGCCAGTCGATCTTCTTGGCGCGCGGGCTCTTCTTGGCCCACTCGCCCACCAGCGCCGCGCCCGGGCTGCCGGGGCCCGGCGCCGCGTCCTTCGGCATGGCGATCTCCGCCATCCGCTCGAAGAGCTCGAACGGGATGTTGGCGCGCTCCAGGGCCGACGCCACCGCCTGCTTCATGGGCACGCGCGCGAAGGGCTCCGCGAGGGTGAAGGCCCGCGCCGCCGCCCAGGCCTCGACGCGCGCGGCTTGCCCCAGGGCGCCGAAGCGCCGGCAGAGGACGTCGTCCACGGAGCGAAGCATCTGCTCGGTGAGGTCCATCAGCGTGCCGTACGTGGCGTACGACATGTAGTACTCGAGCATCGTGAACTCGGGGTTGTGCCGCGTGCTGATGCCCTCGTTGCGGTAGCAGCGCCCGATCTCGTAGACGCGCTCGAAGCCGCCCACGAGCAGGCGCTTCAGGTAGAGCTCGGGCGCGATGCGCAGGTAGAGCCCCAGGTCGAGCGTGTTGTGGTGGGTGTGGAAGGGGCGAGCCGCCGCGCCGCCGATCACGGTGTGCAGCGTCGGCGTCTCGACCTCCATGAAGTCGTGAGCGTCGAGGAACGCGCGCAACCCCTGCACGATGACCGAGCGCGCCGCCAGCACGGCGGCGGCGTCGGGGTTCGCCACCGTGTCCACGTAGCGGCGGCGGTAGCGCAGGTCGACGTCGGAGAGCCCGTGCCACTTGTCGGGCAGTGGGCGCAGCGCCTTGGTCAGGAGCCGGAGCGACCCGACCTCGAGCGACAGCTCGCCGGTCTTCGTCACCATCGGGCGCCCGCGCGCCTCGAGGTGATCGGCGACGTCGACGTCCTCCAGGCTCGCGAAGGCGGCGCCCATGGAGTCCTGCTTGGCGAAGAGCTGGATCTCGCCGCTGCCATCCCGGAGCCGCAGGAACGAGGCCTTGCCGAAGCCACGCCGCGCCATCAACCGCCCGACCACGTGAGCCTCGTCGTCGCCGGCCAGGGCCGCAACCTTCACGGGGTCGTAGCGCAGCTCGTGCCTGGGCTCGAGCAGCGCCGGCTCGAAGCGCTCGCGCAGCGCCCGGCACGAGATGCGATCGCTCACGTCCGCGTCGTTCGCGAAGGGGTTCTCGCCCCGGGCGCGCACCCGCGCCGCCTTCTCGCGGCGCGCCTGGATCAGGCCCTCTTCGCCGCCCTCGGCTTGGGCGCTCGACTCCGCTTCGGGTCTCTCCGCCATGGGGCCCGGGCGTCTAGCGCGGGCCCGGGTGGGCGTCCACCCTGCGGGGGCCGCTCAGAGCGCGGCGATCACCTCGTCGTGCTCGGGGAAGCGCCGGGCGGCGGCTTTCGAGAACACGACGCGCCCGTCGCAGACCACGTCGAACTGGCCGACCTTGCCCACGACGAGCTTCACCGCCACGCCCTTCTGCTTCTCGATCGCGGCCGCGAGACTCGCGGCCCGGGGCTTGTAGTTTCAAGCGTGGCAATAGTGGATGGCGATCTCCACGGCGAGCCTCACGAGAGCTGGTTGGGGAGCGAGTCGGGCTTGTGAGCCCTGTCCGCGTTCTGGAGCAGGTACGCCTCGATGAAGTCGTCGATCTCGCCGTCGAGCACGCGTTGCACGTCGCCAGTCTCGTGCTCGGTGCGCAGATCCTTAACGAGCTGGTAGGGCTGGAGCACGTACGAGCGGATCTGGTTGCCCCACGCGATGTCGGTCTTCGCCGCTTCGTAGTCGGCCTGCGCCTTCTCCCGGCGCTGGAGCTCGATCTCGTAGAGCTTCGCCTTCAGCATCTTCAGCGCCATGGCCCGGTTCTGGTGCTGGCTCCGCTCCGCCCGGCAGACGATCACGATGCCGGTCGGGATGTGCTTCATGCGCACCGCGGTCTCGACCTTGTTGACGTTCTGCCCGCCCTTGCCTCCGGCGCGCATGGTCGTGGTGTCCAGATCCGTATCCTTGACCTCGATGTTGATCTCGTCCTCGATGTCGGGCGTGACCTCGACGGCGGCGAAGCTGGTCTGGCGGCGCGCGTTGGCGTCGAAGGGGCTGATGCGCACCAGGCGATGGACCCCCACCTCCGCGCGGAGGTACCCGTAGGCGTTGGGGCCGCTCACGGTGAACGACGCGCCGTCGATGCCCGCGTCGTCGCTGACCTGGTAGTCGATGATCTCGGTCTTGAAGCCGCGCCGCTCGCACCAGCGTGTGTACAGGCGCAGCAGCATCTCCGCCCAGTCCTTGGCGTCCGTGCCGCCGGTGCCGGGGTGGATGCTGACGATGGCGTTGGCGTGGTCGGCCGGACCGCTCAGCATGCGTTGCAGCTCGGCCTTGCGCACCCGCTGGGAGAGCGCCAGCGCTTGCTGGTTCGCGTCGGCGAGCGCAGCGTCGTCGTTCTCGGCGGCGCAGAGCTCCAGGAACTCGACGCCGTCATTCACGTCCTGGGTCAGGGACTCGATGCCGGCGAGCTTCTCGCTGGCGATGGCGCGTTTGCGCATCTGGGCCTGCGCCTTCGCCTGGTCGGTCCAGAATTCGGGTGCGGCGGCGAGCGCGTCGAGCTCGTCGATTTCGCGTTTCAGTGCCGGGACGTCAAAGAGACCCCCTTAGCGCATCGACACGCCTTTGGAGGTCCTGGAGCACGCCGCGGATTTCGGCAACCACGATGGCCATGGCAACGGGAGGTCTACTCCGAGACGCGCCGCCGGGAAAGGGCGTTCTTCTCCAGTGCCCGAGCGCGTGCCGAGAACCAACCCCCGGTCAGGACGTCGAGGCGCACCTCCGCCTCGAGCGCGCGAAGCTCGGCGAGCTCGCGCTCCTCCGGAGTGGCCTCGGTGTCGGCCGCGCCGGCCTGCGCGCGCTGCCAGGCGAAGAGCGCACGCAGCACGTCCTCGACCAGGCGCTCGTCCTGGCGCGCCCTGAGGCGCCTCAAGTGCTCCACCTGGATCTCCTCGTCGGCGAAGACGGCGCGGTCGAGGCGCCAGGTGGCCTGCGCCTCGAGCGCGATGCTGACGCCGCCGGCCTGCGAGTAGCGGTAGGGGTCGGAGCTCGTGGGCGCGAGCCGAAGCGACTCGTCGGTGGTGCGGGCGGCGCGCAGGCGCAGCTCCGGAAGCGCCGCCGACGCCCGCGCGCGGGCCGCCAGGCTGCCGTAGCGCTCGTCGGCGCGGGCTCGCCCTGCCGCGCGGAACGCTGCGCGGATCGCCGCGTGCGCCAGAGCCGGCGACACCGTCAGGGATGGCGGGCGGCGCCGTGGTGGCGTCGGCCCGTTCTGCGCGAAGCGCGGTCGCGCGACGCGATCGAGGGGCACGCCGAGCGCCAGCAGCGCGGCGAGCTCGCGCGCGCCGTCGGCCCGCGCCACGTAGCCGCCGCGCAGCACCAGCTCGAGGGATTCGGTGGAGGCTCGTGCGCCCGGAGCGAGGAGGAGCGGCACCAGCGCCAGCGGCCAGAGGAGCAGCGGGGGGTTCTTGGTCATGCGCCCCCCTCGGGCGCGCCGACGCTCCGGTTGCGTGGGATCTTCAGAGCGATGCGACGGCGCTCTTCGCTCGCTCGAGCGCGATGGCGTCGGGCGCACGCGCGCCGAGCGGCGAGAACGCGAGCGCGCCAGCGTCCATCACGCTCGCGACGACCCGCGGGGCGAAGCCTTCGGCCCGCGCCACACCGAGCACGCCACGAACCACGGCGCCCGTGCCGAGCCCGGTCGCGAGCAGCGTGCCCGCTGGTGCGGCGAGCGCGAGCGTCTGCTCGAGCTTCTGCGCACCGCGCGGGCTCGGCGAGAACGCCGCGAGCCGGAGCGCGAGCGCGCCGCCCAGCGCGGCTGCGCGGCTGCGCTCCGAGAGCTCCCAGTAGACGAGCACGCCGCGCGCGCTCGGGATGAGGACGAGCACGTCGTCGTGCGGGGCGGGCGCGAATGCGGGGGCCGCCGCGGGCGCGGGCTCGGCGCGTGCGGGCGCGGGCTCGGCAGGTGCGGGCTCGGGCTCGACGGGCGCAGGCTCGGCCGCAGGCGCAGCGGCTTCGAGCGGCGCGGGCTCGGCAGGTGCGGGCTCGGGCTCGGC
>Ga0233425_10006892_pt1 | contig 16374 bp, 29 predicted proteins | sample Watercolumn_Towu_2_FD_181712 | JGI IMG/M metagenome (GOLD analysis project Ga0233425, IMG submission 181712) | Freshwater microbial communities from Lake Towuti, South Sulawesi, Indonesia - Watercolumn_Towuti2014_140_MG | ecosystem: Environmental > Aquatic > Freshwater > Lake | place... | reverse complement strand
ATCATGGCTAAGCAAAAATTTGAAAGAACAAAACCCCATGTCAATATTGGCACGATCGGACATATTGATCATGGCAAGACCACACTGACCTCTGCCATAACTCGAGTGTTGGCGACCAAGGGCTTTGCTGAAGCAACGGCTTTCGACCAGATTGACAAGGCGCCTGAAGAGAAGGAGCGTGGCATCACCATCGCTACCGCCCACGTTGAATATCAGACGGATAAGCGTCATTATGCCCATGTGGATTGTCCAGGCCACGCCGACTATATTAAGAACATGATCACCGGGGCAGCCCAGATGGACGGAGCGATTTTGGTTGTCGGTGCTGACGACGGCCCCATGCCTCAGACCCGTGAACACATTCTGCTGGGTCGTCAGGTTGGCGTACCGGCCATGGTGGTATTTTTGAATAAATGCGACATGGTAGACGACGAGGAGTTGATCGAGCTGGTAGAGCTCGAGCTCCGCGAGTTGCTGGACAAATACGAATATCCTGGAGATGCGACTCCGATCGTTCGCGGATCGGCGCTCAAGGCCTTGGAGAATCCGGATGATCCGACCTATGCCAAATGCATTTGGGATTTGATGGATGCAGTGGATTCTTTTGTGCCTGAGCCACAACGTGACGTTGATAAGCCATTCTTGATGCCGATCGAAGACGTATTTTCGATTTCCGGTCGGGGCACGGTGGCCACGGGTAGGATTGAGCGTGGAGTTATCAACGTGGGTGACGAAGTAGAGATCGTCGGCATCCGTGACACAGCAAAGAGCACGGTAACGGGTGTTGAGATGTTCCGCAAGACCCTTGACTCTGGCATGGCTGGAGACAATGTGGGTATCCTGCTGCGCGGCGTGAAGCGTGAGGACATTGAGCGTGGCCAGGTTTTGGCAGCGCCCAAGAGTATCACCCCGCACACCAAGTTCAAAGCCGAATGCTATATATTGTCGAAAGAGGAAGGTGGCCGTCATACGCCATTTTTCAATGGATACCGGCCGCAGTTTTATTTCCGGACCACAGACGTGACAGGAGTTGTCACACTGCCAGAGGGCGTTGAGATGGTCATGCCAGGAGATAATGTATCGATCGATGGGTGCCTGATCACTCCGATCGCTATGGCTGAAGGGTTGCGATTCGCTATCCGCGAGGGTGGTAGAACAGTCGGCGCCGGCGTAATCAATAAGATTATCGAGTAGGAGTGAATTGGAATGGTTCAGACACAAAAAATTCGTATACGGCTAAAAGGGTACGATCACAAACTCCTTGATCAATCAACGCAAGAGATTGTCGACACCGCAAAGAGTACTGGCTCGATGATTGCCGGACCAATTCCTTTGCCGACCATGATCAACAAATATTGTGTAAATAGATCAGTACATGTGGATAAAAAATCACGTGAGCAGTTTGAGATGCGGACACATAAGCGTTTGCTGGATATACTTGAACCAACTCAGCAAACTATTGATGCCCTAATGAAGCTTGAGCTTTCTGCAGGTGTTGATGTAGAGATCAAGCTATAGCATGTAGATAAACATACTTAATTTAAGTGGGTTGGTGAGATGCCTAAAACAATAGGATTGCTTGGGAAAAAAATTGGAATGACCCGGGTGTATAACGAGAATGGCCAAGCTGTAGGAGTAACGGCTGTTGAGTTAGGACCGTGTGTTGTCTTGCAGATTAAAACAGAGGGTAAAGAAGGGTACAACGCCCTGAAACTTGGTTTTGGTTCAAAGACTGAAAAGCGGATGACCAAACCAGAAATAGGCCAGTGTAAAGCTGCCGATAAGGGCGGATTCTATCATATTAAGGAGTTCGCAATTGTCGATCCTGCACAGTACCAAGTAGGACAAGTCATTGCTATTGAAGATATGTTCAAGATTGGCGACTTGGTTGATGTGACTGGAGTTAGCAAAGGAAAAGGTTTTCAAGGTGTAGTGAAGCGTCATGGATTTAAGGGTGGCAGAAAGACACATGGATCTATGTTTCACCGTGCGCCAGGCTCCATAGGATGTTCTGCTTGGCCGAGCCGGGTAGTGAAAGGTAAGAAGTTGCCGGGCCACATGGGCATGCAACGAGTTAACAAAAAGAACGTAACTATTTTTGATATACGATCTGATGATAATGTGGTGCTTGTGAAAGGGTCATTACCTGGTGCCAAACAGGGTTTGCTTGAGGTTTATACCAAATAAGAGAGCAGAGCAATGCTTGCTCCCTCCTGAATAAAATTCTCTAAGATCATATAGAGTGTGAAAAATTACCTTAATTTGAGGTATTGCCAATGCCAGTTGCAGATTTGTACAATATTAAGAAGGAAAAACTTGGAGAGCTACAGCTTAGTGATGATGTATTTGGGGTAGCCGTTAACTCTCACCTGCTGCATACCGTAGTACGGATGCAGATGGCAGGGAGACGGGCAGGTACTGCATGTACCAAGACGCGAGTCGAAGTAAAAGGTAGTTCGGCTAAACCATTTAAACAGAAGGGGACAGGGCGTGCCCGTTCTGGCAGTAAACGTTCCCCCCTTTGGCGTGGCGGTGGTGTAAGTCATGGTCCGAAGCCCAAAGATTACTCTCTCAAACTGTCCAAGAAGGTTCGTAAACTTGGTTTAAGGATGGCGTTGAGCGCACGAGTTGCTGAAAACAACTGCACTGTGCTCGATGACTTTCAGCTGGAAGAAATCAAAACCAAAAAATTTGTTTCAGTCATGAATGGATTTGATATAACCAGCGCTTTGATTGTAGTACCTGAAGAAATAGTAGCACTTGCAAAGTCTTCTCGAAATGTGCATGGTTTTCAGGTTGTACCGACCATTGGACTGAATGTCTATGATGTTCTTCGTTATAAACATCTAATACTCCTTCAGAATAGCATTGAACTCTTGGAGAAGAGGTTATTGTCGTGAAAAATATATGCGATATTATTAAAAAACCATGCTTGACAGAAAAAGGGATGTTACTTCAGGAAAAAGTGAATCAGGTGGTACTGAAAGTTGATCCCAGAGCTAATAAAATCGAAATTAAAGAGGCAGCAGAAAAACTCTTTAATGTTAAAATAGCTAAAGTCAGAACAGCCAATATGCATGGAAAGACTAAACGCGTTGGCAAGCATATGGGTATGACAAACGATTGGAAAAAAGCCATTGTCTCCTTGAAAGATGGAGAAAAAATGGATTTCCTCGAGCAGTTATAAATCATAATCCATAAGTTAATAACTTAATTAAAGATAATTTGAGAATCGGGGTTTGCAATGCCAATAAAAACCTTTAAACCGACTTCAGCAGGAAGGAGAAACATAGCACTTATTGTTTCACCAGAACTGTCAAAAGCAGCACCACAGAAAAATTTGCTAGCATCGATGACCAAATCCGGTGGCCGCAACAATAATGGCAGAGTTACAGCTCGTCATATTGGTGGTGGTCATAAAAGAAAGTATCGGATTATCGATTTTAAGCGTGATAAGCAAAATATCCCCGGAAAAGTTACATCTCTTGAATATGATCCCAATAGAACAGCAAACATCGCACTGATTACATACGCTGATGGAGAAAAGAGATACATACTATCCCCGCTGGGCATGAAAATTGGGGATCAAGTTGTCGCAGGGAATGAAGTGGATGTTCAGATAGGCAACTGCATGCCAATGGGCAATATGCCATTGGGTAGTATTATTCATAATGTTGAAATGAAGATAGGCAAGGGGGCACAGCTTGTGAGAAGTGCTGGTGTTTCAGCACAGCTTATGGCCAAGGAAGGGGAGTATGTGTTAATAAAACTTCCTTCTGGAGAGGTTCGTAAATTTCATAAGTTATGCCGAGCCTGTTTTGGTCAATTAGGTAATGTAGAGTTTGAATCGCAAAAGCTTGGTAAGGCAGGAAGAAACCGCTGGAAGGGAAACCGTCCTAAGGTTAGAGGAGTTGCGATGAATCCACATGATCATCCAATGGGTGGTGGTGAAGGTAAAAGCTCAGGTGGCCGGCATCCTTGTTCTCCGTGGGGAATGCCGACCAAAGGATTTAAGACTAGAAAGAAAAAAGATTCTGATAAATTTATTGTTACTAGAAGGGCCTAAAGGGTAGGAGGAAAAAATGGCACGTTCGATTAAAAAAGGACCCTTTGTTGATTCGCACTTGTACGAAAAAGTTGTTAAGGCAAAAGAAACAAACTCTCGTAAAGTCATCAAAACCTGGTCACGACGATCTGATATTATACCGGATATGATAGGGCTTTCATTTGCAGTGCATAATGGAAAGAAGTTCATTCCAGTATTTGTTTCAGAAAACATGGTCGGGGGAAAGCTTGGAGAATATGCTCCAACGAGAACTTTCTTTGGTCACGCTGGTGGGAAGAAGGGGAAAAAATAATTAGCTTTTCCAGGTGCTATGAATTTTTCTGACATTCATTGTTGAGTAGACACAATAACATGGCTCGGAACGCTAAATAAGGAGCAGGTAAAGATGGAAGCAAAAGCAGTTTTACGAAACTGTCGGATATCACCCCAGAAGGCCAGACTAATTGCAGATTTGGTCAGGGGTGTTCATGTTGAGGCAGCAATTAATTCTTTGAGATTTATGCCTCAAAAGGGAGCTGCAATCATTCGCAAAGTATTGGAGTCTGCGGTCGCCAATGCCAAGCAAAATGACGCAATTGATGTTGATACGCTTTTTGTTAAGACAATTTTTGTTGATGGCGGTCCGATGCTTAAAAGAATAATGCCGAGAGCAATGGGAAGAGCAAATCGGATACTAAAAAGGTCGAGCCATATAACTATTGTTGTTGACGAGCAATAATTTAATATTTTCTAAACATATCGTGATGGAGGAAGGTTTTGGGCCAGAAAGTCAATCCAATTGGTTTACGCCTTAATATAATACGTTCTTGGGAGTCGACATGGTATGCCGGCAAAGACTACTCAAAGTTTTTGTTGGAGGATCATTCACTGAGGAAGTTTTTAAAAAAACGCCTCTACCATGCTGGCCTTTCACGGGTGCAGATTGCCAGAACGGGCGACAAAATACGCATTAAGTTATTCACGGCCCGACCGGGAATAGTTATAGGAAAGAAAGGTGCGGAGATTGAGACGCTGAAGGCAGAATTGGAGAAACTCACCAAAAGGACATGTGTTCTTGATATACAGGAAGTGAGGCGTCCTGAAGCCGACGCACAGCTTGTCGCTGAAAATGTAGCAATGCAGCTAGAACGAAGAGTTGCGTTTAGACGCGCGATGAAAAAGGCAGTTAATATGGCCTTGAAGTTTGGAGCAAAAGGGATTAAGATATCGTGCTCTGGGCGTCTTGGGGGGGCGGAAATCGCTAGGAATGAGTGGTACCGTGAAGGGCGAGTACCATTACACACCTTACGGGCAAACATTGATTATGGTCTGGCTGAGTCACTGACAACCTTTGGTATCATTGGCGTGAAAGTTTGGATATTTAAAGGTGAAGTTCTTAGTGATGCAGAGAATGTAATTTAATAATGGGTTAAGACAATGCTAAGTCCTAAAAAAGTCAAACATCGCAAGCAGTTTAAGGGCAGAATGAGTGGAGAAGCACAGCGTGGCTCTACAATTGAATTTGGTGAATTTGCTCTTAAGGCAACTGAATGTGGCAAATTGACATCACAAATGATAGAAGCTGGCCGTATTGCCATTAATCGCAAAATCAAGCGTGGTGGAAAAATGTGGGTACGGATATTTCCCAGCAAACCATATACGAAGAAGCCGGCCGAAACTAGAATGGGGGGAGGCAAAGGCGCCCCTGAAGGGTGGGTTGCTGTAATTAAACCCGGTAAGATACTATATGAGATTCATGGGATTGAACCGGAAGTAGCAATGGAAGCTCTTACTTTGGCAAGGCATAAATTTCCATTTGACACAAAGATTATTAGCAAGGAAACAACCTTATGAAAATTTCCGAAATTAAAGAAATGACTAATGCTGAAATTGTAATGAAGGTTGAGTCTGTAGAAAAGGAACTTTTTAAGCTTAAATTTCAACATGGGATTCGTCAACTAGATAATACTGCAAAACTTTCCATGCTGAAAAAAGATATAGCTAGACTTAAAACTATCGCACAGCAGAAACAAGCATTAGCTTAACTCTTGCTTGAAATAACGCTTCCGTTAACTTGATGCAGGTAGGATAATGACTGATCATATAAAGACAAGAAGAATACTAGAAGGTGTAGTAGTCAGTAATAAGATGACGAATAGTATTGTTATTGAGACTGCACGTTTGGTTCCCCATACATTGTATGGAAAAATGATACGCAGGCATAAGAAGTATATGGCTGATGATCCACAAAATATATGCTCTATTGGCGATCAGGTTATTATTGAAGAATGTCGTCCTCTTAGTAAGAATAAAAGATGGCGCTTGAGAGAGATTGTCAAAAAAGCAGAGTAGATTAAGATATTGTAATTGAGTAGTACTCAAAAAACACTGTTAATCTTGGCAAGAATACAGTGTTTTTTTATTAACCTCCCAACAAAATTGCCTTTTGCTGTGAAGAGATAGCAGAAGAACTACATGGTAAAGTTATGATACAGACCGAAAGCGTGTTAAAGGTTGCGGACAACTCGGGAGCGAAAAGCGTTCTCTGTGTAAAAGTTTTGGGTGGCTCGAAGAGACGTTACGCCCATATCGGTGATGTCATTGTTGTCTCTGTTAGAGAAGCGATACCTAACTCTAAGGTTAAGAAGGGTGATGTAATGAAGGCGGTAATAGTACGTACAGTTACTCCTGTTCGGCGCCCGGAGGATACATTTGTAAGATTTGATGAAAACTCAGCGGTTTTGATTGCAGCCAATGGTGAGCCAATAGGCACACGTATTTTTGGGCCGGTTGCAAGAGAACTACGGACTCGCGGATATATGAAAATAATTTCGCTTGCCCCTGAAGTATTATAATAAAAAGTGTAGTGTTTCTATTGTGCTTGAGCAGAGAGAGGCAAAGTGATGAATTATACGCAGCAATTGAAGAAAGAAGATCAGGTTGAAGTCCTGAGTGGAAAAGATAAGGGTAGAGTTGGAAAAATTTTACGAGTAGATCCTAAGAACAAAACAGCGATTGTAGAAAAGGTTAATGTTGTCAAGAGGCACACTAAACCTAATCCAGCAAATCAGCAAGGTGGTATCATAAGTAAAGAGGCGATGATTGATCTCTCTAACCTAAAACTTATTTGCCCAAAGTGTGCTAAAACAGTTCGCCTCAGTAAGAAGATTCTTGATGATGGCTCTAAAGTTCGAGTTTGCAAGAAATGTGGTGAGTCTGTCGAGGCAAAATAAAATAGTGCCAATTATACACGGTGATCAGGATGGCAAACTTGAAAGAATATTATCAAAAAGAATGTGTACCCCAGCTTATTAAAGAATTTGGGTATAAATCAATCATGGAAGTTCCCAAGCTTGATAAGATAGTCTTGAATATGGGATTGGGTGAGGCGGTTCAAAATCCCAAAATTATTGAAGGAGCTGTTTCAGAGCTAACTGCTATTGGTGGGCAAAAAGCCGTAGTTACTAAAGCAAAGAAATCAATTGCAGGATTTAAATTGCGTGAAGGTATGCCGATAGGTTGCTGTGTTACTATACGAAAAGATCGGATGTATGATTTTTTTGCTAAATTAATTAACATTGCTTTACCTCGTGTTAGAGATTTTCGAGGAGTACCTTTAAAATCTTTTGATGGTAGAGGAAATTATGCGTTAGGAATTAAAGAAGAGATTATATTTCCTGAGATTGATTATGACAAAATAGATAAGATCAAAGGTTTAAATATAGTCATCGGTACTACAGCAAAAACTGATGAAGAGGGGCGATTCCTGCTTAAAGCCTTAGGGATGCCTTTTAGGAAATAAAAAGAAGGTTGAGGATAACCGTGGCTAAGAAATCATTAATTGCTAAAAGTCAGAGAGCAGCTAAATTTTCAGTACGAGCATATAATCGATGTAAGATTTGTGGCCGCCCGCATGGCTACATGAGGAAGTTTGATCTTTGCCGTATTTGCTTTAGAAGCATGTCAAACCGTGGCGAGATTACAGGTGTCACAAAGTCGAGTTGGTGATTTTGTTGATGTGTTAAAGAAGTCGGCTTTTTTATTGATCATTCTGTTAATCTATTCCAAGATCTAAAAAAGGAGCATTTCAATGTCGATGAGCGACCCCCTAGCAGATATGCTGACTAGGATTCGTAATGCTGTCATGGTGAATTTAAATATCGTTGACATGCCTTACTCAAAAATTAAAGCTGAAGTGGCCAGAATTTTAAGAAATGAAGGCTATATTAGTGATTTCCAGAAAGTTGACGAGAGAACTCATCAAGGTTCTTTGAGGTTAATTCTAAAAACTGGAAACGGCAACGAAAAGATTATTACAGGAATTAAGAGGATCAGTAAGCCTGGTCGTAGAATATATGCACGTCATGATCAGATACCTAAAGTTTTGAGTGGACTTGGTATATCAATAGTGTCTACCTCTCAAGGTGTTCTCACTGATCATGAAGCACGCTCAAGATCTATCGGCGGTGAAATAATTTGTGAAGTTTGGTAGAAATATTTTTAGAATTTAATATTTAAGCATGTTTGGAGATTTCCAATGTCAAGAATTGGCAACAAACCTATCCCTGTACCAAGTGGGATAAAGCTTGAAGTGAACAACGATTATATAAAGGTTACTGGCGCGAAAGGAACACTAGAAAGACAAATAATGCCAGAGTTGCAAATCGTTGAGGAAGGGAATACTCTGCTTGTGAAGGGTACTGATAGCAGTAAAAGAACTAATGCATTTCGCGGGATGACAAGGTCCTTGATCAATAACATGATCATAGGAGCTCAAGCCGGGTTCAAGAAGACTTTATTAGTTGAAGGTGTTGGGTATCGTGTCAATGTCACTGATGGGAAAATCAGTCTTTCTGTTGGATATTCAAATACCATCGATTTTGTTTTGCCATCTAATGTTACTGCTTCAACAGCAAATAATCAAATTGTCCTCGAGTCTATTGATAAAGACTTGCTAGGGCAGACGGCTGCTAAAATTAGAGATATACGAAAACCCGAACCTTACAAAGGTAAAGGAATTCGGTATGAGAATGAACATATTGTCAGAAAAGCTGGAAAAGCAGCTGGAAAGAAATAATTAGGGTACTTCAATGGCGAAGACTAGTATAAAATCAGAAGCAAGACAGAAACGAGTTCAGCGAATTAGAAAGAAAATTTCAGGAACAGCTGAAAGACCCAGGTTAAGAGTTTTTAAAAGTGCTCGGCATATTTACGCACAACTTATTGATGATTCTGTGGGTGTGACCATTTGTTCTTCCTCCACCATGAATGTGGAGGTTGACCGGTCAGAACTTAATGGAAAAAAAGCACAGGCTAATAAGGTAGGGCAACTTTTAGCAGCGCAAGCTCTTGCGAAAGGAATTTCATTAGTTGTATTTGATCGCGGAGGATATATATATCACGGGCGAGTCAAGGCATTGTCTGAGGGTGCGAGAGAAGGTGGTTTAGTCTTTTGAAAAGTGAAAGTACATTGAAGGAGGATACATCCTTGGCAAGTTTAACGAATGAGAAAGATGATCAATTAATAGAGAAGATAGTCTTTATTAATCGTGTGGCTAAAGTTGTTAAAGGCGGAAGACGTTTTAGCTTTAGTGCTATAGTAGTTGTTGGTGATGGTGCCGGAAAAGTCGGATATGGTCTTGGCAAAGCGAATCAAGTCCCTGAGGCGATTCGCAAAGGTGTTGAGCAGGCAAAGAAGGATATGAAGCAAGTAGCAATAACCAACACCAGTATTCCCCATGAGATATATGGAAAGTTTGGTGCAGGTCGTGTAATGCTCAAACCTGCATCACCAGGAACTGGTGTTATTGCTGGAGGTGCAGTAAGAGCAGTATTAGAGGCAGCAGGTGTTCATGATATACTTACAAAGTGCCTAGGATCTCATAATCCTCATAATTTGGTTAAAGCTACAATTGACGGGTTAAGAAATTTACGAACGCCAGAAAAAATAGCAGCTAAACGAAACAAAACAGTTGCAGAAGTTTTAGCGAAGTAAACTCGACCGATAGGATATAGTATGGAAAAACAAATTAAAGTGACTCTGAAGAAGAGTCATATCGGGTGCCCGCAAAAGGTTCGTGCGACCTTAATTGGCTTAGGGTTGACACGTATCAATAAAACGGTAAACCGTAAGAATACCCCAGAAATTCAAGGGATGTTGAATAAGGTTCAACATCTTATTTTGGTGGAGGAGATATAATTATGTTGGATTTAAGTAATCTTTCACCATTTCCTGGCTCCACTAAGCAGCGAAAAAGAATAGGCCGAGGACATGGAACAGGACAGGGGAAACAATCAGGTCGAGGTCATAAGGGCTTTAAGGCCCGTTCAGGTAGTAGTGTAAGTCCAGCATTTGAAGGTGGGCAAATGCCTCTACATCGACGTTTGCCAAAGCGTGGATTTACAAATCCTCTAAAAAAGGAATATGGAATTGTAAACGTCAAAGATTTAGAAATATTTAGTGATAATACCCTCATAGATACTGATGTCCTACACGCAAATGGTTTGGTAGGGAAAAAATATAATCTGGTTAAATTGCTTGGGACTGGAGAGGTGACCAAAAAGTTGATCATTAAGCTTGCGTCAGTTAGTGAGTCCGCTAAGGTCAAAATTGAATCAGCTGGTGGTAAAATCGAGGCTTGATAATGGCAAGTGGTCTGCAAGGAACTGCGAACATACCAGAACTCAAAAGGCGTATAACATTTACGCTATTGATGCTAGCTGTCTACCGGATAGGTGTGCAAATCCCTACCCCCGGGATAAACGGAGAAGCTTTAGCCGATTTCTTTGCCAAAAATTCAGGGACAATATTTGGCATGTTCAATATGTTCTCAGGTGGCGCTCTAGCAAATTTTTCAATCTTTGCTCTTGGTATTATGCCATATATCAGCGCCTCGATAATTTTTCAGTTGTTACAGGTTGTTGTACCCCAAGTTGAATCTTTGGCCAAGGAAGGAGAATCTGGCCGGCGTAAGATTACACAGTATACACGTTATGCAACTGTGGTTTTGAGTATTGTGCAAGGCCTGTTTATAAGTATTGGACTCGAGAGCATGGCCGCGCCGACAGGGAATGCTATGATTGTCATTACACCTGGTTGGTCATTTAGAATCATGACCGTCATCACTTTGACCTCTGGAACGGCATTTATTATGTGGCTAGGGGAGCAAATGACGGAGCGTGGTGTTGGAAATGGAATATCACTAATTATATTTGCCGGGATTGTAGCACGAATGCCAGTGGCAATAGTGAATACTGTAAAAATGATTACAGCAGGACAAATGCCAATTATTTTAGTCCCCATATTGCTTTTAATGATCTCGTCAGTGATTGGTGCAGTAATATACTTTGAAACTGCACAAAGAAGAATACCCATACAGTATGCGAAACGGATGATAGGTAGGCAGTTGTATGGTGGACAGCGATCACATCTTCCTTTAAAAATTAACATGTCAGGTGTTATACCTCCAATTTTTGCATCCTCAATCATGATGTTTCCAGCAACAATTGGAGGTTTTATTCAAAATGATTGGGTGAAACAGATATCTGCATCATTAGCATGGGGCACTTTTTTGCACACGGTGCTTTATGTTGTTATGATAGTTTTTTTCTGTTTTTTCTACACAGCTGTTACTTTTAATCCTGTGGATATAGCTGAGAACTTAAAGAAGAATGGTGGTTTTGTGCCTGGCATTAGGCCAGGAAAAAAAACTGCTGAATTTATAGATAAAGTTATGGTACGTCTTACAGTTGTAGGTGCTGCTTATATATCATTAATATGTGTCCTTCCTGAAATTTTAATTAAGAAAGTGAATGTTCCTTTTTATTTTGGCGGGACGGCCCTTTTAATTGTTGTTGGAGTTGCGATAGATACAATTGCGCAGATTGAATCTTATACTGTTATGAGAAATTATGATGGTTTTTTGAAAACTGGAAGGATCAAAGGCCGTTGATTTCCCATGAGTTCGGCCATAATAATTAAAAGCCCACATGAAATTGATTTAATGAGGGTTGCAAATAGCATAGTTGCTGAGACATTAGGTTTAATAAAAGATAACATCAAGATAGGGGTCACAACCAAAGAGCTTGATGAGTTAGCAGAGGAGAGCGCAAAAAAAAATGGTGCTTTTCCTGCGTTTAAAGGGTATAGAGGTTACCCTGCTTCAATTTGCATATCAATTAATGAACAAGTTGTTCATGGTATACCATCTAAGAAGCGCACACTGAAAGATGGAGATCTTGTAAGTGTAGATTTTGGAGTTAAGTATAAAGGTTTTTATGGTGATGCAGCCTTTTCTATAGTCGTAGGAACATGTTCAAATGAAAAGAAAAAATTGCTCGCGGTGACAAGACAGTCTTTATATTTAGGGATTGAACAAGCCCGAGCTGGGAACAGAGTATCAGATATTTCCGCAGCTATTCAATCATGTGTTGAGGAGCAAAATTTGTATGTTGTTAAGCAATTTGTAGGGCATGGTATAGGTGCTAAACTACATGAACCTCCTGAAGTTCCAAACTACGTTAGATCCGGGCATAGTCAAAGGCTGATGGCAGGGATGGTATTGGCTATAGAACCAATGGTAAATATGGGAAGTTCAGAAGTAGAAGTACTAAGTGATGGCTGGACTGTTGTTACAAAACATAGGACCCTCTCAGCACATTTTGAACATACGGTTCTAATAACTGAGGATAATCCGCAAATCCTAAGTGGAAGTATAAAAGTATAATAAGTAAGGAGTATAGAGGAAAGTAGATTATGGCAAAAGAAGAGGCGATCCAAGTAGAGGGCACTATAATTGAACCTCTTCCCAATGCCATGTTTCGTGTTGAACTTGAAAATGGACACAAAGTGTTGGCGCATATATCAGGAAAGATGCGTATGCACTTTATAAAAATACTTCCTGGCGACAAAGTAACTATTGAGTTGTCACCTTATGATTTAACACGTGGTCGAATAGTATTTCGTGGTAAGGCCAATAGATAATTTTTACAGGTAAAGGCATAAAGAATATGAAGGTAAGATCATCAGTTAAGAAAATCTGCAGCGAATGTAAAATCTTTAAGAGAAGTGGCGTTGTACGTGTTTCATGTAAAGTAAAAAAGCATAAGCAACGTCAGGGGTGAGATTTTAAATATTTACTTAATAGCCCTTACATTGAACAAAAAAAATCAGGAGTACGAACTTGGCACGTATAGCTGGTGTTGATTTACCCAAAAATAAGCATATGGTGATTGCACTTACTTATATACATGGAATAGGTAAAACTAGTGCAAGAAAGATATTAGACGAAGTCAATATTGCATATGACATGAACAGTGATAGCTTGGATGATAATCAAGTCGCGGAAATCAGGAAAATAATTGAGACATCGCATAGTGTAGAGGGCGATAGAAGACGCAATGTTGCGATGGATATAAAGCGAATGATGGATTTAGGTAGCTATAGAGGTATCAGACATCGTAAAGGATTACCTTGTCGGGGCCAGCGTACAAGCACAAATGCTCGTACTCGCAGGGGGCCTAGAAGATCAGCAAGTAAATAATTTCATAGCATACTTTATATTTTAGGAGAGAACAGATGGCAGGCCCTAAGACCAAGGTCAAGCGTAAAGATAAAAAAAATATACCAGAAGGTGTTGTGAGTATTAAATCTACATTTAATAATACGCTTGTGACATTTTCTGATAAGCAAGGGAATGCGGTCTCCTGGTGTAGTTCTGGCTGTTTAGGATTTAAAGGATCTCGAAAGAGCACTCCGTTTGCTGCTCAGAACACAGTTGAAACAGCTGCAAAGAAAGCAATGGACTGCGGCATGCGAAAGGTGATGGTTAATATCAAAGGCCCTGGACCTGGTCGAGAGTCTGCCTTAAGAGCCCTGCAGCAAGTTGGCCTAGAGGTTAGCAAGATATGTGATGTGACACCTATCCCACACAATGGCTGCAAACCACCTAAAAAAAGAAGGGTTTGATTTTTTCTCGATGTATTATTGCTTAGGTTTGTGGGGTGTTTAATAGACATAAGCAAATTATTTATATAATTGTGTAGAAATTGGAGGTAATCAATTGTCTCGATATACAGGTGCATTATGTCGGCAATGCCGCAGGGAAAAGTTAAAGCTCTTTTTGAAGGGTGATCGATGTTATTCGGATAGATGTGCATTTGAAAGGCGTGCTTTTGTGCCTGGTCAGCATGGTCAGGATCGTCTGAAAAAGATGTCTGATTATGCAATCCAATTACGAGAAAAGCAAAAAGTTAAGAGAATGTATGGAATGCTGGAGGGACAGTTTAATAGATACTTCCAGAAGTCCGACCAACAAAAGGGTATTACAGGTGTGAATCTGCTTGTACTTCTGGAGCGCAGATTAGACAATGTACTCTATCGATTGGGTTTTGCTTCCTCTCGTAATCAAGCAAGACAGCTTGTTAGGCATAATCATTTTTTGGTTAATGGGAAAAAAGTAAATATCCCATCATTTTTAGTGTCAGTTAATGATGAAATTGCATTAAAGGATAAAAGTCAAAGCATTGTGGCCATAAAAGAAAACTTGTCCGCAATTGCTAGACGGGGTGTACCTACTTGGCTGAATCTCGACTCGGATAATTTTAAGGGTAAAGTTAACGCGATGCCGAATCGTGAAGAAATCACCATGCCGATTCAGGAAAACCTTATTGTTGAACTTTATTCTAAATAAGACACTATATGACTCATAATGACTTGAATATTCAAATGGATTCTGATCCAATTTATCGCAATTGGACAGAACTGATTCTACCGGAAAGGCTTGAGGTGGATTCAGCTACCCATACTAATAGATATGGTAAGTTTACATGCCAACCTTTAGAAAGGGGATTTGCAACGACCGTTGGTAATTGTTTACGAAGAATTTTATTGTCTTCAATCCAGGGAGCAGCAATAACTTCCGTTAGCATTGAGGGTGCTCACCATGAGTATTCTACTATTCCTGGTGTCCTTGAGGATGTTATTGAAATAATATTGAATCTGAAAGAAGTAAGACTTCGTTTGAAATCTCAGAATTCAGCAGTAATTAGAATAGAAAAGACTGATAAGGGGCCTGTAACAGCTGCCGATATTATTTCACCTGATGGAATGGTTGAGGTAATGAATCCTGATCAGCATATTTGCACAATAACTGGAAGTGAAGGCAAGATGATTGCTGAGTTCCAGGTTCGTTGGGGAAAAGGATACTCACCTGCTGAAAACAACAAGCATGAGGACATGAGTATCGATACCTTTCCTATTGACGCCATTTTTACACCGATTCAAAAAGTAAAAATTGTTGTTAGTCAGGCCAGAGTTGGACAACAGACCGATTATGATAAGTTGACCATGGAAATTCATACTGATGGCAGTATAACACCTGAGAATGCCTTGGCCTACGCGGCTAAAATTCTTAAGGAGCAGATGAAAATTTTCATAAATTTTGATGAAGACCGAATTGAGCCTGAAGTAGAGCAATCTTCTGATGCTACTCACATAGCTGTTAATGAGAATTTGTATCGCAGTGTAGATGATCTTGAGTTGTCAGTACGTTCCGCTAATTGTTTACGAAACGCAGATATTAAATATATTGGCGAATTGGTGCAAAAAACAGAAACAGAGATGTTGAAGACTAAAAATTTTGGTCGAAAGTCTTTAAATGAAATAAAGCAGTTACTTTCTGAGATGGGCCTGTCGTTGGGCATGAAAGTCGAGGGGTGGATTCAGCCACCGTCACAGGAAACCACAGAAGATTAGTTAACGGGATAGAGGTTATATACAATGAGACATAGAAAGGCAGGGAGAAGGCTTGGTCGTAACTCAGCGCATCGCGATGCAATGATTCGAAATATGGTTACATCTCTTTTTGAACACGAGAGGATTGTCACCACAACTCCCAAGGCAAAAGAAGCACGGAAGTATGCTGATAAGATGATGACCTTGGCCAAGCGGGGAGATTTACATGCGCGACGCCAAGCACTAGCATTCATGCACAATGGGAGTGTTGTTGCAAAGTTATTTGATTCCATAAAATTGAATTATATGGATAGGAATGGTGGGTACACGAGAATTATCCGGACCGGAAATCGAATTGGTGACGCTGCGCCAATGGCGATATTAGAGCTGGTTAATTACAAGGAGAGTGATTCTGCAGAGGCGCAGACTACTGCTTGATAACCGATAGGAGTATCGCAAAAAAAAAGCTGAGGGTGTAAAATAGATTGTGTAAATGGCCATGAAGGGGTAGACGGACCGCCACCCCCAACCAGGAGAAAACAATGGCCATTAACGATGAACTGCTCGACCAGCTGATTGCTGGGTATAAGAAACC
>Ga0233425_10006891_pt1 | contig 16374 bp, 15 predicted proteins | sample Watercolumn_Towu_2_FD_181712 | JGI IMG/M metagenome (GOLD analysis project Ga0233425, IMG submission 181712) | Freshwater microbial communities from Lake Towuti, South Sulawesi, Indonesia - Watercolumn_Towuti2014_140_MG | ecosystem: Environmental > Aquatic > Freshwater > Lake | place... | reverse complement strand
CAGCGTGGCGCTGCTGTCGGCATCCAGAGCGCTGAAGCGGTCTGTCTGCTGCTGGGCCGACAACGCCTGCAGCTCGGCCAGCGACAGATAGCCATCGGCGTCGGTGTCGGCCGCGGCGAACTCGGCAATACGCGCCGCCAGCAATTCGGCCTTGCTGACCCGGCCGTTGCCGTCGGCGTCGTAACTCATCGGATCGGAATCGCCGAACCCCCTGGGGGCGGAATTGTCGGTAAATAATGGGATCAAACACGATATTTATGTGCCTGCCGCGCATCGGCAAGAACGATCCCGTATGTGGCCAGAGCGAGGTTTTCGCCGTCCAGTAGGATGGGTGAGACGCGCATTTCGTAGAGACTTGCCGTTATTGGGAGCGATTGGAGCGCGTCGTAACCAACGGCCTAGCTAACTCCCGAGGGATGCGTTCAACAAATCCGTTCTGGCTCTCGCCGCCCATCCCCGGACACGCGGTTTCCCGGGGATTCACAAAATCGCGAGACTGTTGCTTCAGAAGATGTAATCCAGCCCGATCCAGACGTTGTTGTTCTTGATGGATTCCGGTTCCGTCGTCAAGGTTCGGCTGCCGTGCTGCCATCCCAGCTTGACCAGGGTAGAGTCGGACAACGCATACAGGAGTTCTATCTCTCCCTGGTAGACGGTTTCCACGGCCAGATAGTGGTCGACCAGCTTGTCGTGGGTGGTGAAGTCGTTCTTTTCAAAGTCGAAGATGAGTATGGCGGTGAGCCTTTGCATGACGCGCCACTTGAGTTCCGACGAGGCGTAATGATTGATGTAGGAAACATCGTCGGGGAAATGGCTGGCTTTCCACTGTGACGCGACGCCGTGCTCGTAGTGATAACCCAGCAGGACTTCGACGTCCGGGGTGATTGCCCATTCCAGGTGCGGACCTACGGTAAAAAAACGGGTATCGCGATGTTGGAACGGCTTCTCGTAGTTTCTCAAACCGTAGCGCCCCAGCAACCGCACGGTCAGGTGATCCGTTAAGACTTGATCCAGATGCATGGACCAGTAATGGTTGGTCAGTTTCTCGTCGTGTTCGGATCGTGTCCCGATTATCCCCATGAATTCGTTCTGGCCCAGAAACAGGTCGGGCACGAGATTGTAGAGAACGCTGAACTTGGTGCCGCTTTCGAAGGACTGTGAGAACTGAAATTCGTACAAGCTATGGGTGAAGGCGGTGCGGTTGGTAAAAACGTAGGCGCCTGCATCCAGGGACAAACTCGTTTCTCCCCAGGCGTTGTGCGTCGACCATTCCAACTCGCCGTTGGGTTCGTACACGAAATCTCCCCCTTGCCGGGGCCGGTCGACCATCGGCTGGGTCGGATCGTCCTTCAGGGAAAGCCGGCGTGTGACCGAAAACAGCGTCACGTCGTCGGTGTAATAGGCGTTTACGCCGGTTCTGGCCAACCATTCGGCCTGCGTATCGGATGTACAGCCGATCCATATCGCAAGGAATACCCAGTGACCCCGTAAACGCGGCCAGTATCTTGTAACCATCTACGTCCATTCTCCCGATTTGACGATGGAGTACTAACCGAGGCTCACGACCCCGCCTTTAGCCCGCAACACCTCCCGCAGGCCCGGTCCCATTCCTTGTCCCGCAGCCGCTGTAACCGGTCTTTCAGGGCGATGATCAGGGCGGTGGAGGGGGAGCCGTAATGGCTCGGCACCAGCCAGATGTCGGTGCCGGCCGCATCGGCCAGGCGGAGGAATTCCTCGGCGAATTCCGGGCTTATCCCGGCGATGCCGGAGAAATCCAGCTCTACCCAGCGGCGCGGATCGTTTCCGATGGCGATGGCGGCGATGGCGGCGACGGCGCGTCCTGCCTGTTCTCGGGTCTCCAGGCAATGGGAGGCCGGGTCGGCGAAATCCTGCAGGGGAAGGCGGAACGGGATCACGGCGCGTTGCGGCTCAGAGCCGTCCGCACAGGGTCAACAGCCCCTGCAGCAGGGCGGTGGGGGTGGGCGGGCAGCCGGGGATGGCCAGGTCCACCGGGATGACGTTGCTGACCGCGCCGCAGCTGGCGTAGGAAACCCCGAACTCGCCGCCGCAGTCGCCGCAGTCGCCCACCGCGATCACCCACTTGGGCTCGGGGGTGGCCGCCCAGGTGCGGCGCAGCGCCTCTTCCATGTGGCGTGAAACCGGGCCGGTCACCATCAGGATGTCGGCATGGCGGGGCGATGCCACGAAGTGCACACCGAACCGTTCCACGTCGTAGTAGGCGTTGTTGACGGCGTGGATCTCCAGCTCGCAGCCGTTGCAGGAGCCGGCATCCACCTGGCGGATCGCCAGGCTGCCGCGAAAGCGGCGGTCGACGATCTTCTTGAGCTGCTCGCCGGTTTGGACGAATTCGTCGGGCTCCGCTCCCGGGCGGCCGGGCTTGCGGACTTTCTCGGTAATGACGCCGGTTTTGAAGATTTTGCCGTAAAGTCGCAGCATGGATTAACTCAAAGATCGTGGCCGGAGTAGGAGCCGTTGACGGACTTGTTGCACACCGGGAAATCGGGAACGATGTTGCCCAGCACCAACTTTTCCAGGGCCGGCCAGTTGACCACGCTGGGGTCGCGCGGCCAGTAGCGGGCAATGCGGTTGCCGGGCGCGAAGCGGACGAAGGCGAGGATCTCGCCGCGCCAGCCCTCCACGGCCGCGAAGCCTTGGGCGTCGGCTGCCGGCTCGATCCAGGGCGCGACGATCGCCCCCGCCGGCAGGCTTTGCAGCAGCGCTTCCAGCAGGCGCAGCGCCGCCCGCAATTCCTTGTAGCGGACCCAGAAGCGCGACGACACGTCGCCCTGGGTCTCCAGCGGCACCCGCACCTGCAACCGGTCGTAGGGGGCGTAGGGGGCGTCGCGGCGCACGTCGAAGCATTGGCCGCTGGCGCGCCCGACGAAGCCCACGGCACCCAGGGCCGCCGCCAGTTCCGCACTCAGAATGCCGGCGCCCAGGAAGCGGTCTTCCAGGGAGGAGTTGGCATCCAGGATGGTCAGCAGCTCGTCCAGCTCCCGGCGCAGCTTGGCGACGGATTTGCCCATCTTGGCCGCCGCATCGGCGGCTAAGTCGGCGGCGACCCCGCCCGGCACGATGCGGTCCATCAGCAGCCGGTGGCCGAACCACTCGCGGTTTTCCCGCAGCCACAGTTCCCGCAGGCGGCCGAACTGGTAGTAGCCGAAGGCGAAGCCGACGTCGTTGCAGAGGGCCGCCAGGTCCCACAGGTGGTTGATGACGCGCTCCCGCTCCGCCAGAATTCCCCGCAGGCTCGCCGCCCGCTCCGGAATCTCGAGGCCCGCCGCGCGCTCCATGGCCATGCAGCCGGCCCAGGCATGGCCGACCGTGCTGTCGCCGGACACCCGTCCGGCCAGCCGCGCCAATCCGGCCGGATCGCGGCCCTCGGCGATCTTCTCGATGCCCTTGTGGACATAGCCCAGCCGTTCTTCCAGGTGCAGCACGGTCTCGCCCACCGCCAGGAAGCGGAAATGGCCGGGCTCGATGATGCCGGCGTGGACCGGCCCCACCGGGATCTCGTAGACGCTGGGACCCTGGGCCTTGAGGAAGGCGTAGTCCTTATCCGGCGGGGTCGGTCCGGACACCGTGCCGGCCGCCGGAAAGTCCTTGCGCAGCGGGTGTTCGGCTTCGCCCCAGGCTTGGTGGCGGGCCCAGCGGCGGGGATCGGGGTGGTCCTCGAAGCGGATGCCGAACAGGTCCTGTAGCTGCCGCTCCGGCCGCTCCGCCGCCCAGTAACTGTGGGCATGGGACGGCAAGGCCGGCTGGGCCGATTCCACGGCGGTCTGCAGCAGCAGGTAGCAGCCCTGCTTTTCCAGACAGGCCCGGACGTCCAACCGGGCCCCACGGTCCTCCGCCCACACCCCGGCCCAGCGCCAGCCTTCCGTCTGGGCAATGGCGGCGGCCTTGCCCCAGTCGGCGGCGGCCAGTTCCAGCACCTTGGCCGGGGACAACGGGCTGGGGTCCTGGGGGCGCACCGCCAGGTCGCTCCCGGCCAGCTTCAGGCTGAGCACATGGCAGGGGTTGATTTCGGCGTCCTGAGTCATTGCGGCAGCGCTCCGGAGATGAGCTGGGTGGCCTGGCTGAACCAGTTCCCCAGGAAGGCGGGAATCGACAGCCCCAGCCACAGCACCAGGGCCAGGTGCAGCATCACCGGCCACAGGTTGGCGGCGATGGGTTTCTGGCCCTCCGGCACGTCGCCGTAGACCATGGGCTGGATGTGGCGGAACAGGCCGGCGAAGGCCAGCCCCACGCCCAGCAGCAGCAGCGGGGTCAGCCAGGGGTAGTCGTGCATGGTGGCCACCAGCACCAGGAACTCGCTGGCGAACACCCCGAAGGGCGGGAAGCCGGCGATGGCCACGGTGCCCACCAGCAGGCCCCAGCCTATCGTCGGCTGGGTCAGGATCAGCCCGCGGATCCTGTCCATGCGCTGGGTGCCGGCCAGCTGGGCGGCGTGGCCCACGGTGACGAAGATGGCGGACTTGGTGAGCGAATGGGTGGTCATGTGGAACAGGGCGGCGAAGGTGGCCCAGGGGCTGCCCACCCCGAAGGCGTAGGTCATCAGCCCCATGTGCTCGATGGAGGAATAGCTGAACAGCCGCTTGATGTCGGTCTGGCGATGCAGGAACAGGGACGCCACCAGGAACGACAGCAGGCCGAAGCCCATCATCAGATGGCCTGCCAGGTGGTTGCCCAGCGACCCATCCACCAGGATCTTGCAGCGCACCACCGCGTAGAGGGCGTCGTTGAGCAGCAGCCCCGAGAGGATCGCCGACATGGGGGTGGGGCCTTCGGAATGGGCGTCCGGCAGCCAGTTGTGGAGGGGCACCAGGCCGATCTTGGTGCCGTAGCCCACCAGCAGGAACACGAAGGCCAGCCCCAGGATGGCGGGTTCGAGCTGGGCCGAGTGCTCGTGCAGCACGGTCCACAGCAGGGCGTCGCCGCCCACCCCCAAGTGCTGTTCGGCGGCGAAATACAGCAGCACGGTGCCGAACAGCGCCTGGGCGATGCCGACGCCGCACAGGATGAAGTATTTCCAGGCGGCTTCCACCGATTCCGGGGTGCGGTACAGGCTCACCAGCAGCACCGTGGCCAGGGTGGCACCCTCCATCGCCACCCACATCACCCCCATGTTGTTGGTGGTCAGCACCAGGTACATGGCCAGCATGAAGCCCTGGTACATGGTGTGATAGAGCTTGAGGCGGCGCGGGGTGAGCCGGCCGATCTCGCGCTCGTGGCTCATGTAGGGGCCGGAGAAGATCGACGTGGTGAGTCCCACGAAGGCGGTCAGCACGATCAGGTAGACGTTGTAGGAATCGATGTAGAGCAGCTGGCCGGCCGACAGCCGGGGGCCGTTCCACAGCACGTCGGCCGCCAGCCACACCGAAGCCGCCAGCGCCAGGCCGTTGCAGCGGATGTTGATCCGCTCGGCGCTGACGTCGCCGCCCCGCCATGCGAGGGCGACCATGCCCACCAGGGGGATCAGCAGGATCAGATAGACCGCGATCATTGTTCCGCCTCGCTCAGCTTGCTGAGCCGGTCCACGTTGAGGGAATCGATGCTGGCGCGGATCTGGAAGAAGAACACCCCGAACACCACCGCCGCCACTAGCACGTCGAAGGCCACCCCCAGTTCCACCACCATGGGCATGCCGTAGGTGGACACCACCGCGGCGAAGAACAGCCCGTTCTCGATGGACATGAAGCCCACCACGTGGGCGACCGCCTGGCGCCGGCTGATCATCAGCAGCATCCCCAGCAGCACCACCGCCAGGCTCACCGCGATGGCGTTCAGGGTCACCAGGGTGGAATGCTGGACGATGGGGAGGCTCACGTAATAGCTGAACACCACCAGGGCGGTGCCCCCCATCATCAGCCGGGCCGGGTGGTCGATGGTGTCCATCTCCCGGTGCAGTCCCATGCGGTGGATCAGCCGGTGCAGCAGCAGCGGGATGATGATGCCCTTGAGCAGCAGGCTGAGCCCCGCCGAGATGTAGAGGTGCGGATAGTCGAGCACCCCGGCCGCCATGGCGGTGGCGCCCGCCAGCAGCGCGCCCTGCACCGCGAAGATGAACACCAGCCGCACCAGCCGGGACTGCCCCAGCATCAGGAACGAGGTGAGGGCGATCAGCCCGGCCAGCAGCAGGATGGCCTGGCTGTAGAGATCGAGATCAGTGATGGACACGGGCCGCCTCCAGGATGATGTGGCTCAGCAGCCCCAGCACGCTGAGCAAATAAGCGAAGCTGAGGTATTCCTGGACCCGGAAGATGCGCATCTTGGCGAACACCGCCTCCGACAGCACCAGCAGGATCGCCAGCAGCCCCAGCTTGAGGACGATCATGCCCACTCCGAGCCCCAACGCTTCCGGGGAGAAGTCCCGCGCGATGCCCCAGGGGAAGAAGATGTTGGCGATCAGCACCCCGTACAGCATCAGCTTGATCTGGCTGGCCCACTCGATCAGCGCCAGCCAGCGGCCGCTGTATTCCAGGATCATGGCCTCGTGGATCATGGTCAGCTCCAGATGGGTGGCGGGGTTGTCCACCGGGATGCGGCCGGTCTCGGCGATGGCCACCAGCATCAGCCCGCCCAGGGCGAACACGAAGGAGGGCCGCAGCACCAGGCCGGTGTCCAGCACGTAGTTCATGGCCTGGGACAAATTGGTGGTGTGGGCGCTCATGGCCAGAGTGAACACCGCCATCAGCATGGCCGGCTCGGCCAGCGAGGCGATGGTCATCTCCCGCGATGAGCCCATGCCGCCGAAGGCGGTGCCGATGTCCATGCCGGCCAGCACCAGGAAGGTGCGGGCCAGGGCGAAGAAGCCCACCAGCACGATGACGTCGGCGATTCGCGCGGTGGGCAGGTCCACCGCCACCAGCGGCACGAAACCCGCCGCCGCGACGGTGGCGGCGAACACCACGTAGGGGGCGGCGCGGAAGATCCAGGACGCCGGGTGCGGCAGGATGGGCTGCTTGCGGTAAAGCTTCAGCAGGTCCCGGTAAGGCTGCAGCAGCGAAGGCGGCTTGCGGTTCTGCAGCCGGCACTTGACCCGCTTGATCCATCCCGCCAGCAGGGGGGCGGCGGCGATGAACAACAGGTCTTCCAGGATTGCCATGATCCAGTCCATCAGCTGATCACCCACAACAGAAAGATCAAGGTAAAGAAGGAATATCCCAGGTAGGTGCGGATGTTGCCGGTCTGCAGCCGGCCCACCCAGCGCGCCAGCCGGACCACCCCGCGGCCCACCGGTTCGTACAGCGCCAGCCAGGCCCGGTCCAGCACCTGGAAGCGGTAGCGCAGCGCCGTCACCCGGGTTCCGGCCGGCCCTTCCCGGCTCTCCTCCAGGGTTTCCTGCACCTCGAAGGCGGGCTGGAAGATGCGCCGGATCGGCATGCTGAAGGCGCCGGAGGTGTACTGCATGCGGGCGGTCAGGCCGCCGAAGCCGCAGTCCCAGGGCTCGGCCCGGCGCGGCTCCAGCCCGGTGCGGCGGTACAGCAGGTAGTAGCACAGCCAGCCCACCGCCACGCTGCCGATGACCACCAGGGCCGGCGCGTAGGAGGCCACCTCCGGCGCCACCGGGGTCAGCCACAGCCAGCCCAGGGCCGAGATGTTGCCCAGGTCGGCGCCGGTCAGCTGCCGGGTCAGGCCCGCCATTACGTTGATCACGGGCGCCGGCAGGATGCCGATCAGCACGCACAACGCCGCCAGCAGGGCCGGGCCGGCCAGCATGCCGCGCTGGCCGACTTCCTTGGCGTGGGCGATGTGGCCGGAGCGGGGCAGTCCCAGGAAGGCGACGCCGTAGACCTTGACGAAGCAGGTGGCCGCCAGCGCCGAGGTGAGTGCCAGCACGGCGCTGGCGGTGGGGATCAGGCTGCGCAGCACCCCGCTCTGGATCGAGCCGGCCTGCAGCGCGGTCTGAAAGATCAGCCATTCCGACACGAAGCCGTTCAAGGGCGGCAGCGCGGCGATGCTGAGAGTGCCCACCAGGAACACGTTGGCCAGCTTGGGCATGCGGTGGATCAGCCCGCCCATGTTCTCCAGGTTCTGCTCGTGGGTCTGGTGGAGGATGGCGCCGGCCCCCAGGAACAGCAGGCTCTTGAACAGCGCGTGGTTGAGGCAGTGCAGCAGGGCGCCCACCAGCCCCAGGGTGCCCAGCACGGTGTCGCCGTTGCTGAGGAAGATCAGGCTGAGGCCCAGAGCGGTGAACACGATGCCGATGTTCTCCACCGAGGAATACGCCAGCAGCCGTTTCAGGTTCTGCTGCTGCAGGGCGTAGAGGATGCCCAGCACCGCCGAGGCCGAGCCGACCACCAGCACCAATACCCCCCACTGCCACAGGATCCGGTCCAGCAGATCGAAGCTGAAGCGGATGAAGCCGTACACCGCGATCTTCAGCATCACCCCGCTCATCAGCGCGGAGATGTGGGAAGGCGCCACCGGATGGGCCTCCGGCAGCCAGGCGTGGAGCGGTACCAGGCCCGCCTTCATGCCGAAGCCGGTGAGCGCCAGGACGAAGGCGATGCTGGCCCACAGCGGCGACAGGGAAGCGCCGCGCAGGGCGTCGAAGGTCAGCCCGCGGCCGAAACCCGCCAGCACCCCGTAGGCCAGGATGATGGCGATCGCCCCCACCACCGCCATCAGCAGGTAGAGGAAGGCGGCGCGGCGGTTGGCGGCGTGCTCGTGCTGGAAGGCCACCAGGAAATAGCTGGCCACCGACATCAGCTCCCAGGCGATCATGAACGACAGGGCGTCGTCGGCCAGCAGCACCAGTTCCATGCCCGCCACGAACAGCCCGGTGAATAGCCCCAGTCCCGCCAGCGAATGTTTGCCGTGCTCGAATTCCCGGACGTAACCGGGACCGAACAGGCTGACCGCGATCAGAGGCAGTCCCAGCACGCAGAAGAAAAACCCCGACAGCGGGTCGAGCCGGGTGTGCCAGCTCAGCCAGGGCAGCCCGAACGGCAGGGTATCCACCAGGGGCGACCCGCTCGCCAGGGCGCCCGTCCCCGCCAGCAGTGCCGCCACGCCGGAACCGCCCAGCAGGGCGAACAGCAGCCGGCGGTGGCGGGCGCTGTAGTCCTCTGCCGCCAGGCTGTGGCGGGTTCGTTCGAGTTGCCGTGGCCATCGCGCCAGAACCCGCCCGAAGAGTCCGTCGACCCAGGACGACCGGCCGTCGATGGTGGCCACCACCGCCGACAGCAAGGCGGCGAGGACGGCGAGGTAGGCTAGGAACAGGGACATGGGTACTCCCGATGGTTGATTCGATTGGCCGGATAGGCTGCCGAGCCCCCTAAGGCTTAGTCTTTTGTATCGCTGCGCGATGGCTGATTTAATGTGGGTTCTCGGACCCACGGCCGAGTTCATTTCTTTTGCTCCGCCAAAAGAAACGAACCAAAGAAAAGGCGGCCCGACAGTCGCGTGATCCTGCGCTCCTCGCTTTTGCCGGGGGTTGCCTCCCATGGCAAACCCGCTCAGCGAGTCCGCTTCGCCCTTGCGGCCCCCCTCCGGGCTGATCCCGCCAAAAGCTCCGGTGCTCGGCGCGACTGAACGGGACTTGAAGAGCAAGAGCAAAATCACTGTTCGTCATTCCGGCAGGGAATGCCGGAATCCAGTGGCCATGGATGGCGAGGCCTGCACATCCCTATGATCTGGACCCCGGCAATCCCTGCCGGGGTGAGTGCAAAACCCTGGCTCTTTAACCCCCTGCAGCCGCGCTGAGCACCGGAGCTTGCCAAGCGGATCAGCCCGAAGGGGCGCCGCAAGGATGCGGCGCGTCGGTGAAGGGGCAGGAGCCCCTTCCGCCGACCCCGCTTGGCAAGCGAGGAGCGCAAGGGCTTTCGCGGCTGGGGGTGGCCTTTCTTTTGGATACTTTTCTTTGGCCACACAAAGAAAAGTATCTCGGCCGTGGGTCCGAGAACCCACACCCAAATCAGCTATCGCGCAGCGATTCCTTCAATCACCCAAACTCCGATCCACGAAACACCGCCAATCGTTGGGTTACGGTGCGCGCAAGTACCATCCTGATCGGCAAGGAGCCCACCACTGCGCACCTAACCCAACATTGGTAGATGGCGCACCGGCAGCGTCATGCCGCCCCCTCATTCCGCCTGGCCGCCAGCGGGTGCTCCGCATAGGCCTCGTGGTCGTCCAGGCCGTGGATCTCGCAGCGGCCGCCCCGTTCGATGTAGTCGTCGCGGTAGCGATCGATGAAATCCATCACCGTGTGGTCGATCAGATAGGTGTCGGTGAGGTCGAACACCACGGTCTTGCCGTCGGCGAAACCGGCCAGTTCGCTCTTCAGGGACAGGAGGTTGGAGAATAGGGCGGAGCCTTGCACTTTCACCACGCAGCGGTGGTCCTGTTTTTCCACCCGGTAGGACAGTTTCAGCAACTGGTTGAGCGGCACCCCGCGGCCGGCATGGAGCGCCAGCTTGGCGGCGATGCCGACGGCGACTCCGGCCAGCAAATTGGTGGCGAGCGATCCGACGATGGTGATGACGAACAGGGCCAGCTGTTCCCGGCCGACGTCCATGGTCTTGGCGAAGGCGGCGGGCGAGCACAGGCGGAACCCGGTGTAGACCAGCAGGGCGGCGAGGGATGCCAGCGGGATGGCGCCGATGAGGCCGGGCACGGCCGCCACGAACATCAGCAGCAGGGCGCCGTGGAAAAAGTTGGTCCAGCCGCTGCGGGCGCCGGCGGCTATGCCGGCGGAACTGCGGACGATCTCGGCGATCATCGGCAGGCCGCCGATCATGCCGGCGACGGTGTTGCCGATGCCGATGGCCTGCAGGTCCTTATTGAGGTCGGACATTCGCCTTTCCGGATCGAGCTTGTCCACCGCCGCCGCCACCAGCAGGGTCTCCAGGCTGCCCACCAGGGCGATGGCGAGGACGTTCTGCCAGAACACCAGGCTCAGCACCTTGGAGAAGTCGGGGAACTGCAGGCTGGCGGCCAGGCTGTCGGGGATGCTGACGCGGAAATCGGAGGCGTAGCCCAGTTGCTCGGGAAACCGGAAGCCCTCCTTGGGCGCCAAATGGGCCAGGTCGAACAGCCAGGCCAGAAGCATGCCGGAAGCCACCACCACGATAGGGGCCGGGATGCGCCTGAGCCAGCCGGTTTCGAGCCGCGGCCAGCCGATCAGGATGGCCAGGCCGACCAGCGCGATGGCCATGGCCTGCGGGACGAAGAAGGCGAGTTGGCCGGGCAGCCGGGCGATGCCGGCCAGCATGCCGGAGCCTTCCGGATGCAGGCCCGCCATCACCGGAATCTGCTTGGCGATGATCATGATGCCGATGGCCGCCAGCATGCCGTGCACCACAGACACTGGGAACAGCGCGGCAAACCGGCCGGCGCGGAACCGCCCCAGCAGGATCTGCAGGACTCCCGATACCACGATGGCCGCCAGGGTGTAGCGGTAGCCTGCCAGGGCGTCGCCCTCTCCCAGGGAATCCACCGCGTTGAGGATCACCACGATCAGTCCCGCCGCCGGGCCGGTGACGGTCAGGTGGGAGCCGTTGATGCGGGACACCAGCAGGCCGCCGACGATGGCGGTGAGGATGCCGGCCATGGGCGGAAACCCGGAGGCCACCGACACCCCCAGGCACAACGGCAGGGCGATGAGGAAAACCAGGAAGCCGGCACCGGCGTCGCGGCGCCAGGGGGCTAGCGGGGCTGTGCTGGGAGAGGGGGACAAAGCGGGAATCGCAGAGTCGGTCATCGGAAACTCTCAGGTCTCAAGGGGTTGATCGGATCGGTACCGGGGCGGAAGTTTCGGCGCGCGCCGCTGGCCCCCGATCGAGCCCCTAGCCGGGAACCTGCAGCCCGAGGCTTGTCTGCCGCCATCGGCGAGGCTGGGCATGCCGAAGCCCGGCCGATGGGCGCAAGCGACAGGGTGCGGCCCGCGGCGGCCGATTCATGGGTGGAGGCTGTTGTAGTAGCCGTGGCCCATGGGGAGGGGCTTTGCCCGCTCGGAGGGAAACATTGCGACGATGCAATCGTTTGCGATCAGCGGACGGGCTCGGCGGGGATCGCGGGATTCCGCCGGGCGCCTCGGAAGGGTGAGCGACAACTGCGCTGCCGGAGAAGAGTATCTGCCCCCGAAGCCCCTTTCCGCAACGGCTATCAAAACAGCGCGATCAGCACCAGCACCGCCATCAGTCCTACCAGGAGCGGCGTGACCAGGTCTTCCAGGCGATCCTGGTCGTTTTCCAGTTCCGGAATGGTTTGCAGGCGATGGAGCATTCGATGGAAAAATCTCATGGCGAAAGGCCGAGTTGTGAATGACACGAACCTTCCAAGCGATGATCGTGCCAGCGGTCTTTTTCCGAGATATTCGATGCTTGGGAGATTTTCAAAAGGATAGGGTCGCAGCCATGGTGGAAATGAACCAGGGACTGAACCAGGGAGCGGATAGGGCGTTGCGGTTGCCAGGGGGATGGTGGGCAATGGTGTTGAATTAAGCCCCTCTCCCTGTGGGGAGAGCGAAGCGAGGGGGGCGGAGCCGGTTGGGGTGAGGGCCTGGGCGCCTCGTGCTTGCGTCGGCCTCGTTGGAACATCAGGCGCTTCAGCCCTCACCCTGCCCTCTCCCAGAGGGAGAGGGTTCCTTATTTCAACAGCATTGGGGATGGTGGGAGGGGGCTTTAACCTGCGAACAAACGCTGCCGGTCGCGGCGGGCTTCAGCCCCCTCCCACAAATTGCAGCCGAGCAAGCCGGGAATCCGTGGTCGGGCCGGACGGTCTCAATCGTCCGTGTCCGGCAGCTCCGGGTCCGATTGGAACTCGAAGCCGACCCGGTGATTGTGGGAGTCGGCATGACGCCGGCACCAGCTGACCCGGCCCATGATGCGCATGGGGCTGGAGGCGCCGTACAGGCGAATGTCCAAGTGCCATAGTTCGCCAGGTTCCAGGGCGCGGTCCAGATTCACGCAGACGCCGCCCAGGGACAGGTCCAGGCAGCGTCCGACCAAATTCTGCGCGCTGCCGTCGGTGCGCAGGCTGACTTCGCCCATGGCCCGGATCCGGCTTTTGCGCCGGTTTTCGGTGCCCGGGTGGCATAGCGCGTCGGCCACCGCGCCGAGTTCGTCGCCCTGCATCAGCGTGTCGGTCAGGAGGTTGCGCAGGGTCTTCAGGACCGCCGGGTCCTCGACCTTGACGATCAGCCTCTCGAGTTCCGCCGCGAGCGTCTGGATGCGACCGAACGCGTGGTCGCACGGGGGAGTGGGGTCGGGCCTAATAGTCATTGCGGTCGCCCCTCGCGATGGATGAACACAGATTCTCGATGCACTCGGCCTGGCGCAGGGAGTCCTGCTCCAGGGAACGGCAGGTCGCGGCGAATTCGCGGTGGCGGGCGGGCGGGGCGTCGCTGGGGGGTTCCCAGTCCGCCAGCTGACGGTACAGCGGGGCCAGATCCTGTTGTAGCGAAAGAATGTCTTGAAGGGACTCGATGAGGTCGTGTTTGGCGATCATGAAAGTTTTCGTCGTGGCTGTGCGTTGAGGTTACGCGGCCGGAACGGCCGGCGCGGCCGGATGCCGAACGGACCGCCGTTCAGCCGGAGCCGGCGGCTTCCGCGACCATGCACGGGCTGATCTTGCCGTCGACCCGCTGGATGTGGTTGACCAGCCAATCCGTCAGTTGCTTGTACATGCGCAGCGCCAGGTCCTGGTCGCCGCCGCTGGCGGCGTATTCCTTGCGGAATCCGAGAAAGGTTTCGATGAACTGCTGGTGCGCGCTCCTGTTGAGATTGGCGACCGGACATTGGTAGCGCTCCATGCACAGTTCTTCCCGGTGGAAATGCCATTCGGTGTAATACTGCAGCAGGTTGAGGATGGTCTTGATCTTCTGTGCCGACTGGCCCGACTCGATCAGCTCGGCCAGCTCGTTGATGATGTCGATCAAGTATTTGTGCTGCACGTCGATGGCGCGGTTGCCGGTGCTCAACGCATCGGACCAGGACAGTTTCAGACTTGCCGTCATGTCGAATACCTCCATGAAAAAGGTGGGAATCAGTGTAGTAGAAATGTGACGCGCCGCCGTCCGGAGCAGACCGGGACCGGGGCGCCGTAGTGGGCTAAACTGCGATTCAGGTCACAGAACGCCAAGGCCGAGATCGTTGGAGGTCGCAGATGAACGAAGCCAAACTGCCGCTTTCGGAAGTCATCCTGGATTCGCTGAACGACGGCTTGTACGTCTGCGACAAGGACCGGCGGATCATTTACTGGAGCAAGTCGGCGGAACGCATCACCGGCTGGAGCGCCGCCGAGGTGGTGGGGCGGCGCTGTTCCGACGAGGTGCTGGCCCATGTGGACCAGGACGGCCGGCAGTTGTGCGGGGAGGAGTTCTGTCCGCTGCACCGCAGCATGGTGACCGACCGCGCCAGCACCTGCCCGCTGATCGTGTTCGGGCTGACCAAGCATGGCGGCCGGCTGCCCATGACGGTGTCGGTGGCGCCGATCCACGGGGAGGACGGCCAAGTGGTTGGCGGGGTGGAAACCTTCCACGACTTCTCCGAGACCTACGCCAACCTGGAGCGCGCCCGCCGCATCCAGACCCTGGCGCTGGACGACGCCTTGCCCAAGGATCCGCGGGTCGAGTTCGTCAGCCATTACCTGCCCCACGACATGATCGGCGGCGACTACTTCGCGATCCGCGCGCTGGATCGGGACCGGTATGCTTTCTTCCTCGCAGATGTGATGGGCCACGGGGTCGCCGCCGCGCTCCACACCATGCATCTGAGTTCGCTGTGGGGCCGATTCTGGCAGACCCTGGCGAACCCGGCGGAGTTCGCCGGCCTGTTGAACCGGGAGTTGTGCCAGGTGGTCAAGGACGAGTCCTTCGCCACCGCCATCTGCGGCGTGCTCGATGCCGCCGGGCGCCAGGTCCGCATCGTGTCGGCCGGCGGACCTCCCATCGTGGTGATCGACCGCTTAGGCCAAGTTCGCCACATCCAGTGTTCCGGCCTGCCGTTCGGCGCCTTCGCGGTGCTCGAGTACGAAGAGACCGGTTTTCGCTGCGGCTCCGGCGATGCGCTGTTATTGTTCACCGACGGGGCGGTGGAGGTCTGCGACTCTGCCGGTACCGTGCTGGGCGCCGAGGGCCTGGTGGACATCCTCAAGACCCTGGGCTATCCCCGCGAGCCCATCGACATCGCCGCACTGCAAAAGGAGCTGCTGAAACGCGGCGACGGGATCAAGCTGGCCGATGACCTGACACTGCTGGAGTTCCGGTTTTCCTGATCCGGTCTGCGCCCTGCGACGCTTGGCCGCAGCGTGGTGGAGGGAGTACCGGAACGGCAGCCATTGTGCGATAAACTAGCCGGTGCCCGTCTCCGGACGAGCCAGCCCCCAGCATCCGACCGTTCAGGACGAGACATGACCGAATTTCTTAGCAAGCTGACCGCCAGCGTGGAAACCTATATGGGGCGCGATGCCCTGTCCTGGCTGGCTGAGGAGGCCGGCGAAGGAACCGATGCCTTGGGGACTCGCGCCCTGGCCCGGCTGCACCGCCGCGAGATCGAACACCAGCGCAATCTGGAGCGCATCGTCGAGCTGGCGTCGGAGGAGTTGCAGGAAGACGTTTCCAGCGATGCGGTGGCGGCGGATTGGCTGGCGCTGTATTTCGACCTGGCCCAGGACGTGGAGCAGGACCCGGCGCAGAGGCTGTGGGCGCGCCTGCTGGCCTTGCAGGTCGCGGTCCCCGACGCGGTCTACAAGCGCACCCTGGTTCATCTGCACCGAATGGAGCAGTGGGAGGTGGAGGCCTTCGCCGAATATTGCTCCTTCGCCTTCGCCTTCGAGAGCGGCTGGCGCTTCGTGTTCGACGAGGCCCTCACCCGCCAGGAAATCTGGGGCTATGTGCGGGGCAACGATTACACCCAGCACTTCATCAACATCGGCTTGCTGGCGCCGGAACTGGCGCCTTTGGCGGCGGCCCAGTCGAAAGGCCTGCTGATCCGCTACTACGAAAAGCAGTATGAGCTGATGGGTCAGCCGCCGGCGTCCACCGACGACCCGCAGGAGCCGGCACAGGTGGGTTACCGCCGTTTCACCGTGGCCGGCCAGCAGTTGACCAAGGCGATCCGGGCCAAGACCTACTACGGTTATGCCCGCAACGTCATCAAGGCGCTCGAGTGCGAACGGCGGGTCGAATTCCGGCCGGTGGAGGACGATGCCGACGGCCCCCCCGCCGAACCTGCGGCCTGAACGATTTCTCCCTCCGCCGGAGGCCGAGGGGCAGTGTTCCCAGGGCAACCGCACGAATTACCGAGAAGTAGCGAGGACCTGAAGCCGGAAGTCATCATTGAGGCTGGCTCGGTATCGTTTTCGGCGGATGCTGGACTTGGAGCTGTCCATCTTGAGCACATCCGA
>Ga0233425_10006890_pt1 | contig 16374 bp, 17 predicted proteins | sample Watercolumn_Towu_2_FD_181712 | JGI IMG/M metagenome (GOLD analysis project Ga0233425, IMG submission 181712) | Freshwater microbial communities from Lake Towuti, South Sulawesi, Indonesia - Watercolumn_Towuti2014_140_MG | ecosystem: Environmental > Aquatic > Freshwater > Lake | place... | reverse complement strand
TCTTTTTGTACGATGGGAAGTACCCAGCGGAGCCGTTCCTCTTTGATTGTTTTCGTCATGGCGGTACACATATCCAGAATCTATGCCAATTCTGGAAAACCGCCATATGTGCTTGCACATTACCGGACCCCGTGGAGCATTTCCCGTTTCTATGTCCGCACGGACGACCGGTCATGCTACGGCATGGAGATACTCCTCCCGTGGGACAGCATGCCCATCTACAAAATGTGGGGCCGGACGGGCGCTACGTATCAGGCCATCCGTAGCGGCATTACGGAGTGGACGGCGCCCATGTTCGGAGCGCGGATGGAGGTTGTCATCCGCACGGACACGCGGGTGGGCAGAGCGGTCGGCGTCATCATTATGATGTACGATGGCGATACGGCGCGCCCTTTTGCGTACGGTGTATTCAATGACCCGGACTATCAGCGGCAGGAGGAAGAGACCGCCGTATCCGGGAGTTTCTGACCCCCACTGCCCCGTGTTCCGACCCATCGGAACACGGGATTTTTCAAGATACGTAACGTGAATATTTTTTCAATTGCATTTTGCGGTGCTTTTGATACGATAGGCGAAATATCGGTCCCATCGTCTATCGGTTAGGACACCACGCTTTCAATGTGGGAAGCCGGGTTCGACTCCCGGTGGGACCGCCCCCATGAAAACCCTTGTCTTCGTCACCCGCAACAAAAACAAAGTCGCGGACGCCCAAAAACTCCTGCCGGAGTTTGCGGTGGAGCATAGTGATTTGGACGTGCCGGAAATACAATCGCTGGACATGGCGGAGATCATCCGGCACAAACTGGCGTACGCCTACGAGCGCGCCGGAAAGCCATGCTTTGTCATGGATACGTCCCTGGCGCTGGACTGCCTTGACGGCTTCCCGGGGCCGTTTATCAAATGGTGGTTTGAGCATACGGTCGGCGAGGGAAAAACCTGCGCTATCGGGACATTTTTCGGGCGGCGGGGGCTTACCTGGACCACTATGCTCGGATACCATGACGGCGTGGAGACGCACTATCTGGAGGAGACGATACGCGGCGCTCTGCCGGATACGCCGCGCGGGAGCGGGGGATACCACTGGGACACCATTTTCATACCCGCGGGAGAGACGCGGACGCTGGCGGAGATAACATTTGAAGAAAAACAATTCATCGCGCCGACTCGCAGACTGCTGGAGCGTCTGCGCGTCCTGGCGCGGTAAAACGCCCCGCTCTCCGCCGCGCGCTTGAAGAATAGCCGGGAAAAGGGTAAAAAGAGGGAGACGGATAGGGGCGGTTAGCTCATTTGGTTAGAGCGTCACATTGACATTGTGAAGGTGAGAGGTTCGAATCCTCTACCGCCCATCACTACAAAACAAGACGACGTTGTAAAGATACACCGCGATTCGGCAGAATACCTGTTTTAACGCAATCGTATGCAAAACGCTTCACAGCAGGCGATGGAAACATTGAGAAAAGAGATGGCGCGTCGGGAGCAGGAACTGCGCGAGAAAGAGCGCGCTCTTGCCAAACTCAAACAGGAAGAAGAGGCGATCAGGCAGAAAGCCGACCAGGACATCAGGCACCACGAGACGGCCGTGTCCCAGCTGTCGGCGGACATCAAAAAACTGCGCATGGAAATGGAGCGCGAACAGCGCGAAATGGAGGAGATGCAAAGAGATTTACAGAGGCAACTCCAGGACTCCATGCACAAAAGAGTCGCGTGAGCGTGGCGTCCGCGCTTTTCCCGCTTCCGCGTCCCTGTACCGGGAGGACGGTTAGCTCAGTGGTAGAGCGACTCGTTTACACCGAGTAGGCCGCAGGTTCAATCCCTGCACCGTCCATACATATCCGCGAGACGAACATCATAAAACCGGCGTCCGCCGGTTTTATGATGTCGTGGCCGGAGCGTTGAATCACGGCTCCCGAAATGCTATATTGTTGCCGTAGGACAATTGAATATTATGAACACGGAGGCGTGGCAGAGTGGTTGAATGTACCGCACTCGAAATGCGGCATACCCTTACGGGTATCGGAGGTTCGAATCCTCCCGCCTCCGCCAGATTTCCAACTTTGAACCGAAGCAACTGCAAGGCTTTTTCCGCCTTTCGGCGGCTTAGGCGGCTCGATGTTGGAAACTTGAGTCGGACTTTGTAAGTCCATCAAGATATCAAAGACTGGCGTCCAAATGGGCGTCAGTTTTTGATTTTTGACAATGAACCCATCGAAACAAAGCTTCATGATTGTGCGCTTTTGATAGCTACCACTGGTGTGAAAGACTTTCTCTGCGTGATCCGTGAAGTCCAGTAGCTCGTTGAACTTCTGCACAAATTTATCTGACTTGCCCTCAAGTATTGCCAAGCGATCCTGATACATCTCCTTCTCCCTTAAGAGCTCGTCCTGAATCTTTACGAACACCTCGGCATCAATGATGCGCTTGGAACGATCCACAACGATATTACGGATCTGCTGTTGAACCCTGACTAGCTCGTGCTTGAGACTCTTGCGCTCACGTTCTTCCTGAGATAGACGCTCTTTGGCAAAGTGTTGGAAGTAGGCATCCAAGACCTTCTTAAACTTATCCGGCAAATGCACACGGGACAGATGGCCTGCGATTTGAGACTCAGCCTCCTCCCAGCGCATATATTTGCGTTCCGGACAGTTCTTATCTTTCCAATGACTGCAAGAGTAGTAGAGATGACCCTTTTGCGTTTGACCGCAAAACATTGAAGCGCATTCAGCACACCGCATGAATCCGGAAAGCGTATAAGAGTGTTTGCGAGACCGATCGGCATAATGATTATTCTGCTGGATTTTCTCCTGAACATCATCAAAAAGTTTCTTGGTGATCAATGGAGGAAAGCCAGCCTGACAAGTTGCGGATCGGGTTTTAATAAGTCCGTAATAAAGCGAGTTGGCCAGTATGTGCTCAAGTGTCTTGCGACCCACTAGCTTGCCACCACGAGTGCGTAATCCACGCTTATTGAGATCGGCAGATAAAGACTCATAGGAATACTTGCCGGTGGCGTAGAGCTCGAATGCCAGCTTAACGTACGGGGCCCGGATATTATCGACTATAAGCGACTTTGACTTCTTATCATTCAAATACCCGAGCGGTGCGACACCGGGAAACCTGCCACGCTCTACGGCCTCTTTAAGACCCTTCCTGACCTCCCAGCTGATGTTTTGGGATGTCCATTGGGCAATTGAGGACATGATATTCTCTACCAGCTCACCGGAAAAAGACTCGTCGAATTGTTCAACCACTGAGATCAACCGAACGTCATGCTTTTTAAGCATCATCTTAATGGCCGCATAGTCTGCGACATTACGACACATACGATCCAACTTGTGCATCAAGATAACGTCAATTTTGGCATCGGTCTTTGCCCGATGAAGCATTTTTTGAAGCTGGGGCCGCTCGACGGTACGAGCCGACTCACCCTTCTCTTCGTAGATGCCATCTGGAGCAAGAGTCCAGTGGTGATCCATGCCGTACTTTTGGCACGCTTTGACCTGCGCCGGGATACTGAGTTCTCGTTCGGCCTGACGAGAAGTAGAAACGCGGCCGTAGATTAAGTAGTTCGTCATAATAATTTTAGATTTTCTTTATAATTTTTTGACCTTTTGTTAACCATCACTCTCCTAAAATAGCGGCAGGGCTCCCATTTGAGAGCCCTGTTTGGTTAATACTTTTTGATGTGATAAACCAGCCGACCTATCATCTTGCTCTCCTTGAGATGGTAGGTCTTTTTCAAACCTTCCTTCTCCGGCCGGAGCTCAAGATGCTCGCCCCGTTCGTGGTAGTAGATCATTACCAGACCATCCGGTGTGGCCACCACCACGATGTCGCCGTTCTTGGGCTTCATATCCGCATCAAGGATGATGAAGTCTCCGGCGAGAATTCCTGCATCGGGGAGCGTGAGATCGGATACCCGGAGTCCAAACACACGATGACCGCTTGGCATGTCTCCTTTGGGGAGAAGCACAAACTCATTCGTTCGGCTCAAGTGACCATCGAGATCATCGATTGGCACGACCATGAGCACCGGCAATTTGTAGTGACCATCAACGGTAAAAGTTTTTTTCAATTCTTCAAGTCCCTGCTCGAGCTTGGTCGTTGCTTCCTGCACACGCTTTTCGCCAACCTCCTTGATGCTGAACTTATAATCGCTCCCCATGCTGACCTGCTGGATCTTCCCTTCAGTCCATTGCTTCCTGACCTCCTCCTCGGGGAGCTGATAGGCCTTGGCCAGTGTGGCCAGCTGTTTCTGGGATGGGATACGGGTCCCGTTCTCCAACTGGCTGATATAGCTGGACGAAAAACCGAGCCGGTCAGCCAGCTCTTTAATAGTCCAGTTATGCGATTCCCTTTGCTGTTTTAGATATGAACCAAATGACATATTTGTTGATTTTGCTTAATCCGTTATGTGCCGACCTATTACTTGAAGTATAGCAAATCTGTAAACATTAAGCAACTTTGCTTATCCACACCACATATTATTGACCAGTTAAGCAAAATTGCTTAATATGACTATAGAGGTCTATTAGCTAACACAATATGCACAAAACGCCAACAAACATACGGCTGAGAGATCTCCGGATCAAGAAAGGGCTGACCCAGTACCAACTTGCTCGGATTCTCGGATTTCGCCACAACACGGCGATCAGCCGATACGAGACAGGCCGGAAGCGGCCGAATCTTGAAACTGCCCAGCGAATCGCCCTCGCGCTGGGAGCAACAGTCGAGGAGGTCTTCCTGCCGTGAACAGGAATGCGAGGTCAATAAAAGTGTGAGGTCACTCTTATGGATCGCAATACATGTCACAACCAACAAAGGACGAGGAAGCTCTTATGGAGCTTACCAAGACCGCTCTTGCCGATGTCCTCGGTCGAGAGCCTACCAAGCAAGAGGTTTGGCGTGTCCATGCTGGCTTCAAACGCATGGCTTTCATGCTTTTGGAGCACTTAGATCACATCAAAAAGTATGACAACGAAAATCCTGATCAAGAGACTTATCCAGAGGATCTGGAAACGAATGACGAGGAAGCCCCCGACCCGGAGAGAGCTCTTGGCGAGGAGGGAGAGTCTCCTAAGTAATTTCACGATCCGCGAATTGGAAAATCCGACCATGCGGCGGGACTTTTGTAGAGCGATGGACAACATCGACCGAGCCTTGCCCAAGTCCAGAGAATGGTAGATGGCGTCTTACTCTCCCCTCAATGGCGCCAGACGTGAAGGGAGGAATAAGGCGCGATCTTGAGGTCGATCCGCCTTTTTATTCGCGGCCATGTCGGATGAAAAAATAAAAGTACGAGATTTACGAAATGGCGATTGGTATTGGGTTAGCAAAGTGCTTCTCGATGAGTATGGCGACAAACTCAAACCGATCGGCATCGCAATTTATAACTGCCTGGCGGCACATGCTAACCAGGAGGGTTTTTGTTTTCCATCTCACCAGCACATTGCCACCAAAATAGGAGCCAGTATCTCAAGCGTGCAACGAGGCATACGAGACTTGATTAATTTGAACATCATCCGCAAAAGCCGCCGCCGCTATCACAACGTGTACTACCTGTTGAAAGTAGATAGGTCATATAGACCGAACTCAAAAGAGATCGGTCAGTCAGACCAGCACATCAGTCATACAGACCGGTCAGATCGGTCTGTGGGAAGCACTAACAAGAATAAAGAAAAAGAATTTATTAAAAAGAATTACGCACGTGATGAAAAAACTGTGGATAACCTTGGTGAATTGAAATCGAAGCTCATTGAAAAAATGTCGATGCATGGCGCAAAGAGGACGGCAATGGAGGATACCTGACTTGAATTAATCGCCCGGGAGGTGGTCGACCCCGGATAATTAATTTTTTATTCATTAATCACTGTGATCGAGGATATCTGAAGCCGGGACCCGACTGGAAATGGCGAATGAACTGTTCCGTTCATGCCATCCAAGCTAGGTCCTCTATTGCCAGCCGGAACAAGTAAATCCTCCCCACGTCGGGCTGGTAACAGAGAACCTCAGGAAACAAAAGTATGGACAAAGACTTATTTCACGTCGGTAATTGTCCCCACTGCACGAAAATAATCTTCAGGGACGGCATATTTAACGCCGAGACTGAATTCTCGATGCGGTGTCCGCATTGCCAAAAGCTGGTAAAGATAAAAATCCAAAGAAGTATTGAGATCACCATTTTGCCTCTGGGTGGTGGCGATCAAAATAGAAAGCCAGCCGGTCAAGGCATAACGATCATAGACAAAAAGTCATGACGTAGTTTTTAAGTAAAACCATCCAAGGCAAAAAGGAGCTCTCGTAGCCCCTTTTTGTTATCTGGCTAAGGCGTCGGATAGGATCATTACTTCTCTTCCTTTCCGAGACTCATAAGCGTTGTAGTTCAAAGAAAAGTTAATGATTCGCCGGTCGGGGTATAAAGATTTGATCTCCTTCTTGTTGTCATACGTGAGTAGCCAGAAAGCATCCGAATTTTTGTTCAGCTGATTGGCCAAAGCCTCGTGGTTATCTTTTTTATAGTGGTTTAAATATAGAGTTGCACCCTTTTCAAAATATGGGGGGTCAAGATATATAAAAGTGTTTTTTTTGTTCAAGTAGTCTTTAATAAGATCAAGTCCGTCCTTATTGAAAACTGATATTCTGTTTTTATAGAGCGAAAGCTGGCGAATTCTTTCGGCAAGACCTTCTTTATTAAACCTCGCATTAATTTTATATGCGCCTTTTTGTTTTATACCGCCGATAGGTCCACCATCCAGGATACCGGATACATTTGTTCTATTAAGGAAAAAGGTTGCAAAGCCGCGCTCAAATCGTGGCGCTCGAGGATTACTATAAATTGCTTTCTGCTTTTTCCACTCCCTTATCGTAACAGGTGTGGAGTGTATTTTTTTTATAAATTTTGCTGAGTCAAAAATGGCAGACCTCCAAAATGAGTAGATTGCCTTATCAAGGTCGTTAATAACTATGCGATCTACCTTTTCCAAAAAAAGCAGGGCGAGAGCAGCACCGGCACCACCAGCAAACGGCTCGACATAGGTAACTTTTTCGAGTCCATTTTCCTTGATCACATTATCAAAGAATGGAAACAGAAAAGTCTTACCCCCGGGGTATCTTAATGGGCTGTAGTGAAACTTTTGGTTTCTTTTATGGGTTATTTTTTTCATTTTGTTTTGGCTTAGGGTCAAGGATGTAACGGAACAATTCCTCCATTGCATCCCACGCCTCCTCAACCTCTTTATCGGTGGCAAAAACGCTCGGATTATGATTCGTCGCGTTCATGGCCTGTGCCGAATAGGAGATCATCGTTGCATTGCTGATAATTTTTTGGGCAACTTGAGAAAGCTGAGTATTTTTATCTGTATCCATCTCATTCTTAAATGCTTTCAGTACATCATCTAAAAAGACGTAGTTCTTGCCCTTTGACGGTTTAATGGAATTACCGCAATGATCAAAATAGGCCTTAAGCGCACATTCAAGAAAACTGCGAAGCAGATCGTGAGATGCATTTGGAAATTTATGATAGTCAATTCCTTGCAGTTCGATCAGCATTCTTTTTACAGCTGGTGATTGCAGGGTAAATTTAACGTCTTTTGGTGCAAGCCTCGTCCTTCTTCGAGTATAAGACAAGCTGGCCTCTTCAAAATCCTTACTCGTGATAACCTTACCTCCTTTTGTTTGGCTTGGGGTATCATCTTCTGAAAAGTTATTTAGGTACGCCTTTCTACTTTTTTCATTATTCAAAGTACGAGAATCAACGGCCTTCTCAACCACATCTTGGACGATCCGCTTGAACCCCTTCTCGAATTCTTTTTTGTCGATGTTGATTTTTACTTCACCATCTCCGTCAAAATCAAAACCAAGGAAATCTCTGACCTGCTTGTCCTCGTACAATCTCTCAATGGTCGATGCTGGGAATGTGCGTTCATTATGAACTTTTTTAGCGATTTGTTCGGAGTCGTACTTAACCGACTTGGCTATCTTGTGAACATTTATCATTCGCAAGAATTTGTTGATATCAACAGTTGGGTAGTCCTCTCTCAAATCCTGTACTGTCTTGCCACGTTCAAGTTCCGCTTTATAAAAATATGCCTGTCGAAGCGGCCGCCATGGGCGTCGTGTGTTTTGTGTATGCTTACTTGCTAAAAAGTGCCTGACTGAATCACGGTCTGGTGCGACAACTACCTCAACCTCACTAATAGATGGGCTGGTCTTTTTTACTATCTCTTTTATGCTGACCTCTTTAGACGGAACGATCTTGGGGCGAGCGAGTACCTTCAAGGCGGCAACTCTCCTATTGCCATCAATGACCGTAAATTTTTTATCTTCCTTTACTACAACTGGAACTTCGTCGGGGAAAAATCCATCGGTGGCTATGCTTTCCAAAACCTGCATAGCGTTTTCATTGAAAAATAAATCATTGATCAGAGCTTCCTGTGATGATTTAACCTCAACCTGTAGCCGAATGTTCTCTGGGTCAAGAAAAAGATCAGTAATTTTTACTTTCTGCCTTGGCCATTTGTCATAGTTCGGTTTTGTAGTTTTCTTTGCCATAAGCGATTATTTATATTATAGCGTTTTTTGAATTTTTTGAATAGGATTATTTCAGTTTTAACTTGCCCGACTTGAATCCTTCGACAATTGTCTTCATGCATTTATTGAAAGTTCGAAGAGCATCGCCCTTGAGTGGTGTGTCTTGGATGTTTAAAAGATCAGCTCGGCATTTTTTGTCCAGTCCCTCAATATCATCCATCGTCTTGATCACAACATTCGGCTCGTTTCGTAACAAGAACCACTCTTTATCAGTGGTCTTGCTATGATCGAGGATTGCCAAATCCTCATGCGTCATTTTTGGAAAAAGGTAATAGAACTTTTTGTTGTAAAAATAGTATTTGGTCAGGAACATCTCGCCAACAGCGATGTGACCGGCTCGTTGCGAACCATCAGTAAAATTCCTTCGCATTCTACCGGCATACTTGATCACATACCCATCCTGCAAAATGGTCGAACGCTGTTCCGCAAACTCTTTCCAATCGCCATGATAAGCGGCGTTGAACTTGGTTATAAAATACCCGTGCATCTTCTCAAGATATGCGTCGACGTACTCCGAGAATGCTTTTTGATCGTGGTATCGCTCAAGCAAATCTTTCACAACCGCCAGATCGTCAGTAATCAGATATTTGCCTTTTTCCACCTTCGAAGCGAAATAGGCCATACCAAATAAATCCGGTTGGATTCTCTGCCTGCCTTTTTTGAGATAGTAAACACCGACCACGCCGTTCTTTACGGCACCAAGGGCATGATGAAATCTCTGATATAAAGCGTTGCCACCGGAATTCCGATTGAGAGCATCAGTGCCTTCAAGAGCGAGTACTGGCTTCCTGTTGATCTCCTTGCCATTCAGGCCATCAACCCACTTCTCATCCACATACCAAGCCGCATCGCATGAACCGTATGATACGCCCTTGAATCCAAATGTAAGCCCACCTTCGGAGAAGGGTTTTTGATCTTCGTTACTGCTTTGCGGAAAGATGCGTAGTTTTACACCACCTGTCTCGTGTCCGAGGTAGTCAATGATTTCTCTTTTTATTATTTCGTCACTTGAGTAGGCCATATTATAGGGATTTAATTTTTTCTAATATTGCCTCGGTCTCAATTCCAAGGACGAAACTGACGAGGTCCGATTCTTTATTTATTTCCTCGCCTTTGACTTCAATATGGAACTGCTTGAGCTCGTCGTTCGTAAGGTTCGCGATCAGGTAAAACTTGATGTAGTTGCCAAGCCAAGCAGTATACTCCTCCCGGGACAACGGATTCTTCGGTTCATACTTTACTTCTGGGAGGGTGATCTTAATTTTGTAATCGGGATCAAGCGTGATCAGTCCGAAGTAATCCTTAGACGGTTTTGATTTGCTGGGCGCAATTTCAAATCCCTGATCAAAGAGTCCGGTATTGAGATACTTCTCCAACTGCTTGGTCATAACAACTGTACCGGTCTTTGCTTCGCCAACAATGAAGTCGTGCGTAACATGGCCGCCGTCCCTCTTGGTCTCATTCTTGAAATTCCTTATAAGCGCCAGTTCGATCATATGGAAACCTTCGCTTGGCAGGTAGCCATAGTTGCTGATCTTGGTGATGATCTCACTTAAGCCATAACCGGCAAAGTCTGGCGAACCTATGGCATGTGCAAGAGGAATCTGATTCTCGACAATGAAGCCGAGATGCCTGAAATACTCGCCAGCCAGATATTCCATGAACGGTTCCATGCCGTTGCCTTGCTTGCTGGTTTCGATTCTCTGGATGATGTAATTTTCGCGATTCTTGAGCGAGGCGAACTTTGCCTGAAGCATCTCGTTCAGCTTTTCTTCGGATTCGAACTCGACAGGCACAATGAATTTGTCGCCTTCAAAGAGATATGATTTTGCGCGCGAGAGAATGAACGGCGTGTTCTTCAAAACTCCGTTGTCGAAAATGCCGGAGACGAATTTGTAGTTAAAGGCATTATAGAAAAGCTTCATCAGTCCCTTCGGCGTGAAAGGATAGATGGGGTTTTCGAGATATCCGGCACCCGTGACACTGCTATAGATAAAAGCTTCTTTGGCCGGCATCTTCACAGCTTTGCCCAAGTCGGTATCGACAATTTCAAAGCTGAAATTGGCTTTAAATATTTTGAAAAAATCTTCTTTGTATATTTCCATATGTTTATTTATGTTCGAAATTAAATAATGCCTGCTGTGCGAATCGCTCGCCGCTTTTCTGGACAGCGTCCTGAAAAAGTCTGGTGATACGCTCAATACCCAGCCTTTCATGGTTTTGCACCCGGATGCCATCAAAAATTTTGCTGATCACCATGCCAATGAAAAGATCATACCCCTTGTTCAGATTAAAAAGCTTTCCGTTGTGCTCGCCCAAATATTTGGTGATCTCATTGGCGACATCTTCCGCAGAGACGATTTTTTCGTTTGCGATTTTGACGTCTTTTTTGCGGTTCTTGAACGTGACATAGAAGTCCGACTTGGGAGAAAATTTTGCCCAATTTTTGTTATAAGGACTGCCGAACGTGTCATAGGATGAAATGTCGACAAGTTCCATGCCGCTGTCCCTGATCAGTTCAGCCAAGTTAACCCAAATCTCCAAGTCTTTGTTTTGGAATGCGAGCGTGAAGTAGGCGTCCTTTTTGAGAACCCTTCTGACCTCACTGATAAAAGATGCGAGCTGGCTGGAGTATTCATTCAAACCCTTGTTCTGAACCGGATTGATGATGACCTCTTTTTCAATATCAAATTCCTTCTCGAGCCAGCAGTTCCAGATATAGGAAAGTTCTGAATACTGGATCGTGTCTCCGTACGGCGGATCGGTGATGAGATAGTCCACGCTCTCCGGTTCGATCTCGATCATCTTGAGCGATGATTTGTTATAGACTTTTGCCTCACGATCCTTGACCCTATTGCGAATAGCCTTTTCAGCCACCACTTCTTTGGCTGTTTTTACGTTGTTGACCCGGTCCGAAAATCTCCACCAGACATTCTCCTCAATGAAGTCATCCGGAATCCAGAAATTATTCACGCCAAGCGGACGGACATTCTCGGCTTTTAATTTGCTGACATGAAGCAAGGTGTTGGTGAAAGCCAACATAAACGAATTGCGGTGCTTGAGCGGTAAATCACGAATGGCGTTATAGAGCAGGGCCAGAGACAGGAGATTGCGCTTCGTGAACATATCCGACACCTTCTTCACACCCTTGTAAGAGAAGCGGTCTTTGTAAAATTTCTTCGGAAAATCTTTGTCCGGATATTTCAAATCTTTCGGGAAACACACTGTTGGCTCAAGGTCGTTTTTTGAAAGTGTAACCTTTTCCTTATTTCGAAAACTCTCATCGGTAACGACGGCATTATAATCTTTGCCATTTTTCTTGCCCAAAATCGTGTAGAGGATGTATTTATCCTTGACCTTGTAAAGCTTCATTATTTTTTCGCTGACAGCTTTTTCGATTTTACTGAACTCCTCATCAAAGGAATCCGAATCGTGATCGATATCCAACGAATTCTGGGCGAGGAAAACGGCGAATGGATTCAGGTCGTACCCTATGAATTTCCGACCAGCAAGAACGGACTGCAAACCGATAATTCCACTGCCGCAAAACGGGTCCAAAACCAGATGACCTTTTTTGGAGTATTTGTCGACGTACTGATCGATCACGAACCAAGGCTTGCGAGACCAGTACTTGTGAAGCTTTGCCAGCTTGGAATACCTGCGATCGTGGTCGATGCTGTTGACGTCAATCAGATTATTTACGATTTTTGGTAAGGTTAATGACATGTTATTTCTTTTGGAAAATTAAGCAGTAGTGGTGCAGGATATTGCTTGCCCAAGCGGCCGGATATCCGTAAGGGGCAAGACCAACCTTGTCCTGTATCCAAATTTTTTCATCCTTAAGCTGGTACTTTTTCGATAGAATCCGCGCCAAGTCCCAAGCCAGCGGATACATCGTGCCATCTTTTTTTACATTCTTCACTATGACCACAAGATAACCGCCGTCTTTGAGCAGATCGTAAATGTCGAAATAAATCTTGGCCACTCTCTCAAGGAACACCTCGTAGTTTTCGACATTACCCAAGTCCTCTTCATGCTCGGAGTAATTCACATCGAAGCCGTTCTTGATTCGCTTAGTTTTGAAGTCCTTCGTGCTTCGATTAAGCACATTCCAATACGGAGGGGACGATATGGAAAAAGCTATCTTCGGCAGGTCGAGTTTCTTGATATTCTCTGCGTTTTCATTAAAAATATTCTTCTTAAATTCAGGAGTTCTCTTGAGAGACAATTCATAATATTTTTTATTGAGCTCGATTCCGTAACCGATGCGGCCGGTTCGTTTACATGCAACAAGGGTGCTTCCGATTCCGCAGAATGGGTCCAAAACATTTTCTCCTTTTTTCGTGAAAAATTTTACAAAGTCCTCGATCATCGTCGGTGAATATGTAGCCGGATGATCCTGTGTGTTCGGGGAAATTTCTCGTTCCTCTTTAAGGTCTTTTTGTAAGGCGTTGAAAATAAACCAACTGCATGTGAACTTAACCCACTCTTTGCCAGTGAGCTCATTCAGCGGATTGGAAAGGTCGTAGGCACCGTCTTCCGGATTTATAAGGATCGCATTGGCATTATTAAGTTCACCGCCCGGATTGTATAAGGCAACTTCGTCCCATCTCTCCAGAAAATAATCCGGGATCAGATTCTTCTTGGTCTTCAGAAATTCGGCGAGTTTCTTTTTTGCCAGCTTATTTTTCTCCTCGTCTAAGACGGGTACAACTTGCTTTTTATCTTTGAAGTAAAAATAATTTTTCATAACCTTTTAGTAGTCTAGCCAAGTGAAATCTTAACGTAGCGCGTCGCGCGACCACGGCCGACTCTTTTAATTTTGCCAAGCTCAACAAGCCGGTCCAACGCTTGGCGAACCGTTCCGAGTGCAATATCCGTGGCTTTTACAATCTCGCCCGGAGCCGCCTCTCCGACTTTGGAAAGATACTTCCAAACCTCGTATTGCTTAGGGGAAAGCGTATCTTCCACTTTTTCTTCTTCGAGATATGAGAGTGCCTTCACGGCTTGATCCTTGATGACCGACAAAAAGAAATTCAGCCACGGCGAAATCGTGTCATGAGCGGTCCCGAACGTCTCCTGCGATTTGCGGAGAGCGATATAGTATTCATCTTTACGGCGTTCAACGATCTGCTCGTGCGAGACATACTGAACGAAAGAGTAACCGGATCGCAACAACAAAAGATTTGTAAGGACGCGCGAAAGACGCCCGTTGCCATCTTCAAACGGGTGGATCTTCAAAAACTCCACTACAAAGTTTGCGATTATAAGCAGATGATGGAAACGGTTTTTTTCGAACGCATCGGCTGTCCAGTCAACCAATTCCTGCATTTCCTTGGGAGTAAGGTACGCCTTCGTGGTCTCAAACATGATCTTTGCCACGTTTCCGTCCGGGCCCAGCACGCCGACGGTATTCTCTTTCTTTTTATAACCGCCTCGATGGGTATCATCCTTGTATGAATATTTAAGAAGCTGATTGTGCAACGACAAAATAAGACTCTCGCGAAGCGGTAAGCCCTGAAAGCTGTCAAAAACATTCTGCAAAGTTTCGAGATACCCCTGCACTTCCTGCGCGTCGCGATCCGCAAATTTGGAAAACGAAATTCCGCGCATAACCTTCTCCACTTCCTCGTCTGTGAGTTTTGCGCCTTCGATACGAGTGGAAGCACCGGCCGAAGTGATAAGCGTAGACTGGCGCAAGTTTGTAATCGCCTGGGGAGTCATGCGAAGCCCGGCGCGAAACTGACCCTTTACCTCGTCTATTTCAGCCAAAAGAGCCACGATGCGTGGATCGGGATTTTTTATGCGGTGATCAAATTTTCTGGTAATGTCATCCATAAAATGGGTTTTTATAGCCTTAAATTTAACGCTATACTCTATATAGCAGATTATAACGGATTACAGCGGATAATACAAGTCCACCTGAATGTGGGGAAATTATCCCAGAAACTTAAGCAATTCTGCCAATAAAAGCATTTTCCTGCTAAAATAGGCAAACAACTGAATAAAGGCCTAAACCCGGTCCCCGGGCATGGTCGCAAAACCATCCAGGTCATCCTCGCAAGGGATTTTTTCTGCGTTTGCAGAAAGATGGTTTTGCGGGGATTTTCTTTTATTCGTGAATCCAATACCAGTACTGGTTTTTAAGGTCTTGACTCAGTTGGTAAGCGTGAGCATGAGACAGCGCACCCAAATACGATTGAAGGGATTGCGAGAGCGTCTGCTCGTCGAGCTGACCCTGACGATATTGCCTTACTCTTGCTTTAAGCTTTCGGAATATCCGATGTTTCGTTTTGCTTCGAAGCAAGCGGTAGTGCGGCAAAATCACGTAGCCCAAGTAATCAATTCCTTGCCCGACATCGCGGATGGAAATTTTCTTGGGATGCAGGGAAAGTTTCAGCCTGTTGCCGATGAATTTCTGGAAGGGTTCAATGAGGCCTTCCAGAAATTTTTTATCGCGCGACACCACCACAAAGTCGTCGGTGTAGCGTGCGTAATGTTTGACCTTCATCTCGTGCTTAACGAACTGGTCGAATTCGTTCATGTAGACGTTGGCAAACAATTGCGAAGTGAGATTGCCGATCGGCAGGCCATGGCGATCAAAGAGCGTCGTCTGACCGGCCGAAAAGCTTCGAACAATCTGCTCCATAAGCCACATAGCGTCCGGATCAACGATCCGCTTCTTGAGAATTGCCAGCAAAATTTCGTGATCAATCGAATCGAAAAATTTCCGCACGTCGCATTTGAGCACAAAGCACGGCCTCGTGTAGTTCCGACTCTCCTTGCGGATCATGCTCTCTGCGGCCAGCACGCCCTTGTGCGTGCCCTTGCCCACGCGGCAGGAAAACGAGGTGGCAATAAAGTTCTTCTCAAAGAGAGGGTTCAAAATCCGGAAAACAGCATGGTGCAAAACCCGGTCGCGCACCTCCGCTTTGTGAATGTGGCGAACTTTCGGGCCCCGGATATAGAAGCCCGTATACGGTCCGTGGGAGTAGCGACGGCCGAGCAAATCCCGGTGCAAGGTGAACAAATTTTGCTCAAGCGAAAATTCGAACGCCTGTACATCGGCCTTCTTGCCCTTGTCGCTTCGAAATTCCTCCCACGCCGTAACGACGTTTTCGAGTGATGTGATCCGATTGAATAATTCCTTATAAATCTTCATAACTTATGAACGACTTCGACATTCCCATCTTCAAGAAAGCGTACGACTTGTACAAACTCTTCCATGAGTACAGAAAAGTCGTGCCAAAGCAAGATCGATTCACGATCTTTGAGCGATGCGAACACCTGATTCTCGACGTGATCGAAAACATCCTCCAAGCTAGCGGTGAACAAAAGCAAGCAAAAGTGCCGACGCTTGAGCGATGCAGTCTCAAACTCAACATGCTTCGCGTTTTCATCCGGCTCATGAAGGACGTAAAAGCGATAGATGCGAAAAAGTACGTGGCATTGGAAAGTGTAGTGGACGAAATCGGCCGGATGCTCGGCGGCTGGATTCGATCCTCCAAAGCCTGACTAAGAGAAAGGGTATCCGTTTTGCGGATACCCTTCTTCGTGGGGAGAGACTTCGAGAGGAAGGCCGACGCGGAACCGTAGTTCTCGTTGGCGTTGTCGTACCAGTTGGCGTTGAACTTGACCTTGCCGTCGTTGAAGTTGAAGATCGGCGCGTTCGAGAAGTCGCCATCGGCGTCCGGAATATTGTCCCCATCCATCCGTGTCACCAAGCCTTGAGCTTTACTTCCTGTTGGAAACAGACCTATATGCTCTTAGCCCTGAACTTAATTTGAC
>Ga0233425_10006889_pt1 | contig 16375 bp, 12 predicted proteins | sample Watercolumn_Towu_2_FD_181712 | JGI IMG/M metagenome (GOLD analysis project Ga0233425, IMG submission 181712) | Freshwater microbial communities from Lake Towuti, South Sulawesi, Indonesia - Watercolumn_Towuti2014_140_MG | ecosystem: Environmental > Aquatic > Freshwater > Lake | place... | reverse complement strand
ATCGAGGCCGCCATTCGCACCGCTGCGGGGAAGTGAGCCCATGCGCGCCGGCGCGCTGCTCTTCGCGCTCTTCGCCCTCGCTCCCCAGAGCCGCGCCGACGACCTGGTGGTCGCCGGCGACGGCGGCGAGCCCGGACCCGCCGCCGCGGTGAAGGCCGAGGTCGCCGTGCGCTGCCTCCGCCCGGGCGCGCGCTGCGAAGGCCGCGCTCCCGCGCACAAGGCCGTGGGGCTCTTCGGCCTCCGCGCCAGCGAGGCGAAGGTGCTCGGCCACGACGCCAAGGCCACGCTCGCGCTCGCGAGCCTCTCGACCTCGTACGTCACGAGCCGTGACGGCGGCGTGAGCGCACGCGCGGGGCACTTCGCGCTGCTGGGTGGCGGGCGCGGCGGCATGGAGTACGGACTCGGCCTCGACCTGGGGTTCGGCCTGTATCACCCCCTGGGTGACGGACACGGTCCGTTCTCGCGCATCGGTGGGCGCGGCTTCGTGCACCGGAGCCCAGTGCTCTACGCCTCGCTCGTCGAGCTGCCGCAGCTCCAGCTCGGCTATCAGCTGCTCCGCCGCAGCCTTCATCTCGAGCTCGCCGCGCGTGGCGGGCCCGTGCTCGCCGGGCGCGTGAGCCCCGAAGATGAGCGCCGGCGCCTCGGCGGGAGCTTCGAGTGGGGCGGCCACGCGGCGTTGCGCGGCGGGCCGCTGGATCTCGAGCTCGAATTCAGCCACGTCGAGCCGCGCGAGGGAGAACGCGACGGCGGGGTCGACGTGCTGTCAGCGCTGTTCTGCGGCGGAGCACGTTACCTCGGCGCGTGCTTCGACGCGCGGGTCTTCCGGGGAGCGACGGAACGCGCTGACTCGCGCGCGACCAGCGTGCTCTTCGGCGTGACCCTGGGCGGCTACAGCGGCGAACACCGCGGCGGCGGCTGAGCGCTGGGCACCTGGGTCGACTTCGGTCAGACTGGCAGCAGGTGAGCCAAGTCCGGGACGACCATCACTGGGTGATCGAGGAGCGACGCGCCCTCGACATCACCAGCAGCGAAGAGTTCGACCGCATCGCCTTCGCCATGCGCGCGCTCCGCCTGCTCAGGCCCCCGATGACCGTGGCCGTCTATCCCCGCGCCCGCGCGCTCGCCGTCGAGCAGGGTCGCGACCTCTCCACGGAGCCCACCGGCACCTGGGCCATGCTCGGCATCCCGCCCGACGCCAGCCGCGCCCACATCGCGCTGGCCGTCGCCGAGCTCGCGCCGAGCGAGCGGCGTTCGTGGCTGGTGAGCTTGCTGCTCGGGGGTCGTTGACCGATCACGTGGAACCCCACAGGGGCTCTCACCGGTCCAGCGCCTCCCGCACCGCAGCGGCCAACTCCACCTCCGAGAACGGCTTCTGGAGGAAGCTCACGCCCTCGTCCAGCACGCCTTCGCGCGCGATCACGTCGGCGGTGTAACCGGACATGAACAGCACGCTCACCGCGGGGTGAAGCGCCAAGATGTTCTCGGCGAGGTCGCGCCCGTTCATCTCGGGCATCACCACGTCGGTCAGGAGCAGGTGGATCTGGCCCCGGTGCTCTCGGGCCAGGCGGATGACCTCCCCGGGCGTGTCGGCCGTCAGGACCTCGTACCCGAGGCGTTCGAGCCGCCGCCTCAGCGCGCTTCGAAGGGCAGCTTCGTCCTCGGCCAAGAGCAGGGTCTCACGGCCGCCCCGCAGGAGCGTCGCCGTCGGCGTCGAGATCTCCTCGGCCTCGACCGAGTGTCGAGGCAGCAAGATGCTGAAGGTGGTCCCGGAGCCGGGCTCGCTGCGCACGTCGATGCAGCCGCCATTCTGCTTCACGATGCCGTACACGGTGGCCAGGCCCAGTCCCGTGCCCCGGCCGACCTCCTTGGTCGAGAAGAATGGCTCGAAGGCGTGGGCCAGGGTCTCGGCGTCCATGCCGTGACCGTCGTCGCGGACCGTGAGCGACGCATACTCGCCGGGCTCGTACCCCTGATGCGAAGCAGAGTAGGCCGCGTCGATGCTGCGGTTGCCGGTCTCGATGCTGATCCTACCCACCCCCGAGATCGCGTCTCGTGCGTTGACGCACAAGTTCGCGAGGACCTGGTCGAGCTGAGAACGGTCGATCCTGACCGGCCACACCCCCGCGCCCGGTTTCCACTCGAGCGTGATGTTCTCGCCGATCGTGTGCTGCAGCATCTTGAGCATCCCCCGGAGCGTGTCGTTCAGATCCAACCGCTTCGGGACGACGGTCTGTTTGCGGGCGAAGGCGAGGAGCTGCCGGGTGAGACTGGCTGAGCGTTCTGCGGCCTTCTGGATCTCGGCGATGTCGTCGTAGACGACGTGGCTCGGGTCCAGGTGCTCCAGCGCGAGCTCGGCGTGGCCCAAGATCACGCCGAGGACGTTGTTGAAGTCGTGCGCGATGCCCCCCGCGAGCCGCCCAATCGACTCCATCTTCTGGGCCTGGTGCAGCTGTGCTTCGAGCTTGGCGCGTTCGGCCTCCGCGGACTTGCGATCGCTGATGTCGTAGAGCACCACCAGGTGCGTCCCCTGGAACGAGCCGGCCAGGGACGCGGCGCTCGCGAGCACCGTCCGGGTCGTGCCGTCCTTGCCCCTCACGGCGAGCTCCATCGGCGTGAAAGCCGTTCCAGTGCGCTTGGCTCGCTCGAGCTCGACTTGCCAGGCATTCGATACCCAGTCGCGGTAGCCGGGGTCGGGGTACGCCCTGGGCCACCACTCTGCGAGGGTGGGTATGTCCTCTCGGGTGTAGCCGAAGGTTCGAACGAACGCCGAGTTCAGGAACGTGATGCGCTGCTGCTCGTCGTTCAGCGCCATGGGCACTGGCGTGGCGTCGATGATCGCGCCGTATCTCAGCTCGCTGGCGTCGGGCTGGGGCGTGCCGTCCGCCTCCGCTGGGAGCGCGCCGTTCCGCTGGCTGTCGTCCTGCGGCATGGCACCGAGTATCGGACGGCCACCGGCCGTCAACAAGTCGGCCGTGCGAGCCGAACACGCGCTGGAACGCGGCTGCGCGCCCGAGCGCGGCGCCGACGCTCGCGAGCGCGGCGCAGTCGGTCGTCTCACGTCACGGCTGCTCGACTCGTCCTCCCGGTCGCGAAGGACCGCCCGAGAGCTTTCGAGTGTTGACCGCGGGGCTTCGGGCCACTTGACGACGGTCAACTACGGCGCGGCCTCAGCCGGCGAGGGCGCGCGCCGGTGCGCTCGATCTCGACCTACGCCCGCCCGTACGCCAGATCGAGCGCGACGTCCTCGTCGCTCAGGCTCCACGGCGCGCGGCCGTAGCGCGGCCGGAGCCCGCTCCGACCCGCCGCCACGTCGTCGATGAACCAGCGCACCTCGCGCCAGAGCGTGTCGGTGAAGCGCGGGTGGAAGAAGCCGAAGTGGCCGACCTCGTCCACGCCGAGCTCCGCCGGGATCACGCGCCGGTGGTCGATGTGAGCGCCCGAGAGCGCGCCCATCAGCTTCTCGACGGCGCCCTCCGGCGCGTAGTCGTCGTCGCTCATGCTGAAGAACAGCACCGGCTTGTCGAAGCGCGCGAAGCGCTCGCGCGCCGCGGGGTGCTCGCTCATCAGGTAGTCCGGCTGGCTGCACCAGCGCGCCCATTGCTCCGCGACGCCGCGGGGCAGATCCTCGCCGAGCCCGGCGGCGCCGGGCAGATATCCGAAGGTGCGGGTCAGCGTGGGGATCACGGCGTTGAAGATCAGCTCCAGCTTGAGCCGCTGTGCGAAGGGCCAATGCCCCAGAAACGGGAGCTGCGCGCCGACCAGCACGGCGCCGCTCGCCTCGCGTGCGTCGTCGATGAGCCCCAGGAGCTGGCCGCCGAAGCTGTGCCCGACGAGCACCAAGGGCTCGGCCCGGAAGCTCTGGCGCGCGTAGGCGAGCGCCGCGCGAGCGTCGAGCTCCGCCCAGTCGCTCATGCTGGCCGAAAAGCCCCGCAGGTTGAGCGGCCGCGAGGCGCCGACGCCGCGGTAGTCGTAGGTCAACACGCGGTAGCCCGAGGCTGCGAGGTGCTCGGCGAAGCGTGTGTAGTAGCCAGCCGGCACCGCCGTCGCGCCGCTCACCACCACGGTGGCGCGGGCGTGACCGCGGGGCTCGAACAGCGTGGCGCCGAGGCCGAAACCGTCCCCGGCCGGGATGCGAAGGCGGCGTCCGAGGCGCGTCGGGCTCTCGGCGGGCTTCTCTCGATTCATGGTAGACCTCCTTGCCAGTCAGCATGGAGTCGCGGGGCGAGCTCCGCCCGCGGCATGATCGCAGGGGCATCCTGCAATTTCGCATCGCATGATCGACTGGGACGACCTGCGCATCTTCCTCGCCGTGAGCCGCACCGGCACGCTGGCGCGCGCGGCGGGCAGTCTGCGCATCAACGCCACCACCGTCGGGCGCCGGCTCGAGAAGCTGGAAGAAACAGCGGGCGCGCGGCTCTTCGACCGCACGCCGGAGGGCTACGCGCTGACCCGCGCCGGCCACGAGCTCCTGCCCCGGGCCGAGCGCATGGAGAGTGAGGCCATGGCCCTCGAGCGCGCCATCGCGGGTGCCGATCGCAAGGCCGCGGGGGTGGTGCGACTGAGCGTCACCGAGATGCTCGGGACGCGCTTCATCGCCCCTCAGCTGCCGCGCTTCCACGAACGTCATCCGGAGATCCTGCTCGACCTCTCCTGCACCAGCCGGAGCGTGAACCTGGCGCGCCGCGAGGCCGACGTCGCGCTCCGCCTGTCCCAGCCCCGGGAGGAGAACCTGGTGGTGAAGAAGCTCACCGCCATCGACCTGGGCCTGTATGCCGCGCCCAGCTACCTCGAGCGACGCGGGCGGCCCGCGCGGCGCGCGCGCTCCCTCGACGGGCACGACGTGATCTGCTTCGCCGACGCGCGCCCCTTCGCGGTGGAGAACGAGTGGCTCGCCGCGCGCCTCGGCACGGGGCGCGTGGTGATGCGCTCGGACAGCGTGAGCGCGATCTTCAGCGCCGCGGTCGCGGGCCTGGGCGTAGCGCTGGTGCCCGTGGTCGTCGGCGACCCGGAGCCGGGCCTCGAACGCATCGAGGCCGATGGCGCGCCGGAGCCGCGCGTGGTCTGGCAGGCGGTCCATCGCGATCTGGCGCGGGCGACCCGCATCCGCGCCGTCCTGGATTTCCTGGGCGAGATCGTGATGCCTGCCGGGCGGCGCCGGCGCCGGGTTCCATCTGAGCCCGAGCTGCCCTAAGTGGACGACCTGATGGCGGACCGGCTCTCGAACGATCTCGCTTCCCTGAAGCTCGACCGGGAGGCGAGCTCCACGGGGTCGGGGTGGCTCAAGCGTCTGGTCTGGGTCGGCGCCCTCGTCGGCCTCGGCGTCGTCGGCTACGCGGTCGGGCTGCCGAAGCTCGAGGCCCGCTTCTTCAAGCCCGAGGTGGCCGTCACCGAGATCTCGACCATCACACCGGCGCAGGCGTCGGTGAAGCTCACTTCGAGCGGCTACGTGGTCGCTCAGGTCTCGAGCGACGTCGGGCCGGTGGTCGCGGGCCGGGTCAAGAGCATCTCCATCAAGGAGGGCGACGTGGTGAAGGCCGGCCAGGTCATTGCCATCCTGGAGAACTCGGACCGCAAGGCGGCCATCACGGCGGCGCGCTCCCAGGTCACGAGCGCGGAGGCACGCGCCCAGGTGTCGCGCGCCGACCTCGCGGCCCTGGAGATCAAGGCGAAGCGCGAGCGCGCCCTGGCGAAGGAGGGCGTGAGCGCGGCCTCCGTCGCCGACGACCTCGAGGCGCAGATCGGCGCGCAGAAGAAGGTGGTCGAGGCGGCGGACGCCCAGACCAAGGCGGCCCGCTCCGAGGTCCGGAACCTGCAAGTGAACCTCGACTACATGACGGTCACCGCGCCCATCGACGGGACCGTGGTCGGCAAGCCCGTGGGCGTCGGCGCCATGGTGGGCCCCTTCGTGGGGGCGCTGGCCAAGCTGGTGGACCTGGGCTCCATCATGGTCGAGACGGACGTGCCCGAGGGGCGCTTGCACACCTTGGCCATGAAGGCGCCGGCGGAGATCCTGCTCGACGCCTTCCCGGGCAAGCGCCTGCGCGGCGAGGTCGCGCAGATCGGTCCGCGCGTGGACCGCGCGAAGGCCACCGTCACGGTGAAGGTGAAGCTCGTCGACGCTGCGGACGGTGTGCTGCCGGACATGGCGGCCCGCGTGAACTTCTTGGGTGAGAAGCTGGACGAGAAGAGCATGAAGGAGCCGCCCAAGGTGGTGGTCCCCGGCTCCGCCATCACCGAGCGCTCGGGCGCGAAGGTGGTGTTCGTGATCGACGGCGGACGGGTGCGCATGCGCGCCGTCACGCTGGGCGCGCCCATCGGGCCCGGCTTCGAGCTGGTGGACGGGCCGCCGAGCGGGACGCGACTGGTGAAGGACCCGCCCGCCGAGCTGTCGGACGGCCGAGACGTGAAGGAGACCCAGACCAAGTGAGCGAGGCAGAGCCCATCATCACGCTGCGCGGCGTGAACAAGACCTTCACCCGCGGCAAGGAGAAGCTCGAGGTCTTGAACGACCTCGACCTCGACATCCCGAAGGGCTCGTTCGAGGCCCTGATGGGCCCGAGCGGCTCCGGGAAGACGACGCTCTTGAACCTGATCGCCGGCCTCGACCGGCCGACGAAGGGGAAGATCGACGTCGCCGGCAAGAGCATCTCGGACCTGGGCGACTCGGAGCTCTCGCGCTGGCGCTCGCAGCACATCGGCTTCATTTTCCAGCACTTCAACCTGATCCCGGTGCTGACCGCGCTGGAGAACGTGGAGCTCCCGCTGCTCTTGACCAAGCTCCCGGGGCCGGAGAGGAAGAAGCGTGCTGCCACCGCGCTCCGCGTGGTCGGCCTCGAGGACCGCATGGGCCACCGCCCGGCTCAGCTCTCCGGCGGTCAGGAGCAGCGCGTCGGCATTGCGCGCGCCATCGTTCACGACCCGACCATCCTGGTCGCCGACGAGCCGACCGGCGAGCTCGATCGCCACAGCGCCGACGAGATCCTGGGACTGCTGACCAAGCTCAACCAGGAGTTCGAAAAAACCATCCTGATGGTCACCCACGACCCCGCAGCGGCCGAGCGCGCGACCATCATCCGCAAGCTGGACAAGGGCCAGCTCGTATGAACCTGGCCACGCTCGCCATCAAGAACATCCGGCGCAATCGCCTGCGCACGGTCCTCACCGTGCTCGGGGTGGCGGTCGCCATCCTGTCCTTCGTCCTCCTGCGCACGGTGCTCGACGCCTGGAACACCGGCGCCGAGCACGCGGCGCAGGACCGCCTGGCGACCTGGCACAAGGTCACCTTCGTGATGCCGCTGCCGAAGCGCTACTTCGAGGACGTGCGCCAGGTGCCGGGGGTCAAGAAGGCGACGTACATCAACTGGTTCGGCGCCAAGCACCCGACCCGCGACCGCGAGTTCTTCGCCAACATGGCCGTGGACCACGAGACCTTCTTCGACGTCTACGACGACATGGTCGTGCCGCCGGCAGAGCTCGCGGCCTGGAAGCAAGACCGGCAGGGCGCCATCATCGGCGCCTCGCTCGCCAAGCAGTTCGGCTGGAAGGTCGGCGACGAGGTCACCCTGAACGGGACCATCTACGCAGGCGAGTGGAAGTTCCGCATCTCCGGCATCTACACCGCGGCGCGGCGCTCGGTGGATCAGGCGCAGTTCGTCTTCCACTGGGACTACATGAACGAGTCCCTGCCTCAGGGGCGCAAGGACCAGATCGGCTGGATCACCACCAGCATCGACGACGCCGCGAAGGGGGGCAGCATCGGCACCGCCATCGACAAAGCCTTCGACGAGCGCGAGATCCAGACCCAGACCATGAGCGAGCGGGCGCTGAACTCGCAGTTCATCGGCGCCGCCTCCGCCATCCTGACCGCGCTCGACATCGTCAGCGTCGTGATCCTGGTGATCATGATGCTGATCCTCGGCAACACCATCGCCATGGGTGTGCGCGAGCGCACGCGAGAGTACGGCGTCCTGCTCGCGCTGGGCTTCCGACCGGGCCACATCGTGAGCTTCGTGATCGGCGAGAGCCTGACCGTGGGCTTCCTGGGCGGGCTGGTCGGCCTCGGGCTCAGCTACCCCGTCGTGCAGCAGGGCATGGGGCGCTGGCTCGAGGAGAACATGGGCTCCTGGTTCCCCTACTTCCGCATCCCCGCGCTGGTTTCGGTCGGCGCCCTCGTGATCGCGGTGATGCTGGGGCTCGTCGCCGCGCTGATCCCCGCCTGGCGCGCCTCCAAGCTCGACGCCGTCGAGGCGCTGCGGAGGCTCGGATGATCCCCATCTCCTACAACGTCCGGAACCTGGCGGTGCGCAAGGCGACCACCGTGGCGTCCGCCAGCGGCATCGCCCTCGTGGTCTTCGTGCTGGCCTCTTCGCTGATGCTGTCCGAGGGCCTGCGCCGCACCATGGCGACCTCCGGCAAGGCCGACACGGCGGTGGTGCTGCGCAAGGGCAACAACGCCGAGCTGTCGAGCGCCATCGACGACCCCACGGTCGGCATCGTGCGCAGCGCGCCTGGCGTGAAGGCGAAGAGCGACGGCACGCCCATCGCCGTCGCCGAGCTGATGGTGGTGGCCTTCATGGAGACCTCCGACGGCAAGGGCCGCAGCAACGTGCAGATCCGCGGCGTGCCGAGCGACGTCCTCGACTTCCGACCCGAGGTGCGGCTGGTCGAGGGCCGGCCGCACAAAGCCGGCACCGACGAGGTCATCGTCGGAAAGTCCATCAGCGGGCGCTTCAAGAACCTGCGCCTCGGCGACTCCTTCGAGCTCCGGAAAAACCGCCCGGTGAAGGTGGTCGGGGTGTTCGAGGCCGCCGGCACCTCCTTCGAGAGCGAGGTCTGGGGCGACCTGGACGTGCTACGCGAGGCCTTCGGCCGCCGCGGTGTGGTCTCCAGCGTACGCGTCAAGCTCGACTCACCGAGCCGCTTCGAGGGCTTCGAGACCGCCATCGAGAGCGACAAGCGCCTGGGCCTGGACGCCATCCCGGAGCGCGAGTTCTACGAGAAGCAGAGCGAGGGCACGACGCTGTTCATCACCGTGATGGGCGTGCTCATCGCGGTCTTCTTCAGCGTCGGCGCCATGATCGGCGCGACCATCACCATGTACGCCGCCGTCGCGAACAGGAAGCGCGAGGTCGGTGTGCTGCGCGCCCTCGGCTTCTCGCGCCCCATGATCGTCTTCTCGTTCCTGCTCGAGTCGCTACTGATCGCCCTCATCGGCGGCGGGGTAGGAGCGCTCTGTTCGCTGGGGATGGGCTTCGTCAGCTTCTCGATGATGAACTTCGCTTCCTGGAGCGAGATCGTGTTCCGCTTCACGCCCACGCCGGAGATCATCGGCAAGAGCTTGCTCTTCGGCGGCGTGATGGGCGTGCTGGGGGGCTTCTTCCCCGCCCTGCGCGCCGCCGCGGTCTCGCCCGTTGAAGCGATGCGGGAGTGAAGCCTCGGAACGGGCCGGCGCAATTCAGTTGACCTGATCGAGGACGTGCAACGTCCCGTCGGCGGCGACGCGGAGGCTCCTCGGTGCCTCCGGCGCGGACTCGGCGGGCGCGGTCTTGCCCCGCTCGCCCGGGCCGCTACCCCAAGTTTGCGCGACGCGGCGCCTCCCCTTTGGAGATGGCACACGCGGCGCTATCCTTCTCCGCCTTGAAGCGCGGAGAAGTCGTCGGCGGCCGATTCGAGGTCATGAGCCTGGCCGGCTCGGGCGCCATGGGCGTGGTCTGGCGCGCGCTCGATCGCTCGAGCGGCGGACAGGTCGCGCTGAAGCTCCTGCGCCCGGGCTCGGAGAGCGAGCGCTTCCTGCGCGAGTCCCGCCTGCTTGCCGAGCTCGATCACCCCGGCATCGTCCGCTACGTCGCGCACGGCAGCTCGGACGAGGGCCCCTACCTGGTCATGGAGTGGCTCGACGGGGAGAGCCTCGCGCAACGCCTGGAGCGCGCGGAGCTCGGCGCGGCGGAGGCGCTGCGCGTCGTGGGGCGCGTGGCCTCGGCCATCGGCGCGGCGCACCGCCGCTGGATCGTCCACCGCGATCTGAAGCCGTCGAACATCTTCCTGGTAGCCGGGTCGCTCGACGACGTGCGTGTGCTCGACTTCGGCGTGGCACGCCAGGGTGCGCTCTCCACGGATCTCACCCAGACCGGCGCCATCGTCGGCAGCCCGCGCTACATGGCGCCCGAGCAGGCGCGGGGTGCGAAGGACGTGGGTCCTGCGGCCGACGTGTGGGCCCTAGGGGCCATCCTGTTCCGCTGCCTCACCGGTCACCCGCTGCTCAAGGACGGCCCCATGGAGCTCGTGCTCACCGAGCTCTTGCTCTCGCCCATCCCGCGCGTCAGCGACAGCCGCAGCGACGTGCCCCAGGAGCTCGACGCGCTCTGCGCGCGCCTGCTCGCGAGAGAGCCCGCCGATCGGCCGCCCGACGGCGACGCCGTGGCTGCGGCCATCGCTGCCCTGGACCTGGGCGACGGGCTCGCGGCACCGGAGAGCCGCGGAGCCCGGGACGGCGCGGCCTTGACTTTGGCCGAGCAGCGCTTCACCTGCGTGGTCTTGATCCGCGGCCTGGACCGCGCGCTCGAGAATGCCCCACCCCTCGACCTGGGCGCGCTCGCCGACAAGCACGGCGGCGCGCTCGGGCGTCGCGCCGAGAGCCCGGCCCTGGTCTTCGCCACGCTCGGCACCGCGAGCGACGTGGTGGCGCAGGCCGCGCGCGCAGCGCTCGAGCTGCGGCAACGCGTCCCCGGCCTGAGCCTCTCGCTCGCGACGGGCGCCGGACCGGTCACGGACCTCGCCAACCCGGACCAGAGCGTCGTGGCGCGCGCTGCTGCGCTCGTCGGAGCCGACGCGTCCGGCATCTACCTCGATCAAGTCAGCACCGGTTTGCTCGAAGCGCGCTTCCAGGTCGAGCGCGGGACACGCGGGCCCGCGACGCTGGTCGGGGAGCGCCTCGACCCGACGCCGCTCCGCCGTTTGCTCGGCCGCTCGACCCCCTGCGTGGGGCGCGAGCGCGAGCTCGCAGTGCTCGAGAGCCTGCTCACCGAGAGCTTGAGCGAGAGCGTCGCACGCGTGGCCCTGGTGACCGGCAACCCCGGCATCGGGAAGAGCCGTGTGCGCTACGAGCTCATACGGCGCCTCGACGCGACCGCCAAACACGCCGGCAGCGTCGCCCCGGACATCTGGCTCGGGCGCGGCGATCCCATGGCGGAGGGCTCGCCCTTCGGCCTGCTCGGGAGCGCGCTGCGGTCCGGGCTCGGAGTCACTCTGGACGAGCCCAGCGCCGCGGTCCGTGACCGGCTCCTGTCGCGCGTCGGCAAGGCCCACGCGCCCGACGTCGCCGAGCGCGTGGCCGACACGCTGCTCGACGTCGTCGTCGGGCAGAGCACGGCCCGCGGCAGCATGAGCCCGCTCTCCGCGGGGGATCTCATGCTCTCGGCGTGGGAGGACTTCCTGGGCGGCGAGCTGGAGCAGCACCCGGTCCTCTTGGTGCTCGAAGACTTGCACTGGAGCGATTGGGGCAGCGTGCGCTTCGTCGACGCGGCGCTCCGGCAGCACTCCGATCGCCCGTTCTTCACCCTGGCCCTGGCGCGCCCCGACGTGACCGATCGATTCCCCGGCCTGTGGTCGGACCGGCGGCCGCTGGTGCTGCCGCTCGGCGACCTGGGGCGCCGGGCCAGCGTGAGCTTGGTGCAGACCGTGCTCGGGGACGACGTCGACCCGGCGCTCCGCGACGAGCTCGTCGAGCGCGCGGGGGGCAACGCCTTCTTCCTCGAAGAGCTGATCCGCGCCGTGGCCGAGGGTGGCGCGGGCAGCGAGCTGCCGGGCAGCGTGCTCGGCGTGGCGGAGGCGCGCATCGCCGCCCTCGATCCGGAGCTCCGGCAAGTGTTGCGGGCGGCCAGCGTGTTCGGTCAGGTGTTCTGGCCCGCTGGGGTTGCCGAGCTGCTCGGCCGCCACCCCGACAGCGTGCGCGCCGATCTCGCTCGCCTCGGCGAGCGCGAGCTGGTGAGCCGCCGCCGCGGCTCGCGCTTCGCAGAGCTGGAGGAGTACGTGTTCCGGCACGCCTTCGTGCGCGACACCGCGTATTCGATGCTGACTCCGGAGGATCTTCGGCTCGGACACCGGCTTGCGGCGGGATGGCTCGAGAAGAACGGCGAGCGCGAGGCGCTGCTCTTGGCGCAGCACTGGCAGCGGGGTGGTGAGCCCGAGCGCGCCGCGCCACACCTCGGTCGCGCCGCCGAGCAGGCCGTCCGCGCCAACGACTTCGACAGCGCAGTGACTCACGCAGAGCACGCGCTCGCGGCGGGGGCCAGCGGGGAGCTGGCGGGCGAGGTGTGGCTCGTGAAGAGTCAGGCGCATCAGTGGCGCGGCGACGCGCAGGCCCGCGAGGAGGCAGCTCGCCACGCGATGGCCTCGTTCCAGCGGCTCTCGCCGCGCTGGTACACCGCGGCGGCGGAGACGGCGCGCATCGCGTCGCGTGCCGGGCGCCACGCCGAGGTGACCGAGCTCTTCGAGGAGGTCTCGCGCGACGCCGTGCCGGAGACAGCTGCCGCGCGCGCGGTGGTCTTGGCCCAGCTCTGCGTGCCCGCGCTGCGCGCGGGGCAGACCGAGCTCGCGGCCCGAATGCTCGCCTGCCTCGGCGACACGGAGCCCCAGCTCGCAGCGGGGGATCACGAGGGGCGCGGCTGGGTCGCCCGGGCCCGGGGCTACGCCGCGCTGGTCGCCGGCGACGCCGCGACCTACCTGCGCGAGACAGAGCGGGCCGCCGCGGAGTTCGACGAGGCGAACGAGGAGCGCCAAGCGCTCACCTTCCGCACCAGCGTGGGTTTCGCGCACATCGCGCTCGGGCAGTACGCCAAGGCCGAAGGGATCCTGCGCGACGTGCTCGGGCGCGCCGAGCGCATGAACATCGCGCTCACGCGCGCCATCGCCAAGCACAACCTGGGCTACGCCGTGGCCCTGGCTGGCGATCTGCCCGGAGGCATCGCCATCGAGCGCGACGCCATCGCGGACGCGGCGAGCCAGCACGATCGCTGGATCGAGTGCGTGTCGCACACCTACCTGGCGGCGCTGCTCTCCAAGGCGGGCGAGCACACGGAAGCGCTCGCGTCCGCGCTCGTGAGCGCCGAGCTCTCCGATCGACCGAACCGGGTGCTGGCCCTGGCCCTGGCGGCGCGGGCGGAGCTCGGGCGCGGCGACGCCGGCGCGGCGCTGGCGCACGCCGAAGCCTCGCACGCGCTACTCCAGGAGCTCGGCAGCATCGAGGACGGCGAAGGGCTCGCGCGCCTGGTCTGGGTCGAGGCCCTCGAGGCGAGCGGCCGGAGCGCCGAGGCGACGGCTGCCCTGGAGCACGCTCGCGTGCGCTTGCTCGAGCGCGCCTCGAAGATCTCCGATCCGGAGCTCCGGCAGAGCTTCCTCGAGAACGTGCCGGAGCATGCGGCGACGTTGGCGCGGGCCGGCGCCGGCAGCCCCGCTACTTGATCTCCGACGGCGGCACCGCGTTCACCACCCGAGCAGGATGCCCCGGGTCATTGACGGTTCTACAAGTGTGTTCTCGTGCCCGCGCCCTGCGTGTACCCTCGACGTCAGTGAAAACCACGACCCTCCGGCGAGCTCTGACCGCCGCGCTCGGCCTCGGCGCGACCCAGTGCGGCGGGCTCTCCAAGTTCCCGGGCGGCGATTGCCCGAACAGCGCCGAGGCCGCGATGAGCGCGAGCTTCGGGCTGAAGGGGGAAGCGGAGGGCAAAGTGAAGGCGGCGCTCGCCGCGGGGGCCGCGCTGCAGGGCCTCGCGGCGGAGCTCGAGGCCGACGTGGCCGGGGCCTGCGGCAAGCTCGCGAAGGACCTCGGCGCGAGCGACGCGGACCTCGAGCCCAAGGACTCCGGGCCGGGCAAGAAGGCCGAGGCGGCGTGCCAGGCCGCGGTGAAGGTCCTGGGTCAGCTCAAGGCCAAGGCGAAGGGGCAGCTCCGCGTGCAGGTGAAGCCGCCCAAGTGCTCGGCGAGCATGGAGGCCATGGCGGACTGCGCCGCGAAGTGCGACGCCAGCGTGGAGCCCGGCAAGGCCGAGGTGAAGTGCGAGGGCGGCGAGCTCAGCGGCAAGTGCGAGGGTCAGTGCAGGGGCAGCTGCAGCGTGGAGGCCGGCGCGGAGTGCTCGGGCAGCTGCAGCGCCAGCTGCGAAGGCAAGTGCGACGGCGAGATCAGCGGCAAGTGCGACGGGACCTGCAACGGTCGCTGCGACGGCAAGATGAGCGGCGGCAAGTGCGATGGCGTCTGCGACGGGCGCTGCTCGGCCACGGTGAGCGGTCGCTGTAGCGGAACCTGCAGCGGCAAGTGCAGCGCGACCTGTACGGTGAAGGGCAAGGCCGAATGCGAGGGAACCTGCTCCGGTGGCTGCAGCGTCGAGCTGAAGGAGCCGAAGTGCAGCGGCGAGGTGAAGCCACCGAAGGTCAGCGCCGAGTGCAAGGCGAGCTGCGACGCGCAGGTCAACGCGAAGCTCGAGTGCCAGCCGGCGCGCGTCAGCGTGGGCCTGATCGGCAGCGCCGATGTGCAGGCGGCGACGAAGCTCAAGGCCGCGCTCGAAGCGAATCTCCCGGCCATCGTCAAGGTGACGCTGGGCATGCGGGCCAAGCTGCAGAAGGCGGTAGCGACCGTGCGCGTGACCCTGGAGGGCGCGCGCGCTGCGGTGAAGGGTGGCGGTGAGGCCGCGCTCAAGGCCGGCGCGTGTGTGGCCGCTTCGATCAAGGCGCAGGCCGAGGCCAGCGTCAGCATCAACGTCAGCGTGAAGGCGAGCGCCAGCGCGAGCGCCAACGCGGGAGCAGGTGGATGAGACAGGTTCTGATCGGGCTCGGCATGGTGCTGCTCTCGTGTGGCGGGGGCGGTGAGACCGACTCCAGCACCTCGACGGGCGGAAAAGGCGGGACCGGCGGCGCCGCGACCGGCGGCGCGGCCGGCGCAGGCGGCGGCGCGAGCGGCAGCGGTGGCTCTTCCGTGGGCGGCAGCGGCGGTTCGGCGACCGGCGGTGCGAGCGGCAGCGGCGGCGCGTCGAGCTGCAAGTCCACCCTCCCCTCGCCCACCGTCGTCGATCCGAAGACGGCGACGGAGGTCGTGGTCAAGAACGATCCGCCGGCCCCCGGCGGCCTCTTCGACCCGAGCATCGAGTACCCGCTGAACGCTCCGGGCGGCGCCATGTCGTACTCGGCGGTCACCGCCCAGAACGACATCTCGACGCGCATCGCCGTCTCTCCGGACCAAGGCGCGACCTGGACCTACGTCGCGCAGCCGAACCAGTCCGCGCCCGTCGCCGTGACGGTGCCGGTCGGCTCTCCGCGCTGCCCGAGCGGGACCTGCGCCGGTCGGCTCGTGCACGAGGTCTCGAGCCTGGTCTTCGACGCCGACGATCCGGACACGACTCGGCGCTGGAAGCTCTTCGCGTTCTCGTACTTGGTGATGGGGCAGAAGGATCTCCAGTACGACCTTGGCTACATCTCGCTCTTCACCGCGCAGGAGCCACACCTCGCCTGGAAGGACGAGGGCAAGGTCCTCGGCTGGAAAAGCGAGTCCGAGTTCTCGAGCAAGGACGCCAAGACCGTGATCAACGGCTTCCCCGCCATGGCCGACTGCGTGGCGCTGAGCGAGCCGGACGTGATGTGGCGGCAGGGCGGCGTGCTCGAGCTCGCCATCGGCTGCGTGAAGCTCGGAACCCCCAACGCCATCCGCGTCGAGCTCCTGCGCTCCTTCGACCACGCGAAGACCTTCCTCTACGCCTCGCGGTTGCTCGAAGCGCAGGACGCCTTCTGCGTGGGCGGCACGCTGCCGCAGATCAACGCCGCCGAGCTGTTCCTGGCCCAGGGCAAGACCTGGCTCATCGCGACGCCCGCCGGGCCGATCCCTCAAGGTGGGGCGGGCTACCGCGGCTGCTACGTGTTCCCCGTCGCCGCCGGCGGCAAGGGCATCCTGCGCGACGCGAACGGCGCACCCGTTGTCGAGCGCGTGATCGACGCGCCGGACGGGCGCTTCGCCGGCGCGTGCAGCGTCGCGGCGGGCGCATCCAGCATGGGCTACGCGATCTCTGCGCTGAGCGTCGAGACTCCCCCCAAGGTGTTCCGCACCTTCCAGTCGGGCGTGGCGGCGCCTTGACCCAGGGCCGTGTCGCGAAGACGCGAAGAGAAGAGAAGAACTGAAGCCTCCTGACGCCACCCCCGCTCGGAAGTCGGGCCGGCCAGTAGCTGAGTAGCGAAGCGTTTTCGATCAGTTGATGGCGCGCGAAGGTGAGCGAAGGCAGAGGCTCGAATTCGCACTTTAGCTCGTACAGGCGGGCTTGTTGGTAGGATGATCGGGGCACCGAAGCGGCTGGGCTCGCCACGACGCTTGGTCTTCGCAATCGGTGCCGCCGCCCCGGGG
>Ga0233425_10006887_pt1 | contig 16381 bp, 16 predicted proteins | sample Watercolumn_Towu_2_FD_181712 | JGI IMG/M metagenome (GOLD analysis project Ga0233425, IMG submission 181712) | Freshwater microbial communities from Lake Towuti, South Sulawesi, Indonesia - Watercolumn_Towuti2014_140_MG | ecosystem: Environmental > Aquatic > Freshwater > Lake | place... | reverse complement strand
TATTGACGGCAATTCCGGCCGAGTCATAGCCCCGGTATTCCAGTTTTTTCAACCCTTCAAAGATAACCTCAACCGGGTTTTGAGGGCCCACATATCCGATTATGCCGCACATAATATTTCCCTTTCCTAATATTTGTTGACCGGATTTTTGGGGAAAAGATTGTTAAATCCCTCCCGATCTCCCTTTTTCAAAGGGAGGAGCAAGATTTTCCCCTCTTTTTGACTCTTTAGGGCTTGGATTCCCTTGGGAGATAAGTAAAGGGCGGAACAACCGTCCCATCCTTAATCCTGTGGGAGTCTATGACCACGTGTGATTGAATGTGACAATGAGAGCCGATCCGGGTCTTTCCCTTTATGACGGTAAAAGGGTCGATAACCGTGTCCGGACCGATACGCACCGACTTTTCAATCTGAGTGGTTGTCGGGTCAATGATGGTGACCCCTTTGACCATCCATTCTCCAAGAATCTGTTGTTCCAGCGTGTGACCGGAGCGAGCCAGCTCGGCCCGGTCATTGATCCCTAAAATCTCTTCCGATCGAGGGTGAAAATAGGCGGCCATGGGTTGACCGGTTTCTCGGGCTATTTGAACCAGATCGGTCAGGTAATATTCTTTTTGCTGATTCTTGCGAGTCAGCCTTGAAAGGGCTGAAAATAGAAAATCCGATTCAAAACAATAAAGACCGGCATTGATTTCCCTAAGGAGCCGTTCCTGAGGGGTGGCATCTTTTTCTTCTACAATCTTCTGAAGGTTCCCTTGTGCATCTCGAATTATCCGGCCGTATCCTTTGGGTTCCGTCACCTCCGTACTGATAAGGGTCAAAACGGCCTTACTTCGATTATGAATCCGGAACAGTTGTTTCAGTGTATCGCTTTCGATCAAGGGAACATCCCCGGAAAGAACCATCACCGTCCCTTGAAAGGATTCCAAGGCTGGTCGGGTTACTTGCAGGGCATGCCCTGTTCCTAATTGAGGGACCTGGTGGATAAATGAACCCGCCCAAGCAGGGAAGGCGTCGGCCACCCGGCCGGCCTGATGCCCGATAACGATGAGGGTTTTAGCCGGCCTCAACCCCTTGGCCGTTTCTAAGACATAGCCCAGCATCGGTTTTCCCAACAGGGGATGGAGGACCTTGGGCAGGGTGGATTTCATTCGCGTTCCCTTGCCGGCAGCTAAAATGACTATAGCCAGCGGTTTTTTCTTCAAAGCCATAAGATCTCCATTAAATAAAGCTATTATGTAATATTTATTAACGAAAAAGGCAAGTTAAAAGGCGGCCGGGTTTTAATTTCCTTGCCTGCTTAAAGGTGAACATGGTATCCCTTAGCGATGATTCCTGATTCCAATGAATTGACGATCAAAAAGATTTTATTGTTCTGGTTGCCCCTGGAATCCACCTGGTTGATGATGGCTATGGAAAGTTCGTTGATCAGCGCCTTTATCGCCCGGATGGCCGAACCTAAATTCAACCTGGCGGCTTATGGGGTGGCCTTTTCCTTTATCCTGGTGATCGAGGCCCCTATCCTGATGATCATCAGCGCCTCGACGGCTCTGGTCCAGGATCGGGATTCTTTCCTTAAAATGCGATACTTTACCTTTATCTTAATCGGGGGCGTTACCCTGATCATGGGTGTTGTCCTCCTGCCGGTCGTTTTTCATTTCCTGGCCCGGCAAGTGATTCACCTTCCGGAAAGAGTCGCCGACCTGACCTATCAAGCCATTCTGATTTCCCTTCCCGTTCCCTGGGCCATAGGGATCCGCCGTTTTTATCAAGGGATCCTTATCCGCCACAACCGGACCCGTCTGGTGGCTCTGGGAACGGCCCTTCGATTGACCACTCTGATCCTTCTCGGGTTGGCGCTTTATCATTTCTCCGGCCTCAATGGGGCCTCCGTTGGGGCCTCGGTTATGACCGCTGCCGTGCTGCTGGAGTCGGTTTTCAGCCAAACCATGACCCGTCCTTTTGTCAAGGAATTGATCCAGGAACCCCAGATTCAGGGGTCTAATAAAAAGCAGTCTCTGTCTTATGGGGAGATTTTTCATTTTTACCTGCCTCTGGCCTTGACTTCTCTCCTGGGGTTGGGGGTCCAGCCGACAGTGACTTTTTTTGTGAGCAAGAGCAGAATGGCCCTGGAATCTTTAGCCGTCCTCCCTGTTATTATAGGGCTGGTCTTTATCTTTATGAGCTGCGGCCTCTCCTTCCATGAGGCCAGTATCGCTTTGCTAGGGGAGAAGAATCGTAATTATAAGCAATTAGGTAAGTTCGCCCTGGGCCTCAGTGGAATAACCGTGGGATTATTTATCTGTATCGGATTCACTCCTTTATCCCACCTTTGGTTCCGCTCGGTCTCCGGCCTCTCCCTGGAATTAACCCAATTTGCTTTGACCCCGGTTAAGATACTGGCCCTCATGCCCGGCCTTTGGATGCTTTTAACCTTTCAGCGTTCGGTTTTGGTCAATTCCCGCCATACAGGACCGATCACCTGGGCCACCGGTCTGGAATTGGTCCTGGTCATTTCGTCTCTTTATATCGGTATTCATTACATGGAGGCTTTAGGGGCAATTGCCGCAGTGGTGGCCCTTGTCATCGGCCGGGTGGGGGGAAACCTCTGCCTTTTTCCTTCCTTTTTGAAAATTCTTAAAAGAAGGGTCTAAGTGCAAGGTTCAGGGCCCAAGGCTCAAGGTTGTGGATTTACCGTGCCCCTTGAACCTTAATCCGTGAACGCCTTTTTAGGTCAGAGTTACATAATTGAGCGAGTTAATCCCGGTCACCTGCCCGGGGGCGACCAATTCGGTGATGATCAGCCGGTCTCCCTTTTGGGCCAGACGGGCCTCTTTGACAAAAGCAAAGAGGTTTTCATAATTGAAGGGGTCTTTCCCTCCAAGAGAGAAGGAGGCCACTCCGCTGGAGAGGGCTAAGAAATCTCGCGTCGCTTCATCGGGGCAAAAGGCCAGAATCCAACAGTCGGGTTTGAAGCGGGATATGCGACGGGCCGTCACACCGGAGTGTGTAGGGGTCAGGATCAGCTTGACTTTTAAGACTTTCAGAGATTCCATGACATTTAGAGTAATCGCATTACTGACCGTTACCTTTCCCTGGCCGATATCCGTTTTCAGATAATCATAGGTATGCGATGAAGGGTTGATCTTTTGTCTCTGGTTTTCAATAGAGGCGGCGATCCGGGCCATCATGGCGACGGTTTCCACCGGATATCGTCCAATGGCCGTTTCTTCAGAGAGCATGACGGCATCGCTGCCGTCGAGAATGGCGTTGGCCACATCGGTGACTTCGGCTCGGGTGGGCCGGATGTTCCCGGTCATGGATTCAAGCATTTGGGTGGCGGTGATCACCGGTCGTCCCAATAAGTTGGCCTGATAGATCAGTTTCTTTTGAACGGCCGGCACATGCTCAATGGGGATCTCCACCCCCAGATCGCCCCGGGCAATCATGATCCCGTCCGTCACCTTGAGGATCTCATCGATATTCCTGACCGCTTCGGCCCGTTCAATCTTGGCGATGACGGCAATCTTTTTTCCTCTCTTTTGGGCCAGGGACTTGACCTTGAGGATATCCTCGGCCTTTTCAACAAACGAAAGGCTGAAAATAGTCAGGCCTTCTTTTAACCCGAATTCAAGCAGGGCCAGATCCTCTTCCGTCACCGGGTCGGTTCCTATTTTGGCCCCGGGCAGGTTTAAGCCCTTATGAGAAAGCAACGGCCCGCCCATCAGCACCTTGCATTCCACTTCCCGGTCGGAGACACCCAGTACCTTCAATTGCAGGAAGCCGTCATTAAGGAAGATGGTTTTCCCTTTGGAGACACTCTGGGGTAATTTCTGGTATTCCACCGGTATCCAGGAGGAATACAGGGGCTTTCCGGCCGTGGTCAGGGTGATCCGCTCCCCTTTTTTTAAAACCAAGGGTTCCTCAGAGAGATGCCCCAGACGAATCTTCGGGCCGGGCAGGTCGACCAGTATGGGGCAGGGGCGATTGACTTCTTTAGATAGGGAACGGATCAGTCTGATGTCCTGCCGGTGATCCTCCAAGCTGCCATGAGCAAAATTGAGCCTGGTCAGATTCATCCCCTGCTTGATCATTTTTTTTAGAACCTTCTCCGATCGGGAGGCTGGGCCAATGGTGCAGACGATTTTAGTTTTATGATCGGGCAATAAGCTGGAACGAGGCATAATGAAGGCTCCTTATAGTGAATTTTCTTCTGAGGGACTTATTTTATACTGGACAATCGAAAAAATGTACTTATAATTTAATATTTAGACAAGTTTTTTGGGCATAAGACTGCATTTTGGCCATTAACTCATTAGGGATCTGAAAAAATGGAGTTGTCTCTTGTCCCCGCCGGTTCCCTGAATATTGCCGCCAGGGATCGGTCCAATCGGGTACCTCAGAGCCATCCGGAATCCCCACCCCCTTCCTGGGTTGCTGCCGACCCATCCATCCTCCTGCGTGCCTATCAGCCAGCCGCCAATACCTTCGTTATTGATACGAATTTTTTACAACGAGTTGAATCGATTGATCAAACAGGGGATGCCTTGACCTGGGAGGGTTATCCTCCCCAATCGGCCCGATCCCTTTATCAAAAATCAACCACCGGGCAACAATCGAAAAGGCATACCGTCGATTTGTATGTTTAACGCCCGGTCCTTTTACTGTTTCCTGTCTTCCCCTGCGCGGAACAACTAGACTTTTCTATTTTTCCAGGACCGGTTTTATGTCCAAAATAGGGGTTTGGTCCAAACATTCCAGATTGTTTACCCTAAGCCCCCTTTGCCGGTCCATCTCCAGTATTTTTACCTGGTGAAGACCGATCGGATTGGGACGGTGAGGGGTGCGGGTGGCAAATACCCCCTGTAGAGGATTTGCCGGGTTACCCCGAGGATGCACTTTAAGCCTATCGCGTCGTCCCAAATGAAGCCAGGTCAGAACAATAATTTCTTTGCCGACCTTTAAACCTTCAAGGGCCTCCAGATATTCCGGTGCAATTTCCAGCCAAGCCTCAGGCCCCCCTTCATCGCCCTGTTTCGGCGCGTCGTGAAGAGACTTGATCGGAGAGCGGACAAGCCCGATGGGACGAAATACACATTCATTCTTTTGGAGAAACTCTTTATCCATGGCATAGCCTTCCTGGGATGAAAGAAAACAGCTGCTTAGGAGAACAAAGGCAATAAAAAGAAAAAAAATATTCATGACGGTTCTTCCTCCTCATCCGGAATTAACCTTTCCGGATGAGAACTGACTGGTTTCAGAGGTTTAATATGTTGGTAAATGGTTAAGAAAGTCCGGCCATCAAACCCTTTCAGGGCGGCTGTTGTCCCCCCTTGGCGTTTCTTTGCTGGAGATTGCCGATATAGTACCAGTTTGTCGGCAAAGGAGAATAAAAAAATGATCGGGTCCATTTTTTTTAGGCAAACCGTTTAGCTTTGAGGTGGGGAATAATCCCAACCCTATATGATGAACATGGATCTTCAGATTCCCTAGGCGGGAACTTTTTATTGACAAGTGAGGGGCCGTTTTTTATAACCGGGAAGAAAAGAGATTATCTCAATCCTATCCAATGATCCCTTCAAGGAAATATTCGGTGAACGAAACGCTCCACCGATCATCACCTCCAATGGTATGAATCCTGTACATGTTTTTATCTCGGAGCCTGAGTCCACCTTCAGAAGGAAAAAATCTTCAGATTACGAAGAGCTCAATCAGGCCTTTGGGGAACTCGGGCTGTCTTGTCAATGGGTGCCCATCACGCCTACCCAGTTTATCTCCCCCATTGAGGCCGCACTCGCCGAAAAGGCCGTGGTTTTGAATCTCATTAATGGCGACCAGGTCCAGGGGCTGTCCGAATTGACTATGGTGCGGGCCCTGGAAAAACGGGGAGTGCCCTTCTTCGGGGCCGATAGGCTCTTCCTGTCCCTTACTAACAGCCCCGTGCGGCTGAAGGCGCGCTTGTCGGCGGGCGATGTCCCTCTGCCGCGATGGACCTTCCTTATGAATGATGGGGATGTTTCCAGCCCCCTCATTTCTTTTCCGGGTATCCTTAAACCTGAAATTTTGATCGATAGAGACGGTTGTGAGAGGGGCCTCTGGGTTCAAGATCAAGAGACCCTCTGGTCGATATGGAGGCGGCTCAGTACCCGGCCTAAGTATGAGTCGGTATTTTCGGGGGCCCTTATAGAAGAGTTCCTGGACGGCCCGATATTCTCGGTTTTGATTATCGGTGATTGGACCGGCCCGCTTCAAATCTTTCCGTTCATTGAATGTCTTGACCCGAGTCCAGGTCCAGGACCGTTTATTGGATCTCCTTCCTGGAACGAGGAAAAGGGGGAGGAGGGGAAGACCTCTGCAAACGGGGACGCACCTCTACGGTACGGCCCCCTATTGTCTGCTTCGACGGCTGAGGTGACTGCCCTGGCTCGACACGCCTATATGGCCCTTGGCGGGGTCGGTTATGGCCGTGTCACTGTCGGGAGGGAGGCGGCGACCGGACGGCTGACCGTGCTGGAGGTTAAGGCCAACGGCCGCCTTTCCCCTCATCCCCATCTGTCGATCCTGGGCGCCGTCGCAGCCGGTCATGGACTTTCCTTCGCCTCCCTCCTCGGGGCACTCCTCGAAAATGCTCGGCAAAGGATTCGCCTCCGTAACTTATCCGTTTTCATTCCTTGTCATGATCCCAGGGATAACGACTGCGCCGGTTATTGCGACTCCGAATTCCAATCGGAATTAAATGGCGCCGCAGCAGAATTGGGCCTCCAGACAAACTGGCGACGGATTTACCTCGAGGGAGGTGAGCCCGACCAATACCAAGCCTCGCCGCCACCGGATATCGTCCTCAATCTCTGCGACGGTGACGACCGCACCTCCCCGGGTCTGACGGTTGTCGAACACCTTTACGCTCAAAAGGCCCTCTTTACCGGCGCCGATGCCTCCTTTTACTTATTGTCGACGGCAAAGACCGTTATGAAAGAGCGGCTTCGTGCCGCCTCGGTGGATACACCCGATTGGGTGGCCTGGACGGGGGACGACGACTCCTTTTTCGAGGCTGCCGCTGCAAGGCTGGGTTATCCCTATTTGCTCAAACCCGATGTTTCAGCCATGAGCAGCGGGATCGAACGCCAGTCCCTGGTTGCCGATCCGGCCTCTGCCCGGCGTCAACTAAATCGCCTGCGGGATGAAGGCGTCCATGGCGTAACGCTTGAGGCCGGTTTGTTTGCCGAAGCCTATGTGGCAGGCCGCGAATTTACGGTCTTGATTGCCGGTGAGACGGATGGGCCCGAGACCCTCTTGGTTTTTAATCCCCTTGAATACAGTTTTAATGAGGCCTTGGCTGAGGAGGAACGCTTTTTGTTTTATGAGCGCCGTTACGAATGCGACGCCCCTCCCGAATGCGAACCCCGGTATCGCTATCGCAGTCCCACCGGACCGGCCGCGGCCAAGGCCCGCAGTGCGGCCCGGGCCGCCTATGAGGCCATGGGCGGATGCGGCTACGCCCGCGTGGATACCCGGATGGACCGAAACGGGGTGGTCTTCGTTTTGGAAGTGAATGCCAACTGCGGCCTGGGGGGAGACCCTCTGGCCTGCTCCATGGGGGCAATACTGCACAACAGTCGAACGACCTTTCCCGAATTTTTGGCCCGTATTCTGAGCCTGGCCGTACGTGCCCGCAGGAGATAAGGGAACCCCCGCGCTTACCCTTTTGAACCTAAAAAAAACATAGCAATAGGATTGATTTTTTAATAAACTAAGAGGCAAAGGATTCTTGGCGATTTGTAAACAAAGAGATGAGCATGAATAGACACCAAAATGGGTCTTAGGTTTTCTGACGCAGGCCGCGATCTTCCTGCTCACTCCGGGAAAAGGCCTGGAAAAAAATGGGACGACTGGCGCTGGCAGGTCAGAAACCGACTGGTGTCGGTTGAAGACCTGGCCGAACGGATTTCTTTAATCCCTAAGGCCAGAAAAGAGATTCAAAATGCAGCCGCCGTGTTTCCTATGGCCATTACTCCCTATTACGCCTCCCTGATTCATTGGGATGATCCCGGTTGCCCCATCAAACTCCAATGTCTGCCGAGTATTCAAGAATTAAAGGTCGGCTCAGGGGAAATGGAAGACCCCCTTTCCGAAGAGGCCTATTCTCCTGTCCCGGGATTGGTCCATCGCTATCCCAATCGGGTTTTGATGACCATTACCTTGGAGTGTTATATCTATTGCCGGCACTGTACCCGAAAGCGAAAAGTGGGGGATCGGACCAAGGCCGTCACCGAACAGGTTATTCACGGTGGAATAGACTATATTCGGAGTCACTCTGAAATCCGTGATGTCTTGCTGTCCGGAGGGGATCCCTTTTTCCTGTCTGATCGATTCCTTGAAAACATTTTAAAGCAAATCCGGGGAATTCCTCACGTGGAAATCATTCGTATCGGCACCAGGACCCCGGTTGTCCTGCCCCAACGAGTTACGGCTTCTTTGGTTCGAATGTTGAAACGATACCATCCCCTTTGGATCAACACCCACTTTAATCATCCGCGGGAATTTACTCCGGAGTCGACTCTGGCCCTGTCCAAGCTGGCCGATGGGGGATTCCCTCTAGGGAATCAAACCGTTCTTTTGAAAGGGATTAATGACGATTCCGCCGTTATCAAAGAATTAATACACCTGCTGGTAAAAAATCGAGTCCGGCCCTATTACCTCTATCATTGCGATTATTCCCGGGGGATTGAGCATTTCCGGACTCCCGTCAGTAAAGGGATTGAGATTATCGAACAGTTGATCGGCCATACGTCGGGCTTTGCCGTCCCCACCTATGTCATTGATTTGCCCGGCGGCGGAGGCAAAATCCCCCTGTTCCCGAAATATCAACAGGTAACGACCGACTCCAGATTTGTTCTCCGAAATTTTGAGGGCTACTTGTATTACCTATGAGCAGAGATTGTCCGAAGGTAAGGGCTTACGTTGATTTTTTATAGTGAGGTATCGGAAGGATGAATTTTTGCAAAGAATGCGCCAAGATTCAAAAAACCTGTTGCCAAAAGGGGGGGTTTCAGGTAGCCCTGACCAAAGGGGATATTCGACGGATCGAAGTATTTACCCCAAGCCCGGTGTTTTATGAATTAAAAGCCGTGGAGGACCCCCTTCGCCAAGTCTATACTAATCCGGACTATTATCAAGATGATGAAAAAATTTATGTCCAATACCTCTTTGATGAGGCCGGACGCCGTAATGTCCTCAAGAAAAAACCCAATAAAGAGGAATGTCTGTTTTTAAGCGAAAGCGGGTGCGGACTTCCTTTTGAGATCAAACCCTTAATCTGCCGCATCTATCCCTATAATTGGAACGATCAACTGAAACTTTGGTTGGAGACCGACTATTGTCCGGCCCCTTTCTTCCAAAATCCCGATTATTTCAGATCGGTCCCTTTAAGTGAGGGTGAGGCCAAGAAACTAGTCAGTCAATTTTATTTTGAACTGATCACCATGTAACCTGGGGATATCTCAAAGACGGCCGATGACAAACAAGCGGGTGGTGATTCTCCACGAACCAATATCAGCCTCTCCCCGAGAGGATGAAGAAGATCTTTTCATTGCCATTGAATCGGTTCGAAGAGTTCTGCAAGAATTAGACTATCAAACCACTGAAGTGCCTTTTTCCTTGAATCTGGAAAAAGCGGCGAAGACTTTACTGGATTCCCCTCCGCTGTTTGTGTTTAACCTGGTGGAGACCGTGGCCGACCGCGGCGGATTGTCTTTCCTGGCCTGTGCCCTTTTGGAAAGGTTGCAATTAAGTTTTACGGGGAACCCCTCCCCGGCCATGTTTTTAACATCCAATAAAATAGTCACTAAAAAATTACTGAGCCGTTTTTTGATTCCCACCCCCCCATGGGTCTCTCACCCGGAGGATCAGGATTTTATCCCCGGAGAACCCTATATCATCAAACCGATTAGTGAGGATGCCTCGATCGGTTTGGATCAGGAATCGCTTTTGCACTCCAATAGTTATGATAGCTTGAGACACCTCATCAGCCGAAAAGCGGCCGCCTTTCAGACCGGTTTTTTCGCGGAAAAATATATTGAAGGGAGGGAGTTTAATGTCTCCCTCCTCGGTTCGAAACGACACCCCCATATACTGCCCATTGCCGAGATGCACTTCCAGGACTATGCTGAAAAGAAACTGGTCAAGATTTTGGATTACGATTCTAAATGGAACAAAGAATCTTTTCAATATCATCATACCATCCCCCATTTCGACTTTCCCCAAGAGGATCAATTATTGGTGGCGGAAATCAACCGCTTGGTCCTTCAATGCTGGTCCCTTTTTGAACTGAACGGTTATGCCCGCATCGATCTTCGGGTTGATGCCCAGGGTCGACCCTGGGTTATCGAAATAAATGCCAATCCCTGCCTTTCGCCGGACAGTGGTTTGGTCATGGCCGCAGATCGGGCCGGTTTGAGTTACCGGGAGTTGATCCGCCGGATTACTGCGGCCCTCAACGAGGTCCCTTATGGATAAGGAGGAGAAAAAGATACTCTTTCGGGATTTATTGACCGAAAAGGATATCGCGGCTATCGGCGATCTGGTCAGGTCGACGGGGGTCTTTAATCCCTGCGAAATGGAAATGGCCGAGGAATTAGCCCGGGAAACATATGCCAAAGGGCCCGAAATATCCGGGTACCATTTCATCCTGGCCGAGATGGATCACCGAATAGTCGGATATGCCTGTTTCGGCCCAATCACTTGTTCGGAGAACCGCTACGACCTGTACTGGATAGTCATTCAAAATGATCGGCACCGTTCGGGGATCGGAAAAGGGTTGTTAGCCAAAAGCGAGCAAAGGATTGCCGAACTGGGAGGGGTCAAGGTTTATGTGGAAACTTCATCTTTGAGCAACTATGAAGCTCCCCGCCTGTTTTATCTGAGGCAGGGGTATCAGCAGGAAGCCATCCTGAAGGATTATTATCGGGAAGGGGATGATAAGGTGATTTTTAGAAAGAATTTGTCTGGAGAGAACAAGGCTCACAGGAAATGAAAATCGGCTTAACCTACGATTTAAAAGACGACTATAGACACGAAGGGTTCCCGGAAGAGGCCCTGGCGGAATTCGATTCCCAGGAAACTATTGACAGTATTGAACAGGCTTTGAGTTCCTTAGGTTATGAGGTCATCAGGATCGGCCATATCAAAAATTTAGTGGATTATCTTTCTAGGGGAAGCTGTTGGGACCTGGTTTTTAATATTTGTGAGGGATTAGTCGGGATGGGGCGGGAGGCTCAGGTGCCGGCCCTTTTAGAGGCCTATCATATTCCCTACACCTTTTCAGATCCCGTGGTTTTAGGGTTGACCTTGCAAAAAGATTTAGCTAAAAGGGTTGTCCGGGATTTGGGCTTAAAGACCCCGGCGTTCCGGGTCGTATCCTCAAAATCCGATCTTGATATGTTTGATCTTCCTTTCCCGGTTTTTGCCAAACCGGTGGCCGAAGGGACCGGGAAAGGGATCAGTCACCATTCGGTGATTAAGGGCCGTACCGAACTGGATTGGATCTGCCAGGCCCTCCGGCAGACCTTCAACCAACCGGTTTTGGTGGAAACCTTTTTAACGGGGAGGGAATTTACGGTGGGGATTGTCGGGACCGGTTCCCAGGCCAAAATAATCGGATTGATGGAAATCGTTCTCAGGGACCAAGCGGAACCGGGAAGTTATTCCTATCAAAATAAAAAAGAGTATCAGACCTTAGTGGACTATCGGTTCCCCGAAGACGACCAGGCCCTGGCTGCCATGGAACTGGCCCTGACCGCCTGGCGCGGACTGGGCTGCCGGGACGGTGGACGGATTGATATCCGCTGCGATCAGCAAGGCGTGCCCTATTTTTTAGAGGTTAATCCATTGGCCGGGCTCCACCCCCGGGACTCCGATCTCCCGATAATCGGACGACATGTCGGGATGACCTATGTGGATTTAATCCGGGTCATTGTCGATTCGGCCTTAAAAAGAACAGTGGGGTCTTAGGTGCGGTGCCGCGGCATCAGCCATTTCCTTTGGCTAAAATGAATCTCCTGAAAAAAAATATCCATCTCATCGTCAATAGCGAAACAGAAGATCCGGAATTTCCGGAAGGTCCCCTTCGTAAGGAGTTCGCGACCTCCGCCTTTGCTCTATTGAGAGTGTCGGAAAAGACCGGCGGCAAATCCCTTCATGCTCTCAAATCCTTCAACCCCGGAGATCTCCTGATCCGTTTTCAGGCCAAAGGGATTCTGCCCGAACCGGACCGCTATAGCGTGCAGCTGGCCGAGAATAAACATCTGATCCTTGATCCGGACTGTCTCCAATACATAAACCATAGTTGCCGGCCCAATGTTTTTTTCGATCTCCCGAGGATGTCCCTGTTATGTTTGAGACCGATTGCCGCCGATGACGAAATCACCTTTTTCTATCCTTCCACGGAGTGGTCCATGGCCCAGGGGTTTTCCTGTCAATGCGGTTCGCCGTCTTGTCTTGGATATGTCTGCGGCGCCCGGTATGTTTCCTCGGAGGTCTTAAGACAATACAAATTGTCCGAGTTTATTGAGAAGCAGCACCACCTTTATTATAACCCTGGGGCGGTTCGGTATCCAGAATACCGGCCCTGAACGAAAGGATCAGCCATTTTTACCTTTCTTCATTTATTACAACCCTACCTTCGGCCTTACAAAAAGATGGCCGTCCTCATCCTCTGCAGCACCTTCTTCGAAGCGGCCTTCGACCCGGTCATTCGTTACAGTTTTAAATTCCTTATCGACAAGGCCATCGTCCCCAGAGATTTCTCTTATCTGGTGGCGATCTTGTCCATCCTCGGGGCGGTCGTGGTCGTCTATGCCTTCCTCTGCATCCTGGGAGATTTGTGGTGGGCCCGCTTCGGGACCAGCGTGATCAACGATATCCGGCAAAACCTCTTTGACCATACCATGACCCTTTCCGAAGAATTTTTCCGGCGCCGGATGACTGGGGATGTCCTGAACTGTTTTTTAGCCGATTCGGCCGGCCTTGAACACAGTCTGGTTACGGTGGTTCCTTACGCCCTCCTCGGAACCGGAGGTGTCGTGGTTTCGGTACTGATGCTCTTTTCGCTCCATTGGCCGCTGGCCCTTTTCAATATAGCCGGTCTGGCCGTCTGTTTCGTCTTGCCCCGGTTTTTCATGAAAGGCGCCGTCCGCCGGGGCTTTGCCCTCCGCCAGCAGGAAGGCCGGATTGCCGGCCGATTGCAGGAAAATCTAGCCTCCCATTCGATCATCCAGGTCTTCGGCCTCGAAGGGAAGGTCTCCAAAGATCTGGCCGGAGAATTAAAAAAACTGCTTCAGTTAGCGGTTCGCGCCAATTTCCTCAGCTATTTTGTCCAAAGATTACCGAATGTCTTTTTCATCATCCTGGCCCTGATCATCCTGGGTTTTGGGACCGTCCTGGCCTACAGAGGGACCATCACCATGGGCACGCTCGTTTCCTATCAGATTCTCTCCCTGGGTTTGAGCAGTTCCATCGCCAATATTACCTGGATTACCCCGAATATCGTCGAAGCCCTGGCCGGTTTCCAACGGATCAACCGTATCCTTGATGAGCGGCCGGTGATCAGGGATGATCCCCGGGCCAAGGAATTGCCGGTCTTATCCGAAGGCATACGTTTTCAGGAGGTCACCTTTGGTTATGAAAAAGATCGTCCGGCTCTTCAAGGAATATCCTTCCATATTCCCAAGAATTCCTTCGCCGTCTTTGTTGGACCCAGCGGGGCGGGGAAAACAAGCCTCCTCAATCTGATGTGCCGGGTATATGATCCGGACTCCGGTACTGTTTTTTTTGATGAGACCGATATCCGCACGGTGCGACAAAATTCTCTCCGCCGGCAGATCGGCCTTGTTCCCCAGGTCGCCACCTTATTCGAAACCACCATTCGAGAAAATATCCGTCTGGGAAACCTGACGGCCGGTGATGAAGAGATCGAAGCGGCGGCCCGAAAGGCGGAGATTCATGATTTTATCACTTCCCTGCCCTTAGGCTATGATTCACCGATCGGTGAAGGCGGCGAAGGACTGTCGGAAGGACAAAAGCAACGGGTGGCTCTGGCCAGGGCCCTGGTCCGCAATCCCGCAGTCATCATCCTGGATGAGGCGACTTCCGCGTTGGATCCGATTGCCGAGGCCGGGGTCTTCGACACCTTGAGCCGTCTTTCCGGGGAGAGCACTATCATCGCCGTGACCCACCGCCTTAATTTGGCCCGGCGGGCCGAGGTCGTTTTTGTGATCGAAGAGGGGCGGATTGTCGCCTCAGGGGCTCATGAGGCCCTCCTTCAGCAAGGAGGATTATATGCCGAGCTGTGGCTTAAAAAGAAGGATGATGCCGAACCAGCGATCGATTAATTTATGAAAGTGTTCAGGGGAACAGATGGCCCTTAAGTGGTCCGTGAAGTCCCCAAGAGGATTTTTTCAAAACGTTCCAGTATCCCGCCCAGAGGGGTGAGAGCGAGAAGCAGACCCACTAAGACACCAAGCGTGTTTGCGGCCATGTCGGTATACTCAAATTGGCGAAAGCCGCTGAGACCCTGAAGACATTCGATCACTATTCCCAGCAAGACGAAAGAAAAGGCGATCACCCGGCGGGTTCTCCTCGCTGGGTAGATTTGGGCAAACCAGAACATCAAAAAGGCATAAGCCGCACCATGTTCAAGTTTGTCGATGTCCTGAAACTGCCCGACACTCGGCGGTTCAGGGATCAGGGAAAGAACGACCACGATTACGACCCATAATAGACCGATACCAAGCCAGAGCTTTCGAAGTTTCATATTGTCTTATATACCATTATTGCAGTATTTTCCCTGAGGACCATCAGTCTCCGATTGAGGTTAGTCTTGTAGACTCTCTTTTTCAAAAGCGCCTTTAACTAACAGATCTAAGACTATTTTCACTTGACCTGGAACAGTGAGAGTTAGCCTCGCTCAGGATCGGCCGTCCTCTTTGATTCTCCCTATGGAGCGATCAAAGACTGCCTGGGAAGTGTGATAGTCCCACTCCGTTTCAACCTTTGTGGCCAGGGCCCGGGCCAGGGCGGTCTGGGCATCCAAGAGATCGGTGATAGTGCCGGCTCCGACTTCGTAACGTTCCTTGGCCAGGCGCATACTTTCCTGGGCATCCTGGACCAGGGCTTGAGTGGATTGCACGGCCTCATAGGCTTCTCTGAGCCTGGAAAAGGCCGTCCAGACTTCCTGCCGGACCTTGAGAAGAAGCTGCTTGGTCTCGGCCTCCTCTTTGGATAATTCGGCTCTGGCTTTGGCTAACTGGTGCTGCCGATAAAAACCGGTAAAAAGGGGCCATTCCAGAGAGATGCCGGCCAGCCACTCTTCATCCCGGGGGATAAAATCCGTGTCCCTCCGTCCGTAACTTCCTTCGGCCCGAAGCTTCGGGCCATAAGCGCTTTTGGCCAGATCGATCCCGCCCTTAGAGACCTCAATACGTTTCAAAGCCGCTTTCATTTCCGGCCGGCTTTGAACGGCCTGATCAAAAGCCTGGGCCAGATTGATCTGATCCGGTGAAAAAATCCCTGCCCCCTGGGCCGCTATCATCAAAGGCATCTCCGGCGGCAGGCCCATAAGGGTATTTAAGTTTCCTTTGGAGATTCGGACCAGTGTGTCCGCCCGGACTAAAGCCAATTCGCTGTTGGCGGTTTCGACCTGTACCCGGAGGACGTCGGCCAGGGGGACAGCCCCAACGGCCTTGCGTTCTTTCGCCAGGCGCAGGTGCTCTTTGGTTTGTGTTAACATTTTTTCAGCCACCTGCCTAGTCTCCAGGGCGGCGGCCAAGCCGTAAAAGCCTTGATGGATCCCGAGCACAAGATCCTGAATGACCCGGGACTTTTCCTCTTCCGCCACCCCTTGTCTGGCCTTGGCCGTTAGATAATGGGCCCGCCGTTCTCCGCTGTCAAAAAGGGTATAACGGGCTTTCAATCCGGCCATCCAGTCATCGGTCGGACCGATAAGCCTGGGAAGGGGCCTGCCGGGAATAGATAGTCCGCTGGGGAGAAAGGCCCGTTGCTGCCAATAGGCATAACGAGTCTGGAGACCGAGATCCGGATAGTAAGGGGCCTGGGCGGCCGCGGCGGCTTCCTGAGCGGCCAGGACCCCTTTGCCCGCCGCCAGGGGAAGGGGATTGGTCTCCAGGGCGATGCGGACACACTCCTTCAGAGTAAGCGGCAGGGGGGGACTTTCCTGTTTCTGATCCGAGCCGCTCCAGGCCGGTGAGGTGGTGTTTAGCAAAACCGTCACCCCCAGGATTATCTTGATTGATTGCCATCTAGGCTTTATCATGTCACCTTCTCCTTATCTCACCTTTTACTGTTGTTGACATAATTAAAAGGTTTG
>Ga0233425_10006886_pt1 | contig 16382 bp, 14 predicted proteins | sample Watercolumn_Towu_2_FD_181712 | JGI IMG/M metagenome (GOLD analysis project Ga0233425, IMG submission 181712) | Freshwater microbial communities from Lake Towuti, South Sulawesi, Indonesia - Watercolumn_Towuti2014_140_MG | ecosystem: Environmental > Aquatic > Freshwater > Lake | place... | reverse complement strand
AGAACGTCTCCGCGCTCTTCCAGACCATCCTGCTGCTCGTGACCTGCGGTTGGATTATCTGGGAAGCGATTGAGCGACTAATCGCAGGATCTGCTCATGTTGATGCGAACGTGTGGAGTTATATCGTCGTCATCGTATCGATTGTCGTTGATATCAGCAGATCAAGGGCGCTCAGTCGGGTAGCGAAGAAACACGGGAGCCAGGCACTCGAAGCTGACGCGCTTCACTTCTCGAGCGACATCTGGTCATCATTGACGGTGCTCGCCGGACTCGTCTTTGTTTCCTTCGGATATGTCAGTGTCGACGCCATGGCTGCCATGGGCGTTGCCATTCTGGTTCTCTTCGTGAGTTATCGGCTCGGACGGCGGACAATAGACGCTCTGATGGATCGGGCACCGGTCGATGTGACAAAGAAAATCGACGCTGCCATTCGCTCTGTCGAAGGAGTGGAGGAAATCCGGTCGACGCGGGTGAGAGCGTCAGGTGCCAGAGTGTTCGTCGACGCCACCGTGGCGATTCGCCGGACGCTCCCGTTTGAACGGGCGCACTGGATCATGGATGAAATAGAGAAGGCGGTGACAAATGTGCAGCGGGGAGCCGATGTGACGGTGCATGCAGAGCCGCTGCGAACACAGGACGAGTCGATCATCGACAGCATCAGAATGATCGTCCTCAACAAGGGCCTTCGTCCGCCGCACAACCTCGAGGTGCACCAATCGGGCGGAAAGTACTTTGTCGACTTTGACGTTGAGTACACCAAGGGAAGCACCTTTGTCGAAGCGCATGCGATGGCTTCCGAGATCGAAAACATGATTCGAAAGGAAATCCCGGCCGTCGATCGCGTGACGATTCACCTGGAGGAATTTCTACCGGTGGAAGGCGAGCCGATGCATGCCACGGAGGATGAGCCGGAGTTGTGCTCGTCCATAGAAGCCGCGGTACTTGAAGACCCGGGAGTTCTTGGATGCAAAGACATCACGATTCTGATCCACGCCTCTCACCATCACGTCACGTTGACGTGTCAGCTCAGCAGTTCTACGACTCTCGCCGAGGTTCATCAGATTATCAGCAAGGTTGAAACCCAGCTCTATCAACGATTCCCGCAGGTCCAGAGGTTTACCATCCATGCCGAGCCGGTGGACAGGTAGCCTGCCGAGGGAGGAGTGTATCGGGCGTGTAGCATGCGGTAGGGAGAAAACAGTAGGCAGTAGACAGAAGACAGTAGGCAGTCACACCATCATTCCATTATTCCAATACTTCATTACTCACATACTCAAATACTCACGTACTCAAATACTCACGTACTCAAATACTCAGAGACTCAGATACACAAATTCTCCTTCACTTCACCTTGACACTCGTCGGCTTCCTTCTTATAATGAGCTCCACATTCCTGAAACTGATACTGGACAAGGCCGCCCGTGGCGTCCGCAATACGAGCCGAGAACATAAGCAAAACATACAATCCGCGTTCTAAGAACGCTGTACACGCTTTACGCGGAGTCGGCTTTGAAGTTCAGGAGGGAGAAATCGTCGGGCTCATCGGACCGAACGGAGCGGGAAAATCAACGCTGTTGCGTATCCTGCTCGGATTCCTGAGCGCCGATGACGGCGGCAGCGTCTCAATTCTCTCACATCATCCGGAATCGCTAGCGACCCGCCGGCAGATCGGCTATCAGGCCGATACACAGTTTCGTTCACCCACTGTTCGCACATCTGCATTTCTGGAGCTCCACGCACTCCTGGCAGGCAGCAACAATCCAGAGGGGGAAGTAACTGACGTGCTTCGCCATTTCAATCTGCTGAACGCGGCAGGGAGGAAGCTCTCCGCTCTCTCGAAAGGTATGAGACAGAAGATTGAGCTTGCCGTCGCCTTCGTTGGATCGCCGAAGGTTGTGTTCCTCGATGAACCGACAGCGTCTCTCGATCCGCCGTCGGTCTTTGAGCTCCGGGAGTTTCTGACGCATCAGAAAGAAAAAGGAACGACGGTTTTCTTCAGTTCCCACAACCTGACGGAAGTTGAAAACGTCTGTGACCGGGTTCTCTTCATCCTTGACGGCGCTTTGGTTGCCGAGCATTCGCTTGCCGGGACGCCGCCGGGATTCCTGGAAGAATCGTTCAGAAAACATCTGGTCGAAAGGAAGCCGTCGTGAACCGCGCGCTCTGGAAGCTCTTCGCTACAGAATTCCGTCGCCTGTGGACGGTTGCGGCGTTCTTTGTTCCGATTGGACTCGGAGTACTGACGACAATCATGCTGGTTCCGATGGCCCTCATGCAACCCGTCTACGACATTGCACGAACTGCGGCACAGATTAATCTTGCCCTGGTTGTTCCGTTCTCCGCCGCTCTGTTCTGCGGAGGCATGATCTCGGCCGATGTGAAAGAGGGTTGGCTGCGCACATTGCTCATTCGCCCCATCACGCGGCAGCAGTACCTGCTGATCAAGCTCGCAGCCGTGTTTTCGTCGGTCTTCATCACGATTCTTGTCGCCGGTGTCGTGCCAAACATTGCTGTTGGCGTGTTCGTCGCCAAGGGGGTCGTTCGGTTTGAGATGGGTCCGACGCTGATTGCTCACGCGCTATTTCTGTTGCAGGCCCTGCTCATCATCGGTCTTCTTGCTGTTTTTTCGTGCTGGCTTCCGGGGATCTTCAACATGGTCGCGCTGGCGATGTGGTACATCGCGGCAGCCCTGATCGGATCGTATCTCCAATCGCGGTTCTGGTCTTCGGAATGGCTCACGCTTCTGCGTGATTTTCTCTTTCCCTCGGGATTCACGAGCGCGCTTGAAATGATCCTTGGAAAGAGCGGGACACCGACGTCTGAGCTTGCCTGGGGGTTTGCAGCGATGGGATTCGCCTTTGCGCTTGCCTTCTGGAGTATCACTCGCATTGAAGTCGACAAAAGTTCTGAGTGAGGTGATGATCCAGCGAGAACTCACATACGCCAAGTGGCTTGCCATCGTCAGCGGAGCATTCCTGCTCTTCGCGGCTTTGATGGAATACTGGCCTGGGCCGGCCACCTCACTGAACTGGCTGACGCTGGCTGATGCCCGGGCAGAAGCATTGCGTCAACAGAAACCAATCTTCGTGGATGTGTATGCAGACTGGTGCGGCCCGTGTAAACAGATGGAACGGACGGTGTTTCCGGCAGACTCCGTACATGATCTGCTCACGGGGCGGTTCGTTCTGGCGAAAGTCAACGGCGACGACCCGGTGATAGGAGATTCATTGAAGCGGCAGTTCGGTATCAGGGCCTACCCGACATACATCGTACTCAGCCCCGCCGGCAAAGAACGCAAGCGTCGGGTGGGATTTGTGAACGCAACAAGCCTGGTTGCCTGGCTGACAGACTCCGCCGGCGTGCAGATACTCTCGTGGCCCGACCTTGAGAAGGCAGCGCAGACCGCTCACGTGCTCAACCGGCGCCTGTTGGTTCTCATTCTGAAGTCGGGTGAGGATATCGAACATGCGAATGAGCTGTTCGAAGGACAAAAGGTCGCGGAAGCTGTCAGCAAGTTCTATGTTCCGACCCTTCTGGTGCGAGGCAACAGCGGCGAAGAATCTCTGCTGGCAAAGATCGCGGCGTCGCCACCGACAGAAATGAGCGAAGTGATAGTGCTGGAGAAGAATGGCAAGGAAGTGGGCCGGTTCTTTCTGACTCCCCAGATGCAGTTCAACTCGTTCGCCCTCGAGAACAAACTCGTTGAGCTTGCGAAGAAGTAGCGGATGCACGACGAGCCATTTTGCTTGTCCCGCCAAAAGTACCTATCTTCACACAAGACGTTTGTCCGACCAAACACTATGTCATCAGACAAGAAACTCCGCATCTTCATCGTTGTAGCACTTCTTGTGGGCTGGATTGTGGTGATTTTTCTCCGGTCCGGAACTTCCTGGGGATAAGTACGTGCGTGTGGATGGTTGATTCCCGGCCAGTGGTCCAAACCTTCCGACAACTGTGACTTACGCAAGGAGCTTCCCATGGCGCCTTCCGCTCCACCCAAAACAAAAGGTCGACTCCTCTCCCTCGATGTATTTCGCGGTGCCACGATCGCCGGTATGATGATGGTGAACAACCCCGGGTCCTGGTCCAACATCTATCCTCCCTTCGCGCACGCGGCATGGAACGGCTGGACATTCACCGACCTGATTTTTCCGTTCTTTCTCTGGATCGTCGGCGTCGCGATGACCTTCTCCTTTTCCAAGCGCGTGGAGCAGGGAGCCGACAGAAACAAGCTTCTGCTTCATGCATTCCAGCGGGCGCTCGGGATTTTTGCGATCGGACTATTCCTGAACGGGTTTCCGTTCGGACTCCTCTTTGGCCATGAGTTTTCGTTTGCCGCGATGCGGTTTCCGGGTGTGTTGCAGCGCATCGCGATCTGCTATTTCCTGGCCAGCCTCATCGTCCTGTATTCCGGCATCGTCTGGCAGGTGCGATGGACCATCCTCTTCCTTGTCGTCTACTGGATACTGATCAAGACGGTTCCTGTGCCCGAATACGGCGTCGGAGTTTTGGAACCACAGGGGAATCTGGCCTGGTACATTGACTCCAATGTGCTGGCGGGCCATACATGGCGCGGCGCTCCCGTTCCAGGTTTTGATCCCGAGGGAATCTTCAGCACGCTCCCGGCGATCGCTACCACGCTCTTCGGCGTTTTGACCGGACACTTCATCCGATCGGAGAGATCCCACGAAGAAAAGACCGCCTGGATGTTTGTGTTCGGCAACGTCCTGGTTTTCTTCGGACTCCTTATGGACAACTGGCTCCCGATCAACAAAAACCTCTGGACCAGCTCCTACAGCGTCTTCATGGCGGGCATGGCCCTCAATATTTTCGCTCTCTGCTATTGGATGATCGATGTCAAGGGTTCGAGGTGGTGGACCAAACCGTTTGAGATCTACGGTCTGAACGCCATCAGCATGTTTGCTCTGGCGGGTCTTGTCGGCCGGCTGACCAGCCTCATCAAACTGACAGGCCCCGAAGGGACTCCGATTTCCCTCAAGGCCTGGTACTACAATCTCCTCTTTGTTCCTGTCGGTGATCCGATGTTTGCCTCATTCCTGCACTCCGTTGCGTTCATGCTCGGACTGTATGCGATCGCGTATTTCATGTACCGGTACAACATCGTTCTGAAAGTGTAAGGGCCCTCTGGCCCAACATGGCTCGTGTAAAACAAAAAAGCCCGCATCCAGACCTGGACGCGGGCTTTGTGTGTACACCGTCCGGCACTACGCTGCCGGCTTGACGAGCTCGAGATTCAGCGTGACATTGACAATATCCCCCGCCACGAGACCGCCCGACTCAATCGTCCGGTCCCACTTCAGGCCGAACTCAAAACGGTTGATCGCAAGTGTCGCTTTCCAGGCTGTCACGGTAGCTCCGCCCATTCCCTTCACGGAGCCATTATAGACCGCATCGAAGGTGACCTGCTTCGTAACATCGCGAATCGTCAGGTCGCCGGTGATCTTGTATTTGTTCCCTTCGCCCCTCGTAAATGATGAACTCTTGAACGTGATCTCGGGAAACTTCTCTGCGTTAAAAAAGTCGCTTGATTTCAAATGGCCGTCGCGCCGCTCATTGCCGGTGTTGATGCTTGCAACCTTGAGGACCGCGCTGACGGACGCGTCGGTGAAATCATCCTTTGTAGCGCTGAAGTCGATGTCAAATTCTTTGAAGTTCCCCGTAACCTCGCTGATCATGAGGTGGCGGATGGAGAACGTGATGCCGGAGTGGGACTTGTCGAGTTTCCAGCCGCTTGTTTGGGCGAAGAGCGATGCCGCGCCGACGGTGAGGAACAAAATCACAACTGCAGTACGTTTCACATTGTCTCCTGTGAATGATATGGTGGAAGGGTATTATGTGTTGAGAATTTCGATTTGAATATTGTCGCTGTCGCGCAGGATGAACCCCCGATCGGATTCGCCTAGCCAGAATTCTGTTGGCTTCATTCGTTCGCGGAGTGCTCGTGTGGACTGTGCGTCGTTCAGGCGAAGAGCGAACCTCAGCAATCCCCGCGCCGCCGATCTGGCGGGAGGGGCGCCCAGGCTGTTCCACGTGTTCAGACCAATATGATGGTGGTAACCGCCGGCAGACATGAAGAGAGCGCCGGGAAAATTCTTTTGCGTGATATCAAATCCCAGCATGGCGTGATAGAATCGCTCCGCCTTTTGCAGGCTTGAGACCTGGAGGTGCATGTGACCAATCGACGGTCCCGTTCCTGCTGTCCGGGTGACTGAATCAGTGGAGGACACCGAGGACAGAAGGCTGTCCACGTCCAGGGGCTCGGTGACCATCTGAAGATCTCCGCCACGATACGGCCATGCATCGCGGGGCCGGTCGATATACAACTCAATGCCATTGCCGTCGGGGTCCGCAAGATAGAGCGCTTCGCTTACACCATGGTCGGCAAATCCCTGGAAACGCCACCGATGCTCGCGTAAGCGCATGAAGGCCAGTGCCAGATCTCTTCGTTCACCGTACAGCAGTGCCATATGAAACAGCCCGGGTGACCGGGGATTCCTTGGCTCGGCATCCGCAGACTCCACAAGATAGAGAAGGGGTGTGCCGCCGGGAGACTCGGAGAGAACGGCCTCGTTCGCATCGGCGGACAGCGCCGACAAGCCGACGAGATCACGATAAAACGCCACCGCTTGTCCTACATTCGAGACCCTGAACTGCGCGTGTTGGATGTGGGTCGCGAGCGGAAGAGTGTTTATCCGAACGGTCTGACCGGCAAAATCTGTGGTTTGGTTCATGGTTGTCCTTAGTTGAGCGATACCTTCAAGAGCGACCTGACCGAGCTGTTATGGAACATCAGCGCGTGTACCGACAACTCGAAGAACTCGTAGAGAGGAAACGTCTTGAGTATCGTCAGGGCCTCCAGTTCATTCCTCGCCGTGAGGGTGATCCACAGCCTGGACCGGTCGAGGGAAAGACTATATCCCATCACAGTTCCCTGTTCGAGAAGTTTGTCGATGTGCGCCCGCTGCGCCCGAATGAGAGAAATAAACTCTGCATTTGGTTCGGCCGGGATGGATACCTCGATCATGAATTGAGCCATGTGAACCTCTTCCTCAGATGTAGTGCTGAACCGTTGCTTGTCTTTGTGCCTGCCCCGCTGGTGAACTGTCAATCGGCGGCAGGACCCGCTCGAGTTCTCCGCGGTGTTGCTCGAGCCACGGCGGAAGTTTAAGCATTGTGCCGAGCGTTTCCATAGGCTCATCGACCGTGAATCCCGGCACGTCAGTCGCGATTTCGAAAAGCACACCGCCAGGTTCGTGAAAGTAAATGGAGCTGAAATACTGCCGGTCGACAATCCCTGTGACACTGTGCCCCGAGTCTTCGATCCGGGCATGCCATGCGCGTTGATCATCGATTCCCGGAACGCGCCAGGCGATGTGGTGAATGGATCCTGCACCCGGCCTCGCCGGAGGCGAGTTCGGTGTGTGCATCAGATCGATCGTCACGAGATTTTCATCAGCTCCTACGTGATACCGTTCGCGATCTCCCTCTGAGCCAGCCGGATGGAACCCGAGCAGGGATCGCAGCATCGTTGCAGTTTCTCCGGAATCCCGGTAGATCAAAGTGGCACCAGCGAGACCTTTGATGCGGTATTCAGCCGGGACGGGGCTGTCGGTCCAGGATTGGCCCGCTGGCTTGTGTCCGCTGAATGTGAAATCAATTGAGAGGCCGTCCGGATCTTCGAACGAAAGCACTTCCTGACCGAATCGCCGATCCGGTCCATGCAAGGTGATTCCATGCCGCGACAACCGGTGAATCCAGTAATCACGGGAGCCGTGCGGCATGTCGAATGAAATCGCGCCCGCTTCACCAAAGCCTCTCCTGCCCCGGCCAGCATCAGTAAACGGGAAAAAGGTGAGAACTGTCCCTGGCGCTCCGGAGCCGTCGCCATAATAGAAATGATAGACGTCGGGGGCATCGAAATTCACCGTGCGTTTGACAAGCCGAAGGCCCAGTACTCGCACATAGAAGTCGATGTTCCGCTGCGGATCGCTCGCCAGAGCTGTGATGTGATGAATGCCGAGCAGGGGACTTTCTCCTTTGCTTAGCGAGCTATGAAATCCTTCAGATGCTCCCATTTCCCGGTTTCAAAGGTTCGTTTATTGAATTTCCTTGAGTGCAAAGCCGAGTTTCTTCAAGAGATGCGAAAGCTGGACTTGTTCGTCCTCCGTCAGGACCGAGGCTATCTCGGTGATTCGTGCCGCGTGCTGGCGGAATATTCTCTGGAACAAGTCGCCCCCTTTTGTCGTGAGTCCGACTTTCACCACGCGTCTGTCCTCCGCACTGCGAACCCTCTCTACGATTCCGTCCCGCTCAAGGTTGTCGATAATGACCGTCATGCATCCGCCTGTAACGAGCATTTTCTTTCCGAGATCGCCGATGGTCAAAGGACCGAGGTGACCAAGTGCTTCGACAACCGAAAACTGCGGTTGTGTCAGACCATATTGCTCAATGTCTTTTGCCGACAGTCGGCTGAAAAGAGAGGAGGCCCTCGCGAGTTTTACCCAAAGCGAGAGTGCAAGATCAGCCGCTTTGCCATATTGAAGTGTCGTTTTCATTTGATCGGTCTCCGTTCCGCGCGCAGATCCCAGTGCGAAGGTTGAGATATTTCAAGTTTAAACTATTTGAAGTGAAAATAAGTTCCCGTCGCCGCTGATGATCAAAAGCTCAAAATTCTGAGAATTTCAAAGGTTTCTTCGACCGTAGCAGGACACCCTGCCGAAGCCAGAAAAAGGTTCGAACCTGTTAGGTTTTAGCTGCCGGCGATGAGCTGTCCGAGTCCGTTGCGAAGAAGTTCAAGAAACTTCTGTCGCGGAAGAGGTGTGATGGACGAATGGTTCTGAGGATCTGCGAGGTAGCTGTAGAGAATTTTGTAGCTGTCGTAATCAAATCGGCGCGGTTTCGATGATTCGTTCATCTGGTGCTCTTCTGTCGACCGATACCCTGCGACGAGACACCAATTATCAATCACGAAAAGTTCGCGGAGATTGTCATCCTCGCGCCGCTCTTCGATGATGATCCCGCTTTCATAAGGCCATGCTTTGATCCGCCGGGTTTCAAACGCTTCATCCAGGCGCGCGTTGTATTTCTCGGGAGCCTCGTCACGCATGCAGGCTCCGTTGCATTGGCCCAGATGATACGAGAAGCAATACCCTCGTGCCTGCTCGAGCCGGAGCAATTTCGGACAAAGTCGGTGTGTCTTGGCGATCATGGCAAGATACTCCCTTGCCTGGGTCTTGTGTTTGAACACACCCAGGATGGGATCTTCGGCGCGGACGTCAAGGTAATCGACTGCCTGAAGATTCACAACAGCATATCCATCCGGATTGAGAGTGCGCCGGGCAACGATAATCCGGCGTCGCTGCCGCGACGCAACATTGAACATCGGACGCAGCTCCTTGATCAACTGCGACTCGAGAAGCAACGCTCCGAGCTCGCCGGCGGTGCGGCGTGTCTCGATTCGGCGGACCTTCCGCATCATCCAGCGCTCTTCGGGAGCGCCGAAGTGCGACCGGACCCTGGTTCGGATTGCCTTGCTCTTCCCGACATAGAGCAGTTCGTCCGACGCGCCATAGAACAGGTAAACACCCGGAGCGTCGGGCACTCCCGTCATGAGCTCAATCGGAGGCGGACGCCTGCTCGTCATGCGGTGACTCCCTGAAGAGGCTGGTGTCCGACCGCGATCGACGTGAGAGTGTTCAGGAGCTCACGCGCTGTCGTGATTATCGAAATCGGATCCGTGCCGGTGGAAAGCGTGGTGAGAAGCTTGAGCTGCTTCCCGTCCTGTTTCAGGTGTGCGCGATACTGTTTCAAGGCCTGCAGCGATCCCATCACCGCCTGGAAGGGAGCGATGCTGTCCTCGGTCGATTCATAGAACTGCGTCACGCTTGCGGGCGGGAAGTACAGGACGAGTGATCGTCCGGCAAGTTCCACTTTGACAAATCCCGCCAGGGCGGCGATGGTCTTGAGCTCGACGAGTCCGAACAGGTGCTCCACTTCTTCGGGATAATCACCGAACCGGTCTCGCAGTTCATCCTTCATCGGCCTGATCTCATTGACCGAGGTGACGGCATAGAGGCGCCGGTAGAAGTCGAGCCGCTCTGAGTCCGATTCCACGTAGACGTCGGGTATGTATGCTTCGATATCTGCATCGATCGTGGTTTCTGCCGGGCCGGCTTTGGGCCGAAGGGTTTGTCCCTCGAAGAGCTTGTTGAATTCTTCTTCCTTTAACTCGGCGACGGCTTCTTCCACGGTGCGTTGGTACATCTCGATGCCCATCTCGAGAATGAATCCCGACTGCTCGGCGCCGAGGAGGTTGCCGGCACCGCGTATTTCCAGGTCGCGCATCGCCAGATTGAAACCGGATCCCAACTCCGTGAATTCCTGAATTGCCTGAAGACGGCGCAGCGTGGCGCGGGGGAGGCTGGAGATTGGCGGAGTCAGCAAATACGCGTATGCCTGCTCATTCGACCGGCCTACCCTTCCGCGCAGCTGATAAAGCTCCGCAAGCCCAAAACGGTCTGCCCGATTGATGACGATCGTATTGACGCTTGGGATATCGATTCCCGATTCAATGATCTTCGTGCATATCAGCACGTCGTGTTTCTTCTCCAGAAAATCGAGCATCGCCTTCTCGAGCTCGTGGCCCTTCATTTGGCCGTGTGCGACGTGAAAACGGGCTTCCGGTATCTTCCTGTGCAGGAGTGTCTGGACTTCCTCGATATCGTGGACGCGGTCGTGAATGAAATAGACCTGCCCGCCGCGATGAAGTTCCTTCAATATAGCCTCCCGTATGAGCTGGAGGTCAAATTGGGCGATTTCGGTCAGAATTGGCAGCCTGTTGCGGGGGGGGGTGTTAATGAGGGAGAGGTCCCGGGCACCCATAAGAGAGAACTGCAACGTGCGGGGAATCGGCGTCGCAGTCAATGTCATGGTATCGACCGTGGCACGGAGCTCGCGCAGTTTTTCTTTTGCCGTCACACCGAAGCGGTGCTCTTCGTCGATGACAAGCAGGCCGAGGTCTTTGAACTTCACATCCTTCGACAGGAGCCTGTGCGTCCCGATCAGCACGTCGACGGTTCCTGCGCTCACACCCTCCAGAATTCCTTCCTGTTCTTTCTTCGTTCTGAATCTTGAAATGGACTCCACGCGCACTGAGTATCGGCCCACCCTGTCGAGAAACGTATTGTAATGCTGCTGGGCGAGGATAGTGGTCGGCACCAGGACAGCGACTTGCTTTCCGCCCATCACGGCCTTGAACGCCGCGCGCACGGCGACCTCTGTTTTGCCGAAGCCGACGTCTCCGCAGATGAGACGGTCCATGGGGGAGGGTCGCTCCATGTCGGCTTTTACGTCGCTCGTTGCCTTGGCCTGGTCCGGCGTATCCTCGTACAGGAAGGAAGCCTCAAGTTCTTTCTGCCAGTGAGTATCCGCAGCATACGCGAAACCTTGTTCAAGTCGCCGGCGTGCGTAGAGCGAGATCAGCTCGCGTGCAATGTCCTTGATGCGCTTCCTCGCCCGGGATTTCAGCCGCTCCCAGTCTGCGGCCCCAAGCTTGGAGAGTTTCGGCAGGTGTCCTTCCTGGGAAGCGTACTTCTGAACCCGGTTGACGAAATTCAGATTGACGTAAAGCGCATCGCTCTCCTCATAAAGGACTTTCATCACTTCCTGCTCGGCACCGCGTACCTTGAGTTTCTGAAGTCCCGCGAATTTTCCGATGCCGTAGTCAATGTGCACAACAAAATCGCCGCGCCTGAGCTGCAGAGCTTCCTTCTGGCTGAATCCCTTGAATCGCCGTCGTTTCGAAATGCCTCTCCGCTTTAACCGCCCGAAGATCTGGTGTTCGGTGAGCAGCGCGAGTCCGGCTGCAGGAAAGACAAAGCCGAGGTGCAGCGCATCTGTCATCAGCTGGAATTCGGGCAGCGTCCTTCTGTTCGCCACGTCTCTGCCGGCTTCAACCTCGTCCGTTGATGCCGGAGCAGTGACTTCCTCTTCCAGCAATTCGCGAAGTCGATCCGCCTCCTCTCGGGTATCGCAGACGAGGACAAGATCCTGGCCTTGTGTCTCCAATTCCCTGAGTTGGCGGAGGAGTACTTTGATGCTGCCCTGGGCAGGCGGTTGGGAGACGCTTGAGAAATTGATGTCGGCGGGATGGTCGGTTTCGCTCAGAAGGGAATGAACGATTAACCGAAAGTTCTTCAGTTGTTGTTCAATGAACTCCCACGTTGCCAGGTGCTCGACCCCTTCGCGAAAAAGTTCGTCAATCTCTTTCTCAACGGCTCCCGGTTCATCGGCAAGAATGACCGCGTCGGGCGCGAGGTAGGAAAAGACGGAAACTGCTTCTTCTTCAGCTGCATTGAGGCGGGCGATGATATTGGCGGTCTGGAGTTCCCTGATCGATCGCTGCGAGAGGGCATCGAACTCCCGGATCGAATCGATGGAATCTCCCCAGAATTCAAGCCGGATGGGATTGTCGCCCACGAACGGGAAGACATCGAGAATTCCGCCCCGGACGGAAAAATCTCCGTATTCCTCGACAAAATCCTTTCGTTCAAAGCCGAGCGATGTGAGACGGTCGATAAGAGTACTGAATGGGCACTCCTGTCCTGCGTTGATCTCAAGGCTGCGGGTTTTGAAATCCGACGGCGGGGGGACGAGATGTGCAACAGCGTCTGCGCTCGCAATGAGGACGACGACCTCATGACCGGCCAGCGCCTTTAGCGCTTCAATCTGGGCTATCGGCGCTGTCATATCGAGCAGCGCGCCCTTGTGGCCGGTGCCGTGAGAGTAGAGCCGCACGGACTGCTCGCCGAGGAGAAGGGCACAATCATCCCTCAGCTGCTCGGCACGGTCTGAGTCAGCCACGAGAAGGAGCACCTGCGAACGGCTCGCTTCGAACACTCCTGCCGCAGCGAATGCCATCAACGATCCGCTGATTCCGCGTAGTGACAGCCTCTCGCCCGCACTGATTGAAGCCGACTTCTCAATCAATGTCCGAAACGGCCCGGCATCCTCAATCCTCTTTTTGATCGTCTCAATCATTGCACGCCAGGCACTCCCAACGTCTTTCCATCGATAATTGGCAATTGAAAACCTGTGGTGAGCGATCCCGCGATCAAAAGTGGTCTGCGGGAGTGCCGAACCATCGACAATAAAACAGGTTCCCTCGGAGTAAAAACACCTCACCCCGGCCATCGCGGAATTACCGGACAGTCAGGGGTGAACAACATAACCAAAAGTCGTTGCAGGTGCAATGATTCGAGCGTCGGCCTTGCAAGAGCCCGCTCTTTGGTTTATTTTTCCTTCTGATTCCACATCGGAGGCAATATGCCTGATGTTGTTCCCTATGAGTACACTCCCTTGACGGAAGAAGAGCAACTTCGCCGGGCTGAGCTCTTCTACCAGCGTTGCAGTCGCCGGAGGTCGATTCGCGAGTTCTCAAACCGACCGGTTCCCCGCAATCTGCTGGAACTGGTTGTGCGAACGGCAGGAACGGCACCCTCGGGGGCGAATAAACAGCCATGGCGGTTCATCGTCGTGACCGATCCCGACCTGAAACACAAGATCCGCCTGGCAGCCGAGGCGGAGGAGAAGCAAAGCTACGGACACCGGATGCCGCAGGAATGGCTCGACGACCTCGCAGTCCTCGGTACCGATTGGCACAAGGAATTTCTGGACACCGCGCCGGCACTCATTGTCATGTTCTCGATTCCGTTCACCGCGGAGGGGGAGCGCACCCGTAAGAACTACTATGTGAAAGAATCGGTCGGCATTGCCGCGGGATTTCTTCTGGCTGCGATCCACAATGCCGGGTTGGTGGCGCTGACGCACACACCGAGTCCCATGGACTTCCTGCAGAAGCTCCTTGATCGTCCTGAGAATGAAAGAGCTTTTCTGCTTATCCCGGTTGGTTATCCCAGGGAGAATGCGACTGTCCCAAACATCCAGCGAAAGAAGTTCGACGAAATAGTTCTATGGAGATAATCCGATGAAAATGAATGTTGCGATCGCACAATATTCACCTGCAGTGCTCAACCTGGAGACGTCCGTTCAAAAGGCATGTACGATTATCGAAGCGGCAGGAAAGAAAAAGGTCAAGGTGCTCGCGTTTCCGGAAACATGGATTCCCGTCTATCCGCTCTGGTCGGATATGGGATCGTACAGCCAGTGGGGGAACGAGTCTGCGAAGAAACTGTACCGCCGCCTCCACGAAAACAGCATCGCACTGAATTCACCGGAACTCAGGCAGATCGGCGCGGCATGCCGAAAGGCAAAGCTTCACCTTGTCCTCGGAGTGAATGAACGATCCGGAAAGTCAATCTACAATTCGCTCCTGTTCTTCAATGACAAGGGGGAGATGATCGGGCACCATCGGAAGCTCGTACCGACGTTCGGCGAGCGGCTTGTCTGGGGGCACGGCGACGCTTCAGGGCTGCGAACGTATGATACTCCGTTCGGTCGGCTGGGAGGACTTATCTGCTGGGAGCACTGGATGCCGATTCCGCGTCATCTGCTTCATACGGAAGGCGAGATCATTCATGTCGCTTCCTGGCCGCACGGAAAAGAAATGCATCAGATTGCAAGCAGACATTATGCGTTCGAAGGTCGTTGTTTCGTCCTGGCCGCGGGGATGTACCTTGAGAAGGGGATGTTCCCCCGCAACTATGAACTTGCCCCGGAGCTGAAGGATCTGCCGGACGTGCTGATCCCGGGAGGGAGTTCCATCATCGGACCTGATGGTGCATACATCGTTGAACCGTTGTTCGGGAAGGAAGCGTTGATCGTCGCCGAAATCGAGACCGAACGGGCAGTGGAAGAGAGCATCACACTCGATGTGGGTGGACACTACTCGCGTCCCGATCTCTTTGAAGTTTCTGTCCGCCGTCCTCATCGGACGACACCGTAGCCGCGAAAACGGAAAGAGCCGTTGCGTCATGGTGCGCAACGGCTCTTTCAGCAACCGATACTGCCTCAACCAGCCGGCCCGGTTCAGCTCTTTCCGGTTGGCTTCTTTTTGTCCTTTGCTTCCTGCTCACACTTCCTGTCGCATGCGCCCTCTTTCTTGCCATCTTCTTCAGGGCAGCATCCTTCCTCTTTCTCCCCTTTTGCCGCCGCTGGTTTTTTGCCCACGTGAGCTTTGAAGCCTGCCTTCACGACGGCCTTCACCAATGCGTCTGATTTCACGGAGGCGGAGGCTAGCACGACTTCGGCCGACTCGCTCTTCAGATCAACTTTGACATCCTTCACTCCTTTGACATCTCGCAGCGCTTTGTCGACTTTCGTGACGCAGCTGTTGCACGACATTCCGGAGATGGCGAGCTTGACAGTCTCAGGCGTCGGGGCCTGCGCGCTCACAAGGCCGACAATTACAATCGTCATGAGCAAAACTGCTGTGAACCGAATCATGAGTTCCTCCTCTTGTTGATGTTGATGATGACGTTGACGGACAAGGTTGTTCAAGATACGTCAAAAATCGTCACCTCGCAAGAAAGAGCCCCAAAATCGGCCCTTTTCATTCTGGGCAAAGAGTGTTATCTTACAACTACGAAACGCAAAAAAAAGAGGAAAGCGAGGCCTCTGGTTGCTGTCCCAAACCTGAGGCATTTTTTTTCTACATTGGAACTGGCCCGCAGACGGGGCGATGCCAACGAGAGGAAGCGGTCAAAGTAATGAAGCTGAGAGAGGATATTCGAAATATTGCAATCATCGCGCACGTCGATCATGGCAAGACGACACTGGTGGATCACATGTTTCGTCAAACGGGGACCTTCCGTGCGAACCAGGATATGGGCACGCGGGTCATGGACTCGAATGAGCTCGAACGTGAACGCGGGATTACCATCCTTGCCAAGAACACGGCCGTTTTTTACAAATCCGAAGGCGGATCGACGGTCAAGATCAACATCGTCGATACACCGGGTCACTCTGATTTCGCCGGCGAGGTTGAGCGGACACTCAAGATGGTCGACGGCGTGCTGCTCCTCGTCGATGCAGCAGAAGGGCCGCTGCCCGGCACGAAATTCGTCTTGAAGAAATCGCTGGAGCTCAGTCTCCAGCCGATTGTTGTCATCAACAAGATCGACCGGAAGGATGCGCGCGCCCACGAGGTGCTTGATGAAGTGTTCGAGCTCTTCCTCTCCCTGGGGGCCAAGGACCATCAGCTCGATTTTCCCACGATCTATGCCATTGCCAAGCAGGGTATCGCAAAGCGTGAATTGGACGACCCGAGCACGACGCTTAAACCGCTGTTTGACTCGATTGTTCAGAAGGTGCCGCCTCCGCCCGGGGATCTCAACCTTCCGTTCCAGATGCTTGTGACGACCATTGACTACAACGACTATCTCGGTCGCCTCGGCATCGGCCGC
>Ga0233425_10006885_pt1 | contig 16386 bp, 14 predicted proteins | sample Watercolumn_Towu_2_FD_181712 | JGI IMG/M metagenome (GOLD analysis project Ga0233425, IMG submission 181712) | Freshwater microbial communities from Lake Towuti, South Sulawesi, Indonesia - Watercolumn_Towuti2014_140_MG | ecosystem: Environmental > Aquatic > Freshwater > Lake | place... | reverse complement strand
GGGCATCACCCCGCTGGTCAGGCCGATGGCGCCCAGGGTGCCCATCGTGTTGACCAGGATGCGAAAGACCGGTTTTTCCAGGCCGAAGGCCATGACCACCTTCTCGTCGCTGGCATAGATGATCTGCGTATGCCCCAGCCCGCCGGCCTCGATCGTGGCGATCGACTTCTCGCAGCCCTGCTCCCAGCCGTCGGCCGTGTACCAGGCCAGCACGGTGGTCATCTTCTCGTGCGAGAGCGGTTCTTCGCGGCCGATGCGGGTCAGCGGCGTGACCAGGATGCGCGTCCCGGCCGGGACCCGGAAGCCGGCCGCCTCGGCGACGAACTGCGCCGATTTTCCGACCACCGCCGTGTTCAGGCCTCCGTCCGGGCGGAAGACGGTCCGGCGCAGCAGCTCGGTCTGGCCGGCATCGGTGAACCAGGCCCCCTGGGCGCGCATCAGGTCCGCCAGCCGGGCGGAGATGGGCGCATCGGCGATGACCGCCTGCTCGGTGGCGCAGATGGTGGAATGATCGAAGGCCTTGGAGGCGACGATGTAGCGGGCCGCCTTTTCCAGGTCGGCGCTGCGGTCGACATAGACCGGTACGTTGCCCGGCCCGACGCCGTAGGCCGGCTTGCCGGTCGAATGCGCCGCCCGGACCATCGGCGTCCCGCCGGTGGCCAGGATCAGCGCCGTGTGTTTGTGGGTCATCAATTCCTGCGTCCCGGGCAGCGAGACCTGGGTCATGCAACCGATCAGGCCACGCGGCGCCCCGGCGTTCTCCGCCGCCTGGGCCATGGCCTGGACGGCCTCCAGCGTGCAGCGCCGGGCGGAGGGATGCGGCGAGAAGACGATCGCGTTGCGGGCCTTGACCGCGATCAGGGACTTGAAGAAGGCCGTCGAGGTCGGGTTGGTGGAGGGGACCAGGGCGGCCACCACCCCCACCGGCCAGGCGATCTCGACCAGGCTGCGGGCCGCGTCGCGGCGGATCTCGCCGACCGTCTTCAGGTCGCGGATGCTCTCCCAGACGGCGCGCGAGCCGAACTGGTTCTTCAGCTTCTTGTGCAGCGCCACCCCGAAGCCGGTCTCCTCCTGGGCCAGGCGCCCGAGGCGTTCGGAGGCCTGGTACCCGGCCTCGGCCATCGCCGCGCAGACGCGATCGACGTCCGCCTGCGAAGCCCGGCTCCAGACCTGCCAGGCGGCGTGTGCGGCATTGACCAGGTCGCGTGCTTCCTGGACCGAACTGAGATCCTTGTCGAGTCCCATCGCGCCTCCTCTCAGGATTTCCGGAAGGTGACCTTCCCGTCGACCTCGAGCGAGTCGATCACCGCCATGATGACCGCATCGACCGGGGTATCCTTGGTAATGGCGGTCTGCCGGGCGGACGAGCCGGCGCAGGTCAGCACCAGGTCGCCGACGCCGGCGTCGACCGTGTCGACGGCGACGAACGGCTTGCCCGAGGGTTCGCCCTTTTCGTCCGTCTGGCGCACGATCAGCAGCTTGCGGGCGGTGAGCTTCTCGTCCTTGATGGTCGAAACCGTGTTCCCGATCACTCTGGCGATCAACATGAGATTACTCCTGGAACGAATTCACCGGGGATGAACAGCGATGGACGGAGATATCGATCAGTAACCATCGCCGCGCATCGGCGTTCATCTCTGGTTAATAACTTTTCCCTGCCGCGGGGGCTGCCGGGGTCGGGGCCGCGTCCTTGCCGGGCCCCTGCAGGATCTTGACGCCCGCGCTGGCGCCGATGCGCGTCGCGCCGGCCTTGATCATGTTCTCGGCGTCCTCGTAGGTGCGCACGCCGCCGGCCGCCTTGACGCCCATCTCCGGCCCGACCACACGCCGCATCAGGGCCACGTCCTGCGGGGTGGCGCCGCCGCTGGCGAAGCCGGTGGAGGTCTTGACGAAATCCGCCCCGGCCTCCTTGGAGAGCAGGCAGGCGATGGTCTTCTCCTCGTCGGTCAGCAGGACGGCTTCGATGATCACCTTGACGATCGCCCCGCCCTTGTGGGAGGTCTCGACCACGCCGCGGATGTCGCCCGCCACCAGTTCGAGATCGCGCGCCTTGAGGGCGCCGACGTTGATGACCATGTCGATCTCGGTCGCGCCGTGGTCGAGGGCGACCTGCGTTTCGAAGGCCTTGACCTGCGGCTCGGTCGCCCCGAGCGGGAAGCCGATCACCGTGCAGACCTTGACCGGCGAGCCGGCGAGCAGCTTGGCGCACAGCTCCACCCAGGTCGGGTTGACACACACCGAGGCGAAAGCGTACTTGCGCGCCTCGAAGCACAGCTGGGCGATCTGCTCCTGGGTGGCGTCCGGCTTGAGCAGGGTGTGGTCGATCATCGCTGCCAGGCTGGCATCCTGCGGGATGACGCCGATGGTGGACGAAAGCCGCTCCGCCCCGGCGCTGACCACGTGCCCCGCCCGGTCGAAGCAGGTGTGCACGCACTGGTCCTCGGCGCACTGGTATTCGCAGTGCCCGCCTTCCGGCGCCTGCGCGGCTTCCTGCTTCTCAAGCAGGACGGCCAGCACCTCGTGGGTGATGATCTCGACCAGTTGTTGGACCAGTTTCGGATCTGCGTTCATGGTTGCCTCTACTTATCGTCCTGTCTTTGCGAGGCCGGGCGTTCTTCCCGGCCGAAGCAATCCCCGGGTGGGAAGGAGATTGCTTCGTCGCTGGAGAACGCTCCTCGCAATGACATAAGTCATTTCAAATACTGCTTCTCGACGGCCTTGATCTTGTCCACCCGCCCGGCGTGCCGGCCGCCGCCGAACTCGGTCTCCAGCCAGATCTTGACGATCTGCTTCGCCAGATTGACGCCGATCAGGCCGGCGCCCAGGGTCAGCACGTTGGTGTCGTTGTGTTCGCGGCTGTTGACCGCCGAGGAATAATCGTAAGCCATCCCGGCGCGCACACCGGGCACCTTATTGGCGACGACGCACGAGCCGATCCCGGCCCCGTCGATCATGATCCCGCGCCAGGCTGCACCGGAGGCGACCGATCTGGCAACTTCGTGGGCGAAATCGGGGTAATCGACCGCCGCCTTGTCCCTCGTGCCGACATCCTGCGGCTCGTAGCCGAGTTCGACCAGGTAAGCCTTCAGGACTTCCTTGAGTTCGAACCCGCCGTGGTCGGCGCCGAGCGCCACGACCTTCCTCCCCGCCGGTTTCGCTGTGGCGGGTGTTGGCACCGGCGCGGCAGCAGGCGCCGCGGCGGGTTTCCCGCCCAGCACCTGCCCGAGGACGCGTTCCACGATCGCATGGATCTGGCTGTCGTCGATCTTGCTCATGGGTTCTTTCCGCCGGTCGTGGCAACTGGTAATGACCACATGACCAGCCTGCATCAAGTGTAGCACGACGGGAAATAAAAGTCAAGCGGGACTCCGCCTCCTTTTCCCGGATCGAGTCCCGCTCCTGCCCGCTGAAACGCAAAGAGCGCCGCGGATGTCACCCTTCGTGTCCTTCCACTCGCTGTGCTTCGTCTTTCGATCACCGGGTCAACTTGGCGCTGTAGCGGTATCTGTCCCCGCGGTACAGGATCTTGACCCATTCGAACGGACGGCGGTTCTGCGAGAAGGTCGTCCGCTCGGAGAGCAGCAGCGGGCTGCCTGCCCGGATCTGCAGCAGCTTCGCCTCCTCTTTGGTGGCCACGGTCACCTCCAGCGTCTCGTCCGCCTCGGTCGGGATCAGGTGGTACTTCTCCTGCAGCAGACGGTAGATCGAACCGGCCGCCTCCAGCTCCGCCCGCTCCACGCTGCCCCCCTCCGGCAGGCGCGTGTAGGAGGTCTGCAGGCCCATCGGCACCCCGTCGCCCAGGCGCAGGCGTTCCACCTTGAGCACCTGGCAGTCCTCCACCGGGAGGTCCAGCTGCTGACGGACCTTGTCCGGCGCGGCGGTCATGCCCAGCGACAGGATCACCTGCCCGGGTTCCAGGCCGCGCTGCTTCATGTCCTCGCTGAAACTGGTCAGCTCGGAGATGCCCTTCTGCAGCTTCTGCGGCGAGACAAAGGTGCCGCGGCCGTGTTCGCGGTAGAGATAGCCCTGGCGGACGAGCAGGTCGACCGCCTGGCGGATGGTCGGGCGGCTGACCGAGTAGAGCGTTTCAAGCTGCCGCTCGGACGGGATCGGGTGATGGGTATCGAACCTGCCTTCCAGGATCTGCTCGCGCAGGATGCTGGCCAGCTGGTAGTAGCGCGGCACGGCGTCATGGGGATCGATCTGATCGGGCATGCGGGCTCCCTTTCCTGGTCAGGTGGTAATGACCAGTTCGATTATCGGTCGTTTACGGGCGGATGTCAAGCGCTTCCCGCGCCCCACGCGCCTCTCCTGGGTGGATCGTCACGAAGCTTGGGAATGACCACATCGCAAAGCCACAAAGGATGTCAGGAGAACTGCAGGATCTTCGCGCTCTTCCTCACTTCGCGGTTAAGTTTTCCTTTCTCCGGATCTCCGTGGTTCAATCTTTTGGTACAATCCCCTCATCCTTTCCGAAAGGTGGACCCTCGCATGCAACCCTCCGCCCCGATCAGCGACCTGAAACAGGTCACCTGCCCGAACTGCGGCGCCAGCCTGTCCTACGCACCCGGCACGACCGGCATGACCTGCGAGCACTGCCGTTCGGCCTTCGAGATCAAGGTCGAGCAATCCGCTCTGGCCGACGCCCACCTGGAGAACGACCTGGAGACCGCCCTGAAGAAGGGCTGGCAGGCGGCTGGTGAAAAGGAACAGACCACCGTGGTCAAGTGCCCGGCCTGCGGCGCCGAGTCGACCATGGAGAAGAACCTCTTCGCCTCGGAATGCCCCTTCTGCGCCTCCCCGCTGAGCGTCACGCCGGACGTGCGCGCCATCGCCCATCCGCAGGGCGTGCTGCCCTTCCAGCTCGTCCGCGAAACCGCCACGGCCGAGTACGAAAAATGGCTGCGCAAGCTCTGGTTCGCCCCGAACGACCTGAAGAAGCGCGCCTCGGCCGACCGCTTCAACGGCCTGTATCTGCCCTTCTGGACCTTCGACGCCGCCACACAGACCGATTACCGCGGCGAGCGCGGCGAGCACTACACCGAGACGCGCACGCGCGTCGTCGACGGCAAGACCGTCACCGAGCGCGTGGTCAAGACGCGCTGGTTCCCCGCCAGCGGACGGGTGGCGCGCTTCTTCAACGACCTGCTGGTCACGGCCAGCCGGGCCCTGCCTGAGAATTACCTGGCCCGCCTGGAACCCTGGGACCTGGGCAACCTGGTCCCGTACGACCCCCGCTATCTGAGCGGCTTCAAGGCCGAGATCTCGCAGCTGGACATCGCCTCCGGCTTCGAGCTCGCCAAGCAGAACATGGACGCGGTCATCGCCGGCGATATCCGGCGGGACATCGGCGGCGACGAACAGCGCATCCACCAGCGCAACACGCATTACTCCCGCACCACCTACAAGTACATCCTGCTGCCCGTCTGGCTGAGCGTCTACCGCTACGGCGACAAGCTCTACCGCTTCGTCGTCAACGCCCGCACCGGCGAGGTGCACGGCGAGCGGCCGTACAGCCCCTGGAAGATCGCCCTGGCGGTCATCGCCGCACTGATCCTCCTGGCCGTGCTGATCACCGTCTTCGGCAGCGGACAGTAAGGAAGCGCATTTTCCTGGAAGTCAAGATCAGGATGACCGGAACGGTCGAGGAGGAACGATGGCAGACCTGAAGATCGACCAATTGGAGAAGTTCGTGCAGGCCTTCCTGGAGGAGTACCTGTCCGACGGGTTGGGCGCCAAGTCCAAGCGCGAGATCGACATCCTGGTCCTGCGCCTGTTGATGAAGCACGCCGGCCTGGCGGAGAAGAGCAACCAGGAGCTGAGCCTGCTGCTGCAGGCCCCGGCCGCCCGCATCAAGGTCTTGCGCTACGAAGCCTACCTGAAATACCCCCCGGACGCAGAATATGTCCAGCGGGAGTTCCTCTACCTGCTGACGAAATCCCAGTTCGATCTCGACAAGGACAGGATCGTTTTTGTGATGGAGGACGAGTACCTGCGCCAGGCGATCCAGGAACGGCTCAAAGCGAAGGGCATGTTCGCCGACAGCTCCTTCAACACCGAACTGGTCAAGATCGACAAAAGCGCGCTGCAGGCCGTGATCGAGGAACTCTACGGCCCGGCCATCGCCAAGGATTTCGAGGCCGGTTTCATCGAGATGCAGGCTCAGGTCGAGGACAAGGACGAGAACCCGGTCAAGGCGTTTGCATCTACGATCTTCGACTTCGTGCTCGGGGCGGCCGAAAAGCTGGCCATCGACCTGGTCAAGAGCCGGCTCGGTTTATAACAGGCTATAAAACCATTCCATCCAAGGAGCGCATCGTGTCCGATCCCGCCTCCCGGCTCCAGCCCGGGGAACACATCCTGTTCCAGATCGACCGCGGCCGGAACTGGTACCACTATCTGCTGCTGATCCTGCCGTATCTCCTGCTCGGGCCCCTCCTGCTGTGGATGGTGGCGAACGTGCTGCTGCCGATCCTGGGCGATTTGCTGCCCGGGCCCGCAGGCATCCTGATCGCCGGCACCTTCGTGCTGATCGTCCTGGCCGGGATGGTGGTCGACATGATCCAGTTCGAGACGAACTACCTGGCCTTCACCGAGAAGCGCCTCATCGGACGCGTCCAGGGCACGAACACCGCCTGGACGACCCGGCCGATCGACCTTCCGCTCGAAGCGGTTGACTCCGCGGTCGCGGTCCCGGGCTTTCTCTATCCGGCGATCGAGATCCGCCTGAAGGACCGCAGGTCAGCCGTCCTGGTCCGCGGCCTGCGTCGGCAGAAACAATTCGCGGAAAAACTGAACGCGGTCCTGATCCACCGCAGTTAAGGTCGAGCTTCGAATCCATCCAAATTGCATACCGGGACCGCCGCCCGCGGCCGGCGCAGCGGGAAACTGGCCACCCGCTTTCGAGCCAAAGTCCGTATAATTATTCCAGGTTGTACTGGTCGCGCATCGCCTGCCATCGAAACCAGTCCTGCCCGGAAGGGCTGTTTGGTTCTCGGAGGGTGCAAGCATGGACCGTAACCCGAAACGTCTGCTCCTACATGGGGGATGCACGACCCTTTTCCTGCTCCTGATCGCCTGCAACCTGTCCCAGCCCACCCCGCCGGTGTCCGAACCGGCGGTCCTTCCAGGCACCGAACCGCCTGCGGTGGAAGCACCAACGAGCGGACCGGCGCAGGCCACCTTCGACTATGAAGCCGGGATCGGTTCGATCCTGTTATGGGTGGATCAGGCCTACGTTGTCTTCGTCCCGCCCGGGGATTTCTGGATGGGCCAGGACGAGCAGACCCTCGCCACCGACTACGAACCGGCGCACACCGTCAGCCTGGACGGGTTCTGGATCCACCAGACCGAGGTGACCAACCGGCAGTACGCCGCCTGCGTGGCCGCAGGGGAGTGCACGGTCCCCTACCAGGAGTCCGGAAAACCGGATTGGTATGCCAATCCTGCGCACGGGTCCGATCCGGTCGTTGGGGTCAGTTGGAACCAGGCAGGCGAGTACTGCAGTTGGATCGAAGGCCGCCTGCCGACCGAGGCCGAGTGGGAGAAGGCTGCCCGCGGTATGGAGGGCGAGCCCTACCCCTGGGGCGGGACAGAACCGGGCTGCGATCTGCTGAACTATGCTGGCTGCCAGGAGATCGACCAGCCCGTGCGCGTGCGCAGCTTCCCGGATGGCGCCAGTCCCTACCTGCTGGCCGACACGGCCGGAAATGTGGCCGAGTGGGTTCAGGACTGGTACGAGCAGGCGTATTACGCCACTTCCCCCACTTCCAACCCGCCAGGGCCTTCCAGCGGGACGAGGCGGGTCGTGCGCGGCTCGAACTACGACAGCCTGTACGAAAGCCTGGGTATCTACCTGCGAGGCAGCGCCCTTCCGACCGAGCACCAAGCTGAGATCGGCTTCCGCTGTGTGCTGACCGGCGAGACGGTCGGCAATCCCCCACCACCGCTGTGTGAACTGCCACCCTTCCTCCCCGGACCGGTCGGGGATCACCCGATCGATCTCTATCCTCCAGAATTCGCCATGAGCTCGTTCTGCATGACCGACACGGACGGTAATTCCCAGCCCTATGTCACCCTGGTCTCGCCCGACGTTGTCACACCCGGCGATTACACCTTCGACACCAGTTCCTACCTAGGCCTGGTGATCCTGTATCCGGACGATCACACGGTCAGCATTAGCGGGCCGGGGGTGCCGCTCGATACGCCCTTCGACGTGACCGTCTGCCAGGCGGACGCGCCCCTGCTGCCGGACCTGATCCCCGAATGCCCGGACGGCTATTACCTGGATGAGACGGCAGGCCTCTGCCGCTACGGCGATGCCAGCATTCACGGTTCCCCGGATACCTGCACGGAGGGGGAACTCTACATTCCCGGTTACGGCTGCCAGCACGCCTGCGAGGAACCCTACCTGCTCTGCGGCTGCCCGGTAGGGTACGACTTCTACCACGACTATACACCCGGCGACCCGACGGGGACCTATACCGTCTGCGTTCCCCCCGATGGGCCGGAAGACTGCCTAACCGATCCGAACTGTTCCGCCTGGAATACCTGCCTCTCCGGCCTGAGCTACGATGGCAGCGCGGACTGCTGCACCGCGCCGCCGAACCTGCTCCCGGCCTGCCCGGCACCCTGGGTGCTCTCGCTCTCGGATTTTCCGCACTGCAAGCCGCCGGTTCTAGCCCCGCTGTGCACCTCCTGGACCCTGTCCATCCCGAGCTGTGACACCCCACCGCAGCAGTTGATCTGCGCCAACCCGTCCAGTTACACCAGTCCGAGCACCTGTGCGGCGGCCGCGTGCCGTTGGGTCTATACGATGGCCCAGCCCGTGGGATATTGCACCTATCCGTGAAAGCAATTCCAGCGGCGAAAATCCATTCCAAAGACGCCCTGAACGCAGGGCGTCTTTTATTCTTCATTTCTTCCCTGATCCTCCTGGGTCTGGCGAACTCGATCAGGGCGAGCATTGCCTGGACCCGCGCCGGCGCGATCCGCGTGCGCAGATCCGGGATGACATCGGGTAGAATCATGCCAGGAAGACAGGCCAGCATGTACAACCGGAAACGCCTCGACCGAGAACGACTCGAAATCTATCTGGCGCACCTGCTGTTCCGCTCGCGCCGGTTGTTCCTGTTCGGCGGCGTGCTCCTGCTGGTCTATGCCGCTTTGACCATGTTCGCCTCCCCGGTCGCCGGGAGCAGCGTAGCGCTCTTCGCCGCCCTGGCACTCGCCCTCGGGAGCTCCCACCAGGCTGTCCTGACCGCCGCAAGGATCGGGGCCTGGATCGCGACCCTGGGAAGGAAATCGTGATCGGATGACCTCGGGCTTCGTCTTCGACATCCGCCGCTACTCGATCCACGATGGGCCCGGCATTCGCACGGCGGTCTTCCTCAAGGGCTGTCCATTGGCATGCGCCTGGTGCCACAACCCTGAAAGCCAATCCTTCCGCCCCGAACTGCTGCTGCGCAGCGGACGCTGCATCGCCTGCAGCGCATGCATCGAAGCCTGCCAGCCGGATGCCATCGACAACCGCCAAGGCGTGGAGCGGAAGCTTTGTACGAACTGCGGAAAGTGCGCGGAGGTCTGCCCCGCTGAAGCCCGCGAGCTGGTCGGTCACCAGATGTCGGTCAAACAGGTGATGGCAGAGATCGAAAGCGACTTCGTCTTTTACGAGCAATCCGGCGGCGGGGTGACCTTCTCCGGCGGCGAGCCGCTCGCCCAGCCGGACTTCCTGCTGGAGCTCCTATCCGCCTGCCGAGCCCGCGGCTTGCATACCGCGGTGGATACTTCCGGTCGTGCCCCATGGCCCGCCTTCGAAAAAATCCGCCCGTTCGTGGACCTGTTTCTCTACGACTTGAAATTGATGGACGAAGACGATCACATCCGCTGGACGGGTGTCCCGAACAAGGATATCCTCTCCAACCTGTGGCACCTTTCGGAATCAGGCCACACCATGCGGGTCCGGATTCCGATCATCCCCGGTATTAACGACGACGATGATAACCTGCGCGCCACCGGGGCATACCTTGCGTCACTGCCGTGCGTTCCTTCTGTGGATTTGCTCGCCTATCACAACATCGCCAGGTCCAAATACACCGGCCTGGGGCGGGAATATTCCCTGGTCGATCTTCGTCCACCTGACAGGGCCGCAGTTGCCCGCTGTGCCGCGATCCTGAGCGGCTTTGGGATTGATGTGTCCGGATAACCGAATGAGGATTGCGTTGAATCGAATCAGAGGCAGCTATGTCCAAGACTGAACGTGTACAGATACTGCGCCAACAATCTCTCGATGCAATAGAAACCCTGTCCGCCGAACGAGCCGGATTATTGACTGATTTCTACACCGGCTTGAGTACGACCAGTCCTGCCCCGTTATCAATTCCCGTTCAACGCGCCCTGGCCTTCCAATACCTGCTGGAACACAAGACCGTCGTCATCGGCGAGGGCGAACTGATCGTCGGCGAGAAGGGACCCGCGCCGAAGGCCGCCCCGACCTACCCCGAGCTGTGCTGCCACAGCCTCAATGACCTCGACATCCTGGACTCGCGCCCGAAGACCTCCTTCCGGGTCGCCGCGGAGACGCGCCAGGCCTACGAGCAGAAGGTCATCCCGTTCTGGGGCGGACGCTCGCTGCGCGACCGCCTTTTCGCCGAAATGACCGGCGACTGGAAAGCCGCCTACGAAGCCGGCATCTTCACCGAGTTCATGGAACAGCGCGCCCCCGGGCATACTGTACTCGATGGGAAGATATACCAGAAAGGTATGCTCGATTTCATCGCCGGGATCGAGGCCCGCCTCGCTGCGCTTGATTTCCTGAACGACCCGGATGCATATACCAGGCAGGAAGAACTAAAGGCCATGCGCATCTGCGCGCAGGCGCTGATCTGCTTTGGGGAAAGATATGCCGAAGAGGCAACGCGGCAGGCGCAGGCGGAGTCGGATCCGCTGCGGCGCGCCGAACTGGAGAAGATCGCCGCCGTCTGCTCCCACGTCCCGGGTCACGCGCCGCGCGACTTCCACGAAGCGCTGCAGTACTACTGGTTCGTCCACCTGGGCGTGACCACCGAACTGAACACCTGGGACTCGTTCTGCCCCGGCCACCTCGACCGCCACCTGCTGCCCTTCTACGACCTGGATACCAATCCACGGGAATATTATGAAGAACTGCTGCAGTGCTTCTGGGTCAAGTTCAACAACCAGCCCGCCCCGCCCAAGGTCGGCGTGACCGCCGCCGAGAGCGGCACCTACACCGACTTCGCCCAGATCAACCTGGGCGGCCTGCTCGCCGACGGTTCGGACGGTGTCAACGCGGTCACCTACCTCCTTCTGGATGTGATCGAGGAGATGCGCCTGCTCCAGCCATCGGCATCGATCCAGGTGAGTGTAAAGAATCCAGATCGCTTCATCGAACGAGCAGCCAGGATCATCCGCACCGGCTTCGGCCAGCCGTCGGTCTTCAACGCCGACCTGGTCGTCCGGGAAATGGTGCGCGTCGGCAAGAGCCTGGCGGACGCGCGCGAGGGCGGGACGAGCGGCTGCGTCGAGACCGGCGCCTTCGGCAAGGAAGCCTACATCCTGACCGGCTACTTCAACCTGCCCAAGGTGCTCGAGCTGGCCCTGCACGACGGGCTCGACCCGCGCACCGGGAAACAGCTGGGGCCGCATAGCGGCGACCCGCGCAATTTCGCCGGCTTCGACGAACTGTTCGCCGCCTTCGAGCGCCAGCTGCTGCATTTCGTCGATCTCAAGGTGCGCGGCAACAACCTCATCGAGCGGCTTTACGCCGCGCAGATGCCGGCCCCGTTCCTCTCGCTGCTGGTGGACGACTGCATCGCAAAAGGGCGCGACTACCACGACGGCGGCCCGCGCTACGACTCGTCCTACATCCAGGGCGTGGGCATGGGCACGATCACCGACTGCCTGTCCGCCATCCGGACCCACGTCTTCGAGCGGAAGAGCTTCACGCTGGAGAGCCTGCTCGCCCTGCTGGACAGCGACTTCGCCGGGGCCGAGCGCGAGCGCCTGACCCTGGCCAACCGGACGCCGCGCTACGGCAACGACGATCCCGCCGCGGACGACCTGCTGGTGCGCGTCTTCGAGGCCTATTTCAACGCCATCGACGGGCGCAAGAACACCCGCGGCGGTGAATATCACATCAATCTGCTGCCGACCACCTGCCACATCTACTTCGGCTCGGTTACCGGCGCCACCCCCGACGGACGCCGCGCCGGGACGCCGCTCTCGGAGGGCATCTCCCCCGTCCAGGGCGCCGACCGCAGGGGCCCGACCGCCGTGCTGCGCTCCGCCGCCCGCCTGGACCACGTCCGCACCGGCGGCACGCTGCTCAACCAGAAGTTCACGCCCGGATTGCTGGCGGACGAAGCCGGCCTGCAGGCGCTGGTCGCACTGATCCGCAGCTACTTCAAGCTGGACGGGCATCACATCCAGTTCAACGTGGTCGACGCCGGGACCCTGCGCCAGGCTAAAGCCCATCCGCAGGAGTATCGGGACCTGATCGTGCGCGTGGCCGGGTACTCGGATTACTTCTGCGACCTGTCGGAGGCGCTGCAGGACGAGATCCTCGCCCGCACCGAACAGCAGGCGCTCTAGATCGCTTGTCATTCCCCTTTGGGGACGATGTGCGACAGATCCGGAGTGGTGCCGCGTTCCCGCAGCAGATCCATCTCCCCAACGTTTCTGAAAGGCTGCCGGTGCTTTTTGTTAAGTTTTTTTCTTACGGTGTTACTGCAGGATCGTGCTGGGCAGAATGCACCTGATCGCCCTGCATCAAGCCGCGACCCCGCAGGCAGACCTGCCCGGACAGGATGCCCCGCCGCAGGAGCCCGCGCCCCGGGATGACCGCACCCGCAAATTATCGAAGAAATGAACCCTCGCCGCCGGGAAAGCTTAACCGGCACAAGCATCGCCAGGCGCTCTCCCGGGCGTCTGGTCTTTTTTTTGCCTGCAAGGCCGTTTTTGAAGCCTACTTTGAAGCCTGGTTTGAAGCCTCCCCCGTGCTATCCTGGTGACGGGAGCGCAGCCCGTCCTGCTCGCGGCTGCAGCCTTCACAGCGGGGAACAGCCAGCACCGACACTTCCACCACGCAGTCCGCCCGCGCCGGAGGCAACCGCGCGGGCTTTCATTCCCACGGAAAGGAGAATCCATGGAAAATGCACCCCGCATGACCTTCCGCCCGCGCGTGGTCAGCGCCAGTGACGCCAGCGCCGACCCGGCGCTGAAGGAGGACAACTACATCCAGAAGGTGGTCCGCTACATCCCGGGCGAGATCGTGGCGGTCTACACCACCGCCTCCGGGCTGGTGCTGAGCGCCCAGGGTGTGCCGACCGTCACGGTGCTGTGGATCGTGGCCGGCGTGCTGCTGGTGCTGACGCCGTTCTGGCTGTACTACGCCACCGCCCTGCCGGGCAAACCGGCGCCCTGGTTCCAGGTCGCCTCCGGGACGCTGGCCTACCTGGTGTGGGTCTTCGCCCTGGCCGGCGGAACGCTCTTTCCCTGGTATCACCCGCTCTACGGCTCGCTGCTGCTGCTCTTCTACACCCTGGCTGTGCCGCTGGCGGAGAAGGCCTTCACCCGGGCCCGCTAGGCGGGGGAGACTCCCCCGTCGGCGAACGGGGCGCAGAAGGGAGGTGCCTATCGGGAGAAACCGAATGGGGGTCGCTCATGCGATCGAGGCGCTGGACCGAAAGTCCGGGGCACCACTGCCAGAACACCTGACATGCCTGCGAGGACACCTGGATCGCCGGCGAGGAGACCTGGCGCGGCTGCGAACACACCTGGATTGCCCGCCAGGTCACCTGGCACGGCTGCGAACACACCTGGATTGCCCGCCAGGTCACCTGGCACGGCTGCGAACACACCTGGATTGCCCGCCAGGTCACCTGGCCTGTCTGCAAAGACACCTGGACTGCCTGCGAAGATACCTGGAACGCCTGTCAGGACACCTCGCCAGCCGGATGGCAACACAGTCCTGCCCGGACGGAGCGGAGCCAGCCGGAATTCAATCCCTTGCGGGCCGGGATCGGCAACCCGCCGGCCCACCCTGAAAGCAAGCTTCGAGGAGGAAGCTCAGTATGGCACGAAACGAGTCGAAACGGATCAGTCCCCCGATCCTGGCTGCCGACGAAAGCGCCGCGGCGGCCGTGGCCCAGATCGCCGATTACCAGCCGGAAAGGCTGCAGATCGGCAGGGAAGCGGTGGCCGCCTGCCTGGCGGACTATCGGGCCGCCAAACAGCGCGAGCTGGACCTCGAGGGCGACCTGGATGCCGCCCGCGACCAGACCGTAGGCGCCGCCTGGAAACTGCACAACCTGATGCTGGAGGTGAAGGCCTTCGTCGAGTACCGCTACGGCTCCAGCTCGGATGAGTTGCAACGCCTCGGGATCAAGAAGAAGTCCGAGCGTAAATCCTCGGCCCGGCGCAAGCCGACGGCTGCCTGATCGCAGCTGCGCCTGCCGGCAGGGAAAGCCTGGGAAATACCGTACCGGCGTCCATTCCGACGGATCACCCCCGGCCCGCCGTACGCCGACGACCTCCCCTGAACGGCCCTCCCCCGCCTGGGATCGCGGGGGAGGCTCTTTGCTGGATGCCGCGCCGCGAACGGCGTGCAGGCCCTGGCCGCGGACACCGAGACGCTGGCCCTCTGGGAGGGCCTGACCCCGCTGGCGCGCAATGAATGGATCTGCTGGACGATCTCGGTCAAGAAGGCGGAGACCCGTCGGGAGCATATCGAACGCGTGCGCACGGAGCTCAAGGAGGGCATGCGCCGGCCGTGCTGCTGGGTCGGCTGCATCCAGCGCACGGACAAGGCGGTCAGCCCCTCGGTCCGGCATGTGCTCGAGAAACGCACCAATGAACGCGCTTGAGAGCGCCTGCGTCCCACGGACGGCACAACCTTAAATTTCACCAAATCGGTAGACTTTTTCTGATTCTGTGTCATAATAGAAGTGCCCGGTGTCCAGGCTGCCCCCCTCAGTCTGGCGCCGGGCACTTGATTCCGGCTGCCTTTCAGGCTCCTCCGGGTGGAAAGCGCTGGAGGCCGGCTTTCAGAGTCCGCCCCGTGCGAGCCGGGCGGCATCCTTTCGATCTCCTGGCGCTGTTTCGGCTATAATCGACTGGAAAGAACCCCATCCGATCAGCAAAGGACATCCATCGTGAACAAACCCATTGCCGCCCTCCTGACGCTCCTGTTCACGCTCAGCGCATGCGCAATTCCGACTGCGCCGCAAACCGAGATCCCCGCCCCCGCCACACCCCCCGCCAGCACGAACACGCCCACCCAGACCAGCCTGCCGACCCAGACAAGCACGCCGGAGGTCAGCGCGTCCTGGATGTGCGTGGACGAGGCCTGCCTGGCGGAGGGCATGCAGCTGGAATTCCTGATCGTCACGCGCCCGGCGTTCGTCGAGGCGCTCCAGCCCTACATCGACTGGAAGAGCGGGAACGGCTTCCGGGTCGGGCTGGTCACCGTCGAATGGCTGCAGACTGCCTTCGACGGCCGCCACCTGGCCGAAAAGATGAAGACCGGCATGCACGAACTGCGCCGGCGCACCGGGTTCGAATACGCCCTGCTGGTGGGCGATACCGTGGTGACCCCCACGAACCTGTACGAAACGCCCCTGGCGAACCTGCTGGCTTCCTATGACCTGTCGAATGCCTGGAACGTGCCGACCGGCTTCTACCGCAGGTTCAACGCAGACCCGGCCACGGTGGTCCTGCCTTCGGATGCCTATTTCGTGGAAGACCGGGATTGGGATCCGGAAAATACCGGTTTGAATCCGCGTCCCGATAACATGGAGGGTGGGGAGGGCACACTGCAGGCGGACCTGTACGTGGGCCGCTGGCCTGCCCGGACGGTCGCCGAGCTCGAGATGGTCATGCAGAAGACCATGGCGATGTCCCCGGTCGATTCGCTCTTCGTGGCCGCGGACGAAAGCTCTTTTGGGACCAATCACTGTCCTTCCTGGCCCCCGCCCCCTGGCTGTGCTATGGCGTGTTATCAGAACGTCGTCCAGTTGTGGCAGGAGCCGATCTCGGCGGACGAGGGTCCCTTCCTGACCACGGAACGCATGCTGGTGGACCGGAACGACCCCGCCCAGACCGCGGCGCTGCTGGAGCGGATCCTGGCGAACGAGGACGTGATGGTGCTGAACTTTCACGGCAATCTGGTCTGCCTGGGGATCCAGGCTTCGGACTGCCTTGGCCCGGCCTCCTTCCCCTTCGAGAACGACTTCCCCCTGCTCGAGATCCAGGCCTGCCTGGTCGGCAATTTCACGCATCCGACGCGCAGCTTCACCGAATCGCTGTTCTTCGCCCCGCACGGGCCGGCGATGATCTCCCTGGCGCCCGTACCGATGCTCTTCCTGCGAG
>Ga0233425_10006884_pt1 | contig 16394 bp, 13 predicted proteins | sample Watercolumn_Towu_2_FD_181712 | JGI IMG/M metagenome (GOLD analysis project Ga0233425, IMG submission 181712) | Freshwater microbial communities from Lake Towuti, South Sulawesi, Indonesia - Watercolumn_Towuti2014_140_MG | ecosystem: Environmental > Aquatic > Freshwater > Lake | place... | reverse complement strand
GGGCGGCACCTGCAGCCGATCCAGGGCGCGGCGGTAGACGCGCGTGATGCTGGCGACGTACTCGGGCGATTTGAGGCGGCCCTCGATCTTCAAGGAAGCCACGCCGGCGCGGGCGAGTTCCGGCAGCAGGTCGACTCCGGCGAGATCCTGGGGGCTGAGCAGGTAACGCCGGTCTCCCAATTCCACTTTCACTCCATCCGCCAGGAGATCGTACGGCAGGCGGCACGCCTGGGCGCACTCGCCCCGATTGGCCGAGCGGCCTCCCAGCGCTTCGCTGGTCAGACACTGCCCCGAGTATGCAACGCAGAGGGCCCCGTGCACAAAAACCTCGAGCGGGAGGCCGGTTCCAGCCGCTTGCCCGGCGGCGCGAATCCTTTCGATGTCGACCAGCGAGTTCTCCCGCGCGAGCACCACCAGTTCCGCCCCCAGCCTGCGGGCAAACGCCACGCCAGCCGCGCTCGTAATCGTCATCTGGGTCGAACCGTGAATCGGCAGATCCGGCGAAATGGCGCGGATCAGCCGGCAGATGCCGACATCCTGAACGATGGCGGCGTCGACTCCGGCGGCGACAATCGTGCGCACGTAATCCTCGGCCTCGGCCAACTCGTCGGCGAAAACAAGCGTGTTGAACGTGACATAGCCCCGCACGCCGCGCCGATGGAGGAACTCCATCAGGCTGGGCAGGTCGGCTTGCGTGAAGTTGCGGGCGCGCATGCGCGCGTTGAAGCGTTCGAGTCCGAAGTAGATCGCGTCGGCGCCGTTCTCCACCGCCGCCCGCACACACTCCCAGTCACCAGCCGGTGCAAGCAGTTCCGGCAGCGACGGGGATTCCGGCGGAGTCGGCGCGACGGCGCGGGCACGGGCAGGCGCAATAGGCATGAGGTCAAACTTGCCGGCCACGGAACCGGGGTGCAACCCGTGTCGCAGAGTTGCGCCAAGGCTTGGAGAGCCGGGGCACCGCCGTGCCCGGGTTTCCGGGGACGCTAACGTTCGCTGAGCGGAGCGGCACGGGCGGAGTCACTGGGGAGGCATATCTATTCGCCAACCGCCCCGGCGGAGGGGAACCGTCTCGAGACATGCTCGCGCAGGAGGCCAAGGAACTGCTCCACACCGCGGCTCTGGTAGCGCTGAAGATGCCGAATCACCAAGAGCTCGCGGGTCGGTACACTTTCCGTAAGCCGAAGATAGACCAAGGACTCGCGGTCGTCGGGCAGTTTTGCCATCTGCGGAAGCAACGAAATCCCAAGGCCGCTCGCCACCCACAGCTTGAGGGTGGCAATCTGGGCGCAGCGGAAACCGATGCGAGGCTGGAACTTGTGGTCGCCAAAGAAGCTACGCACCTTGGCGGCAAGCGTGCTGGAATCGCCGAGCGAGACGAACGTCTCATTGGCGAGATCGTTGATGCTTATCTGTTTCCGCGACGCAATTGGGTGATTCTTACCGACCACAATGAGCAAGGGCTCCGTCAACAAGCTTTCCGCTGAAATCCGGTGGTCGTCGACCGGTGAAGGAACCACCGCAACGTCAAGCCCACCATCGATGATTGCCCCTACAAGATCATCTCTAAAATCCTCGTAGGCGTCTATTAACAAGTTGGGGTGGGTCTCACGGCACCCGGCAATCAGGTCAGTGAGGAGGAACGGCATGACCGTCTGAATCGCTCCAACGGTGATTCGCCTTCCAAGCCCGGACTTGTCCCCGAGTTCTTTCGAAGCGTTTTCGACCTCAAACAGAATGCTCCGCGCTCGAGTCAAAAAGACCAACCCGGCCTCAGTCAGTACCGCCTTCTTTCCCAAACGGTGAAAGAGTTTGTGCCCAATCTCGGACTCAAGGTTTATTATCTGTTGACTAAGAGAAGGTTGAGATACGTTTGTCCGCTGCGCTGCCTTGGTGAAATTCTCGGTCTCGGCCACAGCAACAAAGTACCGGAGTTGGTGCAGTTCCATAGTTAAAAGCGATAAGATAGATAGGATGCATCGATTTCAACTATGGATTCTAACCTGCTAAAGTAAGGGCACTGGTTCGGTATCGAGCCACAATCCAAATACAAGAACATGAAGAACAACGTCCTAATTACGGTCCCCTCCAGCGTCGCTGCTGTCGCCGCTCTCGTGCTTTCGTTCCGTTCCCAAGTCAGCGTGGAATCAGCAATCGGCTATCTATGCGTGTTCGCACTGATGCTGATGACTTCGCTCGAGTACCGCATCACTTGGAAGCGGGTTTTCGGTCGCACCTGATTGCGACCGATAGGGATCCTGTAACAGGGGCTCGGGGCAACCCGAGCCCCTTTTTCGTTGGAAGGGAACATCCTTGGAAGGGGACAGGCTTCTTGAACTCCATTGGAAGGGGACAGACTCGTTGACCTCCAGGAAGGGGACAGACTCATTGACCTCCAAACCTTGAGGAGAGGCGGAACGCTATGGGTGGTGATTCGGCACGCAGGTAGCGCCCCCACTTTAGAACGACTGCAAGTTCTGCCAGAAATACGTCAAAAGTGCGCCGCCGGGAAATCCGCTTGAAATCGCCTTCGTCTGGACCGTGAGTCGCGGCGTGCTGCGCGCCTGGATCATTTTGCTAGCCCGCCGGAATTCTCCCCGGATGTTTCGCCCCGAACTCCAGGGCCGCCTGAATAGCCCACAGCTGGCCAGTTTTCTGGCGGAAAGCGATCGCCGCCTGCTCAAACCCGGACTGCATGAATTGGCGCACCGCGGCCGCAAGGTCGGGAAGGTGCTCCTTTATCTTGCCCTGTTCGCGGGCACGATCTGGGTGCTGGTGGAAAGCGCGAAAGCGCTGGCGATTTTCTGAACCGGCGGGGTTGCCAGGAGCGGCGGTCCGCCTCGCTCCGTTGGCTGCCAGTGACCCGGGCCCGGCGCACCGACCGTTGCCGCCATACGGCTTTACCACCGAAGCGATTCCTCGGTCCCAGACCTTTGCCCGTCAGACCGAGCCGGGCCTTCTCGTCGGGCTGGCGCCACAAGAGCCAGTCCACTTCCTCGGCTTATGAATTCTGCCGGCCCAGCAAGTCGCCGGCTCCTCCAGAAATTCCTCAACTCGGTCGAGCGCGCCGGCAATGCCCTCCCGCATCCCGCCACCCTTTTGCCGGACTCGCCGCGCTTGTCCTCGTGCTCTCCTGGGTGTTGCAGCGCGCAGGAGTGGCGGTGACGAATCCGTCGACCGGCAAACATGTCGCCGTAGTCAATCTGCTGTCGGTCGACGGCCTGCATCGTATTCTCCTCGATGCAGCGAAGAACTTCCTCGCCTACCCACCGCTCGGGATTTCGCTCACCTGCCTGCTTGGGATCGGCGTGGCTGAGCATGCGGGTCTGTTGGGAGCGTGTCTTCGCCTCGTCGTGCTGGCCTCCCCAGCCCGCCAAATCACTCCGACGTTCATCGTGCTCGCGTTTTTTGCGGCGCAGTTCATCGCCTATTTCAACTGGACGAATCTGGGGATCGTCCTCGCCGTCCAAGGCGCCAACCTCGTGACGCACCTGGGGTTGGAGCGGATGCCCACCCTGCTGATGGTGGCGCTGGTGCTCTTCGCCACCACCGTGAATCTCCTCATCTCGAGCGCCTCGGCCAAATGGGCTTTGCTGGCGCCGGTGTTTGTGCCGATGTTCATGTTGCTCGGCTACTCGCCGGAACTCGTGCAGAGCGCGTTTCGCGTGGGCGACAGCGTGACCAACATCATCACGCCGCTGCTCAGCTACATCCCGCTGATTCCCACGTTTGCCCAGAAATACGAACCGCAGGCCGGCATCGGCACCATGGTCGCCACCATGCTGCCGTACTCGATTGTGTTCGGCTTGGTCTGGACGGTGCTCTTGATCGCGTGGATCGCACTCGGCGTGCCCATGGGCCCGGGGGCACCGCTGTTCTTGCCGAAATAAGCCGCTCAGGCGGCCAGGCCGAGCCGCTCGCGATGGCGCCGCACCGCGCCTCGCACCGTCGGGGCGGGAACCACGGAGCGCATCGTCTGAGTGTAATCGTGCAGAGCAATCGTGAGGAGCCCGCCGCCGAAGAGCAACGCGGTGGCGATTTCGAACGGCAAGGGGGCGAACGCGAAGGCGAACGGAATCGCGGTGACGAGAAGGGAAAGGACTGATTTCATGGGAGTGGAGTGGTGTTGTTGACCGAGAACCCCGCATCCCGCGAAAAGTTACAGGGAAGGCAAATCTCCGCCCTCACACGCACCCGCGGCACCGGCCGTGCGATCGTGTCCACACCGAGGGTCGATCTCGTTGCCGCACACCGCGGCCCCACCCTCCCGGTCACTTTCGTCTTTCCCTCCCCGACGCGACCGCCCGCAGACTTGCGCCCACGCTGGCGGCCCACAGCCGAGTTGAGAGATCTCCCGGTCAGCCTGCCCCGCCGCCGCCGGCGGATTCGGGGGTGAAGACCGACCGCACCGAAGCCGCCAGGTAGTCGCGATTCATCCGCGCGATGAAATCGTGCGAGATCGCCTTCGGGCAGGCGGCGGTGCACTCGTACTGGTTGGTGCAATTGCCGAAGCCGGCCTCGTCCATCGTCCGCACCATGGCCAGCACGCGTCGGTCGCGCTCCGCCTGGCCCTGCGGCAGGAGTCCGAGGTGCGAGACCTTGGCCGCCACAAACAGCATCGCGCTGGCATTCTTGCAGGCAGCGACACACGCACCGCAACCGATGCATTGCGCGGCATCCATCGCGAGATCCGCATCGCCCTTGGGCACGGGAATGGCGTTGGCATCGCAAGCCGAACCCGTCCGCGCCGTGATATACCCGCCGGCTTGCTGGATCCGGTCGAACGCGCTGCGGTCGGTGATGAGATCCTTGATGACGGGAAACGGTTTGGCCCGGAACGGCTCGATCGTGATGATGGCACCGTCGGCGAAGCTGCGCACGTAGGTCTGGCAGCTGGCGATGCCGCGATGCGGGCCGTGCGGCTTGCCGTCGATGACGAGTGAACAGGTGCCGCAGATGCCCTCGCGGCAGTCGTGGGCGAAGGCGATCGGGTCCTCCCCCTTGCGTTCGAGGTCGTCGTTGACGACATCGAGCATCTCGAGCAGCGACATGTTCGGATTGAGATCCGACGCTTGGTATTCGACAAACCGGCCGGCTTGTCCGGGGCCAGCCTGGCGCCAGACGCGCAGCGTGACGGAAATCAGTTGGGTGGAGTTGGTGGCGGCGACCATCGGGATTTTCGTTTTCAGAGTCTGGATTGGCGATTCGCGGACCGGGGTGCGGTGGACGGCGGCGCATAACGCCTGCCTCCATGATTCAAACATGAGGTCACAATCTGTGACCTCATGTTCGCAAACTCCTGACGAGTATGCTGAACCATGAAGTCACGCGGGAATCGCCCCGCATTCCGCCGGACCGCTTGATTCAGGGCCGTGGGCCCGACGCCAGATAACTCGGCCAAGGCAGCATCCAGCATCACCTTTTCGCCGCGCAACAGTAGAATCCGTGAGGCAATTCGTTCGACCGGCACAAGGCTGAGGACGGTTGCAGGCATGGGGACACCGCCTATTTGTACGACCGCACGCTCATCTTCACGAATTCGTACACAAGCGGCTCGACCTCGCGGGCAGGGGGCCGGTCCTCGCCCTGGTATTCCCACGCCGCGACGTGGGCGAACTTCTCGTCGTCGCGCCGGCACTCGCCGTCGGGATACTGGTATTCCTCGCGGAAGTGCCCGCCGCAGCTCTCCTCGCGCGTCAGGGCGTCGCGGCACAGCAGTTCGCCGAGTTCCAGGAAATCGGCGACGCGGCCGGCACGCTCAAGCGCCTGGTTGAGATCGGCGGCGGAGCCGGGCACGTTGACGCCGGCCCAGAACTCCTCGCGCAGCCGCGGGATTTCCTGCAGCGCCTTCTCCAGACCCTCCTTCGTCCGGGCCATGCCGCAATAATTCCACATGATCTGCCCGAGGCGCTTGTGGAAGTGGTTCACGGGCTCGCGTCCCTTGACAGACATCAGGCGCCGCACGAGCGCGGCGACGTTTTCCTCGGCCTGCGCGAACTCGGGTGCATCGGCCGAGGGCCGGCTGCCGGGCTTCTGCGTGGCGAGGTAGTCGCCAATCGTGTAGGGGATGACGAAATACCCGTCGGCCAGGCCCTGCATGAGGGCGGAGGCCCCGAGGCGGTTGGCGCCATGATCGGAGAAGTTGGCCTCGCCGAGCACGAAGAGGCCGGGCACGTTGGACATCAGGTTGTAGTCCACCCAGAGCCCGCCCATCGTGTAGTGCACCGCCGGGTAGATGCGCATCGGCGTCCGGTAGCCGTTCTCGTTGGTGATCTCATGATAGATGTCGAAGAGATTGCCGTAACGCTCGCGCACGCCCGCCTCGCCCAGCCGCTTGATGGCGTCGGAGAAATCCAAATACACGCCGAGGCCGGTCTCGCCGACCCCGCGGCCCTCGTCGCACATCCGCTTGGCGGCGCGGGAGGAAACGTCGCGCGGGGCGAGGTTGCCAAAGCTCGGATAGAGGCGCTCGAGATAGTAGTCGCGGTCATCCTCCGGGATTCCGTTGGGGTCCTTCCGGCAGTCCTCCGGCTTCTTGGGCACCCAGATCCGGCCATCGTTGCGGAGCGATTCCGACATGAGGGTGAGTTTCGACTGGTAGTCGCCCGACACGGGAATGCAGGTCGGATGGATCTGGGTGAAGCACGGGTTCCCAAAGCAGGCGCCGCGCTTGAACGCGCGCCAGATGGCGGTCGCGTTGGAGCCGCGCGCGTAAGTGGAGAGGTTGAACACATTGCCGTAGCCGCCGGTGGCGAGGATCACAGCGTCGGCCGCGTGGCGCACGAGTTGCCCGCTGACGAGGTCGCGGGTGATGACGCCCTTGGCGTGGCCGTTGACCACGACGAGGTCGACCATTTCGTGCTGGGTAACGAGTTGGACAAGGCCCTGGCCGACCGCGCGCGAGAGGGCGGAATAAGCGCCGAGGAGGAGTTGCTGGCCCGTCTGGCCGCGCGCATAGAACGTGCGGGAGACCTGGGCGCCGCCAAAGGAACGGTTGGCCAGCAGCCCGCCGTACTCGCGGGCGAAGGGCACCCCCTGGGCGACGCATTGGTCGATGATGTTGACCGAGACTTCGGCGAGGCGGTAGACGTTGGCTTCGCGCGCCCGGTAATCGCCGCCCTTGATCGTGTCGTAGAACAGCCGGTACACGCTGTCGCCGTCGTTCTGGTAGTTCTTCGCGGCGTTGATGCCGCCCTGCGCCGCGATCGAGTGGGCTCGGCGCGGGCTGTCGTGAAACACGATGCATTTCACCTTGTAGCCGAGTTCGCCCAGCGAGGCCGCCGCCGAGGATCCGGCCAGGCCGGCCCCGACGACGATCACCTCGTACTTCCGCTTGTTGGCGGGGTTGACGAGCTTGATCTCGGCCTTGTGCTGGCGCCACTTGTCGGCCAGCGGGCCGGAGGGAATCCTGGATTCGAGTTTGGCCATGGCGGGGGGATCAGCGTTGGACGATCGGGGAACCGGGAACGGCAACCGCGGCGATCTTCCCGGCGGCGGCCGTGCCCGCGGCGGGTTTGACGGCCCCGGTCAGAATCGCACCCGGGACGGCAAAGTTGCCGAGGAGGTAAACGAGACAATAGAGGACGACGAGCCGTCGCAGACCGACCACCCAGCGGTGATTCCGCAGGCCCAGGGTCTGAAACATCGAGTCGATCCCGTGCAGGAGGTGCAGGGTGAGTAGCGCGATGGCGATCAGGTAAAACACCGAGACCGCGGGGTTGGCGAAACCCAGAAACACCATGCTGTAGACGTCGTGCACCGGCAGGCCCTTGGCGACGACCGGGATGCCCATCAGGTGAAACTCCCCCTTCATGACATATTCGGGCAGGGCGGCCTTGAAGGATCCGGCCTGGGCCGTCCCCACCGTGAAATGGGCGAGATGGTACACGAGGAACGCGAGCACGACCACGCCGGTGTGTTTCATGTAGCGGGAGGAGAACGCGGCATTCAGCCACTTGCTGACGCCGTAGGGCTCGGGCCCGCGGGCCGTCCGGTTTTCAAGCACGAGCGCGACCGCCGCCCAGACATGGACGACCGCACAGGCCAGCAACACCAGCCGCACGGCCCACAGCAGAGGCCCCATCGACTGCAGGAAGTGCGCGTAGCCGTTGATCTTGTCGGGGTGCGCGAAGATCTGGAGATTGCCGACCATGTGGCCGGTCGCAAAACCGACGAGGATGAGTCCGGTGGCGGCCATGAGGATCTTCCGGCCGATCGAGGAATAAAAGAGCAGGCGAACGAGGTTCATCGCTGGAGTTTGCCGTCGGGGTTAGGATTCTGAAAAAAATTCCCCAACCGATCCGGCGAAGTAAAGGCATGCGCAGGGTTTGGCGTGCTTATAAGCGTTCCTAACAAAGGATAGTAGTTTTGCGCACACCCGGCGCGGGTGGGTCAGGCAATGGAACGTCCCCGACCGGGCGGATGCCCTTTGCTGCGATCGAGATCTGCCTGCCAGCGCCCGCCAGATAGGTGGACTTCAGCGGGTCGGCTCGAGGCGGAAACCGCGGGCGCCGGGGCTCGCCGCTGCGCGCCGGTTATTTCGCCAGCGGCTTGAGCAGGGCGAATTTCCCGCTCGCCGCCGGCGTCAGGAATTTCCGGCGAAACGCGTTTACGCGCGCTCCCCCGCCGACCATCCCAGCCAGCGCTGATTCGACCCGGTGGTGATCGGCGGTGTGGTCCGCTACATAATGGAAGTCCCAACGCGTCTCGCCCGTTTGCACCAGCGAGTAGTGCCAGCAGGCGAAATCCGCCGGCAACGCCTGATCGATATCAGCCGGCGACACCAGCGAGCCATCCCGGCGGAAATGCAGATTGCCTTCGCGCCCCAGCAAGCGAAAGCCGCTCGGAAGCCTTTGGACGATGTCGCCGGTGTGATAACGCAGAAGCGGCATCGCCTCGCGGTCGCGCGTCGTTACGTAGATCTGAAAGACTCCGGCATCGCCATTCAATCCATGTTCTCCCTGAGAAGGCGGCCGACCGCGATCGACCGGCGCCTCCCACGGCACCAGTTCCACAAAGGCATTGGCATCGATCACCTGCGAGTTGTCCCGAAACGCCTCGCCGACGAACAGGTACCCGGCCTCCGTCGAGCCATAGAGATCGACTTGGGCCGCGGGAAAGGTCTCGGCGATGCGCTGGCCGTGCTGGGCGCTCGCCTTGCCGTAGGTGAGGATGACGGCTTTCACGCTCGGCACCCGCACCCCGCGTCGCCGGGCGGCGCGGGCGAGCAAGGACAGGTAAACCGGCTCGCCCTCGATCACTTCGGGTTGGGTCGCCTGCAACTCGAGCACGATGCGATCCCATTCCGCTTCGGGAAAAGCGAAGGGATCGCTCGACAGGTTGAGATAGACGGTGCCCTCGAAATAGCGGTGGGGAAACGGATGGTCCTCGTACGGACACAGATTGCTCGAGCACCCGACCGGAGCGAGAACGCACTTGCGATAGGGCCGCCCGGCGAATTCGCCCAGAATGGGCGACGCCCGGTAGGCCCGGGCGGTTTGCGCGTTCCACCAACCCTCCTCCATGATCACCGTCATCGGCGACTGCGTCGTGCCGCCCGTGTGTTCGAATTCATACCGCTTCGCCTGCAGGCCCCGCTCGATCTCGGCGTAGTCGGCAAAGAAGGCCTGATGACCCCGTTCGACGATCTCTTTCTTCGAAAGCACCGGAATCTCGCGATAACACGACCACTCGAGCGGCTCGGGATGCAGCGGGAAGCGCTGCCCGTACAAGGGGCTGCGCGCATAGATCCGCCGCACTTCCCGCTCGAGCGCCGCGGGCAGAAAGCCGTTTGTCGCTTCGCCGAGCGACTCGGGTTGGTTGGCAAAGGCGGGTGCGGGCATCGGCGGCTGGATGCGGCAGGAAACGGCGGCGTCACCGGTTGTCAAATGACGCGCGCTCAGCCGTCATTCTCGGTTTCCCGGTCGCCACTGCGACTCGAACAGCATCAACGCATTCAACACGAGCGCGTGCGTGATTCCGCCGCTGCGGGCGAGGGCCAGGACCTCGTCGACCGGCCGGGTCTCCACCTGCAGTTCCTCGTCGGTGTCCCAGGCGAGGTCGTGGTCGCGGGTGACGGATTCGACCAACACGTAGTGGCAACGGTTGGCCTGGATCGCCGGATTGGGATGCACCGAGCCGAGCAAGCGCGCCGCGGTACCCGCAAACCCCGTTTCCTCGCGCAGTTCCCGCAAGCCCGCCGCCACCGGGTTCTCGCCCGCCTCCATCACGCCCCCCGGGATCTCCAGCGACATGCCATCGATGCCATAGCGAAATTGCCGCACCAGCACGATCCGGCGGTCGGCCGTGACTGCCACGACGTTGACCCAATCCGGCATCTGCAGGACGACGAAATCCCGTTCGGTCCCGCGCTCGGGGTGCCGATAGCGCACTTGCTGCACCTCGAAAACGCGGGTGTGGAGCTGACGGTGGTGGCCGAGCTTCTTCCAGCGCGCCGGATGGCGGGCCGAGGGGGACGGGGAATTCATGGCGAATCGACAGGCAACCAAAACAAAATGCCTCCCGGCCGGGCACGGCGAGAGGCATCTCGAGAATCGCGGAGGCCGCGCGCCTTACTTCTTCGGCACCTTCAGCTTCTGGCCGATGGCGAGCTTGTTCCAGTTCACGCCGGGATTGACCGCCTGGAGGTCCTGAATCGAGACGCCGAGCGTCCGGGCGATCTTGGTGCCACCGTCGCCGGCCTTGACGAGATACTCGCCGGGTCCTGCCACGGCCGGGGCGCCGCCCTTCTTACTCTTTTCAGCGACCACCGGCTTCTTCATCGCCTCCTCGAGCTTCGTAATCGAGGTCTGGAATTCGCCCAGTTTGCCGCCGACCGCATTGAAAGCATCCTGCGTCGAGCGGGTGAGGTCGCGCACATCCTTGGCCGCTTTCTCCGCCGTCGCCGCCGCGCCGCTGGCCTGCGACTCGATCGCGTCGACCTTGTCGATCTTCGGCTGGTGGTCGGCGACTCCCTTGTTGGCCTTCGACGCCTGCGCCAAGGCAATCCCGCCGAGCACGACGCCGACCAAGCCGACGAGGATCGCTCCGATGGGGAGCATGTTGTTGTTTTCGCGTGAAATGGTATCCATAGACGAAGGGAGAGGTTTTTCAGAACAACGCCAATCGGCAGGGGAGGCAAGCAGAGATTCGCGGGGTATGCCCCGGGAAACCCCGCCCGCCGGAGAGCCAGCCCCCGGCCTGTATCGGCCCCGTGGAGGCGGTCGAGGGCGAGATCGGCAGGACCATCCGGCTCGGCGAGTGATGCGAATCCCACTCGGACAATGGTCGGGGCGGCGAGACTTGCCCGCCTTTGGCGGGTTCGAATGCGCCGGAGGCGCACAAGCTCGCGACCTCCTGGTCCCACGCTCGCCTCCGGCAAGCAAGGCACGCGTTTACCCGCCGCAGGTGGGCTCTACCCCATGGTTTTTTTCACACGGGATTCGAGTTGGTCGGGGCGGCGAGCCCCGGCCTTTCCCTCGGGCGAAAGGCCCGGGTGTCGTTTGGGTGACGCACCTCTCGGGATACCGGTTCCCGTCCGACAACCTCGGTCGCGGGCTTCCACGGCTCAGGGGAGGCGACGTCGCGGCGATCTTCCCAAATGCGCTCGGTAGGCACAACCCTTGCCCTGTGATCGGCGCGGTGGAGGAAGTCGGCAGTCGCAGCAATGAAGACGGACCAAATCACGCTTCACCAGGAAACTTGCCGCAGCCTGCGAGACCGCTCGGGAAGCGAGGGTCGCGATGAACGGCGAAATTGACGTGGTGAGCGGAGGGACGACAGTCGGGCGATGGATGACCCAGCGCACCACGAGTTCCCGGACGAGAAACGCGTAACTCTTGAAGGCGCGATGCCGCCGCCGGAGGCGCGGGTCGCACGCGCTTCAGCTGTAGCCGACAAGATTGCGCTTTTCCGCTCATTGTTTCGCGGGCGGGAGGACGTCTACGCGCGTCGATTCGAGAGCCTGAAGACCGGACGCTCCGGATATGCGCCGGCCTGCGGCAACGAATGGGTGCGGGGCGTCTGTGAGAAGCCGCGGATCAAATGCGCGGATTGCCCCCACCGCCGGTTCCTGCCGATCACGGACGAGGTCATCCGCTGGCATTTGTCGGGCCGCGATCCGCAGGGCCGCGACTTTGTGGTGGGTGTCTATGCGATGCTGCCGGATGAGACGTGCTGTTTCCTGGCGGTCGATCTGGACGGACAGGATTGGAGCAAAGACGCGACCGCTTTCCTTGAGACGTGTCGGCAGTTCGAAGTGCCCGCGGCGCTGGAACGCTCGCGATCCGGCAATGGTGGACACGTCTGGTTGTTCTTTGCCGAACCGATCCCGGCCGGCCTCGCCCGCAAACTCGGCACGCATTTGCTGACCGAAACAATGGAACGACGGCCCGAGATCGGACTGCGTTCTTACGACCGGCTTTTCCCAAACCAGGATACGCTACCGAAAGGCGGCTTTGGCAACCTGATCGCCCTGCCGCTGCAGAAACTCGCGCAACGGCGTGGTCACAGCGAATTCGTCGACGATCGGCTGCAACCTTGGCCGGATCAGTGGGCGTTCCTGGCGTCGCGATCCAAGCTCAGTCGTCGACTAATTGAGGCTTTGGTCCGTGACGCCGACGCGTATGGGCGAGTACTCGGTGTGTGCATGGCTTCGGTGGATGAGGATGACGATTCGCCCTGGCTGCTCCCGCCCTCCCGCCACCGCCGGGAGCCGCCCATCGACGGCCCATTGCCCGAGCGAGTAGAGTTGGTGCTCGCCGATCAGATCTACCTCGAGAAGGAGCCCCTCGCCCCCGCGCTACGCAATCGGCTGCTGCGGCTGGCCGCGTTTCAAAACCCGGAGTTCTATCGCGCCCAAGCGATGCGTCTGCCCACCTACGACAAGCCGAGAATCATCGCCTGCGCGGAAGAGCATGCGCACCACTTTGCCCTCCCCCGCGGATGCCTCGACGAAGTCAAGGAACTCCTGGCCGGACTGAAGATCGCAGTGTCTGTGCGCGATGAGCGCTATGGCGGTACGCCGCTCGCGTTGACCTTCATAGGGACGCTGCGGCCCGAACAACAGGAGGCGGCCAACGCATTGCTGCGGCATGAAACGGGAGTGCTGTCGGCCACCACGGCGTTCGGCAAGACTGTGGTCGCGGCGTGGCTGATCGCCCGACGCGGGGTGAACACGCTGGTGCTCGTGCATCGGCAGCAACTGTTGGAGCAATGGGTCGAGCGACTGTCGACGTTCCTGAACGTCCCCGCAAAATCTATCGGCCGGCTCGGCGGCGGGCGCCGCAAACTCACCGGCGGGATTGATGTGGCGTTGCTGCAGAGTCTCGTCCGTAAGGGCACCGTAAACGACAGCGTCGCGAACTACGGCCATCTAGTCATCGATGAATGCCATCATCTATCCGCCCACAGTTTCGAGCTGGTCGCGCGGCGGGCCAAGGCAAGGTTCTTCACGGGACTCTCCGCGACGGTGACGCGGAAGGACGGGCATCATCCGATTGTCTTCATGCAATGTGGCCCGATCCGGCACCGCGTGGATGCGCGGCAGCAAGCCAGAGCACGGCCGTTCACGCATCATGTGATCGTGCGGCCGACCGGATATCGCCCGGGCGAAGCACCGGAGGACGATGCCCGCATGGAGTTTCAGCGACTGTGTGCCGCGCTGAGCGCCGATGCCGGGAGGAATCGCCTGGTTGTTGAAGACGTGCTGGCCGCGGTGAAGGAAGGGCGTTCACCACTGCTGCTTACCGAACGGACCGAGCACCTGCGATTCCTCGCGGAGCGACTATCATCGGAGGTTCCACACGTAATCGCCCTGCAAGGGGGAATGGGGCGAAAGGCGCTCGCCGCCTCTCTCGCGCGCGCCGCCGAGGAAACAGGGGGCCAAGGACGCGTGGTGATCGCCACGGGGAAGTTCATCGGAGAGGGATTCGACGATCCGCGACTCGACACACTGTTTCTGGCCATGCCCATCTCCTGGCGGGGAACGGTGGCCCAATATGCGGGCCGCCTGCATCGCCTGCACGACGGCAAACGGGAGGTGCGAATCTACGATTACGCGGATTTGGACGTTACGATGCTTGCGCGGATGTTCGATCGCCGCTGCCGCGGTTATGAGGCGATCGGCTACACCATCGTTTTGCCGGCGAGCGCCGTGCCGGGCTGGCCGGCGGAGGTTCCGCTTCCGGTCGATCCCGCTTGGAAACGCGACTACGCCGCGAGCGTGCGCCGGCTTATCCGCGACGGCGTTGATCAGCCGCTGGCAAACCTCTTCGTACATGCCGCCCCCCTTGCCGGGGCGCAGGGCGAAGATCGGGCACGCAGTGCCAGCGAGGCGTTTCTCTTTCACCGCCTGCATACCCTTCCGGAAACAGCCGGCCGTTTCTCCCTGAACGCAGAGCTGCCGATTCCCTTCGATTCCCGCGGTGGGATGGAGGTGGACTTACTCTGCGCTGAAGCGCGACTCGCGATCGAGTTGGACGGCGCGCAACATCTGGCCGACGCCGAAGCATACCGGCGTGATCGGAGAAAAGACGCCTTGTTGCAGCAACACGGGTACTTCGTGCTGCGCTTTCTGGCCGAGGATATTGGCAAGCATCTCGACGACATCCTCGACCGCGTGCTCGCGGCGCTCGTGCACCGGGCGCAGGAGGGGGGTCCCGCGACGAAGCGATGAACCGCCGGTCCGGCGGGAACTTCAGCCCGTCGACACCCAACAGATCGAGCGGCCGCAAGCGCCATTCGGGAAAAGGCCGAGGATCTATCGCCCAGAGGACGTGTGCTGGACAATCGTGCGCTGGTTGGCGCCGCTGGGGTCTTGACAAAGACAAATCAGAGGCCGGCGGTGAGGTCGTGGAGGTCTTGGGCGATAACGTCGGCCTGCCGGAGGCGCTCGCGAAGCTCAAAGGCGATCTCGGGCGCTACGGCGACAAATTCTCGCCGCCAATCGCGGAAGCGGCCATGGGTCTGGACAAAGGACTCGGCACCGGCGCGCAGTCCGTCGAGGGACGCCAAGAGTCTTTCGGAGTTGCGGCGGCAGGTGCCGAAGCGGATGCGTCGCTCAGACTCGGCAACGGCGACGAGGTCGATTTCGACATCGCCTCGATCCCAGTAACCGCGGATGCGATCGCTCAGAGCAAAGTCTCCCAAGCCCAGGCGGCTCCGTTCCTCGTAGAGCTGGCCGGTGAGAGCCTCCAAGGCGAATCCTTCCACCGTGGCAAGCCGCTCGTCAGCCTGGGTGATCAGTTCTTCCAAGGGACGGAAGGCGGTGGCGGAAACGGGACGCTGAAGGGCGGAAAGCCAGGCGCGGAGAAAATTGTCGCGGATGTAGTAGCGACCACTGCGAGCCTTGGCGGGGGCAAGAATGGGGAGCTTTCGCTCGATCATGCGGTAGCGTTCAGTCAGAATCTTCAGATGGCCACCTACCTGCTTGGCTTCGCCACCGTGGGACACCTGCGCGATCGCGGCCTCGATCTCGGCGTTGGTGCAGCCGGGGTTCCTTGCGAGATACTGGAGCACCATATCGTAGCGACCGCGAAGCTCGCGGAGAAACCAGTTATCGGCCTCACCGCGCAAGGGTGAGGAACTGGCGAAGAAGAGGCGGTGCAGAAGTTCGCGGCGCTCGGCACCGAGCACGCCCTGCTCGAAGGCGTCGCGGTAGAACTTGGGCACACCCTCGAATAGGTTCCACAGAAAGAGAAGGCGCTGTGGCGCACTGTCGGCATGGACGCGGAGAATCTCGAGGATCGAGGAGGTGTCGAGGTGGCCGAGGTCGAGACGGTCGGTGGCGCGGTTGAAAAGCGGAGCATCGCGGTCCTCCAGCAGCGCGGTCATCTCCGCATGGAGAGAGCCGAGCACAATGAGCCCCCCGGAAATTTCAGAGGCGCGGGAAGCCAGTCGATCCACCTCGGCTTGAAGGAGCGAGCAAAAGACGCTGAGGGGTTTGCGGTGGAAATACTGAAACTCGTCGATGGCGACGATATGCCCCGTCTCGGCCAGACGCCCGACCAGCCGGGCTAGTTCTCCCAGATCGGAAACGCGCTCGGACCGACCGAACGTCTCCAGATAGCCGTTGCAGGCAGCAACGACACCGACGGGATCGGAGTCGGGAATCTGCAGGTAGAGGGTACGGGCGCGCTGGTCGGCACTCAAAGCCTCCTGAATGAGGGTGGTCTTTCCGATGCGCCGACGGCCCGAGATCTGGAGGAAAAACCAGCGTCGGCGGGCGAGTATGGCCTGCAACTGGGCCAATTCGGTACGGCGGCCGTAGAAACTCCACGAGGTAGGCATGGCAACGAACCTATTAAGGTAAAAGCTTTTACCTAAGACAATGATGATTCCTTACCTATTGTCTTACAGTCTCTTATTATCATAAATAAGACACTTCCTAAACACTGGGA
>Ga0233425_10006883_pt1 | contig 16395 bp, 8 predicted proteins | sample Watercolumn_Towu_2_FD_181712 | JGI IMG/M metagenome (GOLD analysis project Ga0233425, IMG submission 181712) | Freshwater microbial communities from Lake Towuti, South Sulawesi, Indonesia - Watercolumn_Towuti2014_140_MG | ecosystem: Environmental > Aquatic > Freshwater > Lake | place: Indonesia... | reverse complement strand
GCGCGGCCCGCGGCTCGATCGGATGGACGAGGCCGGACCGCAGGTCCCTGAGCTCCCAGGTCCCGTCCGGCGACCCGACGCAGAGCACGCCTTCCCTCAGGTACCGCACCGTGACACGCTCAACCGGTCAGACGGAGAAGGGAATGCAGAGGCCCATCGGTCGTCCATCGAGCAGGAACGCCTCCGGGTCGAACGGGACGCATGCCTCGTACGTGCACACCTCGCTGTTCTCCCCCGGCGTCGGGCAAAACCGTGCGCACATGCCCCCCTCGCCGAAATCCGAGCATTGGAACCCGACGGCGCAGTCCTGCTGGACAGAGCACGTCGCGCCCTCTTCACCCGGTCCAGGTGGAAGCGCACACACGGTCCCGAACCTGTCGCTGCCTGTGATGGGAACGATAGTGCAGCGACTTCCGGAGGGGCAGTTGGGCTGGAAGACGTCGCAGCTCTCGGTGCACGCGTCGCCGCCACTGTCCCATCCCTGCAAGCAGATCGAGGTCGGCCCGAGGTCTTCGCAGCTCGCACCTCCCGAGCAGTCACGCCGGCATACCATGCCCGGATCTCCGGACAAGGCGCTGCACAGGAGCCCGGGCTGACAGTCGGACGGTTGAGAGCAGAGCTCGCCGTGCCCGCGGTCGCCATCGGAGTCGCTGTCGGAGTCGGAGTCGCCGTCCCCGTCGCCGCCGCCGACGTAGTCGTCGGGCACGTTCCAGTCGAAGCACCCGGAGAGCAGGAACACGCTGGCCGAGACGGCGATCAACAGGCTTGAATATCGTGACCAGTGCATCTGGGCTTGCTCCTTGTTCAGAAGACACCGTTGAGGACGAGCCCGAGCGAGCCGTCGCCGCCGACGATCGGAGCGACGGACGCGTGAGCCCTGCCGCCGACGTCCGCCGTCCCCTCGGCGGGGCGCCGCGCCGGCACCGCCGCGAAGAGCACGATCGAGGCAGCCAGGCTGGCCAGCCCAGTCCCCATCAGGACCCACCCCGCGGTCTCGAGGTAGAGCCCGGTCCACGACCAGTCGTCGACCTCTTGATAGGTCCACTCCCCCTGATCGAGCTGGTATTCGAACTCCGAGTGATACCAGGCCGCGACGCCGTACAACGCGCCGCCCGTGAGTGTCGCGGCAAGGCCCAGCGCGAGCGTGACGTACGCGAGGATGCGGCCGGTGGACAACCGCCCCGCGTCCTCGGGCTGCGGCTCGAGCGGAGGGGCGGTCTGCACGAGCGGAGGTTGGGGCTCCGGCTCCGGGGGCGGTGGAGGCGGCGGAGCCGGCTCGGGCTCCGGTGGCGGTGGGGGCGGTGCAGGCTCGGGCTCGGGCGGAACGGCCGGCATCCGGTCCATGAGCGAGCCCAGTCGCCGTTCGATCTCGGGCCGTTCGGTCGCGTCGGGGTACTGGCCCAGGAAGCTCTGGTAGGCCTCGAGCGCGACCTGGAGCTCGCCGATCGACTCGGCCAGGATGCCGATGTTGTACAGAGTGTTGTAGTGCGGCGCGAGCCGGAACGAGCACTGGTAGTGCTGCAGCGCCAGCCTCGGCCGACCGGCCTCGTAGGCCTCCTGCGCCGCGGCGAAGTTCTCCCCCGCGAGCGTCCTGGCTTCCTCGGGCGACGAGGCTGACGGGCACACGAACTGCGCGTGCGCCGTTCCCTCGACCGCTCCGAATACCAGGAAACCCAAGATCAACGCTCTGAGTCTCATGATGTCTTTTCTACCTCCATGACTGCCAGAGCACCAGACTCCACGCCGATCACTCGAACGGGTTGGCCTTGAACCGCCCGTCGGACTTGGCCTTCGCGGGTCCTTCGTCGACCTTCGTGGACCGGCTCGGACCGCCGAACGAGTGGGAGATCGTCTTCGGAGATCCGCCAGTCGCCGGGAATCGAGCGGACGCGAGGGCATCGCGCACGCACGACTCGACGGATGAAGAGAGGGGCTGATCGATGCCGCGATACGTTGCCGAGCCGTCGCCCGCAACGGAGAGCCGCACGCGGATCTTCGACGGTGGCTCGGACGACCGCTCGAGGCAGTCGCGCACTTTGGACCGGTAGGGCCGGAGCGCCTCGGCGATCTCGTCGTCGGTCAGGTCGCCCCGCGCCGTCGGGCTCGCCGAGCCGTCGCCGGCCGGCCCCGTCCCGGGGAGCGGCACAGCGGGGTCCACCTTCGTGAGCGGGGGCGGGAGCTGCGGCACGGCAGGGTTCGCCTCGACCGCCGGCCCGACCGGTCCGCCGCCCATCGAATCCATGTTCGGGAGCTGTCCGGAGCCGTCGTTCGGGGCCGGCGGAAGCACATCCGACTGCGACTGACCCAGCAGACCGTCGAGCCCGAGGTCGGGCGCGCTCTCCTCCGCCGTGGCGCTGCCGGACAACTCCGACGGTTCCGAGCCCAGCATCAGGAACCACACCGCCACGGCGCCGCCCCCGCCGACCAGCAGGATGCCGAGGATCGAGAAGATCGCGATGATGACGCCGAGACCGCCGCCAGATCGGCTCGCGGGCCGGGCCTGTGGTGCGGCTCCAGAGGCCACGCCGGGCCAGGACTGTCCGGGACCGGCGTTCCACTGCGGTCCGGACTGTCCGGGCTGACCCCACTGCGGTCCGGACTGTCCGGGCTGACCCCACTGCGGTCCGGACTGTCCGGGCTGACCCCACTGCTCGCCCGCCTGCCCCTGCTGCGCCCACTGCCCGCCCGGCTGCCCTTGCTGCGCCCACTGCTCGCCCGATTGCCCCTGCTGCGCCCACTGCCCGCCCGCCTGCCCCGGCTGCGCCCACTGCTCGCCCGGCTGCCCCTGCGAGCCCCACGCGGCGTCGGCCGTCGTCGCCTGGTCTGGCGTCATCGTCGGTGCGAAGGCGGCGCCGCCCGTCACGGGCGTCGCCACCGCGTGCCCCATCTCGCCGGGAGTCATTGTCGGCTGGAACGCCACGTCCAGAATATCGTCCGGTTGCAGGGCCATGGTCGGTGGGATCTGGTCTCGGGCGGGAGCCGCGCCGGGCTGCGGGCCGACAGCCGGATGCGAGCCCGGTCCCGACCTGGACCAATCGCCCTGCTCGCCCTCGGGAGGCTGGACGGGCTCGGTGGTATCCAGGGGAAGCATGAGCGCGATGCGCTCGAGGTCCTTCTGGAGCTGCTCGGCGCTCATGTAGCGCCGCTCCCGCTCCCACGCCATGGCCTTGAGGAGCACGGACTCGAGGCGCTCGGGGATGTCGGGCCGGACGACCCTCGGCCGGGTGAACGTGCGGCCGAGGATCTTGGCGAGGACCTCGTTGTAGGAGTCGCCCTGGAACGGCACGTGGCCCACGAGCATTTTGTAGAGGATCGCGCCGGCTGCCCAGATGTCCACGCGCTGATCGACGTGCTTCTCGCCCGACGCCTGCTCGGGCGACATGTAGTACGGAGTGCCGAGGATCGTCCCGGTGTGAGTCAGCCCGGCCGTACCCTCGTCGGTCTTCATCTTCGAGATACCGAAGTCGAGGATGCGGACCTTCTCGGGCACGCCTTTCCTCCGCGACAGGAAGATGTTCTCGGGCTTGAGGTCGCGATGGATGATGCCGTTGTCGTGCACGGCGCCGAGGACCGACAGCATCTGCGCCACGAGGCCGACGGTGTATCCGACGGGGAGACCATGCTGGTTGACCTTGAGGATCGCCGCGAGGGTCGTGCCCTTCAGAAGCTCCATCACGAGGTAGGGCTCGCGTCGCGCGGACCAGCCGAAGTCGTAGATCTCGACGATGCCCGGGTGGTCCACCGCCGCCGCCATCCTGGCTTCCTGGACGAACCTCTGGACCACGTTCTCGTACGCCGAGAACTCCGTCCGGAGGAGCTTGAGCGCGACGAATTTGTTGATCGTCGGGTTCTCGGCGACCCACACGGTCCCCATCCCACCCTCGCCGAGCTTGGCCACGAGCTTGTACTTGTCGATGAACTCGCCAGGGTTGTACACGTCCACCCCTTTTCCGTACCCGCTTTATACGCTGTGAGGCCGGTATGTTCGATAGGGTTGTTGGGGGCTCGATCCTGATCCTGTGACCGCGTGTTCACGCCGTCATGAGCGAGAGGCGTTGACACTTCCCTCGCGGCCTGCCGTGAAAGAGCCGAAAACCCGGCGCAACGGGTCAGATCCGGGAGGTTCGCTCGCGGCACGGTTCTTGAGTTACCCCGCGCCGTAGGAGGGTCGAATGAAAACCCCGATCACCGTTCTCGCCCTGATCGTCTCCCTCGCCGCGCTGTGGGTCTCCGGCTGTACCGATGAGCGGTACTTCTGCGACGACGGCGGGTGCTACACCTGCGACGCGATCGGCTGCAGAGACGTCGAATACAACTACCCTGAATGCTCGTTCGGCTACGAGTGCGGAGAGGGCATGGTATGCACCGACCTCGGGTGCGCGCGTGGCTGCTCTTTCGACGAGGACTGCCCCGAGGGGACGGTGTGCCGCGTGCTGCCCGGCGTGGACGTCGGCGTGTGCCTGCGACCCGGTGACGGGTGTGACGGGCTGCGCCCCGACTTCTGCGGTCTCGATGCCGACTGCGGTGAAGAGGGATTCTGCGGCACCGACGGTCAGTGCTACCCGGACGACGGCACGGCGTGCGATGAGGCTCACCCCTGCGATCCCGGGATGGAGTGCGTCGAGCTCGAATGTGTCGAGGTCGGTGCGGACGGCGACGGCGACGTGGACGGCGACGGCGACGTGGACGGCGACGGTGACGTGGACGGCGATGGTGACGTGGACGGCGATGGTGACGTGGACGGCGATGGTGACGTGGACGGCGACGGTGACGTGGACGGCGATGGCGACGTGGATGTTGACGCGGATTCGGATGCCGACGCGGACGGCGACAGTGACGGCGATCCGCCGAGGCCGGAGCCCGAGTGCCGGAGCAACGCCCAGTGCGAGGCGACCCACGACGTCGGCTGGGAGTGCGTGGACGGGCTCTGCAAGCTGCCCTGCGTGAGCGACTGGGAGTGCGCCGCCGGCTGTGGCTGTGTGGACGGGTTCTGTACCGAGCACTGATCGAGACGACCTCCGTGACCCACTGACCCCTGCTCTTCCCTTTCCGGCCGTCGCCCAGTGTCACACGGGCGGCGGCCTCGCCTTTTTCCATGAAACCCGTACTATCCTTGCGCCTCAGGGAGGAATGAGATGGGACGACGCGGGTCGGTGATCTGTGTGCTGGCGACGGTGCTCGCAACGTGCATCGCGGGATGCGACGAGTGGTTCGGCAACGGCAACGGGAGCGGGCACGAGCTCGGCGGCGTGGGCGACGCGTGCGAGGCGGAGGAAGACTGCCGCGACACCCTGACGTGCGACGAGGCGAGCGCGTCGTGCCAGCCGGAGCACGACACGCCGGTGGACGGGTACTGCGAGCTCACGGCCGACTGCGAGGACGGGCTCTATTGCAGCTTCGCACGGAGCTGCGAGCAGGCTGGCGCGTCCGACGACGGCGGCGCGTGCGGCACCACGGCCGACTGCGAGCCCGGTCTGATCTGCGTGCTCGAGGGCCTCGGCGGGCTGTGCCGACCGGCAGGCGCCGGGGACCTGGGCGATCCGTGCACCACGGCGTCCGACTGCCTCGCCGGCCTGGTCTGCGCCGTCGATCTGGGAGGAGAAGGGAGCTGCGACTCGCCGTCCCGGAGCTCGGATCCGGAGCCGCCGCCGATGCCGCCCTTCTGGGCCGGTGAGGAGTGCAGCGACGACGCGGAGGCGGAGCCCGTGGCGTACTTCCGCGTGCCGCGCGGCGACATGGCCGACGGGGACTTCTACCGCCTGCCGTACCCCAACGACATCCGGCGCACGGCGGCTGGCCTCGACCTGTCCGCGCACCCGCACCCCGAGACCGCGGTCTCGGCGGACATCATCGACCTCTACCTGCGCTCCTCCGAGGAGGACCTCGACGGTTTTGCGCGGAACCCGGTCGTCTTCTTCCGGTTCTCCGTGCCGCAGGACTACGACACGATCCACGAGGCCATCACGCTCGTGAACGTCACGGCCGGCTCGGAGGAGTACGGCGAGACCCTGGGCTACGGCTGGTACGCGACCCATCACTCGGGCTCGAAGTACATCTGCGAGAACTGGATCGGCATCATGAACACGTCGGGCTTCCCGCTGCGGTCGGGCGAGACCTACGCGGTCCTGCTCGACACGACGGTCGTCCCGGACGACGGCGGCGAGTACCGGCGCGCGGCGGACTTCGAGGCCATGCTCGCCGACTCCGCCCCTTCGGACCCGGACCTCTCCGCGGCGTACGAGGCGTACGCCCCGCTCCGGCAGTACCTCGGCGACAACGCGATCGACCCGGCCACTGTGCTGAACGCCGCGGTGTTCACGACACAGCGGTCGGAGACGGTGGCCTCGCGGCTGCGCGAGGTGGTCCGGAGCCGCGAGCCCGCCGTGGTCTCGGACCTGACCCTGTGCGACGACGGCGTGACGTCGCCGTGCGACGACGGCACGGAGGACCGGGCCTGCGGGCCGGCGAACGCGGCCTTCCACGAGGTCCACGGACGGCTGCGGCTGCCGATCTTCCAGCAGGGCACGGCACCGTACGAGACGCCCGAGGACGGCGGCGGGATCGAGGTCGACGACGACGGCCGCCCCGTCGTGGCGCAGCACGAGGAGGTGTGCTTCGCGATGACCATCCCGCGCGACGTGCCCGTGCCCGAGGGAGGGTTCCCGGTGCTCCTGTACGGCCACGGCACGGGCGGCTCGTTCCGCAACCACATCCTCTTCGGCCTGGCGGAGGACATGGCGACGAGCGAGGTCGACGATGCGCCGCTGCCCGTGGCCACGGTCGCGATCGACCTACCAGAGCACGGCGCGCGGCGCGGCGGGTCGGACCGCGGGTCGGACGTGCTGTTCTTCAACTTCCTGAACCCGCGAGCGGCCCGCGACAACGTCATGCAGGGCGCGGCGGACCTCCTGTCGCTGGTCTACTGGGCCGGGTCGTACGAGGTCGGCGCGGGCGACTCACCGACCGGCGAGGCGTTTGCGTTCGACCCGGCGCGCATCGCGCTGCTGGGCCACTCGCAGGGCGCGACACACGCGGCCCTCATGGTCCCGTTCGAGCCGGACCTCGTGGCGGTGGTGCTGAGCGGCGAGGGTGGCCATCTCATCCAGTCGCTCCTCAACAAGACCGAGCCGTACGACATCGCCGGGCTGTTACCCTTCGCGCTGCTCGACCCCGACGAGAACGGCGCGCTCGCGGGCGGCCCGGCCCACCCCGCGCTCGCGATGTTCCAGGCGTACTTCGAGCGAGTGGATCCGGTGAACTTCGGCGGGCTGCTGCGACCGGGCTCGCAGGGCGAGGCCACGCCGCTGCGGCACGTCTTCATGACCTACGGCATCGGCGACAGCTATGCGCCGGAGGAGACGCAGCGCGCGTATGCCCGGTCCGCGGCGTTCACGCTCGTCGAGCCGATCCTGAGCCGCAACCGTGACGGCGAGCTCGACCCGTTCGGCCTGCGCACCGCGCCCGCGCCGCTCTCGGGCAACGTCACCGAGGGCGAGGCCGCGTTCACCTACGGCCTCCGCCAGTACGAGCCCGACGGCGACTATGACGGCCACTTCGTGTCCTCCCGGCACGAGCAGGGCCGCGCCGACGTGCTCCGCTTCCTGCGCCAGGCGCTGGCCGGACAGACCCCTCAGATCGGCGGGTAGCCAACAGACGTCATTGATCGGCCATCCAGGGTGAACGACGACGGAACCCGGCTGCGAAGGGACCACATGGCTCCTCCCCACACCCCCGACCAGTCGTTTTCGTGACTGGCCGAGCGAATCGACAACTCCTGGGTCTACAGGTGTCACTGCTTCATGGTCGGAGTCACTCGGCACGGCGACACGTCAGGGCTCCTACACGCGATCAGGCACGCGCAGGTCTCGAGCCGTCACACGGCTCTAGAGGCCCACTCCCTGGTCGGGCAACGGGGTATGGAGTGGGGTTGGGAGAGGAGCATGGTATGGCGACAATATGCCGTGTATATTGTCGACGATGTTCAAACGGCTGTTGAGCGAACGGTTGCCGCGCTCGAGCTTCTTCCTGTTCGGCCCACGCCAGGTCGGCAAGACGACGCTGCTGGCCGACGTGGAGCACGTGCTGCACATCGACCTGCTCGATCCCGACGAGCAGCTCGCCTTCAACAAGGACCCCGGCCTGCTGCGCGCACGGCTGGCGGCAACGAGCGAGGGGACGGTGGTCGTCGATGAGGTCCAGCGGGTGCCGCGCCTGCTCGACGTGATCCAGCCGCTGCTCGACCGGCCGCGCGCACCGCGCTTCATCCTGTCCGGTTCGAGCGCCCGCAAGCTCCGGCGCGGCCAGGCCAACCTGCTCGGCGGCCGGCTGGGCAGCCTGGCGCTCCATCCCCTGACCGTCGCGGAGCTGGGCGACGCCTTCCGGCTCGACAGCGCTCTGGCCTTCGGCACCCTGCCTCGGGTGTGCACGATCCTGGGCGAGGGCGACCAGGACGGGGCGCGCGCGCTGCTGCGGGCCTACGTGACGACGTATCTGCGCGAGGAGGTCAAGGCCGAGGCGCTCGTGCGTAGCCTGCACGGGTTCCAGAGCTTCCTCGACGTGGCGGCCGCGCAGTTCGCCGCACAGGTGAGCTTCTCGGGGGTCGGCCGCGACGCGGGGGCCGCGTACGCGACGGTGCGCGAGTTCTACGGCATCCTCGAGGACACGCTGCTGGGGTTCTTCCTGCCCCCATTCGCCAGGAGCGAGCGCAAGCGGATGAGTCTGGCACCGAAGTTCTACTTTTTCGACACCGGGGTGACCCGGGCGCTGCTCGGCACACTGCGCGACCCGCCGAGTCCGCTCGAGCGCGGGCGGCTGTTCGAGCAGTGGTTCGTGCAGGAAGTCTGGCGCCTGAACGACTACGGGACCAAGGACTGGCGGCTGTCATTCTGGCGCACGAGCCACGGCGCCGAGGTCGATCTGGTAGTACAGCACGGCGGAAAGGCTCGCGGGGCGTTCGAGTGCAAGTCCACACCGAGCGTCGCGAGCCGCGACCTCGGCGGCCTGTTCGCGTTCCGCGAGTTGCACCCCGGCGTCCCGCTGCACGTCGTGGCCCCGGTCAAGGCGCCGGCACGGCTCGACGACGTCCTGGTCCTGCCACCGCGCGAGGCCCTCGCCTTGCTCGAGTCGTGGTGACGACGGCCCACGCGTCATTCCCGATCCCCTGTCGCTGCGCCGCCGAGGGCATTGGTACCACTGACCATGGAGGCCCGCGGCCTACAGGTGCCTGAGGTTATCGAGGTTGCAGACGTCGGGGTTCGGGACGTAGGCGTGGAACCGGCCCCCGCGCTGGCCGATCGCCACATAGATCGAGCCGATCGGCGAGACCCCGCGGCCGGCGCACCTCCCCGCTCGAAGCAACGGAGCGAAGAAGCACCGGATGCCGTTGCGGACGTGTCCGTGATCGCTCCAGAAGGCGTATGCCCAGATCGCCACGTGGGTGCCGCGGTTGGCGGCATACATGCAGAACCGCTCGAGCTGGTCGTTGTCGACGGTCCCGTGGTCCAGCTTCAGCTCGATCGGGATCATGTCCTCGAACGAGATGTCGATGCCGGTCTCGCCGTCCTTGAGCATGGCCACGATGTTCGCCACGCATTCGTAGAACTTCCAGAACGAGCCGTCCCGGCGCCGTCTGCGCCGGATGCCGCAGTCGTCCACCTTGACCATGAAGTACCAGCTCCCGATGGAGAGATCGCCACACAGGAACTTCGCGATGGCCTGATGGAAGACGAGCTCCGTCCCGATGGGTCCGGCGACGGCGCTCGCGATCGCCCCCATGATGCCCTGGAGCATCATGCCGACGACGCCGTTGACGGCCCACATGGCCATGGACTCGAAGATGGACAGCGTCAGCCGCTGCCTGATGCAGTGGAGGTAGACCTGCCGGATGGCGGCGAGGATGCCCTGGATGGCGGTGGTGATGTTGATCTCGACGAGGCTGAACTCGCCGGTGCGGTCGGTTCGGTTGAGCGGGTTGCCGAGCGCGTAGAGGTAGCGATGGAGAGTGCGCGGGTCCCGGGCCTGGAAGCCCTCGCGGTCCGGCGTGAGGAAGCGGCCCGTCGCCGGGTCGTAGTGCCGCGCGCGGAGGTAGACCAGCCCTGTCACCGGGTCCTGCCGCTCGCCCATGAAGCCGTACGCGAAGGCGTCGCCAGTGACCACGGTCCGGCGGCCCCAGGGGTCGTACTCGAAAGCGGCGACCCGGTCTCCCGCGTCGTCGGTGAGGGCGACCACGTTGTTCTGGCTTCCGGTCCAGACCCAGCGGGTGCCCCCGGCCTGGTGCACGGACGCCAGGCCGACGGGGCCGAAGGCGAGCGCTTCGGGGCGTTCGGGGCCGCGAGCCGCGTACGTCGCGGCGCAGTCGTTGAGCCCCTGCGGCGTCTCGGGGAGCGGCAGGCACCGCCGCTCTCCGTCGGCGTCGATGCGCGCGAGCAGCCGCCCGCTCACGTCGTACCGGTACTCGACCGTCTCGCCGTCGGGCGTCGTCACCTGGATCAGCCGGTCGAGGTCGTCGTAGACGAATGACGTGGTGCCGTCGGGGCCCGCGACGCGCTCCAGGGCGCCGCGGCCGGTCCAGGTGTAGTTGGTCGTCCCGACCGGGCCCACGGCGCGCAGGAGCCGGTCGTCGCGGTCGTAGGTGTAGCTCGTGGTGCCGTCGGGGTCGGTCATCGAGACGAGGTTCCCCACGGCGTCCCAGGTCCGGCGCACCTCGGCCACGGTGTGGCCCGCACGGTCCACCTCGCGCTCGACCGCGAGGCGGCTCGGCTCGTCGTACTCGTACTCGAAGCTGCCGTGAGGCGTGACCATGGTAGCGACGCGTCCGCTCGCATCGTACGAGTACAGGTACTCCTCGACGAGCGCCGCGCCCCGGAAATGGCGTGTCGCGACGATGCGGTCGTACTCGTTGTAGTCGATCTCGCTGCTCGTACCGTTGGGCCGCTCGATGGCGGTCAGCCGAGCGTCGTCGTCGAAGCTGAACGTCGTCAGCCCGCCGTCGGGGTCGGTCATGGCGATGAGCCGTCCGTCCGCGTCGTACTCGTACGAGGTCACGAAGCTCGTCCCTGCCGGCGTGACCGCCTCGACGCGCGTGATCGACCCGTCGAAGTTGCGGGTGACGAGGGTGTATGCCCCGTCCTCGAGCTCCTGGGCCGACACGTTGCCGGCCACATCGATCCAGCTCGTGATACCGCCCCCAGGTGCACCACTTTCGACGATCATGCCGTCGTCGCGTTCGACCTCGTAGACCTCGCCGGACGGGAGCCGCTGGATCATGGTGACGTCGTCGTCCTCGATCCGCACGACGCTGCCGTCGGTACGGGTCCACCGCATGGAGCCATCGGCCTCCCGGGCCCAGCTCTGGGTCCGCCCCTCGGGCGAGGCATACGAGGCGAGCTGCCCGTCGTCGTCCCAGGTGAAGCCGGTCTCCCGGCCCAGGGCGTCGCGGATCGAGTCCAGGTTCCCCGCCGCGTCGTAGCCGTACGTGGTCACGGCGTCGCCGCTGGCCACGCTGCTCAACCGGTCCTCCGACGCCCATTCGTAGTCCCAGGGCACGCCGTCGATGTCCACCACCGATGCGACGGGCGCGTCGGCGTCGAAGCGCTCGGACGGGTGGTAGGCGAGGTCGAGGGTCAATCCGCCGGGGTAGACCAGCCGCTCCGGGCGTCCGTTCTCGTCGCGGACCACGGAGATCGACCGGCCGTCTCCGAGCACGATGCCGACCAGCCGGTCACTCCGGTCCCAGGCGACCCCGACCCGGTCGCCCTCCTCCGTGGTGACGGCCGTCGGCCGGCCGGCGGCGTCGTACTCGTAGCTCCGTTCGATCCCGTCGTCGGTGGCCGTCCGGACGACGTGGCCCGCGGCGTCGTACTCGCGCGTCACGAAGCCTTCCGCGGTGGAGTCCTGGATCACCTGACCCGCGGCGTCGTAGCGGTAGCTGTGCGTGCCTTCCTCGTTGATGGTCGAAGCGACCCTGCCCAGTGCGTCGCGTCGGACTCGCCACGTGGTCTCGCCGTTGACGCGCATCTCGTCGACCTGGTCGCCCGTGGTCTCGAGCTCGTAGTGGAGGCCGGTAGACGTCGTCACCTCCGCGGGGACGCGGCCCGACTCGAAGCGGTAGTCGATGGAGCCGGCGCCCGCCGACTCGACGTGGGTAGCCCGGCCCAGCGGGTCGAGGTCCGCGCTGATCTCGGCCCCGTCCGCCGACCGGACCACGACCGTGTGTGCATCGTCATCGTAGGTCATGCTCTCGGTCCCGGCGATGCTGTCCTCGATCGAGACGACCCGGCCGCGCTCGTCGTAGCGGGTCGTCACCGTGCGGCCCATCCCGTCGGTGTCCACGCGGGTGCGATCGGCCGGGTACGAGAACCGGCGGACCACGGTGCCGTCGGGCAAGGCCCAGCTCGTGGGGCGTCCCGATTCATCCACCGCCTCGCGGAACGTCCGACCTTCCGCGTCGGTCGCCGCGAGCACGCGATCGCCGCGCTCGGCGTACTCGAATCGCGCCTCGTGGTCCAGCGGGTCGCGGATGAGCGTGCGATGGCCCCGGTCGTCGTAGTCGAAGCCCCAGGTGTTCCCCAGGGGATCGGTCCGCGAAGCCTCGCGGTTGGTCCCTTCGTGATACGTGAACGTCGTCTCGCGACCGAGCGGGTCGATGGTGCTGACGACCCGGCCCTCGGCGTCGTACGTGCTGGTCACGGAGCTCCCTGCGGCGTCGGTGATGATGACCCGGTTGTGCTCGTCGTCGTAGGTGGTCGTGGTGACCGCGCCAGTGGCCGAGACGCGCCGGATGATCCGGCCGCGCTCGTCGTACTCGAAGACCTCGGGCCTCATGCCCTCGGCCGTGTACGAGATCAGGCGCGAGCCCTCGGCGTACACGAAGGTCTGCTCGCTGCCGTCGATGGCCGTGACGCCCACGAGGTCGCCGAGCGCGTCGTAGCGGTACTCGACCGAGACGTCGGCAACGGTGTCCGTGGCCCGCGTGATCCGGCCCGAGCCGTCGCGCGTGAAGCGCAGGACCTCGGTCGCGCCGAGCGACAGGCCGGTGCCGGTGCGCGAGATCTCCACGCCGTCCGGCCCGCGGATGCGGACCGCTTCGCCCGTGCGGGCGTCGAAGGTGAACACCTCGTCCCAGTCCGTGGTGACCTCCCAGTACCGCGGCTCCCATTCGTCGAAGTCGAGGTTCTCGTACACCGCGTCGGACATCACGTAGAGGTCGTACTCGGTGGTCGAGTACGGCCGGAACCACTCGTCGAGCGCACGGATGGTCGAGCCCGTGGTCGAGAGCTCGAGGAACTCGGGCCGCGCCGGATGGATCGAGCTGAGGCTGCGGTCGAGGTCCATCAGGACGAGGAACTGGATGTTCCGGCCATCGGGCAGCGCGAGGTTCACGGGGTGGTCGTAGTCCGGCGTGACCTCGAACGACGGCGGCCAGGAGATGTACCGCACCGTCCAGCCGAGGTGCATCTCCTCCGGGACCTCGACGTGACCCATGGACCACTCGTAGCGCCAGCCGTTGCCGAGCTCGCCGGGCGAGAGGTCGAGCCCGTCGTAGATGCGCTGTACGACGAGCTCCGTCGTCCCGGTCCGGACTCGGAAGTCCTCGAACGCGAGCCGGATCACGCCGAGCTTCTCCGTGCCCTCGACCTGCACGCGGACGGTGGCGACGGCCGTGGTGCCGCTCGCGTCGTGCACGGTCAGGCGCACGTCGTAGGTCCCGTTCGCCAGCGAGCGCGGGTCGAGCACGCCGAGCACGTCGTCGTCGATCGGCTCGAGGCCGTGCTCGAGCGCGGTACAGCCGTCGCGCCAGATCGGGCACGCCTCGAGCTCGTACCCGGCGAAGGCCGCCGACGTCGCGGTGCCGAGCACGTCGATCGGCTCGTCGAGGATGTCGTCTGGATCGGGTTGCGTGATCACGGCCGTGGGCGTGGACACGCCGCTCGCCACGCCGATGGCGTAGGGCTGCGAGTCCGAGTGGCCCGCGGGATCACGGACCGTGAGCTCGACGTCGAACGTGCCCGAGGTGCCGGCCGGGACCGGCCACTCGACCGAGCCGGCGGCGCTCACCGTCATCCCGGCGGGGCCGGTCACGCTCCAGGTGAGCGCGGCGTCGTCCGGGTCCTCGGCCGTGGCCGCGTAGCGGTAGGTCTCGCCGGCGCGAGCCCAGAGTACGGGAGTCGAGGTGATGCGCGGCGGACCCGAGCCATCGGTCACGGTCACGACGAAGACCTGCTCGTCGAAGGCGCCCTCTGGGTCCGCGACCCGCACGGTGACCGCCGCGTCGCCGGCCGAGCCCGGGCCCGGCGTCCAGCTCACGAGGCCGGTCTCCGCATCGATGGTCATCCCCTCGGGCGCGGCCGGGAGCGTGAAGGTCAGCGGGTCGCCGTCGAGGTCCTCGGCCATGACCGGGTAGGTGTAGGGCGTGCCTTCCGAGGCCGCGGCCACGGGCTCCGAGTAGATGACCGGCGCGTGGTTCTCGTCCACGACGGGCGGGCCGTCGCCGTCGGCGTCGCCGTCGCCGTCGGCGTCGCCGTCCACGTCGCCGTCGCCGTCGGCGTCGGTATCGGTGTCGCCGTCGCCGTCCGCGTCGCCATCCACGTCGCCGTCGCCGTCCGCGTCACTGTCACCGTCACCGTCCGTATCGGTGTCGGTATCACCGTCGCCATCGGTGTCGCCGTCGCCGTCGGTGTCGCCGTCGCCGTCGGTATCGCCGTCGCCGTCGGTATCGCCGTCGCCGTCCGCATCGGGGGTCACGTCGTCCGTGCCGCAGTCGTCGCACCCGCCTCCGATCAGGAGGGCGAGGATCAGGATGATGTGCCGTTTCGATGTCATCGTTCCATCCCTCGTTCGTGAGCGCATCGATGATGACAAAAACACGGACGTGGGCACAGGGGGATTTCACCAGGGTCGCGGTTCACGACCCCGTTTCGAGTGGACGTCGTGGACGCGGTGGACAGTGTGGACGTCCACTCGGTCCACTCAGCCCGAAAGACCGTGCTCTTCATTCACGCTCTTCCTCCTCCTCGCTCCGCCCCCTCCGTCCCCAGATCTGGAACGGCACCTGGAGGCCGAAGGTCCAGACATTGGCGGCGCGGGTGTTGCGACCGCCGATCCACGTCTGGTTGCGATACCGGACGTACACGCTGAGCGGCGCGCCGAGCCGCAGGAAGCTGACGGAGAGGCCGAACGCCAGGATGTTCTTGTACCCGGGACGCCAGGTCCGCTCGCGCGCCCAGTCCCACAGCTCCGAGTCGGACTCCCAGTCCGACTGGTACACGTATGTGAACGTGTAGCGCGCGGAGAGCGTCAGGATCGGCGGGAGCGCCCTCGCGCGCTCGGGGTCTCGGCCCACGAGCCACGTCGCCCGGGCCGGGCCGCGGTACGGCACGCCCTCCACCTGGACCGTGGCGCCGAGGAAGTCGCCCGGGTCCAGCGTGTACGTGTCGCCGACGTAGGGCTGGTACGTGAGCAGCAGCGGATTTCGCTCGCCGCGCGGCGTCGTGTACTCGTGCCTGAAGAACGCCTCGTAAAAGAAGTCGAGGCCGATCGTGAGCCGGCCGTCGAGCGCGCCCTGGAACGCCTCCTCCACGGACAGGTGCACGCACAGCTCGCCCTGCGAGTGGAGGTCCCAGCTCGTCGTGCCCGCGGTGACGACCTCCTCCGGGTCGGCCTCCTCGCCGGTCGGCAGCGAGCCCATGAGGGTCAGCGCCGCGGCGAGCCCGGCCCTGCGCAGCGCCGGGATGTCGTCGGTGAAGCGGTACCGGACGCCGAGCACCATGTCGGCCAGAACGCCGCGGTTGGTGGTCACGCGCCCCGGCCTCGGCTGCCCCATGCTCTCGGCCCACTCCCAGAAGTCCTGCTCGGTGAAGGCCCGGCCGAGGGTCCACTGGTAGTCGCCCGGGATCCACGACAGCCGGGGCTCGATCTCGGTGTAGAGCACGACAGGAATGCCGATGCCCACGCTCAGCTCGTCGAGGATACCGTACTGGAGCTGCGGGACCAGGATGCCGAAGCCGACGTCCACGTCGGGGATGATCGTGCCTTGCAGGCCGCCGCCCGGCTCGTACCGCGGGATCTCGTCGAACAGCGGGCGCAGCTCGCCGTCGTCGTCATACGCATACGAGAGCTGCGAGGTGTAGAAGCTCAGGTCGAGCAGGAACGTGTTGCGCGGGAGCGTCTCGGTCAGCCCCCCGGCCCACGCCGTCTCGCACCGGAGCGACACCGCCATCGCGACCACCGCGATCACGGGCGCGATCGCACGCCTCACCGCGCACCTCCGCCGAGCCACTCTCCGAGATCGAAGGTGCGAAACTCGCCGTCGGTCGCGGGCATCACGCCCATCGACACGTGCAGGGCGGGCACCGCGGGCTCGTAGACCACCGCCACCATGCTGTCGCGCGGGTCGAC
>Ga0233425_10006882_pt1 | contig 16398 bp, 9 predicted proteins | sample Watercolumn_Towu_2_FD_181712 | JGI IMG/M metagenome (GOLD analysis project Ga0233425, IMG submission 181712) | Freshwater microbial communities from Lake Towuti, South Sulawesi, Indonesia - Watercolumn_Towuti2014_140_MG | ecosystem: Environmental > Aquatic > Freshwater > Lake | place: Indonesia... | reverse complement strand
GATGTGCCGCTCCCCGCCGCGCGCCTGACCGAGGAGAACGTGCTCGCGGTTCGCGTCCACGACTCCCTCATGGCCGGGGGCATCCACCTGCCGGTGCGCCTCGGCGTCGAGATCGAGGCGGAGTGACGGGCGTGAAGCGCTGCGTGTTGTGGCAGACCGAGCTGCACCTGGACCTGCAGGGCGGCTGCACGGCGCCGGTTGAGGGGCGGCCGTGGCTCTTCGTCACGGCCCGCAGCCTCGATGGACGCGCAGGCTGCCTGATCGCGCTGGACGACCGCGGCCGCGAGCGCTGGCGGAAGGAGCACCGCGAGGTTGGGTGCGTACACCACGTCAGCGTGCAGCCCCACAGCGTGCCCTCAGGTCTCGTGTACGGGCACAGCCGAATGCCGGCGGACCCCTCGCGGGCGGCCCGCCACATCGCGTTGCTCGACCCCGCCACGGGCGCCGTGCGCTGGACCTGGACCGATCCCGGCCCGCACGGTCTGAACCGCGACGTGGCCCTGCTCCCTGACGGCGGCCTGCTGGCCGGAGCGCATGACTGCCTCATCTCCCTCGACCCCGCCTCTGGCGTTGAACGATGGCGGTACGATGACGGTGTGCGCATCTGCTGGGGGGCGAGCGTCGTCGCCGGGTTGGGCGTCGGCCCCGCCCTTGTCTTCGGCACGGAGTGGGGCAGTGCTGACGGCTCCTCGGCCCTCATCGCGCTCACGCCGCAGGGCGAGGCGCTCTGGCGGCGAGAGGGCTTCGCGGGGGACCTGGGCTCGACGGCCACCTTCGCGGTCGATGTGGACGGGGATGGTTGCCCGGAACTCGCCCACGTGGAGCTCGACCTGGAGGGCCGGGCCGGCCTGCCGCGCACTCGGCTGCTGCTCTTTCGGGGTGAGGGGACGTCGTTGGCGGAGCTGCCCTTTGGTGGCGCGGAGGTCGTCGTGGCCGACTGGGACGGAGATGGGCACGTCGAGGCGGTGGGCGCCACCGTCCGCCGCGACGGGGGCTGGGCGAACGCACCGGAGATCGTCTGCCTCGACCTGACGGCCGCACGGGTGAAGTGGACGCGGCCGCTGACACGCTGGTGGCTGGCGAACTGGCCGGTGCTCGCGGACCTGGACGGCGACGGGGTGGCGGAAGCCGTCGTCGGCGCGGGCAACCCGAACGGCTACGGCCGGTTGCCGGGCGAGGAGCCTTGGGGGGACCTGTACGTCCTCCGCCCCGACGGCTCGTGCCTCGATGTCCTCTCACGCGAGGGCGCCTGGAGCCTGTGCCAAGTCCCACTACGGTACGAGGCGCAGGCTGCCCTCGCGTGCCTCTGGGGCGACGGCCGGGTGGAGGCCTGGGCATGGGGGTAGGTCCGGCATCGGCGGAGTGCTCCGGACGGGGCCGTGTCACTGTGTGGCGGCTGATCCGCGCGCTGCTGCCGCTGGTCGCGCTGCACACCGGAGGGAGGGCGTGCGCTGTCGTGGACGATCACGCCGTACTCACGGGGCACGAGATGCGCGGACCCTGCCTGACGGATGCCGAGCTCTTCGCAGCCCTCGATCTGACTCGCCCCGGCCTTGAGCGGGTCGCGACGGCGGTCGGCGAGGGGAGCTACCCGCGGGCGCGACGGGAGGTGCTGGCCTACTACCGGCGACGCGCGGCCGACGCCGATGGTGGTCCGCCTGCGCCGCGCAACGAGCGGCCCTCGCGCGCCGCGCTCACGAGCTGGAACGGGTACCAGTACGCGTTCACGGTCAACTGGACGGGCTGGAGGCAGTTCAGGCTGGTGAAGAGCGACTTCGAGGTCGCGCATCGGCCGATCGGGTGGGACTTCATCCGCTACGCGGCCTTCGTGCTGAACCACGCCGGCGCGCGCCGCCTGCCGCTGTGCCTCGACCAGGTGCGCGTCTCGGGGCCGGCGGGGACGGTCGATCTCAGCCGCTTCGACAGCGGCCTGGGCGACTGGGAAGGCCTGACGCTCGACGCCGACCCGGCGGGGGCGGAGGGGCGGGTCGGCCGGTGGCTCGGCTCGCCGCAAGAGCCCCTGGTCCGCAACGCCAACCTCGTGCATGACTGGTCCGGGTATGACGCGATCGAGTTCCGACTCCACAGCCCGGCGCCGACCGGGGCCCGAGTGTCCCTCGTGCTGGATAGCGAGGACCTGGAGTTCCCGGAGACAGCGCAGGATGTGCTCGACCACCGGTGGCTGCGGGTACACGGGAAGCTGTACGACATGGGACCCGACCTGGACTGGTCGCTGCTGCCCTTTGCCACAGATGATCCGGACCGCACGCGCGAGTGGACGTGGTGCGGCCTGAACCGAATGCACCAGTGGGTGGTGCTCATGCGCGCGTATGAGGTCACCGCCGATGAGCAGTACGCGCGCGAGGTCATCGAGCAGATGCTGGACTGGACGGCCGACTGCCCCGTGCCGGAGGGCGACTCGGGCAACCAGTCGCAGACGTGGCGGACCATCGAGGCGGGGATACGGATGGTCGAGTCGTGGCCAAGCGCCTTCTTCACCCTCCTTCACTCCCCCCACTTCACCCCCGAGGCCTGCTGTACGATGCTCAAGAGCATGATCGAGCACGCGCGGCACCTCACGCGCTGGCGTACCGGCGGGAACTGGCTGGCGCTGGAGTGCTCGGGCATGGCCGCAGTCGGGACGGCCTTCCCGGAGCTGAGGGAGAGCCGTGAGTGGCGCGAGACGGCGGTCGCCACGCTGGGGGCGCAGCTGGCGCAGCAGGTCTACCCTGACGGCGCGCAGTTCGAGCTGTCCACCGGCTACCAGCACGTGGCCATGGCCAGCTTCCTGGAGGTTCTCCGGCTCGCCCGCCGCAGCGGGGTCGAGCCGCCTGCAGGCTATCGCGAGCGTCTTGCCTCGATGTACGTCTGCGACCTGTATATGGCCGAACCCGACGGGCGATTGCCCGACCTGAACGACGGGAGCCGGCGGTCGGTGAAGGAGAGCCTGGCGGTGGGCGCGCGGGAGGTCGCGCCCGACCATCCGACGCTGCGCTGGGCGGCCACCGACGGCCGGGAGGGTGCGGCGCCCGCCGACACGAGCCGCCTGTTCCCCTACGCCGGCTGGATGGCGATGCGGTCGGGATGGGGCGGCCCCGAAGAGCGGTACGGGCTCCTCGAGGCAGGACCGTACGGCTATGGTCACCAGCATGAGGACAAGCTCAACCTCATCGTGTACGGCTACGGGCGCGAGCACGTCAGCGATGCCGGGTACTACGACTACGACGCCTCCGAGTGGCGTCGCTACGTGCTGAGCACCCGGGGGCACAATACGCTGCGGATCGACGGACACGACCAGGCGCGGGCCGGGCTGCGCGAGACCTATGTGACGCAGGACCCGCTCCGCGACATCGAATGGGCGACGGGACCGGGCCTGGACTACGGCGCAGGCATGTACGCCGACGGGTACGGGCCCGACCGCTCCATCGCGGTGACCCACCGACGCCAGGTTGTGTTCGTGAAGCCCGACTACTTCGTCGTGGTGGACACCGTGGGCGGGGCGGGGACCCATGAGATCGAGTCGCTCTTCCACCTGAACCATGAGGAGGCGGAGACGGAGGGGACGGTGGCCAGATCGGTGGACCCGGACACGTCGAATGTGGTTGTGGCTGCGGCGCCCGTGGGAGGACTGGACCTGCGCGTCATCAAGGGGCAGCTCACTCCCGAGATCCAGGGGTTCATCCCCTTCGAGCGTTGGCGACCGAGTTGGCGAACGCCACAGGCCGCGGCTCCGGAGCACGGGAAGCGGGAGGTCCCGACACTGGTGTTCAGGCTGCGCGCCGAGCTTCCGGCGAAGCTGGTGTACGTGATCATGCCTTACCCAGCGGGGGCCACCCCGGAGGTGGCCTGCCGCCTGCTGCCGGTGGAAGGCGCAGGGACGGTGGTCGAGGTAGGCCTGCCCGACGGCAAGCAGCACACGCTGCTCATCGGAGAGCCCGGTACGCGCCTCAGCTCCGGGGTCCTCAGTGCGGAGAGCCGGGTCGCGGTCTTCGACACCTCCGGCGAAACGCCCCGGCGTCTGGGCGAGCTCTGAGCAGCCGTGAGCTAGCGGGTCGGGGCAAGCTGCTCCAGCAGCTCCAGCGCCTTCAGTCGCAACCGGTCGAGGACTTCCCGGTCTTTCGGCACGGACCAGGGCTGCTTGTCCGGGCCCATGATCGCGACCGCCTGCTCGGGGCCGGTGGTGAGCAGCGTCTGCGCTTCCGTCAGCGCGGCGCTCGGCGAGCCCTCAAGCGCCTCCACGCGCTCGCGCAGGAGGGCGAAGTACTCGTAGTCCTGGGCGCCCTCGCGGATCGCCTCCATCGGCTTCGCGTCCGTAACAACCGTCGGGCTCAGGAACAGAGGCGAGTAGGCCGGACGCGCCTGCGCGTAGGCATTCCACGAGTTGCCCGCCTCATCGCCGAAAGCCCAGTAACACGACCCCCTGCCCCGGTGCTTGAGGTTGAGCCAGAACTGCCCGCGCCAGTAGGCGGCCGGATCGAGCCACTTCGCCGGGCCGGAGCAGGAGTAGAACCACAGCTCCGCCCCGGCCTGCTGTCGGGCCTCGAAGAAGCCCTGGTATGCCTGCCCGCGCTGCAGGAACAGCGTCGCGTTCAGGCAGAGCACGTCGCTCTGGGTGTAGAACTCCGGATCCACGGCGCTCGGGTCCGGGTGGATCGGGTCGTTCCAGATCACGAGCTCGGGCTGAGCGGCGTGCATGGCCTTGGCCCAGGCGGTGATGATGCGGTCGTGCTCCTCGGCCCGCGCTTCGTCGACCAGGAGCACCTTGATCTGCTGCGGCGCGATCCCCTGCTCCGCTGCGTGCTCGACCCACGCCGTCGCCCACGCGCCGACCATCCGGTCGAAGCGCGGCGTGCCCATCGCCTCGCCCGCGAAGCTCGCGCCTACATTCGCGAAGACACCCCAGTGCCGCGCGTCGGGCCAGCGACTGACCCACTCGTCCCACGCCGTGAAGTCCGGCGGCGCGGCCAGGTTGCCTTCGGTATCGTACTCGCCCGCCGACGGGACGACCTGCGGGTTGCTCCACGGCATGTTGACGCCATGCTCGCGGAGGTTACGGATCAGCGGCGCCATGTTCTCGGCGGTCACGTCATAGCCGCCCGCACCGTTCGTTTCGTCCCAGCCGCCGATCGCGACGCTGAACTCCTCCGGCATGTCGAGGTCCGCGACGTGCACCTGCAGCGGCACCGCGGCGGTCAGGCCCCCGGCCCGGACGGTCACCTCAGCCTCGTAGTCGCCCGCCGGGAGGTCCCGCGAGTCGACCTCGATCCACACCTGCCGCGTCGTACCCGCCGGCACGCGCGTCTGCAGCTCGGAGGTCCCCGGCCCCAACGCCGCCGCGACCGGCTGTCGCTCGCGCGTATCGGTGAAGATCACCTCGCGGAGCTGAACGCCGCGCGCCGCCGTCTGCACGGTTACTGTCTGCGACTCGTCCGTCGCGTTCGTGAGGTTCAGGACCTCGGCCCGATGCTCGTTGCGCATCAGCCGCACGCGAAACGAGGGGAGGCCATCCGGCGGCGGGTCGGGCGCTTCCAGGGGCTGCAGGGGGTCATACCGGTAGCTGCTCCACACGGCAACCCCCTGGTAGCCTCTCGCCCGCAGTAGCGCCGCGTTGAGCGCGTACACCTCCGCGTGCAGTTCGTTCAGGGGCAGGACGGTGGTGAAGCCCTCGGGGAGCGCTTCCAGCGCGTCGATGCGGGTGCGCAGTGCTGCGGCCCGGGCCTCGAAGTCGGTGCCCTCGCGCTCGGCGAGTTCCGCCTCCTGCGCGGCATCCACAATGGACGACAAGTCCGTGCGCATCCGGTACTGCGCCGAATCGAGGACCTGCCGATTGCGGCGGTACTGGAGCGGAGGCTCTGTGACTTGCCGGCCCTCGAGCGGCTGCGTCAGCCATTCGTCCACGCCCCGGTAGACCTCGATCTCGTCTACGACCGTGTACGGGATGCAGTCGATGACCAGTGCGACGAACCGCCCGCGCGTCCGGAGCTCGTGCGACACGAAGCGGTGCGTCTGGTACGGGGTCGGCGGCGGAGCGCCGTTCTTGTTCGCGAGCGCGATCAGGTCCCCGGCCTCGGTCCAGGTCTGCCCGTCGTCGCTGACCATGAGGAGGATGCTCCTGGGCCACGTCACGTCCGCCACGCCTGCGGCAGTGCTGTAGGAGAGCCCGGCGATCGGCTCGACCTGACCGAGGTCGATCGTCACCGCCACGGGTCGGCTGTGCACCCAGCCCACCGTGCTCGGCATGACCCAGAAGTAGCCCTCGGTGTACGCGCCGTCGGTGAGCTGCGTCGCATCGCCGGCGTCGGCGCAGTCGCCGTACGTGGGCAGCGGCTCGAGCGTGTACGTCCTTCCCAATGCGACATTCGGGCCGGGCGTCACCTGGGTGTGCGCCAGGCCCCCCGACACCGCCATCGTCGCCAGCAGCAGACTGCGCATCAACGCCTCCGTGGTAGCCGCCGAGCCCCGGCTCGGGTCGGTGGGAGAAGGGACCCGGTTCAGCCGCGTGGGTACTGTACAGCAAGTCATGCCGGAGGGGAATGGCGGATTCCGAGTGACGCGTTCACTTGCGGCGGAATACGAGGTATAGTGCCCGCGGTCGTCAGTAACGGCGGCGGAGGGCCCATGCAACTCAAGAGGCTAACCCTCATTCTGCTCATCGCCCTGACGCCTGTCGCCTGGAGCGCTCCAGGGATCGTGGTGGTGCCCGATGACGGCGGCGCCTTCATCTACGAGGACGACTTCTCGACGCCCCGGTGCCTGGCGGAGGCCTTCCTGGCGAACACGGGCGTCGAAGTCTGGCAGCCCGGGTCGTTGCAGTCGCGTGGGCCGGCGCGGAACCGCACCCTCACCTGGCGCTTCCTCGGCGAGCGCGTCATCACCGACTGCGCCGTCACCGTCGAGCAGAAGGCGAACGCCCGTAACCTCGGCGGACAGAACTGGCTGTACCTCTCCGCGAACGGCCTCGATTGGACCCTCGTGGCCGACAGCAACACCCAGATCGGCGATGCGAACGCGTGGCAGATGGAGCCGTTCCGGGTCAGCGGCGACGCGACGCGTCCGTTCGTCGGGGGCCCGGAGGTCTGGATCCGGCTGGTGCTCGATAACCACAGCGGCCTGGAGACGTATGTCTCGAACATCATCGAGTCCCTTGAGGTGAGGCTCACCCTGGGGGAGCCGGCCGTTGCTGCGCCCGACCCCCAGGCCGGCCTCCGCCTGCTGTGGGGCGAGTGGCGGGCGCGGAACGGCTGGTCGGCCATCAGCCTCGACGCCGCCGATCCCCAAGGGCAGCGCGCGCCGCACTACTACGAGGACGCGGACGGGTGGCTCCGCGCGCCGGGCGACTCCCTGCACCTGCAAACCGATGAGACGGACGGCTTCCGGGTGCAGCGCGTGTACCGGCATGAAGGCCGGTCGCCGCTCGCGCTGGCCTGCTTCGTGGAGGCGCCGGCCAAGGCGGAGTCGCTCCTCGCGCGGATCACGGTGGACGCCACCCACGACAGCTCGCGTCGGGTGCGCGTGCTGTGGGATGGGGGAGAGGCCGTCGCCTTCGATGCCGCGAGCTCCCTGCCCGAGCGGCGCGTGCTCTTCGCGCGCCTCGCGCCCTGCCCGGCGGGTCGGCACGAACTCCGCCTCGCGCCCTCCGACCAGGGCCTGCTGAACGTCGGGGAGATCGCCCTCGTCGGGCCGCCCGGCCTCGCCTGGACCGCACAGCCCGCGCTGCCTCCGGCCCCGGCCCTGACTGTCCTGAACGCGATGTGGCTGCCCGATCCGCCGCCTCCGTCGGCCTCGCAGGCCGTCGAGGGCCGCCAGCCGCCGAAGGCGGGCGACTTGGTCTTCGCCGGGCTGCAGCAACTGTATGCCGCGCACGCCGACTTCGGCGCCCTCCGCGTGCTCCTCCGCAACGGCGGGCCGCGTCCCGTGCGCGTCCGCGATGGCCTCCTGCTCAATGGGCAGCCCCTGCGGGACAGCTACGTCGACTTCGCCACGAGCGATTGGGACGCCCGCGGCGTCGTCTGGCACCGAGTCCGCCCGCAGACGCTCGCCCCGGGTGAGTGCGGGGAGGTCTACGTGCGCTTCCGTCGGCGTCCGGCCGGCGATGCCGCAGAACTCGTCCTTCCGTGCGAGAACGCGCCGCCCGCGTCGGTCACGGTTCCCTACGAGCCCCCGCCCGCGGTGGTTGACTATGTGACCCCGGATCGGGCGGGGACGCAGCTCTACATCTACCTCCGCGGAGCCCCCGGCGCGCTGCAGTCCGTGGCCTTGGACGGCAAGCTCCTCACCGACACGCAAGTGTACGGCGGCGACTTCGGCGACGGGATCGCCCTCGTGGTGGCGCGCCTACCCCAGCCCTTGGCGCCCCTCTCCTTTCACGTCGTGACCGCCCGCGGCGTCTCCGGACCGCTCGCGGGGGCGCAGTTCCGCGTGCTGCCTTGGTTCTTCCCGCGCAGCTCAATCCATGTCCCCTCGGCGCTCTGCCGCGAGATGAACATGAACCTCGGTATGTGGCACTTCCGCTCCCTGGAGGAGTGCCGCGAGTACGGCCTACCGACCACCACCAACACGGACCGCATGTTCGATGCCCACGAGCAGGTCCGCTTCATCCTCGGCCCCGACGAGCCCGATGCCCAGGACAACCGCGGCGGCGGGTACGACCGGGGCCTCGGTTACCACGCGCGGCGACTCGGCGAGACCGGATGGGCCGAGCTCGTGGCGAGCCAGGCGCCGCACGTCGCGACGTGGATCGTCATGAATGGGACGACCCGCCCCCTGAACTGGTGCGTGTACGGGCAGTTCGCCGATGTCTCCTGTTTCGACCCATACCCGATCAACTTCTACGGCGGCGACCACGCGTACGTCCGGGAGAGCCTCGCCTATGCCCGGCAGTGCGGCGCGCCACGGCGCATGTTCGCCTGCCTGGAGGCCTTCGGCTGGGCGGCGGGGCAAGGAGTGCCGACCAGCCGCCGCGGCCCGTTGCCTGCGGAGTGGCGGCAGAACGTGGTGCAGGCGCTTGGCTGCGGCGCCAAGGGGCTGACGAGTTGGGTGTATTCCGGGGGCGCCGGCGGCTGGGAGCTGAACGACCCGGTCCGGCAGGAGATGGCGCGGGTCAATGCCCTGATCGCGCGGGTCGAGGACCTGCTCGTGCTCGGCACACCCGTGCCGTGGGCCGGCACGGACGCCGGCGCAGTGGGCACAGGCATCGTCGGCGAGGAGCGCTGGGAGAAGGAGCGCGTGTGGGCCGGCGCCTTGCTCTGTGGGCCCGACGCGATCGTCGTGACCGTCGCGAACCACATCCCGGCCGCCAAGCCCGATCCCCCGACGATCACTTCGGCCCACGACGTGACGGTCACGGTCCGCTTGCCGGAGTACCTTCCCTCGGTCGCCGCGACCGAGGCGACCGAAGAGGGTGAGACCCCGATCCCGTGCACCCTCTCCGCCGGTCAGGCCCGCCTCCGGCTCGACACCCTCGTCTCCGGACGGGTGTTCGTGCTGCGGCGACGCTCGTAGCGGTCGCCGTCAGTCGGCGTTGATGGTCCACATGCGGTCGGGGATCTCCTTCAGCCACTTGGCGTGGCCGTCGACGAAGAGGACGTTGGGGCCGTCGTTGTGCCGAGGGGCCGGTTTCTCGAGGCCGAACTCAAGGCCGCAGCCCCAGTAGCGGTCGAAGTCGACGACCCAGAGGGTCTCGCTGGGCTCCGGAACCCAGGACTCGTGCACCGGGTAGAAGTCCTGCACACCATGCATCCCGTCCGGCACGTCTCCGGCGCCCCAGTAGGAGATGTTGTAGCCGTAGCCGTAACGGTCGCCGCCCTGATCGGGGCAGCGGAGGACGTCGGTGTTCCTCAGATAGGGCTGGATGGCGTCGGACCAGAGATGGCTGCCGTCCCAGGGCCAGAACTGCCCGCGGGTGTAGCAGCCGTCGTAGTCGTCGGTGTACATGATGAGCGCGGCGCCCAGCTGCTTCAGGTTGGAGAGGCACTGGGTCTGGCGGGCCTTGCCGCGCGCGCGGAAGACGACGGGGAGGATGATCGCCGCCAGGACCGCGATGATGGCGATCACCACGAGGACCTCGATCAGGGTGAATCCGCGCAGGCGTCTCACGGCGCCGCCTCCTCGCGCAGCACGCGCACGTCCATCAGTTGAAGGTCGTCGAGGTCGATCCGCACGCGGTCTCGGGGGCGGTTCCCGGCGTCGACGTACAGCGAGCGCACCTGTTGCAGGTCGAGACGGGCGTTCTCGTCCGGGCTGTCCTTGGCCGCTGCCAGCCACTCGGCGGCCACTCGCACCCGGAGCCACAGGGCCCGGTCGGCGGCGTCCGGCGGGACACCCTCCGCGATGCACGGAAAAGCCACCGGGCACTCGTACCGCGAACCATCGGCTTCCTCGAGGCCAACCTTCACGTCCCCCAGCGGCGCCGAGGACCGGACGTTCAGCGCGATCCCCTGCGCCTCGCCCAGCGCCACGGGGCGCTCAATCCGCGCCGTCCCCCGGCCGCCGATCACCCAGCTGAGGTAGCGGCTTGAGGGCAGCCCGGTGAGGCGTGGAGGGTCTGTGCGGGGCGACAGCGTGCTCACGGCGTCATCAGCCGCTGCCTGCCACTGCAGGGGCTGACCGTCCGCAAAGGCGTCCAACGTGTCGCGGAGCGTGAAGGCCCTGGCATCGCGGACAGCCACCCGGAAGCGGCCGAGGTTCTCGTAGCGATCGACGTGGGGCAGGCCGGGCGTCGGGCCCAGGATGCTGCCGACGTCGGTGTCCGGTCGAATGCACAGAAACACTGCCCGGCGGCCGTCGTCGCGGTAGTAGCGGTTCTGGAGCTTGCCGATCTCGCGGCTGCACTCCCACCAACACCCGAAGTCGGAGCGGCGATCGGAGAGCAGCGGGATCATGTCTCCGATCCACTCCTTGTTCGTGTGGACGAGCCCGCGGGGCGGGGTGCGGGCCTCGACCCAACGAACGGCCTCGTAGCAGTCCGGGAGGAGGGCCTCGGTCTTCTTCTTGTCATCGGCCATGAGCGGACGGCCCTTCACGAGTAGCATGACCATGGCGTGGACTGCCGTGAGCGGCATGAGGGCCGGAGAGGGCAGCAACGTCGCGGCGGTCAGCGCGGCCGCGCGGCGCCAGGTGGCCCACGCCGGCAGCAGGCCGACGATCACGGTCGACGCGCTGAGCGCCCAGAGCGGAGCGGAGTGCATGGTGAAGCGGCCGCCGTAGGAGAACAGGAGCGGCAGCATCCCCAGCAACATCCACCGAATGATGGCCTCCTGGGCTCGGGACTTGCGGAGGCGGAACAGGCCCCACAGCCCGCAACCGATCAGCACGAGGTTGAACATCTGCAGGCTCAGGATTCGCTTCAAGAGCCCCATCGGCAGCCCGCCACCCATCGCGGCGGCGGCGACCCACTCGCGCTCCAGCAGGGCACGCGCCAGCCAGGGCGAGGCCCACAAGACCGCGACCCCGGTCACCTTCACGACCTCCCCGCGGTAGCAGGGGTACTTCCACGCGAAGAGCCACAGGCCCAGCACGGTGAGGTAGGGGATGGCGATGTGCGCGTACAGCATGAGCGTCAGCAGCACAATCGAGGGCCAGGTGCGGCGGGTGAGGACGGTGACAATGAGCAACGGCGACAGGAGGTTCACGACACAGCTGGGGATGTAGAGCAGCTCGACGAGGGCGTGGCCGACGTCGAGGCTGAGCAGCAGCACCGCCGCCAAGGCCGCGCGCGGGCCAAAGACCCAGCGGGCCGCGAACCAGCACGACAGGAAGGAGGCGGGGAGGAAGACGACGGCCAGGACGCGGCCGGCGACGAGCAGGCTCCCGGTCAGCTGCGCCAGCCCGGCCAGGAGCACATGGATGAGGGGCGGGTAGAGGTGCGGCCGGCCAACCGGAGCGTAGTCCCAGTCGACCCAGGCCGGCAGCGCGCCGCGCAGGCTGATCTGCTTCGCGATGGCCAAGTGGTACCACGTGTCCGAGACGAAGGGCTGCAGCCCGTTGTTGCGGATGAGGAGGACGAGCGCGATGAAGCCGACGAACCCGAGCGCGAAGCCGTCGAACAGCGTGAACGGTTCCCGCCACAGGCGGCGCTCACCGCGCGAGTTGTCCAGATCGACCCACTTGTAGGTGGCGAGGGGGCCGAGGAGTCGGCGCTTCCAGCGCGTCTGCATGGCGGTGGTGGCGAGGCGCAGGCCTCAGAACATTGGGTTGGGCTCGGCGGGTCGCGGACCCGGGGCCTCCGGCGGCGGTGGGGGTGACACGGCGACCGGAGGCGCGGGCTTCGCGCGGACTTCATCGAGCCGATGGCCGAGCAGGACCGCCAGGATGAACGCTCCCAGCGAAGCACAGGCGGTCACCAGCCAGAGCAGCTGCCCCACGCACGGCACCAGGATCATCCCCCAGCCGAGGGCACTCGTCCCGGCCAGGACCTCGAGCAGCGGATGCGCCGTTTGGTCCGGCTGTGCGCGTTGTGCGGCCCAGCGGCCGGCCACGAGCGCCGGGCCGACGCCCCCGATCGTAGCGATGAGCGAGGCGAGGCTCACCACGGGTATCCCGGCCTGCTGGTTGCCGCCCGCGGCCCAATTCGCGACGGCGGCTAGCAGGAGCGTGCCCAGGAACCCCGCCAGCCCCGCCAGCGGCGTCTGCCAGCGGTAGCGGCGGACCGCGGCCGCACAGCGCCGGCCAAACCGGGGGAAGACCCCCATGACCGCCACTTGCAGCGTCGCCGAGACGAGCACGAGGAGCGGTGCGACGAGAAGGGCAACGGCGGCGCCCCCGTCCTTCTTCTTCCCGCCCGGCCCTTGGGCCAGCGCTCCGGCTGCAATGGCGAAGGCGAGCAGCAAGGCCAGGAGAAGGGGCCCACCGCGTCTGGTGAAGGGGTTCAAGGCAGCCTCCCATGGTGCCGAGTTGGCCGACCCGGCCTCACTGGGGATACAGCCCGCCGGAGCGTTGTGTTTCCTCCGCTGAGCAGCCCGATGACCCGGGACCGAGAATCCTGGGGGAGGCAAGGAGGTGTCACGCATTTCGGAGGCGAATAATATTTGTTCCGCAACCGAGACGCCCTGCGCAGCGAGAGGCCGGAATACCCACGCTGGTTCACGCTTCACGCAATGCCCGGGCCGCCCAAGGAGGCCACCCCTGTGCCGACCGAACACGACCTCTGGAGGAAGAAGCTGGCCCCCCTCGGCCTGACCGAGTTCGGCGAGCTGCATTGGAACGCGACGACGCCGGAACTGTACGAACACGCCATCCGCCACGGTGAGGGGCTCATGGCCCATCTCGGGCCCTTCGTGGTGAACACCGGGCAGCATCGCGGCCGGTCCCCCAACGATAAGTTCGTCGTGAAGCAGGCGCCGAGCGAAGCCGACGTCTGGTGGAGCGAGAACCAGTCGTTCGCCCCGGAGAGCTTCGACCGCCTGCGGGGGAGGGTGACCGCCTACCTGCGGGGCTGCGACCTGTACGTGCAGGACTGCTTCGTGTGCAACCACCCGGACTACAAGATGCCGATCCGGGTCATCACGCAGAAGGCCTGGCACAACCTCTTCGCGCGCGACATGTTCCTGCGCATCCACGACCGGGAGACGCTGCTGAAGCACGAGCCGCAGTTCACGGTCATCCACTCGGGCGACTTCCGGGCCGACAAGGAGCAGGACGGCACGAACTCCGGCGCCTTCATCATCATCAACTTCGAGGAGCGCATCTGCCTCATCGGCGGCACGCTCTACGGAGGCGAGATCAAGAAGGCGATCTTCACGATCCTCAACTACCTGCTGCCCGGCAAGGGCGTGCTGTCGATGCACTGCTCGGCGAATGTGGGGGACAAGGGGGATGTGGCCCTGTTCTTCGGCCTCTCGGGGACGGGGAAGACGACGCTGTCGGCCGACCCGGAGCGCCTGCTCATCGGCGACGACGAGCACGGCTGGTGCGACGACGGGGTGTTCAACTTCGAGGGCGGCTGCTACGCGAAGGTCATCAACCTCTCCCGCGAGGCGGAGCCGGCGATCTACGAGTGCACCCGTCGGTTCGGCACGATCCTGGAGAACGTCGCGATGAGCCGCCGCACGCGGCGGATCGACCTGGACGACGATACGTTCACGGAGAACACGCGCGCGGCCTACCCGGTCAACTACATCGGGCGGATCGTGGAGAACGGGCGCGGCGGGCACCCCAAGAACATCATCTTCCTCACCTGCGACGCGGATGGGGTCATGCCGCCGGTCTCGAAGCTGAGCCAGTCCCAGGCGCTGTACCACTTCCTGTCGGGCTACACCGCCGATGTGGCGGGGGTCGAGGCCAGCATGGCGAAGGGTGAGACGCGCCCGCGCTTCAGCCCATGCTTCGGGGCGCCTTTCCTGGCGCGTCCGCCGATGTTCTATGCGGAGATGCTGGGGGAGCGGATCAAGAAGCACCGCGCGAACTGCTGGCTGGTGAACACGGGCTGGGTCGGCGGGCCGTACCACCAGTCGGACCGCGTGAAGATCCAGTTCACCCGGGCCATCATCCGGGCCATCCTGACGGGCGGGCTGGCGAAGGCGGAGATGGAGACGGACCCGTATTTCGGCCTGAAGGTCCCCGTGGAATGCCCGGGTGTGCCGCGCAAGGTGCTGATCCCGCAGGAGGCGTGGCGCAGCAAGAAGGCCTACACGGAGTCGGCCCAGAAGGTCGCGCAGCGGTTTGATGCCAACTTTGAGAAGCGCTTCCCGGACGCCCCGAAGAGCATTCTGGCGGGCGGGCCGCCGCGCTGACGGAGCGATGCGCTCCGAGAGGAGAGACCCATGCCGAAGACGGCAACGATTGTCATCCCGGGGGACGCGAGACCGGCGGCGAACAAGTTCTGGTGGCCCAAGGCTGAGCAGGGCCTGAACACCCTGGTGGGATGCCTGAAGGACTTGGGCTGGAAGGCCGACATCCCCTTCCGGGGCCCGATCGACTCCCAGGCCCTCAGCTCGAAGGTGTTCGCACAGGCGAAGGGCGACGTGATCATCGCCTTCTTCACCGGCTGGTCCTTTACGGGACACCTCAGCCAGGGGCTGCTCTCTTCGGACCACGCCGACAAGCCCGTGCTCATGCTCAGCAACTTCCTGGGCGATTTCCCGGGGTTGGTGGCGCTGCTGAACACGGCGGCGGGGCTGCGGATGTTCGGCCGGGAGCACAGCCGGCTGTGGACGAACGAGTACGGCCACGATCCGGCCTTCATGCGGCGTCTGCAGGAGTTCCTGACCACAGGCAAGGTGGTCTGGGACATCGATTCGTACGTCTCGCCCGGCTGTGCGAAGGACTACCCCACGAAGGCCGCCAAGGTCGGGACGCAGGTCGCCGAGCGCATCCTGAAGGAGCGTCGGATGGCGGTGATGCTGGGCGTCTGCTCGATGCAGATGTTCAATGCGCTGATCCCGCTCGATCTGCTGAATCGAGTTGGCTTCGGGACCGAGATGATCGACCAGGCCGAGCTCCTGCGCCGGACGCTGGAGGTGCCGGAGAAGAAGGGCGAGGAAGCGCTGAAGTTCTGTCAGAGCAAGGGCGCGCAGTTCCATTTCGGGGCGCTGCCCAGCCGCGACCTGACCCCGGATCAGGTCATCAAGCAGTTCCGCATGATGCGGGCGGCGGTGGACCTGATGGAGGAGTTCGGCGGGGACTGCGGCGGCACGCAGTACCAGCTGGGCCTGATCGAGAGCTGGCCCGCGACGGACCTCTGGGACGGGCTGATGAACAACCGCTGCCGTCCTTGGAGCAGCGGAGACAGCGTGGCCTGGTCGACCGAGGCCGATTACGGGAATCTGCTGCCGATGCAGCTGCTCAAGGAGATCCAGCTCGCGAAGAAGCAGGATCCCGAGGTCTACTTCCACGACGTGCGCTGGGGCAAGGAGGTGGACGGGGAGTTCGTGTGGGTCCTGCTGAACTCGGGTTGCGTGGCGCCCTACTTCTTCAACCGCAGCGCGGACACGCTGGAGGGGATGCACTCGTACCGCCAGTCCGCCGTGTACTTCAAGAACGGCGGCGGGACTTGTGCCGGCGTGACGCTCCCCGGTGAGATGACCTACGCGCGCGCGTACGTCGAGGACGGGCAGCTGAAGATGATCGTTGGGAAGCAGCAAGTGAAGCAGTACAGCCCGGCGCAGACGCAGGAGCTGCTGGACGCGACGACGCCGGAGTGGCCCATCGCGGCGGCGGTGAAGGACGCGCCGATGCACGTCATCATGGCCGATTTCCCCTCGAACCACGAGGCGGGCTGCTACGGCGACCACGTGGGCGAGATGGTGGCCTGCTGCGAGCGGCTGGGGATCCCCACGCGCGTGTACCACGGATAGGCACCGTTGGCAGGCGCCTACACGGCTTGCGGGCCGGGCGAGCCCTTCGCCCGGCTCGCGTGGTTCTGCCCCCAGAGGGCGGCTTCGTTACAGTACGCTTACAGCT
>Ga0233425_10006881_pt1 | contig 16399 bp, 17 predicted proteins | sample Watercolumn_Towu_2_FD_181712 | JGI IMG/M metagenome (GOLD analysis project Ga0233425, IMG submission 181712) | Freshwater microbial communities from Lake Towuti, South Sulawesi, Indonesia - Watercolumn_Towuti2014_140_MG | ecosystem: Environmental > Aquatic > Freshwater > Lake | place... | reverse complement strand
CGGCCCCGGCCTCGGCCGCGGCGACGCCGGCGCGCCAGTGCCCGGGCGTCTCGCGCAGCACGCCCAGGCCGTCGAACACGCCCGTGCGCCGCATGCGCCTGCCCAGGCGCCACCACGGGCGCATCGCGTCGCGGTAGCGGCCGTAGCCCGCGAACAGCTCGTCGCCGCCCTCGCCCGACAGCACGACCTTGAATTCGCGCGCCGCCTCGCGCGCGAGCTTGAAGCTGGGCAGGATCGCGTAGTCGGCCGCGGGATCGTCCATCGCCGCCGTGCATGCCGGCAGCAGATCCCAGAAGTCTTTCTCCTCGAACGGCACTTCGACGTGCCGCGCGCCGGCCGTCGCGGCGGCGGCCTTGGCGTATTCGCGCTCGTCGCGCGCCGCGGTGCCGGGAAAATGGGCGGTGAAGGCGGTGACGGGCTTGGCGTTCAGCCGCGCCATCATCGCGAGCACGGCCGAGGAATCGATGCCGCCGCTCAGGAACATCGCGTAGGGCACGTCCGAGCGCTGGTGCACCCGAACGCTGTCCTCCCACACGGCGTCGAGCCGCGCCAGCGCCGCCGCGGGATCGAGCGGCTGCGGCGCGCCGTCGGGCAGCGCGTTGAGCCGCCGCCGCTCCGCCACGCGGCCGTCTCTAACCGCGACGGTCTCACCCGGCAAAAGGCGCCGGATGCCGCGGAAGATCGTCTCGCTTCCGGTCGTGAATTGGAGCTGCAGCAGTTCGCCGAGCCGCGCCGGGTCGACCGCCGGTTCGACCAGCCCCGCCGCCACCAGCGCCTGCGCCTCCGAGGCGAAAGCGAAGCCCCGGGGCGTCTCGGCGTAGTAGAGCGGCTTGATGCCGAACGGGTCGCGCGACAGCACCAGGCGCTCCTGCGCGCGGTCGTGGATCGCGATCGCGTACATGCCGCGCAGGTATTCGGCATAGCTGAGGCCGTGGATGCGGTAGAGAAACACCGCGGTCTCGCAGTCGGACTGGCTGAGGAACCCCACGTCCTTCATGTCCGCGCGCAGCTCGACGTAGTTGTAGATCTCGCCGTTCGCCACCAGCGACGCGCCGCCCGGCTCGTGGAACGGCTGGTCGCCGGTCGTGAGGTCGATGATCGCCAGGCGATTCTGGACCATGCCCGTCGAACCGGCGACGTAGCGCCCGCGTCCGTCCGGCCCGCGATGGGCGAGCGCGTCGGCCAGGCGGTCGAGCAGCCGCTCGTCCGCCGCCCTGCCGTTCGCCATCACGATGCCGGCGATGCCGCACATCTAGGCTCGGTCCTCCGCCGCCACGCGGTCGAAGAACGCGCGGTAGTGCGCGACCACGCTCGCCTCGGTGAATTGCGCCTCGTAGACGCGGTGGCCGGCCTCGGCCAGGCGCGTGCGCAAGGCGGCGTCCGCGATCAGCCGCTTGATCGCCACGGCGAGCGCCACGACGTCGTTGACCGGCGCCAAGAGCCCGGTTTCGCCGTCGCGGATGAGGGCCGCCGGCCCGGCCGCGCGCGCGGCCACCACGGGCTTGCCCGCCGACCAGGCCTCGATCACCACGTTGCCGAGCGGTTCGTGCCGCGACGGGCACACGAAAACGTCCGCCGCGGCCAAAAGCGCGGCCACGTCCTCGCGCCAGCCCAGGAACCGCACGCGCGAGGCGATGCCGAGGTCCTGCGCCAGGCGCTTCAGCGCCGCCGCCTCCTCGCCCGCGCCCGCCAGCCACAGATAGGCGCCGGGGACCTCCTTCACGGCCCGCAGCAGCACGTCGAACGCCTTGTTCTCGTGGAGCCGCCCGAGGGCCAAGAGGAGCGGCGCATCCGCCGGCGTGTCGAGGCCGGCCCGCGCCGCCGGGTCGGCGCGCATCGCGGCGACGAAATTGGGCAGATAGTGCGCGCGCTCCGCCGGCCATTTGTTGCGCCGGATGTAGTCCACGATGTCCGGCGTGTTGCCGATCAGGTGCGCGCAGTGCTTGAAGTACTTGAGCTTGTAGTAGCCGCCGAGGCGCCCGACCTGGACGAACGGCAGGGCCCGCGTCGACCGGGGACAGAACGACGAGGCGCGGCTCATCCAGGTGAGCACCACGTGCGGCTTGAACGACGCGATCTCGCGCTTCAACGCCGGCCGCGTCGCGAAGTCGAGCCAGCCCCCGAACGCGAGCTCGACCGGCGCGATGCCGCCCTCCTTCAGCAGCTTCGCGCGGCGCGGGTCGCGGCGGATCACCACGCGCTGCTCCAGTCCCGCGCGATCGAGCGCCAGCACCAGCCGCTCGAAGAACCCCTCGGCGCCGCCGTGCCTAGCGCCGGCGATCGCCTGCAGCACGCGCGTCACGGGATCAATGCCTCGAACGCCGCCGCCGCCTGGGGCCAGCCCCAGCCGCGCTGGCGCGCGAGCGCCGCCTGGTGCTGCCGGCGCCACAGCTCGTCGTCCACCAACAGGCGCGCGGCGGCGCGGGCGAAGGCGTTGTCGTCCGGCGCGACGAAGCCGGTCTCGCCGTCGATCACGCGCTCGGGCGTGGCGCCGATGCGCTCAACCACCGCCGGCACGCCCAGAGCCTGCGCCTCGGCCACCGCTAGGCAGAAGCTCTCGCCCGGGTCGCCGCGGTAGAGCATCACGCGGGACTGGCGCAGCTCGTCCACCAGAGCCGCGCGCGGCACCGGCTCGCGCAGCACCACGCCGCGGTCGGCGAGCGCCCGCGCGCGCTCCAGCACCGCCCGCATCGCCGCCGCCTTGGCCGCGCCGTAGGCGCCATAGGGCGCGGGGCCGGCGAACACGTGCAGCTCCGCGCCCGGCAGGCCGGGATGGATGCGCGCGGCCCACAGCTCCAAGAGCCACGCGAGGCCGCGCAGCGGGTTCGAGGTGAAGATCGCGCGTGGCTTGGGTGCCGCCTGCGCCGGCCGGGCCTTGAGGAACAGGTCGTCGACGCCGAGGGGAATCGCGATGCGCTCGCCGCCCGGCGCCCAGGGCGGGTAGGTGGCGAGGTGCGCGGGCCCGGCGAACACCATGGCCGGGCGCTGCCAGGCGAGCTTCCAGAGGTAGCGCAGCTTCAACAGATAGCGCGCGGGATTGTGCAGCCAGAACACGGTCCGCCGCGCCCGCCCCGCCATCTTGAGGATCAGCCGGTCGCCGCGGTTGGCGATGTAGAGGTCGGCGGTTGCGGGAAAGCCGGCCGCGAGCGGCCCCCATTCCACACCCCAATGCAGCCCGGGATGCGGGCAGTTGTTGCGCACCGCGACCCGATGCCCGCGCGCGGCCAGCGCCTCGGCCAGGTTGACGAAGGCCGACTCGGCGCCGCCTAGCGCGCGCTCGCGCATGGTCACGCCGTCGAACTCGATGCCGTCGTCGGCCATCACGATCAGCGCCATCACGCCCGGTCCTTTTCCAGCGTCGCCTTCAGGTAGGACAGGATGGGATAGAGCGCGGCGCACAGCGCGATGACGAAGCCGTAGCCGCCTTCGCGGTAGCCCTGGCGCGCGACGTAGCACTTCCAGAAGCGCGAGAAGATGCGCCGCACGTTGTGCGCCATGCCGCCGGGATCGCCCGAGGCGCGTAGGTCCATGGCGCGCAAGGAGGTGTAGCGGTTGAGCCGCCCGATCATGTCGGAAATGTCGCGGTCCACGTAGTGCTGAATAGGATTGAACAGGCGCGGGCCCTTGCGCCCGGCGAACGCGAGCTTGGGGTGCACGCGCTCGCGGCCCCAGGTCTTGGCGCCTTTCTTGAACAGCCCGGCATAGGCCGCGCGGCCGAACTGCGCACCCCAGCCATGTTTCACCAGCCGCTCACCGATGTAGTTGTCCACGGGAATCTCGTGGATGTCGAATGCTGAGTTGCGCGCGGTCTCCGCGATCTCGCGCGCCAACGCCTCGCCCACGCGCTCGTCCGCGTCCACCTCCAGCACCCAGGGGCCGCGGCAGAACGCGATGCCGGCGTTGCGCCGGTCGCCCTCGATCTCCCACGCGCCTTTGAGGATGCGGTCCGTGAAGCGCCGCGCGATGTCCTCGCTGCGGTCGGTGCACCGGTCCAACACCACGACGATCTCGTCCGCGAACCTCAGCCGCTCCAGGCAGTCGGCGAGCCGCGCCTCCTCGTTGTGCGCGACCACCAGGGCCGAGACTCCGCCGGCGCTCATGCCGCCTTCCCTTGCATGCGCCGCCACAGCGCCTCGGCGGCGGCGGCGGCGGTATCCACGTCGAGCCCGTCCATCAGCGTGTCGGTGGTGCGGTGGTCGAAGCCGGGCGCCTCGACCAGCTCGCGATAGCTCGCGCGCGTGCGCGCGACCGCGGCGTGCGGGCCCCACGGCGCATAACGGTATTCCGGGCTGGGCCCGAACAGGCCGAGGGTCGGCGTTCCCGCGGCGGCGGCGAGGTGCATCAGGCCGGAATCGTTGCCCATGAACAGCGCGCATCGTTGCAGGCACGCCGCCAGGACCGGAAGCTCGGCCGCGCCCACCAGGTCGATGCGCCGCTCCGCGGGGATCGATTCCAGCACGGGCGCCGCCTGCGCGCGCTCGTTCGCCGCGGCCAGCACCGCCACGCGCGCATTGGGCAGGATTCCGTTCGCGGCGGTCAGGCGCGCGGCGAGCGAAGCGAACCGCTCGGCGCGCCACTGCTTGCCGCGCCAGTTCGCGGCCGGCGCGACGGCCAGCACCGGCCCGCCGCGGCGGACCAGGCGCTCGGCCGCGGCGCGGTCGGCGTCGCCGAGCCACAAGGTGGGCGCGGGCGGCTCGGCCAGGCCCGCGGCGGCCGCGACCTCCAACACGCGATGGCGGCCCGGCAGCTTGGGCGCGCGATAGTGCTGCCCTTTCAGCAGGCCGTAGGGCAGCGGCGTGCGGCGCAGATCGGCGACGATGTCCCAGCGCGTGCCGACCAGGCCCGCCCACAGCGCGAGGTAATGCAGGCCGAGCGGACGCTTCTCGACCGCGATCAGCCGTTCCAGGCCCGGCAGCGCGCGGAACAGCGGGGCCGCGGGCGCGCCGCACACCACCGTCGCCGCGATCCCGGGATGGGCGCGCCGCAGATGTTCGAGAAGCCCCGTGGTCAGAACGGCGTCGCCGACCCGCGTCGCGGTGATGAACAGCAGGCGCATCGCGGGCGGTTATACGGCCCGGCCGTCGCTCTTGCCAAGCCGGGCCGGGTTCCCATCTAACTTTCGGTATATATTGGCGAAACCGGCGGGGAGGCCGGCGGATCGGCAATGGGCGGCAAGAGCTACGTGGAGCTGGGCGAGCGCGGCGTGGTGGCGGTCGCGGGACCGGACGCGCGGACATTCCTGCAAGGCCTGGTGTCGAACGACGTGCTGCGCGTTTCGCCCGCGCGCGCGATCTATGCCGCGCTGCTGACGCCGCAGGGCCGCTTCCTGCACGATTTCTTCATCGTGGAAATCGGCGGCGCGTTGTGCCTGGACTGCGAGGCGGCGCGGCGCGACGACCTGCTGCGGCGGCTCAAGGTCTACAAGCTGCGCTCCAAGGTGACGCTGGAGGACCTGACGCAGCGCCTGGCCGTGGCCGCGCTGCCGGGCGCGGACGCCGCCGCCCTCGGCCTTGCCGGCGAACCCGGCGCGGCCAAGGAGATCGCGGGCGGCGCGGTGTTCGCCGATCCGCGCCTCGTCGCGCTCGGGGTCCGCGCGATCCTGCCGCGCGAGGCGCTCGGCCCCGCCCTCGCCTCCCTCGGCTTCGCGCCCGGCGAAGCCGGCGAATACGAAACCTTGCGCTTGCGCCTGGGCGTTCCCGACGGCAGCCGCGACCTGCCGGTGGACAAGGCGCTGCTGCTGGAGAACGGTTTCGACGAGCTGAACGGCGTGGACTGGAAGAAGGGCTGCTATGTCGGCCAGGAATTGACCGCGCGCATGAAGTACCGCGCCCTGGTCAGGAAGCGCCTGCTGCCGGTCCGCATCGAGGGTCCCGCGCCCGCACCCGGCACGCCGGTCGGCGCGGACGGCGAGGAAGCGGGCGAGATGCGCTCGGCCGTGGGCGCCCTGGGCCTGGCGCTGCTGCGCCTCGACGCCGTGGACAAGGCGCTGGCGGGGGGCGCGGCGCTCGGCGCCGGCGCCGCCAAGCTTCATCCCAGCAAACCCGATTGGCTCAGGCCGCCGGCCGCCGGGGCGACCGCTTCGTGACCGGGCGCGCGCGCCTGCGCGAGCTCGGCATCGCCGTCGGCGCGCTGCCGCCCGGGCCGCTCAACGCGATCACCGACGTGGCAGGCGTGCGCGTCGGGCACTGCACCATCGTCCACGACCGGCCGTTCGTCGCGCGCACGGGCGTGACGGCGGTGTGGCCCGCCGGTCCGGACATCTGGACCAGCGCCGTGTTCGCGGGGTTCCACTCCTTCAACGGCAACGGCGAGATGACCGGTGCCGCGTGGATCCAGGAGCAGGGGCTGCTGTGCGCGCCGGTCTGCATCACCAACACCTACTGCACCGGCGCGGCGCGCGACGCGATCATCGCCTACGGCGCCAGGATCGGCGTGCCGCTGGCCTGGCACCTGCCGGTCGCCGCCGAGACCTACGACGGCTGGCTCAACGAAATCGAGAAATTCGCGGTCAAGGAGCACCACGTCTTCGCCGCGATCGAGTCGGCGGCCGCGGGCCCAGTCGCGGAGGGCTGCGTCGGCGGCGGCACCGGCATGATCTGCCACGAGTTCAAGGGCGGCATCGGCACGGCCTCGCGCATGGCCGAGACCGGCGGCGCGCGCTACACCGTGGGCGCGTTGGTGCAGGCGAACTACGGCGACCGCGATTTGCTGCGCGTCGCGGGCGTGCCGGTGGGGCGCGAGATCGGCCGCGGCGAGGTGCCGGGCCGCGCCGCGCCGCCGCGCGACGGCTCGATCATCGTGATCCTGGCGACCGACGCGCCGCTGCTGCCGATCCAATGCCAGCGCCTGGCGCGGCGCGCGACCGTGGGCCTGGCCTGGGTCGGCGGCATCGGCGCCAATTCGAGCGGCGACATTTTCCTCGCGTTCTCCACGGTCAACCGCGTGAAACAGGGGCAGGACCTGCTCGACCTCAGGATGCTCGCGGCCGACCGGCTGACCCCGCTGTTCCAGGCCGCGGCCGAGGCGACCGAGGAGGCGATCCTGAACGCGCTCACCGCCGCCGAAACCACGACGGGCCGCGAGGGCCGCACGATCCACGCCCTGCCGCTCGATCGCCTCAAGGAGGTGATGCGCAAGTACCGGCGGCTCGATTAGCGCGCCTACATCGCCGCCCTGACCTTTTCGAAGTTGGCCTTGATGCGCGCCATATCGCCGGCCCGGTGGCCCCAGTTCATCTTGAGCTCGTCGCCCACGCGCCGCGGCAGCACGTGCAGGTGGAAGTGGAACACCGACTGCTCCGCCCCCTTGCCGTTGGCCTGCACCAGGTTGATGCCGTCGGGGGCGAGCGCCTTCTTGACCGCCTTGGCGACGCGCTGGGCGGTCGCCGCGACGGCGCCCAGAAGCGCCGGCGGCATGGCGTAGAGATCGGCGTGGTGCGCCTTGGCGATCGCGAGCGCATGGCCGTCGTTGCCGGGGTTGATGTCCATGAACGCGAGCGTGTCGGCGTCCTCGAAGAGCTTGAAGCACGGGATCTGCCCGGCGACGATCTTGCAGAAGATGCAGTTCGGGTCCGCGGTCACGTGCGTCTCGCTCCTTCTCGGTTCCGTTCCGGCCTAGAGGAACACCGGCTTGCCGGCGATCCAGGAATGCGCCAGCAACAGGGCGACGTAGAGCGCGACGCCGCCCGCGACGCGCGCCCAGCCGATGCCGGCGAAATCGAACCTAGCGCGGCCGCTCAGGATCGCGGCGAAAGGCAGCGCCGAGCTTCCCATCGCGATCGGGCCCCAGGCCGCGCCCATGCGGCGCTGGGCCTTGGCGTCGATCGACGGCATGCCGCCCACCGCGAGCGCCGCCATGCCGCCGAACAGCAGCACGCTCGCGAGGTCGCCGTTGGCCGCGAGGTGCGCGAACGACCACAGCGCCACGCCCCACAGGAAGGGATGGCGCGTCACGCGCATGATCCCCGGCACGGGATCGGGCAGCTCGGCCGCGCGCTCGCCGCCCACGGCGGTGGCATTGGGGGTGCTGAGGCCCGCGACCAAGAGAATGCAGGCGAACGGCAGCGCCAGGATCGGGATCGCGCGCAAGATCGCCGTGTCGTCCCACAGGGGCACGACCGGCGCGCGGCGGTAGGCGAGGACCGTCCAGATCAGCGTCACGGCGGAGTAGAGCGAGAACACCAGGCGGAAGCGCGCCTCGCCGCCGATCAGGTCGGCGACGGTCTTGCGCAGGGGCGTGCCCGCGAACAGGAAATGCCCGCCTACGAACGCGGCGAGCGCGAGGACGAGCCCGGTCATGGTTCCCACGAACATCCGCCGATTATCGCCGCGCCCCGCCCCGCGGGGAAGGGGCGAATGCCCCTCGCGTCAAATCGCCGGCGCCGGCAGGCCCGCTTGCCGGCACGCCGCGATCAGCGTGTTGCGCAGGAGGCACGCGATGGTCATCGGCCCCACCCCGCCCGGGACGGGCGTGATGGCGCCGGCAACCTGGGCCGCTTCGGCGAACGCCACGTCGCCTACCAGCTTGCCGTCGGCCCGGCGGTTGATGCCCACGTCGATCACGGTCGCCCCCGGCTTGATCCAGTCGCCGCGCACCATCTCGGGCCTGCCCACGGCCGCGACCAGGATGTCGGCGGTCCGGCACACGCCCGGCAGGTCGCGGGTCTTGGAATGCGCCAGGGTGACCGTGCAGTCCGCGCCCAACAGCAGCGCCGCGACCGGCTTGCCCACGATCAGCGACCGGCCCACGACGACCGCGTGCGCGCCCTGGAGCGACGGCATCGCGCGCTTCAGAAGCAACATGCAGCCCTGCGGCGTGCACGGAACCAGGCCTCCGCCCGCCCCCCACAACAGGCCGGTGTTGACGGTGTGGAAGCCATCCACATCCTTGCCCGGGTCGATCGCGGCGATCACCGCCTGCGCGTCCACCTGTTTGGGCAGCGGCAGCTGGACCAGGATGCCGTCGACCGCCGCGTCGGCGTTGAGCCGGCGCACTAGGGCCAGCACCTCGTCCTGCGCCGCGGTTGCGGGCAGGCGGTATTGGGTGCTGGCGAAGCCGGCGGCCTTGGCGTCGCGCTCCTTGTTGGCGACGTACACCTTGCTCGCCGGGTCGTCGCCCACCAGCACCACGGCCAGGCCCGGCGGGAGCCCGCGCGCCGCCCGGTAGGCCGCCACGGCCGCCGCGACCCGCGCATTGGACTCCCTCGCCACCGCCTTGCCGTCGATGACCTGCGCGGTCATTCCTCTTCCCCCAGCAATTCCCCGAGCCGGCGCATCAGCTCCGCCGGGTCGCCCGCGACCGCCACCAGCTTGCCGCGCCGCGTGTGCCCCGCGACCACGCTGAAGGCCGAGGGCGGCAGACGGCAGCGCCTGGCGAGCAGCCTCAGCAGCGCGGCGTTTGCCTTGCCGTCCTCGGGCGGAGCTGCGACCCAGGCCTTGAGCGCCGGCCGCCCGGCCGCGTCCGCGACCACGCCGCCCAGGCGCTCGGCCCCGGCCTTGGGCGTGAGCCTGACGCTAACGCGCACGCCGCCCGGAAACGGCGTCAGCGGCGACAGGTCTTGCGTCAAGAGCGGCCTTTGGACGCGCCGCACGTCAGCGCGGCCAGTACTCGGACAGGAGGTTGCGCACGAAGATCAGCAGCAGGATCACCACGACCGGCGACAGGTCGAGCCCGCCGAAGCTGGGCAGGAAGCGCCGGACCGGAGCCAGCGCCGGCTCGGTGATGCGGTACAGGAACTCGCCGACCGTGGCGACCAGGCGATTGTGCGGGTTCACCACGTTGAACGCCACCAGCCAGCTCAACACCGCGGAGGCGATCAAAAGCCAGATGTAGATCGTGATGACCGTGTCGACCAGATAGAGCAGCGAGAGCATGGGAAATTCCGCCGCGAAGCAAGGGGACGTGCGCGCGGGCTACCCTAGCGGCGGGGCGGCGGCGGCGCAAGGCGGCCCGGCCCGATTCGCGCCGCAGATTCAGGGCCTTCCTCACCTTGACACCCGCCCGCCCCCTACCCATTATCCGCGCCGCCCGAGCCGGGCCGCCGCCGCATGGGGCGCGGTTCCCTGGGGCATCCAAACGGCTTCGTGGGGCTGTAGCTCAGTTGGGAGAGCGCCTCGTTCGCAATGAGGAGGTCAGGGGTTCGATTCCCCTCAGCTCCACCACCCGCCGCCTGATGCCGAAATCCGCCCACGACCTCGCCGCGCTGCGGCGCCGGTGCGCCCGCACCGGCATCGAATCGGAGAACCGCCTGCCATGAGCCACGGCCACCACGCCGACCACGCCCCCGGCAACAAGAAGATCGCGATTTTCATCGCGGCCCTCGCGGCGCTCCTCGCGCTCGCCGAGATGGGCGGCAAGAGCGCGCAGACCGCGGCCCTGTTCCACAACATCGACGCCACCAACCTGTGGCAGTTCTTCCAGGCCAAGACCATCCGCCAGACCGTGCTGCGCGCCGCCGCGGACGAGGTGGAGCTGATGGCCGCGGACGGCCTGCCGGCGGCGCTCGCGGAGGCGCGCAAGAAGCAGGTCGGGCAGTGGCGCGAGACCGCCCAGCGCTACGAATCCGAGCCCGCGGTCCAGGAAGGCCGCAAGGAGCTGATGGCGCGCGCCAAGGCGCAAGAAGCGCTGCGCGACCGCGCCATGGCCGCCTACCACCTGTTCGAGCTCGCCTCGGGCGCGTTCCAAATCGCGATCGTGCTGGCCTCGGCCACGATTATCACCGGCGTGGCGTGGCTGGTCTATGCCGGCGGGGCCCTGTGCGCGGCGGGCGTGGTCCTGGGCGCGCTCGGCTGGTTCGCGCCGACGCTCATCCACCTTTAGCCCCGCGCCCGCTCGCGCCCCGAGGCGCGCGGCGGCGACCGGCGCGTAGATCGCCGGGATCACCGCGAGCGTCGGGAAGGTGGACGAGGCCAAGCCGCCGATCGCGCCCGGCCGCCGGATTCCGCGCCCCGAGGGGCGCCCGGGCGGCATCCAGGGCGCGCAGGAATTCGGGTGCAACCCCGTGTATATTGACGAAACCCGCCGTATTGCACGCCCCGGGAACGTCTGAACATGCGCCGTGTCGTCCTGGTCCCCGCCGTGGTCGCCGTGCTGGCCGTAGCCGGCACCGCCGCCTATTGGCTGGACAACGGAACCGACGCCGCCGCCCAATACCGCACCGCCAAGGTCGAGCAGGGCGCGCTGGTCGCCGCGGTCAGCACCACCGGCACGCTCAACGCCGTGACCACGGTGCTGGTCGGCTCGCAGCTCTCGGGCCAGATCAAGGAGCTGATGGCCGACTTCAACAGCGAGGTGAAAGCCGGGCAGATCATCGCGCGGCTGGACCAGGACCAGATCAAGGCGCGCCTCGGCCAGGCCGAGGCCGACCTCGAGGCCGCCAAGGCGCAAGTGATGCAGCAGAAGGCCGCGGCCGAGCGCGCGCGGGCCGACGTGGAAAATTCGCGCGCCGCGGTCGCCAACATGCGCGCGCAGATCGTGCGCGCCGACGTGGCGCTGAAGGACGCGGAGCGCGACGACAGGCGCAAGCAGGAGCTTCTGCCCAAGGGCGCGGTGACCCAGGCCGACGCCGACAAGACCCGCGCCGCGCGCGACACCGCCAAGGCCAACCTGTCGGCCGCGCAGGCGCAGCTCAACTCCGCCGAGGCGCAGCTCCAGGCCTCGCAGGCGCTGGCGCGCGTGGCCGAGGCGCAGATCGACAACGCGGTCGCCAACGTCGCGCAGCGCGACGCGGCGCTGCAGCAGGTCAAGGTGGACCTCGAACGCAGCGAGATCCGCTCGCCGATCGACGGCGTGGTGGTGCAGCGCGCGGTCGACGTGGGCCAGACCGTGGCCGCGAGCCTGCAGGCGCCGACCATCTTCACCATCGCCGAAGATCTCCGGCGCATGGAGGTCTACGCCTCGGTCGACGAGGCCGACATCGGGCGCGTGCGCGAGGGCCAGCCCGTCACCTTCACCGTCACCGCCCATCCCGGCGACACGTTCCGCGGCGAGGTGAAGCAGATCAGGCTCGCGCCGCAGACCATTTCCAACGTGGTCACCTACGTGGTGGTGATCGCCGCCGACAACGAGCAGCGCAAGCTCTTGCCCGGCATGACCGCGACCGCGCGCATCGTCACCGACAGCCGCGAACGTGCGGTCAAGATCCCCAACGCCGCGCTGCGCTGGCGCCCCGCGGGCGTCATGCCCGAGGGCGCGCCGCAGGGCGCGGGCGGCGTGCTCGGCGTCGCGGGTTCGACCGGCGGCGGCCAACAGGGCGGGCGCGGCTGGGCCAACCTCGACACCATGGTCAAGACCCTCACCGAGGAACTGAAGCTCGGCCCCGAGCAGCAGAAGCAGGTGGCCCAGATCGCCGAGGAGGGCAAGGCGCAGTTCGCCGAGCTTGCGAAGTCGAACCTCGAGCCCGACGCGCGCCGCGCGCGCGCGCAGGCGCTGCGCCGGAACATCGGCCAGCGCGTGGCGCAGGCGCTCACCGACGAGCAGCGCCCGCGCTTCCGCGAATTGCAGCAGGCGCGCACCGCCGCCTCGATCGCGGGCCAGGTGTGGGTGCTGGGACCGGACGGCAAGCCGCAGGCGCTCGCGGTCCGGCTCGGCATCGGCGACGGCGCGTTCACCGAGATGGTGGGCGGGGAGCTGAAGCCCGGGCAGGAGCTCTTGATCGGCGGCGGGCCCAAGGCGCCGGCCGCCTCGGCGCAAGGGCCGGGCGGCCTCAGGCTCGGCTTCTAGGCGCGGGGAAGCGCCATGGCCGCCCCGCTGATCTCCGTCCGCGACCTGGTCAAGGACTACGTGATGGGCGGCGAGCCCGTGCATGCGCTGCGCGGCGTATCCGCCGACATCGCCGAGGGCGAGTTCCTGGCCGTGATGGGGCCGTCAGGCTCGGGCAAGTCCACTTTCATGAACCTGATCGGCTGCCTCGACCGGCCGACCGCGGGCGCCTACCGCCTCGCGGGCGAGGATGTGGCGGCGCTCGACGGCGACAGGCTCGCGGGGCTCAGAAACCGTCGCATCGGCTTCGTATTCCAGTCGTTCCACCTGCTGCCGCGCGCGACCGCGCTCGCCAACGTCGAGCTGCCGATGATCTACGGCGGGCTTTCGCGCGGCCGGCGCCGCGAGCGGGCGATGAAGGCCTTGGCGCGCGTCGGCCTCGCCGACCGCCACCACCACCGGCCGAACCAGCTCTCGGGCGGCCAGCAGCAGCGCGTGGCGATCGCCCGCGCGCTGGTCAACGACCCGAGCCTGATCCTGGCGGACGAGCCCACCGGCGCGCTCGACTCGCGCACCAGCCTCGAGATCATGACGCTGTTCCAGGAATTGAACCGCGCGGGCATGACCGTGGTCATGGTCACGCACGAGCCCGACGTGGCGCGCTTCGCCAAGCGCGTGCTGCGCTTCCGCGACGGGCGGCTGACCGACGACCGCGCGCAGGTCCCCGCCGACGCCGCGGCCTTGCTGAAAGAGCTGCCGCAGGAGCGGGAGGCGGCATGAACTACCTCGAGGCGATCCGTTCGGCGCTCGACGCGCTGCGCGCCAACCTGATGCGCAGCATCCTGACCATGCTCGGCATCATCATCGGCGTGGCGTCGGTGGTGGCGATGGTGGCCGTGGGCACCGGCGCGCGCGAGCGCGTGATGGAGCAGATCCGCAGCCTGGGCTCGAACCTGATCGTCATCATCTCGGGCTCGGTCACCGCGGGCGGCGTGCGGATGGGCTCGGGTTCCCGGCTCACCTTGAGCGAGGACGACGCGATCGCGCTCGAGCGCGAGATCGCGGCGGTGCAGCTCGCGATCCCGCAGCAGCGCGGCACCGCGCAGGTGGTCGCGGGCGGCCTAAACTGGTCGACCCTGGTGCTGGGAGTGACGCCCGGGTTCCTCGAGGCGCGGGAATGGGGCATTTCCAGCGGCCGCAACTTCCTGCCCGAGGAAGCCACCGGCGCGGGCAAGGTGGCGCTGCTCGGCGAGACGGTCGTGACCAACCTGTTCCCCGAGGGCGGGGCGCTCGGCAGCGAGATCCGCGTGCGCAACGTGCCCTTGACCGTGATCGGCGTGCTCGAGCGCAAGGGCCAGAGCATGAACGGCCAGGATCAGGACGACATGGTCATCATCCCGCTCACCACGTCGAAGCGCCGCGTGCTGGGCACGAGCCAGGCCAACGCCCGCGCGGTCGGCTCGATCCTGGTCAAGATCCGCGAAGGCGAGGACATGGACCTGGCGCAGGCACAGATCAAGGATCTGCTGCGCCAGCGCCACCGCCTGCAGGCCAACCAGGACGACGATTTCTGGATGCGCAATTTGAGCGAGATCGCCGCCACGCGCGATGCCTCCTCCCGCACCCTCGCGTTCCTGCTGGCGGCGGTCGCAACCGTGTCGTTGTTGGTCGGCGGCATCGGCATCATGAACATCATGCTGGTGTCGGTGACCGAGCGCACGCGCGAGATCGGGCTCAGGCTCGCGGTCGGCGCGCGCCCACGTGACATCCGCGCGCAGTTCCTGATCGAGGCGACCACGCTCGCGACCATCGGCGGCGCCGTGGGGGTGGTGATCGGGGCGGTGGGCGCGCACGTCGCGGCCTCGCTCGCGGGCTGGCCGACGCTGATCCGGCCCGAGGCCGTGGTGCTGGCGGTGGGATTCAGCTGCGCCGTGGGCGTGTTCTTCGGCTTCTACCCGGCGCAGCGCGCCGCGCGCCTCGACCCGATCGAGGCGCTGAGGACGGAGTAGCGGCTTTTACTCCACCGTCATGGCCGCGCTTGTCGCGGCCATCCACGTCGTCACGAGCCGGCAGTTTACCGCTGGGCAAGACGTGGATGCCCGGAACAAGTCCGGGCATGACGAAAAGGGGTGTGGCTACCCCTTCTTCTTCGTCAACTGGTCGATCTCGCGTTGCAGGGCGTCGAGGCGCTGTTTCAGCGCTTCCACGTCGCCGCCCTCGCCCGCGGGCTTCTCGCCGCCGGCCTCGCCCTGGGGGAAGGGCGAGAACATCTTCATCGCGCGCTCGAACAGCGCCATGTTCTGCTTGCCCATCTCCTCGAACTGGCCGAACGGGAACAGGCCGCCGAGCGCGTCCTTCATGTAGTTGCGCATCTGCTCCTGGTTGCGGGCGAACGCCTTCATCGAGTGCTCGAGGTAGCGCGGCACCAGCCATTGCAAATTGTCGCCGTAGAAGCTGATGAGCTGGCGCAGGAAGCTGATCGGCAGCAGGTTCTGCCCCTTGCCCTCCTCCTCGACGATGATCTGGGTCAGCACGCTGCGCGTGATGTCCTCGCCGGTCTTGGCGTCGTACACCACGAAGTCGGTGCCCTCCTTCACCATCTGGCAGAGATGGTCGAGGGTGACGTAGCTGCTGGTGGCCGTGTTGTAGAGCCGGCGGTTGGCGTACTTCTTGATCGTGACCGGCGGTTTCGCCGGCGGTTGCTGCTGCTCGGCCACGGTCCCCACCCCCAGGTCGAAGCGCATGCTGCGCGGGAAGCCCTTGGAAGAGTAGTGCTTTTTCCGCCTTGCGTGCAAGGCGGGAATCCCGGGCCGCGGGGCGTCAGTCCCCCGCCGGGCGGTACTCGATGGTGAACAGAGCCTGCGGCGGGGCCACCAGGCCGTAGAGCACCCAGCCCGCGACCGCCAGGACGATCGCCCCCAGCAAGAACCGCGCGTACTCGCCCCTCAGGCGCTGGCCGAAGGCGGCGCCGGCCTGCGCCCCCGCGACGCCGCCCAGGATCAGCAGCAGCGCCAGGACGACGTCGACCGCGTGCGTACTGACGGCCTGGAGATAGACCACCGCCGCGCTGGTGGCGGTGATCTGGAGCAGCGAGGTGCCCACGGTGAGCATCGTCGGCATGCCCATCAGATAGATCATCGCCGGCACGGCCAGGAACCCGCCGCCCACGCCCATGATCGCGGTCATGAGGCCCACCACGAGCCCGAGGCCGAGCGGCAGGAACACGCTGATGTAGAGTCGCGACCTGCGGAACTTCACCTTGAGCGGCAGGCCGTGCAGCCAGGTGTGCTGGTGCAGCTTGGCGCGCGCCGCGGCGCCTGCCCGGGTGCGCAGGATCATCCGCCCGCTTTCCGCCGTCATGAGCCCGCCTATCGAGCCGAGCAGGATGGCGTAGCTCAGCGCGATCACCAGGTCGATCTGGCCGATCGCGCGCAGCAGCACGAACGCGCGGTTGCCGGCGAACGCGCCCAAGAGGCCGCCGCCGATCATGCAGCCCGCCATCGCCCAGTCCACGGTCCCGCGCCGCCAGTGCGCGAACGCGCCCGAGATCGAGGCCGCGAAAATCTGGAGCGCGCGGTGGACACCGCCACGGCCGGCGGCACGCCCATCATGATGAGCAGCGGGTTCATGATGAACCCGCCGCCCACCCCGAACAGGCCCGAGAGCGCGCCCACCAGCCCCCCGATCAGGATCGGCAGAA
>Ga0233425_10006880_pt1 | contig 16402 bp, 12 predicted proteins | sample Watercolumn_Towu_2_FD_181712 | JGI IMG/M metagenome (GOLD analysis project Ga0233425, IMG submission 181712) | Freshwater microbial communities from Lake Towuti, South Sulawesi, Indonesia - Watercolumn_Towuti2014_140_MG | ecosystem: Environmental > Aquatic > Freshwater > Lake | place... | reverse complement strand
GGCGCCTATCATCGGGATAAGCCCTGCCACAAAGGCCAGGGAGGTCATGATGATGGGACGAAGACGCAGTCTTGAAGCTTCCAGGGCGGCAGAGAGCAGTGTTTTTCCGGCATGACGGCGTTGCACCGCATACTCTACGATAAGGATGGCATTTTTGGCCAGCAAGCCGATGAGCATTACCAGGGCAACCTGTACATAAATATTGTTTTCAATGCCGGCCAGGTTAATGCCGATAAATACGCCGGCAATGCCTGTAGGAATGGAAAGGATCACGGCTAAAGGCAGGATGTAGCTTTCGTACTGGGCGGCTAACAGGAAGTACACAAACAGCAAGCTCAGGGCAAAGATAATCACGGACTGTCCTCCCGACGTAATCTCTTCTTTGGTGAGGCCGGAAAACTCGTAGCTGTATCCCTCAGGCAGGGTTTCTTTGGCTACCTCGCGCACAGCAAGGATGGCGTCGCCTGTGCTGAAGCCCGGTTTGGGGATCGCGTTCACTGCAATGGAGTTGAACATGTTGTAACGCGATACCGTTTCCGGGCCATACACCCGTTTCATCATTACCAGGGTATTGATCGGTATGATCTCACCGCTCTGGCTTTTGACAAAAATACCATCGAGGGCTGCGGGCTCCGAGCGGGCGGGCAGGTCGGCCTGGATCATCACACGGTAATATTTTCCGAAACGATTGAAATCAGACACCTGCACGCTACCAAAATACGATTGCACGGTTTGTAAAATGTCGCGGACGTTCACGTTCAGCTGTTTGGCTTTTGCATGGTCGACTTCTACTTCAAACTGCGGATAATCAGCTTTGAAAGCCGTGAAGGCTACGGCAATTTCCGGGCGCTTCATGAGGCTGCCGATAAAGTTATTGGCAACGCCGCTGAACTTGTCCAGCTGACTGCCTGTGCGGTCCTGTAGTACAAGGTCCAAACCATCGATGTTACTGAAGCCGGGAACCGTAGGGAAGGTAAACACAAAGAAATTCCCACCGGGGATCGCCCCGAGCTTCTCCCGCATCAGATCGATCAGGCCGTTGATGTCTTTCACCTTGCCGCGCTCTGCTATTTGCTTGAACACGATAAAGCCTGTAGCGGATGAAGGGCTGGTGGAAGAGGTCATGATGTTGAAGCCGGAAATGATATTGACCGTTTCAACCGCTTCCATGGGCGACAATACTTTCTCCGCTTTCTGCAACACCTCTTTGGTGCGTTCCAGGGAAGTACCGGAAGGCATGGATAAGGCAATCACCGCAAAGCTCTGATCTTCCGAAGGAATAAATCCGGAGGGTGTGCGTTTTACCAGCCACACCGTGAGGAGCGTCACCAGGGCCAATCCGCCCAGGCTCAGCCAGCGCCTGCGGATAAGGAACTTCAGGCTGTTGATGTATTTATGGGTGAGCGAATCAAAGCCTGCATTGAAGCCATTAAAAAATTTACGGCTGAAGCTTTGCTTTGGATCCGGAGTGCCATTCTCTTTGTGATCCGGATTCTTCAATAATAGAGCGCTCAGCGCGGGACTCAGCGTTAAGGCATTCACGGCCGAGATCACGATGGCAATGGCCAGGGTAAAGGCAAACTGCCGGTAGAACAGGCCGGTTGAGCCTTCCATAAAGCCAACGGGAAGAAATACCGCCGACATGATGAGCGTGATGGAAATGATAGCCCCGGTAATCTCGCTCATGGCTGAAGCTGTGGCCGCCTTCGGTGGCAGGTGCTTGTGCTCCATTTTGGCATGCACCGCTTCCACCACCACAATGGCATCATCTACCACGATTCCGATGGCCAGGATCAGGGCGAAGAGCGTGAGCAGGTTGATGGAAAAGCCAAAGAGCTGCATAAAGAAAAAGGTTCCTAAAACAGACACCGGTACGGCAATGGCCGGGATGAGCGTAGAGCGGAAGTCCTGCAGGAACAGGAACACCACCACGAACACGAGGACAAAGGCTTCGAGGAGCGTATGCTGCACCTGGCTGATCGACTGATCGAGCGCTTTCTTGGTACTGTATAAAATGTAATGCTTCACGCCTTTGGGGAAGTTGGCGGAGGCTTTTTCGATCTGTTGGTTGATGGCGATCTGGATGTCGTTGGCATTGGAGCCGGCACTTTGCAATACCACAATGGTAATGCCCTGCTTACCGTTCACCAGGCCGCCGCTGGAATAGGTGTATGATCCCAGCTCTACGCGGGCTACATCCTTGAGGCGGAGCTGTGAGCCATCTGCATTCGAGCGGATGATGATATTTTCATAATCAACAGCCTGGCTCATCTTACCTTTGTATTTGATCACAAATTCAAAGGCTTCCTTGCTGCTCTCTCCGAAACGGCCGGGAGCCGCTTCCAGGTTCTGGTCCTGGATGGCGGCCGCTACTTCCTGCGGCGTCATGTGGTAATTGGCCAGCTGTGCAGGGTTCAGCCACACACGCATGGCGTAATCCTTGTTGCTGCCAAACACAAAGGCCTGTCCCACACCCGGGATCCGTTTGATCTCCGGGATAATATTGATCTTGGCGTAATTGGCGATAAAGGTCTCATCGTAGCTTTTCTCATTTTCAGAATACATATTGATCGCCATGATGAAGCTGTTTTGCTGCTTGGCGGTGGAGATCCCCGCCTGGATCACTTCTGCCGGCAGCAGGCTTGTTGCCTGGGCGACGCGATTCTGCACATTCACGGAGGCCTTGTCGGGGTCGGTTCCCAGCTTGAAGAATACGGAGATGACCAGCGAGCCGTCGTTGCTGGCTGTAGAGCTCATGTAGGTCATATCTTCCACGCCGTTGATGGCTTCCTCCAGGGCAGGAGCGACGGCTCGCAACACCGTTTCGGCATTGGCGCCGGGATAAATGGCAGTAACCTGTACAGCCGGTGGTGCAATTTCAGGAAACTGCTCCAAAGGCAGCCTGCTGAGCCCGAGGCCTCCGAGGATCACCAACAGAATGGAGATCACGGTGGCGAGGACGGGTCTTTCTATGATTTTTTTTAACATCGTGTGAGGTGTTGATTTGGTTGGTTTGAGGTATTTAAATGATGATGATCATCTTTCCGGAAATGGTTCTTCCCGTTTAATCGGGGCATTCGGGCGTGTCCCTTCCGCCAAAGGGCAAGGCGGAAGGGCCGGGCTGTCGTCACTCGCTTTTTTGAGCCGGAAAAGGCTGCAAAAAGAGCTCAGACAATGACTCCATCCCTTACGCAACATGCTCCCTGAGCAGATTATTTTTTCCGGTTATCGGCAGTGACCGTTTTCGGGATGATCTTCCCGCCTTCCTGCAAATGATCGAGGTTGCTGAATACGATGCGCTCACCGGCTTTCAGGCCTTCGCCCACTAAATAACTGGTGCCGCTTTTTCCGATGATGGTCAAAGGTTGTTTGTACACTTTATTGCTGTCTCTCACCGCATAGACAAATACCTTATCCTGGATTTCCACCGTAGCTTCCTGCGGCACCACAAGGGCGCTACGGTGTACCTGGCCTAAGCGTACTTTCCCGGTATTGCCGGAGCGCAGCAATCCCTGTGGATTTGCAAAAGAAGCACGCAGGGTAATGGCTCCCGTATGTTTATCAAACTGCCCGTCGATCATGTCAATTTTTCCCTGGTGGCCATAGAGGTTGTTGTCGGCCAGCACCAGCGATACCGGCGGCAGCTGGCTGATCTTCTCCTGCAGGCTGAGGCCCGGGTAAGCCGCTTTGAAGCGGATGAAGTCGGTCTCTCCCATCGCGAAATAGGCATACACCTCATGTACATCTGATAACAAGGTCAGTGGCTGAGGATCGGCCCTGCCAACCAGGCTTCCTGTTTTTTTCGGTAAGCGCCCAATGTAGCCGCTCACCGGGGCTTTGATGGTTGTGAAGTCAAGGTTGATCTGCGCGCTGGCTACGGCAGCCTTTGCCTGGGCCACATGGGCTTTGGCTACCTGCTGGGCGGCCTGGACGGTTTTGAGCTGGATCTCGGACACCACTTTATTCTGAACCAGCGGCGTTATTTTTTCAACTTCCAGCTGGGCATTGAGTAAAGCGGCTTCTGCCGCATTGAGATTAGCCTGTGCCTGGTTTAACTGCTCGATGTAGGGCAGCTGGTTGATCCGGAATAAGGCTTGTCCTTTCTCTACGTAGGCGCCCTCGTCAACAAATACGTTTTCGAGGTAGCCATCCACCTGCGGGCGGATCTCTACATTCACCCTGCCTTCGAGCATGCCTGGGTAATCCTTGTAGGTGAGGGTGGTGGTGGTATCAATGGTAATGACCTGGGCCGGTGTTTCGGCGGTGGCCTGCTGCTGCCCGGAGCCTGGAGAACAGCTGCATACAAACAATAGCAGCAAAATAGCAATACTGGCAATCACGGAGGTAAGGCTAACCTGGTAAGTGGGTTTCATGGTATGTTTTTCTTTCATGGCGCAAAGGTCATGGAAAAGCCCCGTTTTTCAATCGAAACAATGATTAGTGCATTCGTAAAATGATGAATTGCATTGGTCATTTATCCCCCTGGATAAAGGCCCGGGTAGGCTTTTCTTCGTAATTTCGTTCCATGCGAATCAGTGGAAAATACCTTCTCGATCAAAAGTGGCTGCAGGAAGTCATTATTTTTATTACGCTCTTCATTTTGTTCACACTCAACGAATGGACCCTGATCGACTCCTGGAAAAGCCTTGGCTTAGGCATCAGCAATTTCCTGGTGCTGTTTGTGCACGCGCAGGTACACCGCTTTTTTGTACTGCCTATCCTGCTCGATAAGCAGCAGCCCTTACGCTATGCCTTATCCGGACTGATCCTCCTGCTTATTTTTACCTCCATTTTATTCTTCACCAAAAAATACCTGCTTTATCCCGATTGCTATTTGCTGGCAAGAGGAAAGCCGGAGACCTTCCTGTTCGACATGGCCACCTGCGCCATCAGCCTGGTAGCTATCGTGACGCCTTTGGTAATCCTGCGTTTTTACAGAGAGCAAAAAAAACAATCGTCCCTGAAATTATGCTCCAACGAAATCGAATTGAAATTGCTGCGCACCCAGCTCAATCCCCATTTTATGTTCAATACCTTCAATAATCTGTATGGCATCAGCTTACAGGAGCCGACACGGGTGCCGAACATGATCCTGCAATTATCGCAGCTGATGCGTTACCAGATAGAAAACAGCTGCAAGGAATGGGTACCGCTGGAGGAAGAGCTGGTATTTATCGAGAGCTATATCTCGCTCGAGGAGGAGCGCCTGGGGCAGCGCTGTACCGTTCACTATGAATACCATAACACAAACCCCGAAGTGCCTTTGCAGATTGCCCCAATGATGTTGATCACCTTCGTGGAAAATGCCTTTAAGCATGGAGCCAACAATATCGGTGCCTGTTTTGTGACCATTAAGGTGGAAGTGAAGAACGGAATCTTACAGATGGAAACCATTAACTCGTTTCCTACCAATAGCCAGAGCACAACCATTTCGATGGGGATAGGAATTTCCAATACCGAACAACGCTTGCAAATTTTATATCCCGGAAAACACAAACTGAATATTAAACCAGGAAAGACAGATTACCGTGTCAACCTGGAGATTGATCTGAACCGATAAACAGCATGAACGATAACATCAGGTGCCTGATTGTGGATGACGAAACAGCGGCACATTATGTCCTGCAAAATTACATCGAACGGATAGAGCGGCTCGAGCTGGCAGGGCAGTGCTATAACGTGGTGGAGGCGATTAACTTTTTACACAAGAATCCGGTTGACCTCATTTTTCTTGACATCAACATGCCGGAGCTCAGCGGCTTCGACCTGTTGAAGATGTTGCCGCATCCGCCCCGGATTATCCTCACCACAGCTTATTCCGAATTTGCCCTCGAAAGCTACGATTACGGTGCCATCGATTATCTGCTGAAGCCGATTAACTTTCCGCGTTTCCTGAAGGCTGTCGACCGCTGTATCCATAGCCTTCCACAGGGGCATTCGTCCGGGAGCTCTGCACCTGCCGCCCCGGTCGATAAGTCTTTTATGGTGAAGGTAGACAGCACGATGGTGCGGATCAACCCGGATGAGCTGCTGTATGCCCAAAGCCTCGGCAACTATGTGAAGCTCTTTATGTCGAAGCAAACATACCTGGCCTCGATGACCACCGCAGAGCTGGAGCGGCGCTTACCGGGCACGGACTTTATGCGGATCCATAAATCGTACATCATCGCCATCGATAAGATCAGCCGCTTCAGCAATTATGCCGTGTATGTGGAAGAAACGGAATTGCCTGTGGGAATCACCTACAGAAGGGAATTAGCGGAGAGACTAAGTAGGAGTTGAATTCTGTTACAGCGTCATTGCGAGGAGGAAACGACGAAGCAATCTCGTATTAAAAACAGATCGATGCTAAGTATGAGATTGCTTCTCTACACTTCGTTTCGCTCGCAATGACGCAATCCAGGCCATCAAATCACTCCCCGCTAAAGACCATGATCATCTTCTCCGCGATCACCTTGCTCATTTTGTAATTCGATTCATGCGTCCAGCCGGCAATGTGAGGCGTCAGGATCACGCGATCGCTTTGTAAGAGGTATTGCATAGGGACGGGGAGGGCAGAGGCATCGAGCTGCTCAAAGGAAACAGACTCGTATTCCAGCACATCAAGGCAGGCACCGATGACTTTTCCGGTCTCCAGGTGTTTCACCAGATCCGCTGTATTCAAACATTTACCACGTGCCGTATTAATGACGTAGATGTTTTTTTTGAAGGAAGAAAGAAACTCACCATCGATGTAGTGATGCGTGTCTTCCGCCAGCGGTAAGTGAATGCTGACAATGTCGGCCTGCTCATAAATTTCTTTAAGTGATGCTTCCGTCACATGTCCCTGACCGAAGCCACTTTTGTACTTGTCGTGGGCCAATACGGTACAATCGAAGCCCTGCAAGCGTTTGGCAAAGGCTGCGCCCATATTGCCGTAGCCGATGATGCCGACTGTTTTACCACCGATTTCATGTCCGCGGTTCTCCGCCCGTTTCCAGATGCCGTTCCGCACTTCCGCATCCGCGCGCTTCAAATGGTTCATCAGCATGAGCAGCATGCCCAGGGTATGTTCGCCCACGGCATCGCGGTTGCCTTCCGGCGCGCTCAGGCAGCTAATGCCCTTTTCCACAGCATAGGCCACATCGATGTTCTCCATGCCGGCGCCTACGCGGCCAATGCATTTCAGCTTAGGTGCCGAATCAATGATGTCGCGGGTAATCTTAAACTTGCTGCGGATCACGATGCCGTCGTAATCGGGGATAAGCCGCACCAGCTCTTCCTTCGGCCTGTTCCAGAACAGGTCGCAGTGAAAGCCTGCTTGCATGAGGGTTTCATGCAGCACGTCGTGGTTCGAATCTATGCAGAGTATTTTTTTCATAACATCCTCCGGTCTTCTCACGATATATCGTCATCCTTCAAAGGAGAAATTGGTTTAACCTGAATTAAGGAATATCGATGTACTTGTGGGTTTGCAGGGAGATCATCCACCTCGGGTGGCTCTTCACGTACTCCACGATCAGCGGCGTGATCTCATGGCGTTTGCTCCATTCGGGCTGTAGGTACAGATAGCACTCTTCCGATACTTTCGCGGCCTGCTCTTCCGCCCAGATAAAGTCGTGCTTGTTGAAGACGATGATCTTCAGCTCATGCGCCGCTTTGAAATTCTCCTCCCTGGGAGGCATGGTTTTTTTGGGCGAGAGGCAGATCCAATCCCAGTGGCCGCTGAGCGGATAGGCGCCGGAGGTTTCGATAAAGGTTTGAATGCCACGCTCTTTGAGCTTTCCGGTCAGGTAATCCAGGTTGTAGATCAGGGGCTCGCCGCCGGTAACCACAACTGCGGGCGTTTTACTTTCCAGCACATGCTCCAGGATCGTGTCGGAGGCCGTGAGCGGATGGAGGTTCGCATCCCAGCTTTCCTTCACGTCGCACCAGTGGCAGCCTACGTCGCAGCCGCCAATCCGGATAAAATAAGCCGCCTTGCCGGTATTGTAGCCTTCGCCCTGGATGGTATAAAACTCTTCCATCAGGGGAAGCTGAATGCCCTGGTCCAGGAGCGCTTGCTGTTCGGTATCGAGGCCGCTGAGTTTGTACATGATTAGTGATTGGTGATTAGTGGTTAGTGAACAGTTAATGCGCTTTTTTGTTTTCTAATCACTATTCACTGACCACTCCTTCGCCCATTACAGGCTCCAGTAGGTGAGTGATTTCATTTTGGTTTTATACAATCCCTTTACATCCACCAATACACCTTTCGGGGATAAAATGGATTTAAAGAATTTTTCGTCCAGCGTCTTGTATTCTTTGTGATTTACCGCAACGATCACCCCATCGTAGCCTTTCGCCAGCTTGTTGAGGCCGAAGCCGTATTCATGCTTCAGCTCTTCGCTGTCGGCATGCGGATCCACGATCTCCACCTTCACGCCGAAGGATTTCAGCTCTTTCACGATATCGGCCACCTTGCTGTTGCGGATGTCGCTCACATCTTCCTTGAAGGTAGCGCCCATCACCAGCACCTTGGATTTGCTGATATTCTTGCCGGCGGCGATGATCTTTTTCACGCAGGTTTTAGCCACGTAAAAGCCCATGCTGTCGTTCACATAACGGCCGCTGTTGATCACGCGGGCATGGTAGCCCAGCGATTCCGCCTTGTGAGTCAGGTAATACGGATCCACGCCGATGCAGTGCCCGCCTACCAGGCCCGGAGAGAACTTCAGGAAGTTCCATTTGGTGCCGGCCGCTTCCAGCACATCGTAGGTGTTGATGTTCATGCGGTTGAAGATGATCGACAGCTCGTTCATCAGCGCAATGTTCACGTCGCGCTGCGTGTTCTCGATGATCTTGGCGGCTTCCGCTACCTTAATACTGGAGGCGCGGTGAGTGCCCGGCTCCACGATGATCTCATAGGTTTTGGCAATGTTCTCAAGGCTTTCCGCATCACAGCCCGAAACGATCTTTAAGATTTTGGTGATGGTGTGCTCCTTGTCGCCCGGGTTGATGCGCTCCGGTGAATAGCCCACTTTAAAATCCTTAATATATTTCAGGCCCGATTCTTTTTCAAGCACCGGAATGCAATCCTCTTCCGTACAACCCGGATATACCGTCGATTCATAGACCACGTAATCTCCTTTTTTCAGGACTTTCCCTACAGTGACAGAAGCGCTGATCAGCGGCTTCAGATCCGGCTGGTTATGCTCGTCGATAGGCGTAGGCACCGCCACGATGAAGAAATTGGCTTTTTTAAGGTCTTCCAGCTTGTGGGTGAACACGATGTCCGATTTGGCAAATTCGGATTTAGGAAGCTCGTTGCTCGGGTCGATCCCTTTGTTCATCATCGCCACGCGTTTGGCATTGATGTCGAAGCCGATCACCTTTACTTTTTTGGCAAAAGCCAGTGCGATCGGTAAGCCCACATAACCCAGGCCGATTACGGCTACAGTCGCTTTTTTGTCAATAATGTTTTTGTAAATCGCCATAAACTCTGTTGAATGCTGTTATTTGTGTTTTAAAACGTTGTCGGGTCTCAGTTCATAGATCCTCTCTATGATATCCACGACTTTCAGGCCCTGCAGGGCGTTCGTGGTAATTTTGTTATTTCCTTTGATGGTGTCCACCACGTTCTCGATCACGTTATGGTGGTTGTTGGCCGATCCCTTGTACGCACCGTAATCATTGGCCGGGTTGGTTTCAGCCAGCACCGGCATGCTGTAATCCTTGATATTGCACACCTCGATCTGGTCCATATACTGTCCGCCCACCTTTACGCTGCCCTTGCTGCCCACAATGGTGAGCGACGACTCCAGGTTCCTGTCCCACACTGCAGTCGAGTAGTTGATGCTGCCCATGCCGCCGTTCACGAAATCGAAGCTCACGAAGCCGCTGTCCTCAAAGGCTGTGGAATGCTGGTGGTTGAAATCGGCAAACTTGGCCTGGATGTTTTTGATATCCCCGAAGAGCCAGTACATGATGTCGATCCAGTGAGAGAACTGGGTGAAGAGCGTTCCGCCATCCAGGGCCTGCGTGCCCTTCCAGCCGCCGGGCTTGTAATAGCGCTCATCTCGGTTCCAGTAGCAGTTGAGCTGCACCATGTAAATATCGCCCAGCACCTTATTTTCGGTGATCTCTTTCAGCCATACGCTTGGCGGCGAATAGCGGTTCTGCATCACGCAAAATACCGTCTTGTTGTAGTCGAGCGCCGTGTGGATCACCTTTTCGCAATCCGCCTTGCTGAGCGCCATCGGCTTTTCCACCACCACGTGCTTGCCTGCTTCCAGGGCCTTTAAGGCATGCCCGGCATGAAGGCCGTTAGGCGTGCACACGCATACCACCTCTATTTCCGGGTGAGCTGTCAGCATCTCTTCAATGGAGCTGTAAAACCGTTCTTTGAGGTCTCCCAGCCCAAGCTCCTGCTGCGGCAAAGAGTCGCAGATCGCCACCAGTTCACAAGCGGGGTTACGGCGTACCATTTCAGCATGGCGCTTGCCGATGTGCCCCTGGCCAACTACTCCGAATTTAATTTTTGACATGTTCTTATGAAATTCTTTTGACAGTATGATTCTCTAATTTATAGGTTTGCCCGCTTTCCTTGCAGGTAGCGTGGCCTGTAGCGTCGAACTCCAGCCTGTGGCCGTATTCGCTCATCCAGCCTATCTGGCGCGAAGGGTTGCCTACCACCAACGCGTAGGCAGGAATGGTTTTGGTCACCACGGCGCCGGCCCCGATGAAGGCAAACTCGCCGATGTCGTGCCCGCATACGATCGTGGCATTGGCGCCGATGCTGGCTCCTTTTCCGACACGTGTTTTCGCATATTCCGATTTGCGGTTCACCGCGCTGCGCGGATTGATCACATTGGTAAATACCATCGACGGCCCCAGGAACACATCGTCTTCACAGGTAACGCCGGTATAGATGGAAACGTTGTTCTGGATCTTGACATTTCTGCCTAACACCACCTCGGGCGAGATCACGACATTCTGCCCGATGTTGCAGTTTTCTCCTATTGTACAATTGGGCATAATATGGCTGAAGTGCCAGATTTTTGTACCATTACCAATGCTGCATCCTTCGTCGATAAAAGCAGAGGAATGGGCAAAATAGGGTTTTTCCATAGTTCTTTAAACAAGGTAGCAAATTTAACAAATTAACCGGAAACAAGGCAAAATTTGTGCCGTTTCAGGAAAAAAGATACATTGCCGCTTTATTTGTGCTGTCGTGAGTTTCCGCCTAAATATCAAGTATTATCTTGTTCATACGCTTGGCTTTACCAATAAGGAGGCCATAAGGGCGATTGGCTCCGGAAACCTGCTGGTAAACGGGCAGGTGGTGACGGAGAATATCGCATTTGACGAGACCTCGGAAATCTTTTACAAGGGCACGCTTCTGAAGCCGGATACGCCCTTTACCTACATCGCGCTGTATAAGCCCCGGGGCATCGAAACCACACATAACCCGGAGATAGAAGCCAACCTCACCACCGTCTTTTCGTTTGAAAGGCATCTGGGCTTTGCGGGCAGGCTCGATAAGGAATCTGAAGGCTTGCTGATCCTCACCAACGATGGAAAATACATCCAGCGGATGTCGTCGCCGGTCTTCGAAAAGGAAAAGGAATACCTGGTCACGGTAAACCGCGAGCTGACGGATGAGTTCCTCGAACAGATCCGTGGAGGCGTGGACATCATGATCTGTAAGACCAAACCCTGCTTTGCCGAAAAGGTTTCGGGCTTTGAGTTCAGGATCATCTTAACGGAAGGGAAGAACCGGCAGATCAGGCGAATGTGCAAGGCTTTGGGAAGCACCGTTACCAGGCTTATCAGGCTCCGGATCGACCAGATAGAGCTTGGTGATCTGAAACCCGGAGAATACAAGAGCTTCAGTCTGACTCCATAAAAAAAGCCTTCCCGTTTGGCAGGAAGGCTCTCATGAATGCGTTTACAGAAAATTATTCCACGATCAGTTTTTCGATACCGGTCGCCTGTTTTCCCTGTACACGGATGTAGTACACACCTGCGCTTAAGCCCTGGATGTCGATCGCTTCGTTGTATAAGCCCGGCTGCAGATCAGGTTTTGCCACTGATTTGACCACCTGCCCCATAGCATTCACGATGTCGATCGTGTAAGATTCTTTCTGCGTCAGGACAAAGTGCAGGGATACCTCGCGGTTGGCAGGGTTAGGGTAAGCTTTGAAAATGAGGTCATTCAGCTTTTTGTCGGCAAGACCCAACACCAGACCCGATAAGGAAGACACCTGATCCTGTCTCTGGTTGTTGATGCCAGCTGCCGGAGCATTGATGTTGGTATAATTCACTGTGAAGAGCGGGAATTTGTTCCCACCTACATAGAAGTTATAGATCACCATGTCCATGGTTCCGGTAATAAACCCACCGGCTAAGCTGAAGGTAACATGCTGGGTGGTTTTGATACGGAGGCAATTGGTGTAATTGGCGGCACCGCTGTTGAAGTTCAGGGTTCCTGATCCGTCGGCGGTAGTGTTAATGGTGCTGGCAAAGGTTCCGGTTAAGGTGCTGGCAGTCACTGCGCCCGCGCCTGTATCGTTGTTCACATAGCCGAAAGAGATCGGGTAGTTGGCAACAGTAGCCGCGTTGGTGTTGTAATTCAGCACGAACATGCCCGCGTCGAGGCCTAGCAATTCGTAGAGGTTTCCGCTGGATTTGAAGTAAGAGCTGGCGTTGCCGTCGGATTGTATGATCGTGGTGCCCGGAAAATTAGAGGCATTGGGATCGGTCGAAGGGTCAACGAAATTGTTGGTGGTGAGGCCGCCTGTTTCGCTCAGGCCATCTATGTTCCAGGTGACATTTGCTCCGGAAAGCGCCATTGGCAGAACCACTGTCGTATCGAGGTCTTTGGTGTCATAAGTCTCGCCGATCACCGGCTCATTGAAAGCTTTGGTCAGTGTAATCTGGGCTTTCACCTGCGAGATGGCAATAAAGGAAAAAGCAAGCAAGTAAATTTTTTTCATGTATTTGGGTGTTAAAGGTTTACCCAAATGTAATTTTTTTAAGCCGGAAAAGCTAACGAATCTGATTTTTTTACAGACAAGGCGCTTTTATAGCGTGAGATGAAGCCTCAGTGACAGGACCTGAACAGGCCCCCTGTCGGCATTATAGGCCGGGTTGATGATGAGCTGGTAGCTGAAGGAGGGGATGAGCCGGCCATTCAGAAGGCTCAGGCTGTAATAGGTTTCCAGCAGGTTCTCCGGCCGGTAGTTCAGAGCGCCATCGCCAATAATAAAGCCAAGCCCGCCTTTGGAAAGGTAGGCCGCGTGCTCGTTGGAAAGCCCGGAAACACAATAGGCGAAGCCCAGCACGTCGTTCCCGCGCTTCCATTTGCTCCCTTTGATGCTGGCTCCCAGGCTGAAGGCCCGGTCGATCTCTGTGAAGCACCAGGTCTCATTTTTTCCGTCGTTCCACGATGCCCTGGCAAACAGCCCGACGTTGCCGGTGATGTCCTGCTCCAGGTTGATGCCTGCCCCGTATTTGCTCCGGCCATATTGCCTGCTGGCGCTGATGTCGTAATCATTCACGATAAAGCCGGGATTGGCGCTGTCGGGCGTGCTGATGATGTTGGGAGCTGTATAGCTTCCCATAAAGGCCGTGTTGTAAAATCCGAGCGCGCTTATTTTTCCATTCCGTCCGCCAAGGCTGTACTTGTATTTCAGCTCCAGGGTATTGGCGTTGGCTTTGCCGATGTGCTTGTCCATCACATTGCCATTGGCGGTGGCCGGCATCATGCTGATGGCATACCTCGCCTCCCAGCGTTTTCCCACCAGCTCCAGTATGGCGCTTGGCGTGTAGCCGCGCGTGTTGGCCGGGTAGTCCCAGGCTCCGTTGCTCATCAGGCCCCAGCTGAGGAATTGTGTGCGCGGATCATGAGAAAAGGCATTGTTGTCGAAAAAATCGGCAATGGAAACCTTTCCTGCAATCAGCGACAGGTAGGTTTCGGGAATGTATTTCCGGATCCTGTTTTGATCATCCTCCTGCAGCACCCTTACTTTTCCTAAGGGAAAGAGCTGCTGGAAGTAGGCGCGTGCTACATAGATCTTCGGCTCGGGGCTTCCCACCCGGAAGGCTTCCCCGTTGGTGAAGGCCGCTATGCCATATGCCGAGGACAGGCCCGAGCCACCGGCAATTTCCGGGTTAAAAATAGCCTGTGCGTGAGGCCAGAGGCGGATGCCTGTAAAAAGGGTGCTGGTGAGTGTCGTTGCCCATTGCTGCTCCGGTGTCTGGCTGTGCTCGCCGGTATAGGCGGCATGAAAGGCAGGTCTGAACTGGCTTACCGTTGTTTCCTGGGCATGGAGGGTAAACCATTTCTCCTTTCGTGGAATGGTATCCTGGGCCTCACATAGACTGTAGCTTAGCAGGCATGACCATAGGATGTGCGATTTTTTCATCAGCAGACTTGTTTTTCTAATCAGCGGGCATCAGGAAGTGTACATAAAACGATGTGCCATGATCTTATTTAAAAGGCCACCTGGTACTGTAAGACCAGCTGCCCTCTGCGGGCCGACCTGGTTTCCGAAATGTCGCCGGTGAGGGCATTGGTATGGAACACCGGGCGGCTCTGGTAATCCAGGGATAGCTTCGAGTTTTGCCCGGCCATGATCCAGTTGATGCCCAGGTTGCAGATGAGCACCGGGTCCTTTAACTTTTCATAGCTGGCATAGCTGCCGGAGGCGTAGGGCTGCAGGGTGCCGTTTTTGCCAAACAGGTCTTTTCTGAACAGGTAAGCGGCCTGTGCATACACGACCTGGCCGGTGCCGATCAGGGGCGCTGCATTTCCGGGGCCATTGAAGCTTGCGAAGGCATTCGTGCCGTTGGCCATGTTCATGGGGCCGGCATTCCGGATGTAGTTAGGGCCGAAATCGTAATGCAGGAAAGCGGCGTAGGCTGTCACGGCATTTTGCTTTTCTTTGTTCAGGTAGGAATCGTAAAATACGTCAAGGGCAAATTGCTGCAAGGGTGCAAGCACCGTATCGATCCCGCCGGGAGCCGCAGGATTCGGGCTCCTGTACCACATGGCATTGTTCTGATGCGCAAAGCCCCCTCCGATATTCAGGACCCGTTTTTTACCCAGGTAGGAGCCCGCGCTATAGGGCAGGAGGTTGCTTTCCTTGTCGAGGAACTGCCATTTTACGTAGCCCTGGTAGATCATGTCAGGCGCCTGGGTAGAGTAGGCGGCCGTGTTGGTTCCGCTCAGAGGCGCAACGGCAGCGCCGCCGGGAGCTGTGGTGGATGTTTGCACAGGGAACGGATTGGCGGCAGAGAAGCGGTAATCCAGGCGGCCGATCTGACCTTTGGCATATACGCCCATTCTGCGCACGAACTGATCGTTCACATCGTTGGTGGGCTCTTCGATGGTCGGGAGATCCATGCCCAGAATGCTTCCCACCGCTGAGGATGTGTAGCGCGCTGTGCCGTTCCAGCCGCTTAAGCCGGCGCCCAGCGTGATGTAGTTCTGGTAAAGGGCGTATTCGGCGGTGACGTCGTGCAGAAAAAGCCCCGGCTTGCGCGCAGAAATGCTGTTCACATTGTTGAGCCCGAACTGGGTATAGAAGAAGATCTTTTTGGTGACCTGCCCCATTACCTGGAAGCGCACACGGCGCAGGCCTACATCGAAGGCGTCTTTTTGGGCTGTTCCCGAAAGCGTGGAGCCGGGATTGTTGTCGTTGTACCTCAGCCATATTTGTGAAAGCCCTGTGCCCTGCACGTAGCGGGTGCTGTCGTCGCTCAGGTATATTCTGAGGCCGTCTTTAAAGCGCTGGCCGGGTGTCGGGGTGCTTTGGGCCTGTAGTGTGGAAATGCCTAAGGATAAGGATGCTCCCAGGATGAATGCCGGTGTCAAATGTTTCATCGTGTATATATTATCAACGACAGGCGATAAGCTGCTGTTGCGTTAAACCGCCTAAATGTAAAGAAAGAAGAGCATCGCTCTGCATGAATTTGCAGATCTTAATAACAGCGAGCTTTTGAAATGGTCTTGCCGAAGCCCCGGCTTAATTAAGGTAAAAAACTATGAAATAAAATACCAGAATCAGCCGGGGCCCAGCAAGGATGCTTGAGCTTAGCTCAGTTTCAGAAATTGTATGGTGGCGGGGGCCGGGAACATGTTGAATCGTGTTGATTTTTTTAATTGATCTTTTCAAAAAGGAAGTGCCGTTAGGAGATGCGTCGGATGGCGGCACTGCTTCAAAACACCGGTTTGGAAAACCGGGACAGCCACAGGCGGGCTGTGGCAAAAAATCAAATGCGGAAATTACGAACCTCTATATAGATAGGCTTCGTGGGCTTTTCTGCCGGGGAGCCGGCAGAATAAACGATGGGCTGAAAGCCACCGCTGTGGAAAATGGAACCGTAAAAGGGTAACAGGAAGGATTGAACGAACAGACTTTTTTCACTTTCGTTCTCG
>Ga0233425_10006879_pt1 | contig 16402 bp, 19 predicted proteins | sample Watercolumn_Towu_2_FD_181712 | JGI IMG/M metagenome (GOLD analysis project Ga0233425, IMG submission 181712) | Freshwater microbial communities from Lake Towuti, South Sulawesi, Indonesia - Watercolumn_Towuti2014_140_MG | ecosystem: Environmental > Aquatic > Freshwater > Lake | place... | reverse complement strand
TGATGCAGGTTTCGATATACTTAATCCTGTACAGATTTCAGCTGCAGGAATGGATCCGGCACTATTAAAGAAAAATTATGGCAAATATATTACTTTCTGGGGTGGCGGAGTCGATACCCAGAAGACCCTTCCATTTGGAACCCCGCAGCAGGTAAGAGAAGAAGTTAAAAGGTTAATAAATATATTTTTTGTAAATGGCGGTTTTGTGTTTAATACCGTGCACAATATACAGGCCAATACTCCGGTGGAAAATATAATTGCCATGATTGATGTTTTGAAGGAATACAGGTAAATAAAAAAAGACTTTTAAATATTTGGAAAAATAATATTTTTTATTATTATTAACTTTATATATTTATAACTTTTTAAATTGGAAGGGAGAAAATGGTATGGGTAAAAAAGGTTTTGATGAAAATCTTATAGTCCAGATTGCAATTGCAGTAACAAACATAGAAGAGGTCGCAAAAAAACTGGCAGATGTCTTCCAGGTTGAAGTTCCAAAGATTTATGATGGAGAGGAGCTTGGAAATCAGGAGATCTATAAGGGCAAGCCATCAAAATATTATACTAAAACCTGCTATTTTAATATGGGTCAGCTGGACATAGAATTAATCCAGCCAACCGCTGATATTAATGAATCCAGAACAGCCGCCGCAGATTTTTTAAAGGATAACGGCGGAAATGGCATACAGCATATTTCATTCAATGTAACAAATATTGATGAAAGAGTCAGCTATCTTCAGGAAAAGGGGCTTGAACTTATACAAAGAACTGAGGTTCCAAAATCCAACATAAGGGCCGCTTTTTTAAAGTTCAATGAAATAGGCGCATATATAGAATTATTAGAAGGGTGTACAAAACCACAATAAATAAAGACCAGGTGTAAATATTTCTGGCGATTTGCCGGGGTGAAATCCTGCCAATTTTAAAATTATAAAATCACTTCCGGATTTACAACATACTTCGGTCTATTTCCATTGAAGAAATCAACTATGCCCTGAGCAGAATCCACAGACATGTTTATCATCGATTCCTCCGTAAGGGCAGCATTGTGGGGAGAAATAATAATATTCTTAAGGCTGAACAGGGGATTATTTTTATCTGGCGGTTCTTTTTCAAAAACATCTATTGCCGCAGCTTTTAAATGGCCCATTTTTAACGCATCATGCAGGTCAAGCTCGTCAACAACTTCACCTCTTGACGCATTTATGAATATACAGCTTGTTTTCATTTTTAAAAATTCAGGTTTTCCAATCATTTTTCTGGTATTGTTATTCAATGGTACATGTATGGTTATAATATCTGACTCTTTAAATATATCATCAATGTTTGATTCCATAGATACATATGAAGGCACAGAATCATAAGATTTTAAATAAGGGTCATAATCAACCTTTTATATTTATGGATTCAGTCAATAATATTTTTTTCATATAAAATTTTCCCCTTTTATATTATTGCTAACAGTATGTCCCATTACAGATCTTTTCATTTGACAAGGTATAATTCCAAAATATTATAATGCTAATCCACTAAGACCTAAATTTAGAAAACTTACCTGTTATATCACCGCTGCCTTTACCTGTGGGAATGTCTGAGAAGCTGTTGGCAAAGATACGGCAGTGAGGCATTGCGACATAGTATCCCATGGGAACCCGCTGATAAATAGCATAGGCCTTTTCCCAGTACTGCCATGCAATAAGGGCACGGTTGGGGTTTGGGCCCGTCATTTCATGATATTTATGCGCAAACCACAGCAGATCCTTGCGGTATGTCTCAGGATCTGGAAATATCGGGAGCTTACAATCTGAGGCTTTTGCAGCTTCCAGGTGTTCTATTATCAATTCAAATGCTCTATGACAGTCATTTTTTGTCCAGCCCTGATAGTTATGATACGGTGTCCTTGTCTTTTCAGCCCACTGAGGATCATGTTTGTCTACTCTAGGGATAGGCGCTAATTCAAAGACCTTAAACAAATTACCCAGATCCTTGTGTTCCGGACCAAAAACGCTGGAGCAAAAATGGGTTGAAAGCTCTGTCGGATCAGCCCACGGATCAATAAAAGTCTGTGCACCGCCATAAAGATTCAACAAATTAAGCTTGGCTGATGTTGTAGCGATGATCCCTCCTATGTACGGGGCAGCTTCATGCTCAGCCTGCCGGGCATTTGCCATGCTGTCAAGCCTCCAATGGGGAGACAGGTTATCATCCTCCGAAACATCATAGTCCCAGGACAAAACAGGACACAGATTGGCGATTTCTCGGGCATATGGGGCACCACTTTCTCCCTTGTTTAGACTCAGATTAATGTCTACAGTCGTGTCCTTCGGAAATTGCGGCAGGCGCTTTGCAAGATAGTCAAACGCAGCCTTTGCCCGTTCCGGTGTTCCGTGAAGATGCCGGAAGGTAAAATCGCCAAACCCACTACTGGATAGGTCCACATAGGATCTATTCCAGCCCGGTATATCTATAGAGTCGTCGCCCCAGGCGATGAAAGGACTGCCCCAGGTACTTATTTCAATACGCGTCTTGGGACTTTCCTGTTTTATGATGCCTGCTATCTCCAGATCCAAATCAATTGCAGTTTCGTGGGTACAGCCGTTTTCCCTGCACCCGCCCAAATCACCAGGAAAAAGGGTGACCGCATCAATACCGGACAGTTCACGCATCCAATGCCTGAACAACTTCAGTATGTTTAAGCGCTCTTCCGGAATGTTTGGGCAGGCATAAAACATATTGGGACCCCATACATTGATAAAGCTCACACACTGTATCTCCAGTCCCTCCGCATGGGCAAGGTCAGCCACCTCCCGCATGGTTTCTGCAAACCACTGGTAGGTTCCCCCGCCTTTTAGTGATGGCAGATCAAACATTGTAGGAGAAATCAGATATTGAAAATTAGTATAACCGAATGCCTTAATCATTCTAAGAAACTTCTGCCAATCATCCCTTGTCCAATTATTCTGTTCGTGGGGATAATAATAATTAGGCATCCAGGAATTTTGTGTATGCTCGCCAGCGCATATAAAGCAGGCCCGATGTGAAAAGACAGGCTTTTTTTCAGGCACATGATGATAAATATGAGACTTTTCTTTGCTCATTTTTAAATTGCTCCTTTTTTTAATTGTTGCGGGCTTTGCAAAATTTAAAATCCCTTAAAAATTAGTAATTTAGATTTATCTTCCACCTTTTAATAATTAATTCTTGCTGAAGAATTTAACTTTTAACGATTTATTTACTTGAAATAATCTTAAAATTTTCTTAACTTAGCCTTTTTAGTTAATTATTCAGCAAGAATTAATTAAATAGTATCAGATAGTTCGTATATAATCATCAATATAGAATTTATAATTATTTAATTTTTTTTAACTTTTATTTTATTCCCTAAAATCCTTTCTAGACTTTCATACCTAATACCTGATGAGCTTATTGAAGCTCTAAATACCCGCTTTCATAAGTTCCTCCTTCTGTGTAATTAAGATTTGTAATCAAACCCTGCCTTTAACTCTTGTTGAAAATATTATTTTGCCCAGCTGTTCCCTGTAATGCTTGAAGTTCTCCCATGAACAGTTGGGGGGCACAAGATGGTCCGCGCATGGAATATATCCTCCGGCGCTTATAATAGCCGGCAGCTTTTCCAGCTCTTTATTTATATCTTCTTTTGTTCCTGACAGCACATTTTTATTGAAGCCACCCATCATTGCCATTTCCGGAAAGGATTTCCTTAAACTTATCATATCATTACCCGCCTGCTGTTCAAACGGATACATCACATTGAACCCGCATTCAGAAAACAATGGGATGAGCTCATCAACTTTGCCATCTGTATCAACCACAAAATATTTTATTCCCTTTGATTTTAAGAACCCTATAATCTTCTTATATCTTGGAGTCATAAATTCTCTGAAAACTGCAGGGCTTATAAGAGAACCCTGCTTACCTGACATATCCTCCCAGAAACACGCGATATCGAAATCCATTTTAGGAAGAAGTTCTTCACACATGTATATCCATAGCTGGCATAGATGGTCAAGTATATCATTTATAAGGGAAGGATTATCATAGTAAAGCAGAAACAGGTTTGACTCCCCAAATAAAAATCTTAAAGTGCCAAAAAAACCTGTGGGGGCTCCCAATATGCCAAGGGGAAATGTCCTTTTTTTTGTTTTTTCTGCAAACTCATTTATATCAGCATAGTATCTTTCAGAGACTGAATTGAAATTAAACCTCTCCTCTTTCATCTTCAGCCAGTCATTTTCATTTTTTACCGGCCATTCTAACCAGAAAGGCATGCTTGAGTCATCTTTTAATATTCTCTTTCTTATGCCATCTGTATCATACAGCTCTATGTATCTTTCGCCCTCAGATATAATCTTTTTTTCAAATCTTGGATAGATCCAGTAATTGTATGGTACAAGAGTAAAATCTTCATCGAAATTAAAATAACTGCTTATGTCTCTGTCCCGTAATGAGATTGTGCCGCCGAAACTGGGGGTTCCTGAGGGCTGGCCTGACCCGGTTACGCCACGGCCTTCACTTACTTCTTCAGCAAGGCCCTTAATTTTTGGAAGTCCTTCCCTGTACCATCTTTTAATGGTGCCTCCCCAGTAACCAAATTCCCAGTTAAGGGTGCGGTTCAGAGGCTCAAAGTTTAAAATCTTTAATAATCTTTCCCTTGTATTAAGTTCATTAACTGCCAATCAATACCCCTTTCTTAAAAAAACCTGACATTTATTAAGTTTTTATTCCATGGACATTATGACTTTTACTGCACCAGGTTTGTCATTTATTGCTTCGTTAAATGCTTCATGGATTTTTTCAAAAGGATACCTGTGTGTAATCATATCAGTGAAATTAACTTCTTTTCTCATCCTGTCCATCATTATTATGGTCCTGGGGGTAAAGTCCTTTATCCCCCCTGCTCCTGTAATTAAAAGAGTCTTCCATATAGTCTTGCCTAACTCAACAGCCACTTTCCTTCCAACTGAATGGCCGGTAAGCCTTATTCTTGCGCTATGCGCAGATACATAAAATGTCATATCAATAGCCTTGTCATTGCAGCTTTTGCAACAATAAGCGCGCTGAGGCCTATTGAACCGGCTCCAAAAATAACCACATTTTCACTTGGGTCAACGAATCCGTTGTTTCCCCATGCTGCAAAATAACCAATAGATACGGGTTCAATAAGTGCACCCTCCTCATAGGACCAGTCTTCCGGAAATCTGTGAACATACTGCTGTTCAAGCACCATATATTCTCCCATGCCTCCCGGTGAATCCGGCCTGAATCCGACTTCCCTCATATTCAGGCATGCTGAAGGCATACGACCCATTTTGCAATTGAAGCAATGCCCGCAGGCAAGAACACAGTCGCTTGTTACCTTATCGCCAACTTTTAAATTTTAACACACTTGCCTATTTTTATAACCTGCCCTGACCATTCATGTCCCATTGTATAAGGCCCAAGGTCAAACCTGCCCTCTGCAGATTTCCCTTCATAGCATTCAAGATCAGATCCGCATATGCCTGCCACCTTGACTTTTATCAGCACCTGATCAGGTGCAGGATCAGGCACTTCGACTTCCCTTACGACAAGATCGCCAGGTTTATTGATAAATGAAATCTTTGCTTTTAACATTTCCTTTCCTTCCCCACACTTTTTAATTATTTTTTATAGTTATTATTTTTTATTTTGCTGCAATCTGTTATCTTCCCTTCATCTTTTAAGCCTGTTTTAAAGAGAACTCTATAATCTTAGGCATTTCTTCTTTTATATAAGCAGGACAATTCATGTCAACTGTCCATGGCGCCATTTCCTCAACAAAAGGTTTTATTGCTTTAAAAGTTACAGCCCCGCGCGTAGCTGCATCTATCATGGCGACCCTGCCCCTTATTGTGTTATGCTCAAACGGCTCTTTTTTATAAAGGGGGCTATTGTTTTTGCATAAATGACATTTAACGCACAGTGTGACAAGTTTAGAAATATCCTTATATTTTTCCATAACAGGGGGCGTTTCCATTGAGCTTTCTTCAATGTCTATTACCTTTCCCGGATTCAGGATGTTCTTGGGGTCAAAAGTATGTTTTATGCCCCTTAAGTAATCGGCAGTTTCAGGCCTTATGTCATCCTGGCTTCTTCCAAGGAAAAAGCCGACTGCATGCTCACCGCTGTAGCAGCCGCCCTGCTCTTCAATCCACCGGTCAAATTCCCTTATGACATCCCGCGCCTTTAATTTATCCTCCATCGTATCCCTGACAATGAAGCTCGGGTGCAAATTGCCGTCACCGGCATGACCATAAATAATAAGTTCAAGTCCCGCATTTTCTGCAAGTTCGCGCATTTTTTTAATACCAAGGGTAAGCTTTTCAAGTGGGAGTACCGGATCAAATTGCAGTATTACGGGTTTAGTTCTGTCTGCTTTTGCAAGTGCGCCAAGGGCGCTTCGCCTCTCAGCATACAGCTCATCAGCTTTTGCTGAATCATTGGTATATATGAGTTCCTGCGGATTTAATTTTTTAAGTATGGCAACAAGCCTGTCCATTTTTTCCTTTGCATCATTTTTTGATCCTGCTGTCTGAAGAAGAAGCAGCATATTATTGCCTTTTATATTTAAACATGCCAGCATTTTTGAATCGAGATACTCAAACGAATAAAGATCAATTTTATTTTTAGCTATTTCTTCATGTATTGCCTGCAGCACTTCTTCATTTTCAAAACTGCACCTTACTGTCCAGATGTCCTCCGGAATGAACTCGCACCTCAAGGTTATCTCGGTTATAATTCCCATCGTACCTTCTGAACCCAAAAAAAGCGCAGTAATATCAGGTCCCGTGCTTTGTTTTGTAAGCGGTGCGCCTGTAGAAAAGAGATTGCCCTGGCCATCTATCACTTTCAAGGATAAAAGGTAGTTTTTAAATGTACCCTTTGACATGCCCCATGTACCGCCGGCAGCCTCGGCTATGTTTGCACCGAGTGTGGAAATGAGGTGGGATGCGGGGGCGACCGGAACAACCATCCCGTAATCCTTCAGGTGCTCATTTAACTGGGCGCATGTGATGCCAGGCTGTGAAACTACAGTTTTACCCACAGTGTCAACAGATTTTACCGAGCGCATCCTGAGCATATTTAAAAGTATGCCCTGTGAAACAATTGCGCCTCCTGAGAGTCCGGTCAATCCGGCGCCTGTTATGACAGGCATATTATGTTTCAATGCAAGTTTAATGATTCGCTGGATTTGAGCCTCATTTTCGGGATAAACCACTATATCCGGTTTTGACCTGTAAAGAGTGGCATCACCAAAAGTGTAAGCATGGTACTGCGGCATATCCGGTGTGATTATATATTTGCCCCCCACAATACCTGTTAATTCATTTATTATTTCTTTCATATTTTTCATATTTTTTATACCCAATTTTTATCCCTTTCATGAAATTTATTTATTTAAATAATAATATAGAATACTAACGCTTAAAATAGTAAATCGATTTTGTCCTTGAAAATGAAGTGATACATTTAAATCTCTTCATTTTTTTTTATTATCTTTTATCATCCAGCTATTCCTACACTGTCTCTTTTTATGATATTGATTGGCAGGAAAATTTCTCTGGTTGCAATTTTTTTATTTTTAATCTTCTCGAGGAGGATATCTACAGCCCTTTGTGCAATCGCTTTTAAACCTATAGCTACAGAAGTAAGTCCCACTTCAAGGTATTCATCGATAATTATATTATCAAATCCCATAACGGAATAATCCTGAGGGATTTTAAAGCCTGCAGCAGAAAATGCTTTAAGCAAACCTATTGCAAGCATGTCATTATAAGCCAGTATTGCAGTGGGTTTGTCTTTTAAATCCTGAAGCTTTTTTAAAAAATTGTATCCGTCTGCATATGTAAAGCCATCTGCCTTTATTATAAAATCTTTATTTAGGCTTAAACCATGTTTTTTCAATGCATCTTTATATCCTTTAAGTCTCATCCTGCTTATAAATAATTCTGGCTCAGCATTCATATATAATATTTTTTTATGACCCAGTGATACCAGGTATTCAACAGAAGCCACAATCGCACTGTATGCGTCCACAAGCACTGCATCACAACTGCAGTCTTTGATTTTCCTGTTAATTAAGACTACCGGAATATTTGAATTGATGGCAGGCTCCACAACTTTTTTATTTTCAAATGAAGGCACCATTATCAGACCGTCAACGTTCCTTGCAATAAGTATTTCTATATGCTCAATATCTTTCTCATACTCATAATTATTATTGCACATTGCTATACTGTAACCAAACTGGCTGGCATATCGTTCAATCTCATCATTTAATTTTGAAAAGAAAGGATTTGAAAGTTCCGGAACTATTACTCCGATCAATTTGGATGATTTACCTCTTAAACTGCTTGCACCTATATTTACCCTGTAATTATACTTGCGTATTACTTCTTCTACTCTTTTTATTGTTTTTTCTTTAACTTTGTAGCTCTTATTGATTACATTAGAAACAGTAGCTATTGATACACCTGCCTCTCTGGCAATTTCTTTGATCGAAACCTGTGTATATTTTTCGCTATCATTGTTCATTTTGAATATATAACATGGTCAGAAATTAAAAATAAGAAAATTTATTACAATCTTAGATTAAAAAATTCAACTGTTATTTTGGAAATTGCATCAGTTCAACAACCCTGTCATCAGGATCCCGCATATAGAGAAGTTTAACACCCTTCAGCCCACCTTCTTCATAATCTATTTCAACAAGCTCGCTGAGCTCCAATCCCATTTCCTTAAATTTTTTACAGTCTTCTTCAATTGAATCAGTTACTATGGATATATGGGCATTCCCACCGTCATTGTTTTCAAGATGCACTTTTTTGCCTTCCGGTTCAAGATACTGTATGAATTCCACCCTGGCTGCTCCGCACTCGTTCTGTGGGCTTATTTCATCGCCGCCTATCTGAATGTAGAAATTTAAAATCTTTGCATTATCATAACCCGACATTTTCTTTATCACATACCCGTCTTCAATATGAAGCGGAAAGACAACTTTCACTCCTGGCAGCTTTGAATAAAAATCATAGCACTTCTGTATGTCTTTTGTTATAAAGCCTGCATGTTGTATTCCTATGAACATAAAAACCCCTTTCCTTGCTAATTACCTTTACTTAAATACGTCATCTACAAAGATTGTCTGGCCCACAATATAGTCTGAATCATCTGAAGGCAGGAAGAATGCTGCGGTACCGCATTCCCCAATTGTTCCAACCCTTCCCATGAGCTCAATATCTGTTAATTTTAAAACGTTTAAATATTTGTGTCAATAAACCTGTTCTTAAACCCATTTTTAAAAAAATAGCAAAAAATTATTCAGCATATGATCATAAAAAATTGACTTATGCAATTTCCAGAATAAAAAATTTTTGTTCTTTTGCTCAGCTTATATGTGAAAAGAAATACTTAAAAATCAAAATTATTAAATCTGATTCATTAATATTACCGGTACATATTTACCAGTACATATTAAATCCAGCTCTCATGAAATCTTATTATTAAAAAATTCAGTTTTTATGAATTTAAAACTTCAGCTTTTATTCTTAAATAATGCTTTGACTGCTTCCACTTCTCTCTGCGAACTCTGCAGAAAGGCATAATCATTTTTATACCAGATAAACTGGAGTCCTTCTTTTAACTGTCTTTTAATCTCTTCCAGGTCTCCTGCAGTGTTTCCAATAGCTACATTGTTTTTCCTGCACGAATCAAATACCTTATTTATAGAGTCTTTTAACATAAGGTTTTCCAGATCCCCTGCACAACCCAGCGACATCGAAAGGTCGCATGGCCCAATAACAACTGAGTCTACTCCGCGAACTGATAATATTTCATCCACATTTTCAATTGCTTGCCTGGTCTCAAATTGCACCACAATAAATATATCGCTGTTCTTTTTTGCTATAAATTCCCTGTGGTCACATTGACTACCAATATCAAACCCGTAATTGCAAAACGGTGCGCTGGGCGAGTATCCCCTTACACCGTCAGGATATAATTTATCCATTCCATTACCTGCTGGACCTCTTTTTTTTGCCTTACCCTCGGGAGAATAAACCCATCAGCACCTGCGTCAAGGTATCTTGCAAAAGTGTGGTAGCTGTATTCACCTATCTTAACAATCGGAGCAACACCTGATAATTTTGCAATTGTTATCAGATCTGCTACTGTTTCGAAACTGTAAGAGCTATGTTCACACTCAATTACTAAAAAATCAAAACCAAAATTAGCAAAAATCCTTGCAATCTGGGGGTTTCTGCCAGTTTCAGTTATGCAGGTTCCTATAACTGCGCCTTTATTATTTATAGTTTTTATTAAGTTTGTAATATCCATTTACGAATTTAGCAATAAGGTCAATATTTGTAAAAATCTGGAAAATTATAAATGAATTATATATTTTGACTGGCAGCTTTTCAAATAAAGTGTTTTAAAAATTCCACTAAATTAAGAAAATTATTAATCAAGAGTTAAAAGTATTACTTAACATAAGTGGTAATCTTATACCTAAAACCAGCTTTATAAAACCGGTTGAAAAAATACCAAAACCTATAATAATTAATACAGGTGGGTCAAGTTGACCATTATAAAGAATCCATTTAAAATTTATCAGTGAAAATCCAGGAAATTATATTTTCTGTTTCAGACAAATCCTCAAGCACCAGGTCAGCTCCCTCTTTTAGAAGATCTTTTTTTGAATATCTTCCCGTAGCAACTCCTAATGCTTTTGCACCATGCACCTTTGCGCATCTTATATCAAGCGGAGTATCACCTATTATTATAACGTTTTTTAAATCTATTGAAGTTTTTGCACCACATCGTTTTAAGGCAAACGGCAGTAAATCATCCCTAAGCATTGCATCATCAGCAAAAGCTCCGAATTTAAAATATTTTGATAGTCCAAAGTGATCCAATTTAATATAAGCACTTTTTTTCCAATTCCCGGTTAAAAGCCCCAGCCTGGCATCCTTTCTTATGTGCAATGATTCAAGTAATTCTTTTACTCCCGGGAGTACTATATTTTCAGAACTATCATTTTCAAAAAGTTTACGAAGAAAAATAATAAGATATTTCTTATATTTTTTAAGCTTGTCGGTATTATTTTCAATTCCATATATCTCTAAAGCTTCTTTTAAAGAAAATGTATCAGTTTTTCCTGATATACTTATATCTTTAAAAGCATCTTTTATGCAAAAGACTTTTTTAAACGCCATGCTCATTATGTTTCTTACCTTAGGGACGTGTACTAATGTCCTGTCTATATCAAACAGTATGATTTTCATATTAAGTCAACATTCTTGCTGACTTATAAGAATTTGCTTCTGGATCACCAACCTATAATCACCCAAAAGTCTACATGATCAGGTATTATCGGATTTAATTGGATTTAAAAATAACGATACCAAAGTAAAAAATGCATAAGTTAGAAGAAATTTTAAGAAAATCTACAATCCAGGCTCTATTTTATTGCAGGCAAATACCCTGTAACCACAATCACCCTAACACACATGGTCACAGTCTATATGGTCACTTTGTGCATAATCATCAAATGAGTCTGCAACAGCTAAGGTTTTTGGCGGAGGCCTGTCTCTTTTAAATTCATCTATTCCCAGCCAGTCATTTATTCATCAGGGTTTAAAATACTGGAATAACCCTATTATTTTGGTACTTGACTACTATAAAATAGGTACTAAAATAGTAATATGATTAAAAGAAAGATATTTTCTAAACTTGTAGAGCATCTGACATCTGATCAGATGACAATTCTTATTGGTCCCAGGCAGGTAGGTAAAACCTATCTAATGAATGAACTTAAAAAGAAACTTGATTCCGATGATCAAAAAACTATCTGGTTAAATCTTGACATTGAAGAGGATAAGAAGCGGTTGGCATCACAAGCAGACTTGCTCTCTTATATTGAATTACAGTTAGGAAGGAATAGAGCAGTAGTTTTTATTGACGAAATTCAAAGAATAAAAGACGCAGGACTTTTTTTGAAGGGAATCTTTGATATGCAAACGCTCTATAAATTTATCATCTCAGGTTCAGGCAGTCTTGAACTTAAGGCAAAGATTGTAGAATCAATGGCGGGAAGAAAACAACTTTTTACTATTGATCCAGTCAGCTTTGAAGAATTCGTTAATTTTAAAACAAACTATCAGTATGAAGATAGACTTCATGATTTTTTTAAGCTGGAAGAGGGGAAAACCGCACGACTCTTATCAGAATATATGGTGTTTGGTGGATATCCTCGCATTGTGCTTTCTGAAACTGCTTCTGTAAAACAGGCTCAGATGCAAGAAATCTACAGAAGCTATATTGATAGAGACATTCATGAATTGTTGCAGCTTGAGAAAATAGAGGCCTTCACCAATCTTTTAAAAATCATTGCTTCTCAGATTGGAAACCTTGTTAATGTTGATGAACTGGCATCTACCGTGGGTATTGATAAGAAAACAATTAAAAAATATCTCTATTATCTTGAAAAGACTTTTATCATTACTAAAGTTACGCCATATTTTAGAAATACAAGAAGCGAAATTACCAAGTCTCCAATTTATTACTTTATTGACATTGGTCTTCGAAACTGGCTTTTAGGGCTTTTTGGTTTGCCTGAAATTCCTTCACCCTTAAGTGGATATCTCTTTGAGAATGTTGTTTTTAATACTCTTAGAAGCCAAATTGAGTTTTTACCAATTCAAATTCATTTCTGGCGGACAAAAGACAAAGCTGAAGTTGATTTTATACTCGAAAAAGGTTTAGAGGTTATTCCTGTAGAAGCAAAACATACCAGACTTTCAAAGATTGAAATAACACGTTCATTCAGGAGTTTTCTGTCAAAGTACAGACCCACAAAAGGTTATTTGGTCCATATTGGGAACAGAGATGAAAGAAAAGAAGTAGAGAATACAGATATTGAGCTTTTACCTTACTTCAAACTTCTTTTTCAGGATAACTTATAACAATTTGCTCGTATCACCAACCTATAATCACCCAAAAGTCTACATGATCAGGTATTATCGGATTTAATTAAATTCCTGGAAGATCTAGGGGTAGATTATTGCTAGTTTATAGTATATAAATATTAGTACTGTCGGAATGTTGGTAAAATAATCCTAATTTTATATAATAAGAAAAACCTGTTCTTCCTGATATATATTTTATAAAACAGGTATAATTTTAAAATTTTTTTTGTTAAAATTTAGCACTGTCGGGCGAATGGCGGAGCCAGACAGCCCAGCGCAGACCTCGCAGATTTAAGCATAATTTACCCGGATTTTATAGATGATCATGAAGACCAGATTGATATAGATCTTTCTTTTGTAAGAAAAATAAAAGTCATATAAATATAGAGCTCGGTATAATGCCGGGCTTTTTTGTTTAGGTAATAAGCTTTAAGGTGACTGTGTTATGAGCAGTGATAATTTAAGAGACGGTCGGGTAAGAAACTGGTTTTATCTGGAAAATGACCTGCTGGACCGGCAGGATTTAAATATTTATGAAAAAATGATTTATATTGTTATTGCCAGGTTTGTGGATAGGCAAGATAAAGCATTTCCAAGTGTTCCGACTATAGCAAAAAAGGGTTCCGTGTCTGAAAGACAGGTACAGGCAATTATAAATTCCCTTGTTGAAAAGAAACTGTTAAAAAAAAGAGTCAAGAGTAAATAAAGATAATAAATCAAAGACTTCTAATTTATACACCTTGCTTTCTGTTAAGAGTATTAAGCCTGAAAAAGAGGAAACTACTGAGGTGGTGAATGACATGCACTACCCTGGTGAATATGATGCACCACCCCTGTTGAATGAGGTTCACCCTAACAATACCAGTATTAAAAAGAATGATTTAAAAAAAGTTAATGTGCCTGCTGCTGAAGAGGGGATTGTGGAAAACTCTACCAAACAAATAGTGGAAGGAAACGCTGAAGTTGATGAGGATGTTAACGAAATTAGAAGAAAAATAAAAGAATCACTTAATGAAAAGAAAAAACCTGGTATTAGTAATCCCCAAGATTTTAGAAAAGGAAAAAATAGTTATCAAAAAGACTTGAACTTAAAAGTCAATAACCCAGAAAAAAATGCTGAATCAAAAAGGTATAGGCAGGTAGAAAACGAGTCTTTTGTTCAGGAAATTGCAGAAGCTCTTGATGATGACCACAGCCTGGGAGCTTTCAGGGTCATAGTTGATAGAATACCAAAGCACCAGATAAGAATATTTTTAAGCATAATAAAGGACACTTTTCTTACAGGAAGGATTAAGAAAAGCAGGGGTGCAATGTTTATATCTCTTGCAAAAGATTATGCCAGAGAAAACAAGATTAATTTAAATTTTAAATAATTTTTATCCCGGAATATAAATTTTAAACAATAAAAAGGACAAATATGATATTATTATTAAAAAATGTTAACAGGATAGTAAACAACCAAAAAGAGGATAGCTCATTAATGGTTAACAGAAGACGGGATAAAGACTATATTAGAAAAGTCATTAGAATCAGCCAGAAATATATTGTGCTATGTGACTTTTTGGATTTTTATGCCGGATATAAAGAGATTAATAAGTTTGAATTTTACAATAATTTATTTAATTACTCTCTAAGTAAAATATCATCTGATTTAGGCTATAAATTTAAAAAACCAGCGCAATCAGTTTACGGAATTACAAGGTCATTTTTTTTAAACAAAAAAACTTACAATCTGCTAAATAATACATATAATAAATCCCAGCAGCTGTATAAATCCCTCTACGATGATTATTTATCACTTGGAAATTTTACTGAGCTGATACTGTATATTTATATTACTGACAATATAGATAAAAAGATTTTAAATTTATTTAAATTTGATTTTGGTATTAAGAAAATTACTTAATATTAATTTACTAAACCTGGCTGAAACATTTTTTGTTAACTCAAAGCTTCTAAAAATACTTATTGATTATTGACTACAATTTGTATATAATTGACTACAAATTGTATATAATAATTTTTTTTAAATTCTTATGTTAGATAAACTTTTTTCTTCAAAAACAAGAGTAGAAATTTTAAGACTATTTTTATTTAATGCTGCCAGTAGTTTTTACCAGCGGCAGATATCAAATCTTACCAAACAACCTATAAGAGGAGTACAGCGTGAAGTAGAAAAACTTATTAAGATAGGATTTCTTGAAAAGTCAGTCCAGGGAAATAGAATATATTATAAAGTAAATAGAAATAATCCCATATTTGAAGATCTAAAGAATATTTTTTTTAAAAGCGTAGGAATAGCAGAAGTTTTAAAAGAAAATATTTGCGATAAAAAAATAGAAATAGCGTTTATCTATGGTTCATATGCAAGAGGGCAGGAAAGTCTTCTAAGTGATATTGATTTAATGGTTATTGGCGATATCTCATCAAAGCAGTTATCGGGGCTTCTTTCAAAACCAAAGGCAGAACTTATGCGGGAGATAAACTATGCTGTATTTTCATTAAGAGAGTTTATTAATAAAGCCATTCAAAAAGACCATTTTATAAATTCAGTACTGAAAGATAAGAAAATTTTTATTATAGGAAGTGATGATGAACTTAAAGGACTTATTAAATCAGGGCAAGCTAAGAGCGCATAAAACCTCAGAAAAAGAAGTTGAAAACCTTATTGCTATTGTAAGAAGAGATATTAAAGATGCAAAAGTAGAAGATCTTTCTTCAGATAGGAAATTTGCATGCGCATATAATGCAGTCCTTCAGTTAGCCACAATTCTTCTATATTGCAATGGATATAAACCGGAAGGTACAGGACATCATTTCACTGTATTTCAAACAATGAAAATCATAATGGGAAATCAATATCATGCGTTAGCTGATTATTTTGATGCCTGCAGATCCAAAAGAAATATTACAGATTATGACTATGTTGGGATAATTTCGGATTCAGAGGTTGAAGAGTTGATACAAGAATCGGAAAGATTTTTAGAAGTAATCTTGGATTGGTCAAAGAAGAATTACAAAATATTTTAAATTACTAAGTTCCAATAGAATTTTTATTAATTTCATATTTTTATAAAAACAACTCTAATTTTAGTGTCAGCTAATCTACTATAAACTTTATATATAGAAGTATTCTAAAGTAATTCCAAATTTTTAAGTGATAGAAAAATATTTATTTCTTCATTGTTGTATAAACAACATTATGTTAATATTTATATATTTATACTAATAATATTCATTAGAAAATTAACAGTTATATTTTAACTTCTAATTAGGATAGGAACTTATATAAGATGGGGAAAATTATATCAGTATCAAATCAAAAAGGCGGGGTGGGAAAAACTACAACCACGCTAAATCTGGGAGCTGCAATAGCGGAAAAAAATAAGAAAGTTCTG
>Ga0233425_10006878_pt1 | contig 16405 bp, 15 predicted proteins | sample Watercolumn_Towu_2_FD_181712 | JGI IMG/M metagenome (GOLD analysis project Ga0233425, IMG submission 181712) | Freshwater microbial communities from Lake Towuti, South Sulawesi, Indonesia - Watercolumn_Towuti2014_140_MG | ecosystem: Environmental > Aquatic > Freshwater > Lake | place... | reverse complement strand
GCTTGGGCTCGTCGCCAGGGGCCACATCGGGGCCGCCGACGTCGGCGGCAGGGCCCACGTCGGGACCGTCCGGCAGACCGGAGTCCTTGCCGGAATCCGCGGGCAGATCGGCAGCCTGCGCCGCGTCTGCAGCCTGCGCCGCGTCTGCAGACTGCGTCGCATCCCCACCCTGCGTCGCATCCTCGCGGGCGGTGCCCTCCGCTGCCTGCGCCATGTCCTGCCCCGGGTCCAGCACATCCTTGTCCGCGGCCGAGGAACAGGCCGCAGCACCAAGGGCAGCTGTAGACAACGCCACCAAAGCGTACCAGTGAGCGCTCAGCGTCATGGTCACACCTCCTTGGCCTCGGAAACACCCTGGCACCAGCAGAACCGATCATACACCCCACGGCAATGGCAACGCAATGGCGGCCGATGCGGCGACGCGGTGGCCCCCCGCGTGGTCGGGGTTTTGTCTTGCTCGTGTTGGCGGGCAATGGTACACCTCGATATCAGGACCAACGGAAGGGGGAATACCATGGCGAAGTTCGACGAAGACGAGAAGACGCAGGTCAAGACGCCCACCATGGGGCACTTCTACGCACTCATCGTCGCACTGGTGGTCGTGCTGGCCGCTGCAGGCTTCATGTTCTACATGCTGTCCTCCAAGCTCTCCGGGACCGAGGAGAAGCTGTCCACGGAAACGGTCAAGGAAACCGGCGAGCGCTCCGCACAGGACAAGGTGCTCGATTCCCGCGTGGGCGCTCTCGAGTCCGCCATGACCGAGGCCGCCAAGAAGATCGGGGGGCTGACCACCACGCTGGACGCGACCCGCAAGGAGCTGGCCGACCTCAAGAACCAGACCGACCAGCGGCTCACGGAGCTGGCCGCCAAGATGGACGAGAACGCCAGGGCCACGCAGGCAGCGATCGCGGACCTGGGCAAGAAGATCGAGGACACCCGCACCGAGTTCGCGGCCAAGACCGACGAGATCAACGCCACGCTCACCCGGGTCAAGGAAGACTCCCAGTTCATCATCGCGGAGCTCGGCAAGAAGGCGGAGAAAGCCTACATGCGGTTCATGGAGCGCAAGCTCGACGAGAAGATCACCGCGGTGGATGCGAAGGTGGACACGGTCAAGGGCGACCTCGAGCAGCAGATCGGGCTGACCAAGCAGCGCATCGAGCAGGTCGTCGCGGACATGGGCCAGAGCATCAAGAAGACCGTCGAGGAGAGCGTGAAGATCGACTTCGTCCCCTCCGCATCGGACAAAGAGGAGGAATAGACCGTGCGCACATCCATCCTCCTGCCCGCAGCCGTCGCAGTGCTCCTCGCGATGCTGCTGACGGGTTGCCCCAGCAAGCACGACCCGGACGCGGACCGGCTCAAGGCCGAGCTGGGCGTGGGCATTCCGCTGTGGGTCGACGTGGAGTGCAAGGCCGGACGCCCGGTCTTCAAGGACTACAGCGTGCTCAAGCTCCCGGACGAGCGCGTCGACTGGGCCCTGGTCAAGCTCGACCAGAGCTGCCGTATCTACGGCGCGCTGGTCAAGAAGTCCGTGAAGAAGGCCGACATGTGCGACATCCGCTTCCGCACCAGGCAGGAGCTGGTGCCCGCGGGCCAGCGCTGTGCGTGCATCGCAGGCCGCCACGAGCTGGAGGAGGGCCGCCCCACCAGCAAGCACTGCTGCGAGAAGTTCCCGGACAAGCCCTACTGCCGCGACGTCACCACCCCGATGCCGCCGCTGCCCCCCGAGGTCCCGCCCCCGGAACCCGCTCCCGAGCCGGAAGAGTAGGATCTCTGCCCCGCAAGCAGAGCTGTCGGGCCGAGGCGGGACAGCGTGGAGGGGAGACGGGGGGACCGTCGACACGAGGAGACGCAGCCCCCCGGGCTGCCCCGCAAGCAGAGCTGTCCCGCCGCCATAGCACGGTTTCGCGTGCGTGGCAAATTTCATTGACGAATAGTTCTATTATGTAGTAGTAGTCGTCCGTTGGACTGTCGTCCGGCAGACGTTTCCCGGAGGCCCCATGAAACGAGACAGAGACATCTTCATCAGGACGCACGGCGCCAAGAAGCGGAGCTGGCTTGCCCGCCTCGGCACCGTGGCGTTCGTGGCAGCGCTCATCCTGCTCAACTACTGGGTGTTTCTGAAGGACAGCCTCACCATCTCCGCTCCCACTCTGGAGAAGACCGTTCAACCTCCCCCCGGGATGGATCTGCCCGCTCCGGAAGTCGAAGAAGCCGTGGTACCGGTGGATATCCCGGACGAGAAGCCGGCCACCACCGTTGCGGGCGAGCTGCGCAGCGGCGAGACCGTGCTCCAGGCCATGCAGAAGCTGGGTGTGACCACCGCGGAAGCGCTGCCCGTGATCAGCGCGATGGAAGACGTCCTCGATTTCCGGTCTGCAAGGGCCGGCAACACGTTCAAGATCGAGTTGGACCGCGTCGGCAAGGTCGTAGAGTTCGAATTCAAGCAGTCCGCCATGGAGATCTACGTCGTCAAGCGGGAGAACGGCAAGTTCTCCGCTGCGCGCAAGAACATCCCCATGGAAACCAAGGTCGCTTCCATCGGATGCACCATCCAGGGTGCGCTGTTCCGCAGCTTCCAGCGCTGCGGCGGCGATGCCAAGCTGGCCAACATGTTCATGAACCTCTTCGCCTGGGACTTCAACTTCTACCAGCAGGCCCGGGAAGGGGACACCATCCGCATGCTCATCGAGAAGATCTACGTGGATGGGAAGTTCATGGACTACGGCCGCATCCTCGCGGTGGAGTACGAAGGCCAGGTCATGGGCAAGTTCGCGGCCTTCCACTTCACGGACCCCGACGGCATCGAGGGCTACTACACGCTGGCAGGCGAAGCGCTCCGCAAGGAGTTCATCAAGGTGCCGGTGGACTACACGGGGAACGAGGACTCGCCGGCCAAGGTGTTCGAGCCCAAGAAGGTCGCACACAACGGTACGGTCGCGGTCCAGTACCCTGCCTACAGCCGGTCCGCGGTCTGGTCCGTGGCTTCGGGAACTGTGACGTTCGCAGGCCAGGTGAAGAAGGAAGGCTGGGTCGTCGAGATCCAGCACCAGGGCGGCTACAAGTCCCGCTACTCCAACCTGTCGGTGCTGGCCAAGGGCGTGGTTGAAGGCGCCCAGGTCTTCCAGAAGAGCGTCATCGGCAACCTCGGAGAGAAGAAGGCCGCGGGCAAGGACCCCTACCTCCTGTTCACGCTCAAGAAGGGCAACTCCACCGTGGACCACATGAAGGAGAACTTCCCGGGCGGCGAGCCGGTGCCGGCCAAGTTCATGGAGCAGTTCAAGAAGGCAGCGGCCCGCTACCTCGACGAGCTGCGCACCATCGACGTCATCGGCATCGAGGACAGCCAGGCCTGATGCACGATCTGCCGCCGGCCCACGAGGCGCTGCCCACTTCCTACAGGGTGGTTCTCGGACTCTCTCTGCTCCTCCTCTTCCTTCTGGGGGTCGTGTTCCTCACGCGGATGAACCAGCGCATCGATGCGAGCTTCCAGCTCTACGGAACGGACAGGCTCGTGGTCGGGAGACCTGCGGTCGTCCGCCTGGTGCGGTTCGACGACACGCTTCACAGGAACGTGCCTGCTCTGGTGACGCAGGTGGCCCTCGAGCAGAACGGCCGTCGGATCGAGCAGACAGGCAGGGGACCGTCCACGCCAGCGCTGCCCGCGGACTTCCTGGTCAACGCGGTGAACGCCTCGGCAGGACCGGCGCTCCTCCACGTGACCCTGGCGGCCGAGGAGGGCGAGACCCGGACCATCGACGCGGAGGTAACGGTGCTGGCAGCGTCCGAGGTCAACCTGGCGGCCATGGCGGAGCCCATCCTTCCGGTCCACGCGCCGCGTTCGGATCAGCCGCTGGAGCTGGCCATCGTCGTTCCCAACGGAGGGCTGGCCGACTCGGTGCCGAACCGGGTGTGGCTGAGGAGCACGGACGATTCGGGAAAGGCTCTGAGAGCCACTGTCCGCTACTCGGTCAGCGAGAAGGAGACCTCCTCCCCGCTGGACACGGGGCGGCTCGGCATCGCTCCGCTCACGCTCGTTCTCGACGGACCCAACGAGGGGCTTGCCGTGACTGCGGAATCGTCCGGCGCCACTTCCACCTGGCGGGAGATGATCGGCCCGGACAAGCTCGCGCAAGTCGACGTGCCGATTCCGGGGCCCGAGGGGATCGAGGCTGCCGTCTGGCTCTCTTCTGGCTCGGGCGAGCTGGGCTGCTTCTCCTGGTCCGGTCCCGCGCTCGTGCGTGCGTTCCAGGCTTCCGGCGAGGGGTCGCCGACGCGCCACCCGCTTCCTGCGCCGACCGAGGGCTTCGAGTGGCTTACCTGCTCGGACACCTACCTGAGCCAGACCGACTTCCAGAGCTTCGCGCTGGTCGCGTCGCAGGATGGCATCGCTTCCATGCGCTCCCAGCTTCGGCAGCTCGTTGCCCGGGACCCGCTGGTCGCATCCTGGCCCGCGTTCGAGGCCATGTCCGACGACGAGCTGCGCATGGCCACCGACTACCTCTTCCACGCGGTGAAGCCGAAAGGCCTGCTGCTCACCCGGCTTGCAAGCACGCGGGAGCAGGACACGCAGGAGGTGATGGAGAAGTCCTCCCGGCAGCGCAGCTTCCTCCTGGTGCTCATGGGGCTCATCGGGTTCGGCCTCGTGGCGTGGACCGCGGCAGTCGTCCTGCGGAATCACCTCGACGTGAAGCGGAACATGGCCAGCTTCAACCAGGAGGAAGCCAGGCATCCGGACGCAGCACCGGTCGGATACCGTCCGTCCTGGATACTTGCGGTGCTCATCCTCATGGCCATGCTGGCCAACGTGCTGGGCCTCCTGTTTTCCCTCCACCTCATATTCGGGTAGGCCATGACCGACGCGGGAGCGGCAACTCGCGACCTCGCGCTGGTCGCGGCACGGACCCTGATCGCGGACGCTGCGGCACGGCTGGCCCGTCTCGACGAGGCCCGGGATGCCACGACCGCGGCGTACGAACGCAGCTTCCGCAAGCACGCTTCCGCGCCAGGACGGGCCCTGGCGCCCGGTCAGCTGCCCTCCCTCCTTTCCGGCTACGACCTGGTCCTCGTGGGCGACTTCGCCACGTCCACCGAGCCCACGCGCCTGCTGGCCCGCCTGGTTTCCGAGCTGCCCCGCGCCACGCTCGCGGTGAACTTCGACCCGGATGCGCCCGCACCCGATCTGCCGCGAGGCGTGCGCACTGCGAGGACCGGGCTTATGCGTTCCGCCGCGCGGCACGGGACCCCGGTGCGGTGTTTCGAGCGGCCGGGCTCCGGGGACCTGGCTTCCCGCGACGACACCGCCGCGCGCGAGCTGGCCGGCCTGGCTGCTTCAGGCGGGGGCCCGCTGCTGGTGCTCGTGGGCGAGCTGCGCGTCTGCCCCGCGGGGCTGCTTGCGCGCCTGGAGCGGTCGCTACCGCGGGCCCGCGTGGCCGCGCTCTACTTGGATCTCGAAGAGCCCTGGATGACCGCGCTGGAACACGGCACCGAGCCGTTTGCTGCCGTGGACCTCGGCAAGGACCGCTTCTGCGTCGTGAGCCAGTCCCCGCTTTCGAAGTACCTCGGAGCACTGGCGTGGAGCGCAGGGGACGAGCCCATCTCCGTCTCCCGGCTCGAAGCCGCGTTCGCGTCGTACGCCGGCCGCATCGCACGCACGTTCAACCTTCCCTTTGCCCCCGCGTCCAGGCCCCGGCTGTTCCAGCCCGGCGACACGCGCTTCCTCCTGGCAGCCGCGGACCACCCGCTCCACCCGCTGAGCAGCGCGGATGTCGAGTTCCTCGCGGGTCGGATCCGCTCGGGCGAGAGCCGCTTCCTGCCCGACCAGGGGCTTGCGTACTTCGGAGACGTGGCGCAGTCCCACGTGGCAGAGGAGGCCAGCCACTGGGTCCGCAGCCTGCTGGGCGGCCCGGGCTACTGCCACACGACCCGCGAAGACGCGTTCTTCGGCATAGCGGTCCAGGAATCCGCTGGCTTTGCAGGCTCCAGGGTCATCGCACCCGCTCGCCAGATGCCGACGCTGCCTCCGCCTCCGTCGCGGGAGGGCAAGCCCGCACGGGACAGCGAGGAGCTCGCACACCTGGTCGGGTACAGCGTGGGAAACATGCTGTTCGATGCGTTCCGTCGCAGGCGCCCGGCCGCCGCGCTCGTCAAAGACGTGTTCACCGCGGATCTCGTTGGACCCGGGGCAGCGAAGGCGCTATACTTCCGCACACTGGCCGCGCTCAAGGAAGCGTGAGCCGGCGCACCACGGGGTTGGGGAATGCTGGGCTTGTACAAGTTCGACCGTTTCGAGGGCTTCACCGCCGCGGATTTCGACGCGTTCGCGAAGCCCAAGTGGGCATCCAACAGGTTCAACCTCGAGCGCATGCGTGCCAGGGCCGTCATGGAAGCGCTCGGAAAAGACCTGGCGGCCGCCCTGGGGGATCACGTCGCGGGCCTCACCTTCCGCACGTCGCTGCACAACCCCGACCACTTCAACCGGCACTGCGTCAGAAACATGTGGCTCTATCTCGACCGTACGGAAGAGGACAAGCACGAGATGGAGCCCTATATCGACCGGGACACCTCCCTCAAGACCAAGGTCCTCGAGTCCACGCCGGAACAGCGCTTCGCCATGACGGGCGTCCTGCTGTGCGAGCAGGGAGCGTCCGTGTTCCTCCGCATCCACGCGGACGCGGTCATGGACCGCAGAAACCTCGTGGCCAGGCTCGCGGATCCCATGGAGGCACAGCAGGCGCTGGCCCTGTTGTCCCACCTGCCTCCGCTCATCCGCATGTCCCTCGGCGACGTGACACCGGGCATTCCGGCCGTCGTGGGAGATGTCGAGTCGCTGCGCCGCGGACTCGAGGAGCTGTCGGGCTGGTTCTGCCTCGAAGCGTTCTTCGACCGCACCGACCCGACGGTGTCGAGCGCGTCCTTCGTGGCAACGGCCACGGCCCTTCTGCCCCCGCTGGTGACGTTGTGGCGTTTCGCCGCGTGGTCCCGGGGCAACGACCGCCTGAAGCTCACGAGGGTCATCAAGGAAGAGCGCAGGCACAAGGCCAAGAAGCAGGCCGGGTTCTCGGAAGGGGACTCGGTGCAGGTCACCTCCGGGCTGCTGGCCGGCAAGCAGGGCACGGTCCAGGGAGTGGACAACAAGGGCCGCGTCCGGGTGCTCATCGGCCGGGTCAGCGTGGACATGGACCCCAAGCTGCTGCGCAAGTAGGACGGCCGAAGCCTTGACTCCGGGCAGTGCCGGTGCCAACGTTTCGCACGGAGATCATGGGTAGGAGGCGCACGTGTTTTACCGCGAAGCTCACAGGATAGAGATCGTTCCGCAGGTCGTCGATGCGCTGTGCGGCAACGGCGGATATGCCCATTCCGTCCGCAAGGTCCACGAGGTGCCCATGCCCTCGGTGGACGCGTTGCGGTCCGTCATGGAGGACATCCGCGGTGTGCTGTTCCCCGGCTTCTTCGGCCCCGCGGACGTGCGGGCAGCGACGCTGCGCTTCCACGTGGGCTCCACCCTGGACTCCATCGCCACCCGCCTGTCGGAGCAGATCCTCAGGGGATTCTGCTTCGTGTGCAACGCGGGAGACTACCAGTGCTGTTCGGACTGCGAGAAGCGGGCGTGCGAGATCACCAGCGACTTCCTCCGCCAGCTCCCGGACATCCGCGACCTGCTCAACAGCGACGCACAGGCAGCGTTCGAGGGCGATCCCGCTGCACGCAGCCCCGGGGAAGCCATCTTCTGCTACCCCAGCATGGCCGCGATGGCCAACCACCGCGTCGCCCACGTGCTCCACTGCGCGGGCGTGCCCCTCATCCCGAGGATCCTTGCTGAGATCGCACACAGCACAACGGGAATCGACATCCACCCCGGTGCGTCCATCGCAGAGCGCTTCTTCATGGACCACGGCACCGGGATCGTGATCGGGGAGACCGCGGTCATCGGCCGCAACGTGCGGCTCTACCAGGGAGTGACCCTGGGCGCCAAGAGCTTCCCGCTGGACTCGGCCGGCCAGCCGGTCAAAGGGGTGCCGCGGCACCCGATCCTCGAGGATGACGTCATCATCTACGCAGGCGCCACGCTGCTGGGCCGCATCACCATCGGCCGGGGCGCGGTCATCGGCGGCAACCTGTGGGTCACCCGCGACGTACCGCCCGGAGCTTCGCTCCAGCAGGGACGGCCGATCCAGTCTGCATTCGAGGATGGAGGCGGGATCTGAGTCCGGGAAGCGGCCGGGACTAGTCCACGGGCACGAAGCTGTCCTTGCCCACGCCGCACACCGGGCAGACCCAGTCGTCGGGAATGGCCTCGAAGGGGGTGCCCGGAGCGATCCCGGCGTCGGGGTCGCCCACCGCGGGGTCATACTGGTAGCTGCACACTTCGCAGAGATAGGACTTCATCGGGTTCCTCCAGTCGTCAGGGCCCGCGCTCAGGCCGGAGTCGTTGCGGCCGGCGGCGTGAACACCCGCGTGCCGGCTTCCTGGTCCACGAAAAACAGCGCGCTGGGCGAGCTTTCCCCAAGCCGGGTCTTGTGCGCCATCTCCGACGCGTTCTTCTCCTCCTCGACCTGCTCGTTCACGAACCAGTTCAGGAAGACCACCGACGCGTGGTCGTTGACCTTCTGGGCGAGCGTCACCAGCTTGTTGATGCAACCGGTGATGTGCTGCTCGTGCTTGAAGGCCTCGGCAAAGGGCACCGCCGGAGACTTCCACGCGGACGGCGGAGCGGCAATGGGCTTGAACGCCACGTGGCCGCCACGGTCCTGGATGAACAGGTAGAACTTCGACGCGTGCGTCAGCTCCTCCATCCCCTGCACGTGCATCCAGTTGGCCAGCCCGGGCAGGTTCTGCTCGGAGTAGTACGCGGACATCGCGAAGTACAGGTATGCGGAGTAGACTTCTTCATTGATCTGATCATTGAGAGCGGCTTCCATCTTCTTGTCGATCATGACGACCTCCTGTCGCGAGCCCCGGTCTAGTAGTGCTCTCCGAGCACCTCGAAATACGCCTGCGGATGCCCGCACGCGGGGCACTTTCCCGCTGCCTCGAGCCCCTCGTGGGTGAACCCGCACTTGCGGCACCGCCAGCGGACCTTCTCTCCCCGCTTGAACACCTTGCCCTCTTCCACGAGCTTCGCCAGCGCTTCGTACCGTTGCTCGTGGCCGAGCTCCGCGTTGGCCACGTTCAGGAACAGCCGGGCGATCTCGTCGAACCCCTCCTCCTTCGCCACCTTGGCAAAGGCCGGGTACAGGTCCGACTGCTCGTGGTGCTCCCCCGCGGCCGACGCCTTGAGGTTCTCCAGGGTGGTGCCGATGACGCCCGCGGGGAAAGCCGCGGTGATCTCGACCTCGCCCCCTTCGAGCTGCTTGAAGAAGTTCTTCGCGTGGATCCGCTCCTGGTCCGCGGTCTCGGTGAAGATGGCAGCGATCTGCTCGAACCCCTCCTTCTGCGCTTGCGCCGCGAAGTAGGTGTACCGGTTGCGGGCCTGCGACTCGCCCGCGAACGCTCCCAGCAGGTTCTTCTCGGTCCGTGTTCCCTTGATGCTCTTCATGTTTCCTCCCTCTTCGTTGGAACGGATATCACCAGATGTTCCTGGCGAAATCAAGTCATATATAGGCACTCGGAATCCAATGACAAGACAGACTTGATTGGTGATCGACCGGTGCCGCGCACATCGGAGCCATGAGCCATGCGGGAGTGAGCGAGGTGGGGATGGAGAAGCTCACCGCCCGTCTGTCGGAGGCATTCCCGCGGAGGCTGGACCTCCCGCACAGGCTCGCGGACACGAATGCCCGGGACTATGCGGCGAAGGCCGACTGGTCCGGGTACCGGGACGTCCTGCGCCAGCAGGCCAAGAGCCTGTACCGGAGCAAGGCGATGCTCCCGGCGGACGAGGTGCCCATCGGCATGATCCGCATCGACGGGAAGTACCGGTTCTGCCTCCGCGTTCTCCGATCAAGTCTGAATGACAAGAGGGGAGACTTGCGCACCCGCACGGAGTGGCGCTATACTGGTTGATATGACGTCGGGCGGAAAGAGGCGCAAGGGGAAATGCCGGGTCTCCAGACCCGCTTGAGGGAGGGATCGTCATGATACGCACGTGCCTGGCAGTGCTTGCCGTGACCACAGTCCTGTCACTGTCCTTCCCCGCACTTGCCGGGAAGCCGGACAAGACGCCCAAGAAGGCGGACATCACCTGGGTCCGGATCGAGCCCGCACAGTTCTCGGTGGAGGAGCAGCTCGGCACGCTCACCTCCTGCGCCTACCGGCTGTGCGAGGAGGGCAAGGCCGTCGAGTTCATTTACGTGGACAAGGCCAGGGTCGTCGCGAGCAAGTCCAAGGACGCGGAGCTGCTCATCTCCCTCTATGTTGCCAAGCCGGAGATCAAGACCATCTCACGGGAGCTGATGGTGGACGCCATCGAGGACGCGACCCAGCAGTGCTACGAGCGCATGACCGACAAGTAAGGTTAAACGAAAAACCCCGACTCGCGCCGGGGTTCCTCGTCCGTTGAGCCTTTTTTCGTCCTGCTCAGGACCTGCTACTGCAACCTTCCCGGCAATGTGCCACCGGGCGCAACATGTAGTGCTTCCTCAACACGGTGTCACCTCCTGTATCAGGGTCGCCTCAACACCAGCACCAACACCATCAAGGTAGGGTGGCCCACCCGGGCTGTCAAGCACCATGTGTCCCGCATTCTTGCAATCTCACGGACCCGGGACGAAACTAGGGCGACGTCTCGCGGGAGGGCAGGTGCGCAGAAGAGACTTCTTGAAGACGCTGGGCATGGCCGCGGCAGCGGGCGCATGCGAGTGCCTGGGCGGGCATGCCAAGGCCGCTGCCCGGGGGCTCACGCCGGGCCAGACGAGCCGCACCGACGTGACGGTCTCGCTTCCGGAATGGAAGTATGGCGACACGTCCAGCGCTCCCGACACCATGCTGATGTTCCGCGGGAACCCCACGCACACGTTCTACGGCACCGGTCCCCTGAAGGACCGCCTCGAGATCGCATGGCGCTTCCGGACCGAGGACTTCGTCACGCAGCTTCGCGGGGAGGAGAAGATCTGGTCCGGAACCGGCTGGACCGGCCAGGCATCGGTCCTGGGCGGCTACGTGTTCGTCGGTTCCCAGGACAGGCACCTCTACTGCCTCACGGCAGACACGGGGCAGCTGGCGTGGAAGTACCGGGCGGGGCGCATGTTCAAGGGCTCCCTCTGCCTCTACCAGAACCGTGTGTACGCGCCCAACGTGGACAACTCGCTCCACTGCCTCGACGCTTCCACCGGAGCGCTGCTGTGGCGCTACAACACGTTCGCGGATCTCGATTCGTCCCCCTGCGTCGTCGGCGGGCGGCTCTACGTGGCGGGGGAAAGCGGCTACGTCCACTGCATCGACCCCGCGTCCGCATCCGTCCACTGGAAGACCTTCGTGGGCGGCACCGGCCCGGACACGAAAGCCGGCTCCAACGGGGCCGAAGGCTCCCCGGCCGTGGACAACGGCCAGCTCGTCGTGGGCAACTACGACGGCGAGGTCCGCTGCCTCGACACCGCCACGGGACGCAAGCTCTGGACCTTCAAGACCGGAGACGACACCGATGTTTCCGCGGTGCTCTCCGCAGACCGCGTCTACATCGCCGCGGAAGAGCTGAGCCCCTGCCTCTACTCCATCGACCGCTCCAACGGCAAGGAGGTCTGGAAGCTCAAGAACAGCGGCGGCTGGTACTCCACGCCCGCTCTCGTGGGCAACCGCCTCTACATCTGCGGCAACAACCACAGGGCGTACTGCGTGGAAGCGGGAACCGGGGCCGTGATCTGGGAGCTCGAAACCGAGGCCCCCTCCTGGTGCTCCCCCGCAGTGGTGGACGGACGCATGATCTTCGGGACCTACGGCAACAACCTCTACGTCGTGGACGCTTCCACAGGGCAGGAGATCCAGAAGGTGGACGTCGGCGGCCGTATCCTGTCCACACCCGTCGTCGTCAACGGCCGCGTGTACGTGGGGAGCGCGGTGGGAACCCTATTCTGCCTCGCGTGAACGCGTGGCATGCTCCATCGCGGCCAGGCCCGCGTGCTTCCGGTACACGCGCACCATGGGCACGCCCTCCACTTCAACCTCGTAGACCGGTCCCAGCGTGTCCATGGAGGCCCAGTCGCGGATCTCCTCCTCGCTGAACCGCTCCTCCACGTCGAACAGGAGCAGGTCCGGGGAGCCCCTGCGCGACGCACAGCCCAGATCCTGCCGGAGCATTCCCTCCCGCCGGTACATCTCGCAGCCCGTGGTCAAAGCGTCCTGGAAGTCCACCGCGATCCCTTCGGGCGCGGTCCGGTTCACGTAGTCCAGCGCTCCCCTGCTCGCATACGACCAGAACTGTCGTTGCATCCGTGCGTCGGCCGCGCCCCGCAGCCCGCCGACGAGCTCGTTGTAGTACCCGAGCGCGACCTCCCGATACCTCAGGGTCGCGTCCACGCCGGGAAGCAGCACCACCGAGGCAACCAGCCCCGCGGCAGCCGTGGCCAGCCAGGGCCGGTCCGGCACGCCCAGCCCGGTGGCTCCCCTCCAGCCCATGCGCAGCGCTTCCACCAGCGCGACCGCGGCCAGCAGGCAGTAGAACGGCATGGTCAGCATCCAGTGCTTGGAGCCGCCGAAGATGGGCGTCGAGCCCAGCGCGAAGATGGCGATGGGCTGCGCCATGTTCACCGCGAGGAACAGCGCACGGCCCCAGTAGCTCTCCAGCGCGGTCCCCTGCGGGAACGCCGGCCGGCCGGAGCGCAGCCAGGTCACCGCGGGCGCGACGAACAGCAGCACCTTGCCCGCGGCAAACAGCACCGTCACCAGCACCGGCACCGTGAGCAGCGTCTTGACGAACGCGTACTCCCGGGGGAACGGCGGGACCTGGTACGCGGCCCCGAAGTAGTACTGGAAGTAGTGGTCGTGGTGCAGGTGGAACGCAAGGTACTTTCCGAACGACGCGATGGGGTCGTGCCACAGGGACGGCCACAGGAGAAACAGCATGGGAACCCCGATGAGCGGCATCATCAGGAACGCCAGCGGGAACGCCGGGAGGCTCCACGACCTGGGGCCGACCCGCCGCACGTCCGGAATCCCCGCGACCAGCCACCAGCCCAGCAGCGCGACGGGCAGCATGAACGCATTGTGCTTGGTCAGCACCGCCAGCCCCCAGATGAACCCGGTGGCCACCGCCCACCCCCGAGACCTGAGCGAGCGGTGGAACGCGTACAGGGTTGCCAGCCCGACTGCCGCGATGGGCACGTCGAAGCAGGTGAGGTGCGCATGGAAGAACGGCTCGGGCAGAAAGCACATCATCGCGACAGCCAGGAGTGCGGCCATGCGGCCGGCAAACGCCACGCCCAGCAGGTAGAGCGCTGCCAGCAGCACGCCCCACATCACCGCTGCCGGGAATCGGTACGCCTGCGATTCCGACAGGACCTGCAAGCTGCGGTTGCTCCCCGCCTCGCAGCCCGTCAGGTACGCGGTGCGAACCCCGTCCAGGGCCGCCACGCAGAGCCCCTCCAACTCCTCCGGTCCGGGGCCCTCCGACACGTCCAGCACCGCGCGATTGGCGGTGCGTGACCGGACCCATGCACGGCCCATCCGACGGGTCCCGTCTGCCGGGCTCTCTCCCAGCCGCGTCGGGGCCAGCAGCGTCACCTCGTCGCCCACGTCGAACCCGTGAGCAAGGCCGAGCCCCTCCACCGCCACCCCACCCTGCCCGGTCACCGCAAGCGGCCGACGCTTGCTGCCCAGGTGCTGCCAGCTCAGCCCGTACAGGACCTTCATGAGGGGCGGATGCTCGAAGTTCTGGTTCCACGTCTCCTTGACGGCCTTGCGCGACAGCAGCTTCGACCGCTCCTCGGGACCCGACGCCTGTGCAAGGCGGGTGAACCAGTTCATGTACACTTCAGAGTACTTGAAGTAGAAACCCTCGTCCCGGGTGAACCCCATGTCCGCAGTGGCCATGACCAGTACGGTGGCAGCGATCAGGATGGCGACAGCCGTCAGCCAGTCCCGCGGCCCGGCTTCACGACCGGACAGCAGCCGCACATACCAGGGACCCGAGCTCATAGAAGACCGCCCCCGGCCACTGCGGGAAACCGGAGCAGCAGCGGGGCCTTGAGCAACTGCCCGCCGCGCTCCCGCCCCCGGCCGCAACGCAGCACGACCCGGTCGGGCTCGAAGAGCACCCGCCGGTACCGGGCAAAGACCTCGGTCACCTCGTTGCGGAACGCCAGGATCCGACCCGACCCGGTCAAGGAGGGCTGCACGGTGTACGAGAGCGCGTCGGAGACCCCGGAGTAGCGGACCCAGCCCCCGTCGAAGTGGACCCCGTGCAGGTGGACGAAGCAGAACCGGCTGAACACGCACACCGCGCCGGGAAGCACCGAGCGAATCTTGTCGGCACGGGCATGGTTCGACCGCGCCAGCGCTGCCATGTAGTGCTTCGCCTTGTCCACGGAGGCCTTGCACCCCAGGGAGCAGGGATACCATGTGACCGGGCTGACGAGAGGGGGCAGGAAATTGAGCAGCTTGTTCCTGGCCAACAGCCAGTGCCCGGGCTCCTGGCGGTAGGTGGCCAGGACCCCGTCATCCTCCTGGCGCCTCAGCCCGGCCATGAACCGGGCGCAGCAGCGGGGATAGCCCAGCAGGATGCCGGAACGCTCCTGGGCCGAGCCCCGGTCCGACCCGCCGCCCCGCTCCGCGGCCTCGGCCGCTACCAGGTCGTCCAGCGCATGCTCGTTCCAGGACAGGAAGAGGGTCTGGAGCGGCCTGCTCCCCGCAGCTGCGAATCCCCTCCCTTCGGGAGAGGGCGCACCATCCTGCGTCACGGGCCGGCAGAACACGCCCTTGTGGGCCGCGTGCGCCATGTACCAGGCCAGGTGCTCCTCGTCCAGGTCCTCGAGCTTGGCAGAAGGCTTCTCGCCCGATAGCAGGAGGGACCACTCGACGTCCTCGCACGAGCGCAACAGGTCGAAATCCGCGAGCGCAGGCCGCAGGTCCGACGCGACCCCGGGCTGCCACGCTATGTATTCGGGCCCGACCATGGGTGCGGATTGTATCCCACGGTTTCCTTTGTTACAATGCCTTTCGCTGCCGGGGGTGTCTTGCCGCATCATGAGTGCGCACCACCGAATCATCGTCGTTGGGAACGGGCTGGAAGCCGACCGGTTCGCTTCCGCGTACCGCGGCCACGGGGCCACCGCGTCCGCATGCCCCCCCTCGGTCCTCTCCGACGGCAGAGACGGCCTGGAAGCGCTCATGCCCGCGGCCTTTCTCCACGTGCTCCACGAGCCCGAAGCAGGCATGCAGGACGTCCTGCGCCTGGCCCGCTGCCACGGCTTCCCCCTCGGCCTGTCGCTGGACGCGGGCTCCAACATCTCCTCGTACGAGCCGCTGGTCATGGCAGCAGAGGCACAGGGCGTGCCGGTCATGGAGGTATTCCCCCCCCTCTACTCCGAACCGTTCCAGCGCCTGCTCCACTTCGTGCGCACCGGGTTCGTCGGCACTGTGAACAAGGTGTGCACCCGCCTGCCGGCCGCAACGCAGCGCAGCCGCGACAAGGGGCAGGACTCGCCCCGGCGATGGCTCTTCGTGGGGCTCGCCTACGCGGCCATGGTCACCGAGGAGCCAATCCTCTGGGGACCCGACGAGTCCTCCTTCGAGACCCCCGGACCCGACGCGGTCCTGTGGGGCCGAAGCGGCCGGGGAACCTGCCTCGCGGAGGTCTGCGTCTCCGAGGACGCGGACACCTTCCAGTTCGAGGTCCGGGGCAGCGCCAACTGCCTCGTGCTGACCGCACGCGGGTCCCAGCAGACCATCTCGGTGCGCCGCAACGGGAGCAGCCGCGTCCTGTCCACCTATGGGGACGTCGACACGCACAGGGACGCGGCGCGCTGCGTCCTCAGGTACGCAACCGACAGGACCGGCTACGTTGCCAACGGCCACGTCGGCCTGGTCATCCGCCAGACCATCCAGGCAGCTCAAGCCCGACTCGGCGAGCTGCTGGAAGCCGACGCCCGACAGATCCGGCGGGTCCTGGAGCACCACCGTGACGCAGTCATGGAGGTGGAGGTGTTCGAGCGAGTCCCCATCGCTCAGGGGCCGGCCGCATCGAGCGCTCGACCCTTCCTGGAAACCAAGATCAACATCGAGGAGCGCTGCAACCAGCACTGCGAGTTCTGCTTCGTGCCCGAAGAGCACGCCACGGCCCGGAACCTGGACGACGTCATGGGCCTGCTCCTCTACCTCCGCACCCAGGGCATCGAGGGACTCGTGTTGTCCGGCGGGGAGCCCACTCTGAACCCCCACGTGCTGAGCCTGCTGTCCGCGGCCAGGAAGGCCGGCTTCCGGAAGATCACGCTGGAGACCAACGGCACGACTCTCACCTCCCTCGACGTGG
>Ga0233425_10006877_pt1 | contig 16407 bp, 11 predicted proteins | sample Watercolumn_Towu_2_FD_181712 | JGI IMG/M metagenome (GOLD analysis project Ga0233425, IMG submission 181712) | Freshwater microbial communities from Lake Towuti, South Sulawesi, Indonesia - Watercolumn_Towuti2014_140_MG | ecosystem: Environmental > Aquatic > Freshwater > Lake | place... | reverse complement strand
CGTTTGCTCGGGAGAAACATAGGGCAGGTCGCCGACGATTTCGCCCGCGCGAGTGATTCGGTCGGAACCGAGTTCATCCAGCGCCTTGGCCAGCAGCAGGTCGCCGAGTTTCGCCACGCCGTCGCTCTGCCGGATCAGAATGTTCGTCGGCGTGATGTTGCGGTGGACGATTTTTTCCGATGAGGCAAACTCCAGCGCCCGCGCAATGTCTCGCGCCACGCGATGCACGTACTTCCAATCCAGCATGCCGGCAATGCCGACTCGATGGATGACTTGCTTCGCCGATTCTCCGGCCACGAATTCGGTGGCCATCCAGCACAGGCCGTCGATCCGCCCCGCGTCGAGCAGCGCGACGAGATTCGGATGCCGGTACGGTCGCATCGTGTCGATGGCTCGCAGAAACCGGGCGACGCTCTCCGAACGTTGCATCAACTCGGGCCAGAACACCTTGAGGGCCACCGGCTGGCTGGTGTCGCGACTGAGCGCGAGAAACACGATTCCTGACCGTGCCTCGGCCTGCACCTGTTGCAGGTGGTAACTTCCGAGCCGCTGCCCAACGAGCCGTCGTGGGTCGGCGACCGGCGAATCGGCGGGACGCGGCGTGGCCCGACCGTCGGCGAGTCGCGACAGGTCGCTCGCGGGCAACTCCGGTGGACGAGTCTGCTTCGGCGATCCGACTCCGTCGAGGGGATCGGTCGAACGGAGTGCCGGTGCGATCGTCGTGGCCTCAGGCCGCGCGACGGTTTCCCAGCGCAGCTCGGTGTCGCCGGCGCGAATCACATCTCCGGTTCGCAACACGTGCGATTCGGTTTTGACTCCGTTGACGAGCGTCCCCCAGCGGCTACCCGCATCGCGCAGCGTGGCCTGACCGTTCCGAACCTCGATCTCGAATTGAACTCGCGACACGCTGGGGTCGTGCAGCCGAATCTGGCATTCCTCGCCCCGGCCGACGCGCACCGGTGATGTCGCTTCGATCTCGAAGACCCGTCCGAAATCTGTTCCCGCGAGAACGACAAGGTGCATTGGCTCACCGCGCACGAGTGAGGCGACATCCAGCAGTTGCACGCAGACGACTCGACGCGAGTCTAACGGCAGCCATGAAGCTCCGGCAACGCTCGATTCGAATCGTCGGCGTCGCGACCTGATCGACGTAGCCATCACCCTCCGCGCGATGGTTCGACGCGCGGAGGGTGACGACCAAAGATCAAGCCACGCCCTGCGGAAGGTATCGACTACGCGAACCCCAACGGCGAATCGTCCGTCTGAACTTGCCACTACAAGGGTCGCGGTCTAAACTGCCTGCTTCGCCAAGGTCGATAAATCACTGCAAAACCAGGTTGCGGGACAGGTACCGAGTCATGAAAAGCGATATCCATCCGAAGTACATTGAAACCGAAGTCGTGTGCGGGTGCGGGAATAAATTCAAGACGCGCAGCACATTGGCCAAGATTCACGTCGAAATCTGTTCGGCCTGCCATCCATTTTTCACCGGCAAGGTGAAATTCGTCGATACCGCCGGACGCGTGGAGAAATTTCAGCGCAAGTACGGCTGGGGTCAGAAAGAAAAAGCCGCCGCGGCCGAACCGGCGCAGAGCTAGCGACTTCAAACACAGGGTTTCACTAGCCCGAAGTGCGAGGGAGGGGATATCGCGAACACCCCTCGCTGGCACTTCGGGCTAGTGTGCCATCCAGTCGTTGGAAATCTCCGAGGCCAATCGTCCGCCGGCTGAGAGGCCGGAGTCGTCATCATGTTTCCCAGTCTGCAAGCCAACCTCGCCCGCTACGAAGAACTCGAGCGGCAACTGCTCGACCCGGCCGTTCTCGCCGATCCGAACCGTGTGCAACTGATTCAGCGCGAACACGGCGGCTTGGCCAAGCTGGCGCTCCGCGTGCGCGAGTTCAATCGGCTGGAAGCGGAGATGGCCACCGCGAAGGCGATGCGCGACGAAGCAACCGACCCCGCCGAACGCGAGTACGCTCAGGCCGAGCTCGATGACCTGACCGGAAAGTTCGGCTCGCTGAAGGCCGAACTCGAAGACATCGTCCTCGCCGGCGATTCGGCCACGCGCGGCAGCCTCATCATGGAAATCCGGGCCGGCACGGGCGGCGAAGAGGCGGCGCTGTTTGCTCGCGATCTGTTCGACATGTACTCGCGGCTGATCGCACGACGCGGCTGGAAAATGGAAGTCATGGAAATGTCCGATGCTGACATGGGGGGGCTGCGCGAAGTGATTTTCAGCGTGGCGGGTGACGGAGCGTATCGCGAATTGCAATTCGAGAGTGGCGGCCATCGCGTGCAGCGCGTCCCCGAAACCGAAACGCAGGGGCGCGTCCACACCAGCGCCGCCACCGTCGCCGTGCTGCCCGAAGCGACCGAAGTCGAAGTCGTGCTCAAGGACGAGGACTTGCAGATCGACACGATGCGAGCCGGCGGGCCGGGCGGCCAGAAGGTCAACAAGACCGAATCGGCCGTGCGCATCACCCACCTCCCCACCGGCATCGTGGTGAAGTGCCAGGACGAGAAGAGCCAGCACAAAAACAAAGCCAAAGCCCTCCGCGTGCTCCGCAGCCGCATCCTCGAAAAGACGATCGAAGAACAGAACGCAAAGATGGCCTCGGAACGCAAACTTCAGGTCGGCACCGGCGGCCGCAACGACCGCATCCGCACGTACAATTTCCCGCAGAATCGCCTGACCGACCACCGCATCGGACTGACGCTTTACAAACTGGACCAGGTCGTGCAGGGAGACCTCGATGAGCTGTTGGCCGCACTGAAAAAGTTCGATCGCGACGAGCGGTTGAATGAAGGGGCGGGCGGCTGATCGGAAAGACCGTGGCACGGGCGTCTCGCCCGTGGTCGTTCATGTGCGACAGCCAACGCCGCTCCGGCGAGACGCCGGAGTCACGATCATGTCGGACCAACGTCACCGGCGGAGCACGCGCTGAGCGCGTTCGTCCTGTGGGAGTGGGACCTTTTCGAGGAGGAGATTGACCACGCGGTCCGAGGTCATGCCGTCGCTTTCGGCTTGAAACGTCGTCACGATCCGGTGCCGCAGCACCGAGTGCGACACTGCCTTGATGTCCTCGGTTGTGACGTGAAATCGTCCGTGCAGGATGGCTCTGGCCTTGCCGCCGAGGATCAGGTACTGGCCGGCACGCGGACCAGCGCCCCAGGCGATGAGCGATTTGGCGTCCTTGATCGCGTCCGGCTCGTTTGGCCGCGTGGCTCGCACGAGGTCGCGGGCGTAGACGAACACATGGTCCGCCACCGGCACTTTGCGAACGACTTCCTGCAGCGCGAGAATCTGCCGACCGGTGAGCGCGGTCTGCAACTCCGGTTCTTCGCCGCTGGTCGTCTGCTTGAGGATGCGCAGCTCTTCAGCCTGCGACGGGTATTTGACGACCAGGTTGAACATGAACCGGTCGAGCTGCGCTTCCGGCAGCGGATACGTTCCCTCCTGCTCGATGGGGTTCTGCGTGGCCAAGACGAAAAACGGTTGCGGCAGGCGGTAGGTGTTGGCTCCGGCGGTGACGTGCCGCTCCTGCATGGCTTCGAGCAATGCCGCCTGCGTCTTCGGGGGCGTGCGGTTGATCTCATCCGCCAGCAGGATGTTCGTGAAGATCGGTCCCTGCATGAACTGGAACGACCTCCGACCGGTTTCGGGGTCGTCCTGCAGGATGTCGGTCCCCGTGATGTCGGCGGGCATCAGGTCGGGGGTGAACTGGATGCGACGGAACGAGAGCTGGAGGATTTTCGAGATCGTGCTCACCAGCAGCGTCTTGGCGAGGCCCGGCACGCCGACCAGCAGGCAGTGGCCTCGGCTGAAGAGCGCGATCAGCAGTTCATCGACCACGTCGTTCTGACCGATGATCACCTTGGCGATCTCTTCGCGCAGCCGGGCGTACGCTGTCTGCAAGCCGCGGATGGCCTGGGCTTCCAGTTCGCGCGGGTCAACTTCCGCCGGAGCTTCGACGTGGTCGGACATGATGAACCCATCATGCGGTCTCACGCGGCGACTTGCAACCAACCCCGATGTCTCCGACTTCAACCGGCACTTCATTTTGCTTTCACGCAGCCGGCCTCCACGGCTCAAACTGCCGGTGGTCGGATGCCGATGAAAAGAATGGAAAATTCGGAGTCCTCGCGCCTTGACCTTCACCCGGGTTCGATGAATACATTATTGTCCAGCCCCAGCCATCAGGATGCCACCCGCCTCGCGGCCGGTGGAGGCTGTGCGGCTCGAAGTCACGGAGGACTCGCGAGTATGCTGTCAGCGAAACCGGCGGGCTTGAGGAAACACATCATGCACTGGGCCGTTTTGGCCATCGCCATCGGGGCGGGAACAGCGGAAACAAGTCGCGAAGCACAGGGTCAGGACATGCCTGACATGGTCCTGACCGCGCCGGTGAAGTTGACTTCCGGCAGCCTCGTCATCTGCGGCGGAGCCGACATCCCGGCCGCGGCCATGGAGCGGTTCGTCCAACTCGCCGGTGGCCAGAATGCCCGGATCGTGGTCATCACGTCCACGATGCGACCCGACGAAGTGCAGGAGGAAGTCGACGAGTGGCTGGAACTGCTGGACGACGACAAGGTGGCGTCCGTCGAAGTGCTCCACACCCGCTCGCACGATCGAGCCGACGAGAAAAGCTTCGTCCAACCGTTGCAGGTAGCCACCGGCGTGTGGTTCACAGGCGGCAGCCAAGCCGTGCTGGCTGATACTTACCTTAACACGCGGACCGAGACCGAACTCCGCAGCCTGCTCGAACGCGGCGGCGTGATCGGCGGGATTTCGGCTGGTGCGGCGGTGATGTCTCAGGTGATGATCCGCGGCGGCGACGATGAAGCCGAGATCGGCGAGGGCTTTGGATTCCTGCCCGGAGCGGTCATTGACCAGCATTTCCTCGCCCGCAACCGCCAGGCCCGGCTGATGGGCGCGCTGGCGAAGAATCCCGACCTGTTCGGACTCGGGATCGACGAAGGGACCGCGCTCGTCATCGAAGGGCGAAAGATCACGGTGCTCGGCTCGTCCAAGGTTGTGGTCTGCGTGCCCGCCACCGGCGAGCGGCAGGAAATCGTCCGCCTGCTCAACGACGGCGACGAAGACGACCTAGTCACGCTCGGCGAATCACTCCTCTCGAAACTCGTGGGCGAAGACATGGAACTCTCGAGCGCCGAGGAAGTCGAATCGGACGACGCGGAGGAAGACTTCGACTCGATCGATCTCTTGCCCGATTTCGAAGAAGACGAACCGTCGATCGGGATTTCGTAAGCGATAGACGACGTCCGGCGAGGACACGACTGGCGCGGGAAATCCGGGGGCTAACGCCACCCGGCTCGCCCGAACTCATTTCCGTGTTTCACCGGGCCGTCGACCCGCCGCCGAAGGTGCGACGTTTGGCTTTGGTTCGAGGCCGCCAAAGATCATCTTCAGGGCGTCGTCCACCTGCGGCAGCGTCTTGACCTTTGCAACCGGCGCCTTCGACGTGCCGCGCACCTCGACGCCGACGACCCCCTTCGTCGCCTCGCCGATCACGTAGCTGACGAACGGCAACGGGATGCGGTTGCGGCCCACGGACGAACGGAATTCCATGTTCACGTTGCCGTTGAAGGCGATCGACCCCGCGCCCCACAGGCTGATCGCATCGCCTTGCAACACGACCGGCCGCAACAGGAAGCGTTCGCCGCCGATCGTGAAATCGACGTTCGCCTGCCGAAACGCGGTTTTGTCGGTGGGTGTGAGCGTCAGCGCGTTGAAGATGGCCACGATCACCGGCAGCTCGTACAGCGCCGCGGGACTGACCAGCAGTTGCCCCTTGCCTTCGAGACCCTGCGCCATGCCCCCGCGTCCGCGAAGATCGGCCCAGCCGCTCATCACTCCCATCAGCTTGTCGCGACCGGGCATGTAAAGTTGAGCGTACCTCGCGAGGCTTCCGCCGCGCAGCGTGACCAGCACATGATACGGCGTCACGCCTTCCAGCCGGGCAATCGCGTCCAGCGTCACCGTGCCGTCGATCGCTTTCGCCACGACATGCGGGCCGGATGCGTCGAGGTTCACCGGCGGTCGGCCCGTACGATCAGTCTGCTGCAGCGATTCGTTCGACCCCAGCACCAGTTGCTTCCCATGAATTCGAAACGGTCCCTGCACCTGCGTGAACTGGTACCCCTTGATGAACACCGAATCGAGATCGATCTGGCCGGCTCCGATCACCTCGCGGTCATCCCACTCGCCGCGCATCCGCACTCGTCCGACGAGGTTTTCCAGTTCGACGCCCGCCGTCAGCGTCGCCCCCGAGTACACCGTGATCAGGTCCCACGCGGCGGTCACCGGCACGCCGGGTTGCATCGAACCGCGAAACTCGAGCTCGCCGCTGACCGACAGCTTCCCGCGACGCGGATCGAGCGTGTCCACGATTTCGCGCAGCCCGGCCCGCAGCGTTTTGCGAAACCGCTGGTCCGGAACCAGATCGTCGACGTGCAGATCATCCAGATGCACCCGCCAGTCGTGGCCGGGATGGCACGCGGCCCAGCCCTTCAGGCTGATTTGTGTTTCCTCATGCCGACCCGTCAACGAGTGGATGGTCGCGCGGCCGCTGCTGTCGAAAGTCAGTTTCGCGCGCACGTCTCCCAGTGGATACGGAAACGATTTCATCGACAACACCGCGTCCGTCAGGTCCGCGTCGAAGTTGAGTTGAAACGGCGATCCCGATTGCCAGAGCAGCCGGCTGCGCGTGACCGTCAACTTGCCAGCCGGATTGAATTCATTCCACACGGCCTGATGGCCCGGAGGCAGCGCGTTGAACAGCGTTGAATCGAGCACGGCGCCCGTCGCGGTCACGGACAGGTCGAGCCCCTGCATGCCATCTTCGCCGCGAAGAAAGGTCGCCGAGCCCGTCAGCTTCGCCCCGTCGTGCTCGCCCGCGAGGTTCTGAAACCAGTAGTCTTCCCCCACGCCTTGCACGATGCCGCCGAGATTCGTGATCGTGTACGGAAACGTCGTGCACTTGACTTCGCATCCCGACAGCTTGGCCCACAACCGCTGCTCGTACCGCTGACCCGGACCGGGCGGGCGCCGCAGTTCCAGACGTCCATCGAACGTACCGTGCAATCTAAGCGCGTCCAGCGCGGAACGCATTTTCGGCGGACAGGCCGTGCGGAAATCGTCGTCGATCGACATGCCCTCACCGCTGATCCGGTACTCGGCCTCGGCTTCCGGTCCCGGATTCTTCGCCCGGCCGATCAGCGTGACCGGTCGCCCGCCCGCCACGCCCCTGGCTGTCATGTCCAGGATGTTACCGCGTTTCGTCAGCGTCCCGGTGATCTGTTCCACGTGGTACGGGAACTTGACGTGCCGGGCCGTGCAGCCTTTCAGTTCGAGCACCCCATCGATCTCGTACGCACCGCGGCTGTCGCGGAGAACCTGCATCGTGGCATCGACCTTTCCGGTTGGTCGCAGATCGTCGTAGACCGCGCGCATCGACGCCGGCAACAGCGCCCGCAGGCGGTCGCCCAATTCGATGTCGGTCAGCGTGGCCGTCACCTCCGCCGGGAAGCCATCGCGGTCGAGTAACACGCGCCCGCCTCCGCGAAGCTGGCTGGTTCCGGTACGCGTCGAGAAATCCGTCACCGTGAATTGCCGGTTGTCGATCGAGACGACGACGCGCAGGTCCTGCCACGGTTCCGGAAACGCCTCGTGCCGCCAGTCACCTTGCTTGATGACGACCTTCACAAACCGCTCGTTCTCCGCCGCCGATTTCCACTGGGCGAGGCGGATTTCCAGATCACACACCGCCGTCAGGCCGAGATCGGGGAGCGCCGCGGCGGGCGAAGACGACGCGTTCGCGTCCGCGGCAAGAAATGGATCGTTGGACAGCACGGAACTGCCGGCGATAATCGGTTGCAACGAATCGCTGCTCCGCGCCGCTGCTGCCAGCCGCGTCGCGGCACTTCCCGCGCGAAGGAGCCCCGCTCGCGCATCCGGGGAATTCTCTGCGGCCAGTTGCAGCAGCTCCTGATTCACCGTCAGACCCTGTGCCGTCAGCGTCAGCGACCAGACGCCCGTCGCGAGATTCAAGTCGCCGGCGAGCTTGATCGATTCCGCATGGTCCGGCCGCGCGGTTCCCGAGACGCGATACCGCCCGCGGCCGGACGGAATCAGTTGCACATCCGCGTCGCGCAGTGCGACGGTCGTTGGTGGGCCTCCGTCCGCCCGGTCGAACCGCAGTGTCACCGTTGCCTGTTCGATGCGCACTTCCGGCGACATCCCGCTCGACGGTCCGTCCGGCAACGGCAGGTCCTGGAAATTCCACCGCCCCTGCGGATCGCGAGCCAGGGCAATTTGCGGCCGGATGTACCTCACCCGCTGAACCTCCGGCCGGTCTGGGAGCGTGTCGGGGTCGATCGCCAGCACGGTCTCCGGAACCATCAGCAGCGGTGTCGCTCGACCCGGCGACGCCAGTTGGCAATCGTACAGATGCACGTCGCCGCGAAAATCGAACCGAGCCCGGCCAATGCCCACCTGCCAGCTCGGCACATGCTCGCGAAACATCGCCAGAATTTTTTCGCGCAGCAATTCATCGCTCTGGTTCCACAACCGCAGCGCATACCGTCCACCGACCGCTCCGCCGACGAGCAGGATCAGGATCAGCCAGAGAATCGTGTTGCGAATCGTTCGCACGAAGTCAGAAAGTCGAAAGTCAGGGCGAAAGAAGTCAGTGCTCCCTCTCCCCAACGGGGAAAGGGGAGCCGCGTTTGCATAACCAGTTCACGCCGACCGCAGCCAGCACAGCCAGCGGATACTCGGCCGGCAGTCGGTAGCGCAGCGAGCCAACGAACACGGCGTGCACGGCGGCGAAGTAAACGATCGGGGCCAGAGGCAGCAGCCAGCGCGAGACGTCTCGCCGCATGTGCCACCAGCCGACCGCCGCCAGCACGGGAATCAACACGAATGACGCCAACACCGCGAACCGCGCCGCCGGGTGTCCAAACTGCGCGGCGTTTGGCAGGGGGCTCCAGTAGCGCCCCAGCTTCACGAACGCGAGGTGGATTGCTTTGCCAGGTTGATCGCGCACGAATTTCCACGCCTCGCGACGGTAGTGCTGGTCCGCGTCGAATTCGGACAGCCGGTCGTACAGGCCATCGCGTTCGATGAACGTCATGTCGCTGTCGCCGCTCGCCCGTGGATGCAGCCCGTCGTACAAACTCGGTCCAACCCAGAGCGTGGTCACCACCGGGTGCCCGGTCGCGAGCTGGTTTCGGATCACCCACGGGCTGAGGCACACGGCTAGACCCACAATGACCAGCGCTCCGCTCCACCAACCGCGTCGTCCCCACCGGAGTCCCAGCCACAGCGCAAACGCGGGTCCCACGAGAAGCCATGTCGGGCGGACGTATGTTGCGATGCCTGCGAGCGCACCTGCGGTGATGGCGAACCAATGGACGTGCTTCTGCTCCCTCTCCCCTTGGGAGCGACGGCTGGGGTGATTGGTGGTGACATCGCTCGGTGCGCCCCTCACCCCCGACCCCTCTCCCCAAGGGCGAGAGGGGAGAGGTTTCGTCAGCTTCACGAACGAAATCAAACACGCCACGAGCGCGGCGGCGAACAGGGTTTCGCTGAGGAACATCACGCTGAAAATAATCAACGTTGGCGACACCGCGGCGATCGCGGCCGCGAGCAGTCCGATCTCGTGGTCGAACAATTCGCGACCGAGCCAATACACCAGACCGCAGGCTCCGGTCCCGACGCCCGCGAGCAGCAACCGAATGGCGAGCTGACTTCCGTCCGTCAACTTCATCGCCGCGGCGAGGAACAACGGGAAGCCCGGCATGCGGAGGACTCGGCGCGGCGGGTCGTAGATCGAGAATTCATCCCCCGCCGCCAGCTTCTGAGCCAGCTCCCAGTACCCTTCCGCATCCCCGGCAATCAAACAAAGCCGCGGCCCAGTTCGGGTGAGATACGACTGCAAGCCGAAGGCGGCTCCGGCGCGAAGCGCGAACGACCCCGCCAGCACGAGCAAGCACCAAAATCGACGGCTGCGATGGGAGAACATGGGTTGTCCGGGCAAAAAAGCGGCGGATGGTACGCCCGGCTTCGGAAACGGGTCAAGCCGAACCTTGTGGGGCGGTTTACTCGCGGATAGAACTGCCTCATCGCCACTCGCTCTGGCTCCGTGTGCCTCATCGCGAGTGAGGAGGTATGAGAGTACGAGGGTGAGAGAGTGTCGGGGTCAGGTGCCAATCTCCGTCACCCCCATACTCTCGCACCGTGGTACCTCTCCAATCTCGATTCACGCCACCGTTCACCACCATGCTCGCCACCGCGTACCTCAAGTCGCCTTCGTCGCAGGAACCGGGCGCGGCGGTTGCGCTGTTCGGGGCGGAGCGGTTTCTCAAGCATCTGGCCCTCGGTGTGCTCTGCCGGCAGGTGCTGGGTCCTGACGCGGACGCCGAAGCAGTGGTGCGGATCAAAGGTGAGACCGCCGACCTTCCCACGGTTGTTGATGCGCTGCTGACCATCTCGATGTGGAACCCGCGGCAGGTCGTCGTCCTGGAGGAGGCCGACGAGTTCGTGACGAATCACCGGGCGGGGCTGGAGAAATATCTCGACCGACCGGCGAAGAAGTCGGTGCTCGTGCTGGACGTGAAGTCGTGGCCTTCGAACACGAAGCTGGCGAAGAAAGTCGCGCAGATCGGCCTCCCGCTCGAATGCTCATGCATGAAGCCGGCCGAACTCGTGGGCTGGCTGGTCGCGTGGTGCCCATCGCACCACGGCAAAACGTTGGACCGGCAGGCGGCTCAGGCGTTGATCGAACTTGCCGGCACCGAACTCGGTTTGCTGGATCAGGAACTCGCGAAGCTGGCGTCGTTCGTCGGCGAGCGCGACACGATCGATTCGTCCGCCGTTGAAGCTCTGGTCGGCGGCTGGAAAGCCGAGACGACATGGAAAATGCTCGACGCCGTGCGCGACAACCAACTCGCCGAAGCCTTGCACCTGCTGGACAAACTCCTCGTCGCGGGCGAACACCCGCTGCGGTTGTTGGGGGGCATCAACAGCAATTTCCGCGCGTTGGCTCGCGGCACCGAACTGGCGCGCCACGGAATGCAACTCGGCGAAGCCCTGACCGTCGGGGGCGTCAAGCCGTTCAACGTGAACCAGTACGCCGCGTACCTCCGCCGCATCGGCCGCCCGCGCGCCGAACGGATTCTCACCTGGCTGATGCAAGTCGACATGAACCTGAAAGGGCACAGCCAATTGCCCGACCGGTTGGTGATGGAGCGCCTGCTGTTGGAGCTGGCAGGCAAGAGTGAAGTGTGAAGAGTGAACTGTGAAACTCGACAAATGACATTGGCTCGGCGTCGTCACTCTTCAAACTTCTCACTTCACTCATCCTCAAAACTTTCCATCCCGCACCTGAAACTTCGTTGGCTTGCCAAGCGTTCGTCCTCCGTGACGGAACCACGCGGCGGTCAGGTCGAGCAGATCATCGAGATCGACGTCCGGCGGCCCGAACAGTTCGTGGCAGCGGCGCGTGTCGCTCAGGAGTGCGGTCGAACCTTCATCACCGGCGAAGCGCGGTTCCACGCCCAGGCGACTCGCCAACTGTTCGGCCAGCTCGCGAATTTGCAGGTTGCCGAGGCCGGTCAGGTTGAGGACGTGTGGCGGCGACGACACGATGCCGAACGACGCCAGAGCCACCGCGTTCGCGTAACCCTGCCAGACGATGTTCACGCACGGCGTCGTCAGGTCGATCGGCGTGCGGGCCAGCAGTTTTTCGGCGAGGTCCACGAGCACTCCGTAGCGTGCTTCGACCGCGTAGTTCAATCGCAGGATCGCTGCCCGCGTGCCGTATCGCCGGCTGACATACTCCACCATCCGTTCGCGACCCAGCGCCGTGATCGCGTACTCGCCGATCGGCTGGCACGGCGTCTCCTCGGTCGGCGCCGGTTCGTCCACGCGCGTGAACGGGTAGACGTTTCCCGTGCTGAAACAGACGATCTTCGCATTCCGAAACTGATCGGCCAGCACGCCCGGCAGCCAGGTGTTCACGGCCCAGTACTGGGACGGACCGTCACCGTGGCTGAACTTGTGTCCGAGCATGAAGAGCACGTTCGGAACGCTCGGCAGCGAGTCGCGAAACGTCTCGTCCAGCAGATCGCCCGCGAGTGTTTGAATTCGCTCGCGCTCCAACTCGTCTCGCAACCCCCCGGCCGAAAACCGCGAGACCCCGATCACCCGCAGGTCGCGTTTCCCCGCCGCCTCCGCCGACCGCCGCGCCAGTCGCACGAGGCTCGGTCCCATCTTCCCGCCGATGCCGAGCACCAGCAGATCGCCCTCGAGTTTCGACATGGCTTCGATCGCAAGCCGCGTCGGCCGCGACAGGCGTTCCTCAAGCGCGGCTTCGGTGGTGATGGATGAGAAGTCGTTTGGCATGACGCGCCTCGCGGAAGTCAGGTTGAGGATGGAAGATTGAGGATGGAGGATGGCCAACGACAGTCACACGATCCATCCTCGATCTTCCGTCCTCCATCCTCTATCTTCAACCCACTCGCGAAACAGACTCCAACCGCGGAGGCCCGCCATCACCACGCTGCCGTCGAAAGACCTCGTCCTGATCGGGGCCGGGCACACGAACCTGCATGTCGTGCGGATGTGGCGCATGCAACCCATCCCCGACGTGCGACTGACGTTGGTGTCGCCGTTCAGCCGCGCGACGTACTCCGGCATGCTCCCCGGCACCCTCGCGGGTTTGTACACGCCGGACGACATGGAGATCGACCTCCACCGCTTTGCGACGAGCTGCGGTGCGCGGTTGATCGTCGAACCGGCGGTCGGCCTCGACCCCGAACGGCGGCGCATCCACCTTCGCGACCGGCCTCCCATCCGGTACGACGTGGCGGTGGTCGGGATCGGCAGCGTCCCCGGACAGCGCGAGCTGTGGGAGGGGAAGCCGACCGTGCTGAGCATCAAACCGATGGCGACGTTCCTCGCGCGGTTGGAAGCGGCGGTGGAAGCGAGGACGAGCGCGGAATGCGGAATGCGGAATGCGGAACCTCCAGACACTCCGCATCCCGCACTCCGCACTCCGCACTTGACGATCACCATCGTCGGTGCAGGTGCCGGCGGGACGGAGATCACGTTCTGCCTTGATGCCTGGCTGCGGCGGCGCGGGATCGCGGCGAAGGTCTCGTTGGTCGATGCAAACGGCGACATCCTCGCCGGCTACTCAGCCGGGACTCGATACCGCGCGTGGATGGAATTCGCACGGCGAAACGTCGCGGTCGTGTTGAATCAACGCGTGAGCGCGATCGGCGAACGCGAGGTCACGTTCACGGACGGGACGTCGCTGGCGAGCGACCTCGTGATCTGGGCCAGTTCCTCGGCGGCACCATCGGTGCTCGAAGGCTTCGCGCTGCCGAAGACGCCGGACGGGTTCCTCGCGGTTCGTCCGACGTTGCAGACGACGGCGGAGTTCCCCGTGTTCGCGGTCGGCGATACGGCGAGCTTCGTCTCGCAACCCGTTCCGAAAGCGGGCGTGTACGCGGTTCGCGAGGGACCGGTCTTGTGGGACAACCTGCAACGCATTTTTTCCGGCCGCAGCCTTTTCCAGTACGACCCGCAGCGCGACTTTTTGTCGCTGCTGAACACGGCAGACGAGAGGGCGATCCTTGAATACCGAGGCTTCTCCGCGCAAGGCCGCTGGGTCTGGAAGTTGAAGGACTACATCGATCGGAAGTTCATGCGGATGTATCAGAGCTACGGGGTGCGGATGAGCGGCGGAACCGGAGGCAGTGGGCAGTGGGCAGTGGGCAGTGGGGACGTCGGCAAGGCGAATGCCGCCATGCGGTGCCTTGGGTGCGGTGGAAAAGTTGGAGCGAACGTGTTGGCAGCCGCCCTCGACCGATTGCGACATTCAACGTCGTCCCTCGCCCCTCTGGAGAGAGGGGCTGGGGGTGAGGGGCCTGCCGAGAAACCACACGCTCCGCCCCTCACCCCTAACCTCTCTCCCCAAGGGGGAGAGGGGAATTCGATTACCCCGCTCCGCGCGGAAGATGCCGCGGTCATCAACCCGCAATCCACGCCGATCGAACTTCTGTCGGTCGACTTCTTCCCGGCGTTTCTCGATGACCCGTACCTGATCGGGCGGATCGCCGCGCTGCATGCGCTGAGCGATATTTGGGCGATGGGAGGCGAGCCGCAGGGTGTGCTGGCGATGGTCACGATTCCCGGCGGCGAACCGCCGCAGCAGACCGAGCTGTTGTTTCAACTGCTCGCGGGAGGCAAGCGGGAACTCGGTGCGCACGGGGTTGAACTGTGGGGGGGACACACGACCGAGGGGCCGGAACTGAACATCGGGTTCGCAGTGACCGGCCGCTTGAACGGCAAGCCGCCGCTGGCGAAGGGCGGGCTACGGCCGGGTGACAAGTTGGTGCTGACGAAGTCGCTCGGCACGGGGACGCTGCTCGTCGCGCATCGAATGTGCGCCGCACGGGCCGCGTGGGTGGATGCGATGCAGGCGCAGATGCTCGTTCCGAATGCCGCCGCCGCGCGGGCGGCGCGCGATCACGGCGCGACGGCGGTCACCGACGTCACCGGCTTCGGACTCGCGGGGCATCTGCTGGAGATGCTCGACGCGAGCGGAGCGTCCGCGCGGGTGTCGCTCGGTTCGCTGTCGTTGCTGGACGGGTACGCGGAACTCGCGGCGACGGATCGGTATCGCAGCAGCTTGGACCCGGCGAACCGTGAGAACGAAGCACGCATGGTGGTTGGTGTCGCGCGGCCCCCTCACCCCCAGCCCCTCTCCCCCGGTGGGGAGAGGGGAGTGACGGCGCTGCCCGGATACCACGCGCTGTTTGATCCGCAGACGGCGGGGGGGTTGCTGATCGGCGTTCCGGCCGCGAAGGCGGAGGCGCTCGTGGCTCAGCTCAGGAACGATGGCTGCGGCACGGCGGCGGTGGTGGGCGAAGTGTTGCCGAGCGCGACGTCCACCACGCTCGAGATCGTCGCGTGAGACGACGGTTCGCTCGACGACGAATCGGGATCGTCGTCGTCGAAGATCGATTCGGACTCGGCGCGGGCGAGCTCGCGAATGACGAGCGACTCCGCGTGGTGAGGTTCGGCAGGCGCGGCATCGGTCGCGTGGCTGGCAAGCTCTTGACGGAGTTTCACCCGGCCGCGCTTCTCGCGGTACATCGAGTGGTCGGCCTCGAGCCAGGCTTCACTCAGGCCGAGCGACGAGTTTCACATGGCGAACCCGATCGACGCCTGCACGCCCTCGGACCGCAGCACTTCTTCGAATCGGCCGAGCAGACTGGGAATGGCAGACAGGTCGCTCTCGACAGCCAGCACGGCGAACTCGTCTCCGCCGACGCGGGCCACGACGTCGGGATTGCGAGCCGCCGTCTGGAGGGCGCGGGCCGTGCGGCGGAGCAGTTCGTCTCCGGCCGCGTGGCCCAGCGTGTCGTTGACCTGCTTGAGGTTGTCCACGTCGATGACGAACACGCACGCCGGGTGCTCGTAGCGCTTGCAGCGTTCCTCCTCGGTTTCGAGCAGGTGGTCCCACGCGCGGCGGTTGCGGAGGCGGGTGAGCGGATCGACGTGAGCTTCGGCCTGCGCCCGCTCGGCCAGCCGAAACGTCTCGTCCACGCGCCGCTCGCTCTGCCAGATCGTGCTCAGCAGTTGCGCCACCAGTTCGAGCGCGGGGAGTTCCAACACAATCGCGTCCGGAAGCGGTGTCGGATGGAAGGCAAAAATCGCACCGAACGAAGTCGTCGCGTCGAGCAACAGCGGCACGCCGGCGCACGCTCCCAACCGCAGTGGCGAACCGACGCAGAGTTCGTTCGCGTCGGAAAGCAGTTCCAGTCGCGTGACGATTCGCGGCCCGTGGCCGATGATCCAGCGGTTGGCGAACGTCCCCGCCCAGCGTGCGATGACATCGTCCGGCACGCCGTAGCCGTGGTCGCGCGTGAGCAACGAGACCGGCTGATGCGCCTCAAATCGTACGGCCGCCCAAAGCGCCAAACCCAAACGGCGGTGCAGGTGGACAAACGCGGATCGCAGAGCGGTTTCGAAAGCGGGCGTCGGGGGGAGCGTCAGCATGCACAAACGTAGGTCACGCTCGCGTCAATGCAAGCGGCATCGTGGGAGTGACCGCGTGGCGATTTGGCAACGCGGTGAGGGCGGCGGACGTGTGTTCCGGACTTGACCGGGTGCCAGTGTGAGAGAGTACCAGAGTGTGAGGGAGACTATGCCAACTGCTGTAACTCTCAAACCCTCCCACTCGGGGACCCTTGTATGTTGAAACAATTCGAATCAAACGTTGAGATGGCACACGCCGTGGGAAACGCGGCGGAGCGTAGCGAAGCCGCGTTTCCCACGGCGGCCGGTGGTAGATCGTCCGAACCTGGGTCGT
>Ga0233425_10006876_pt1 | contig 16408 bp, 11 predicted proteins | sample Watercolumn_Towu_2_FD_181712 | JGI IMG/M metagenome (GOLD analysis project Ga0233425, IMG submission 181712) | Freshwater microbial communities from Lake Towuti, South Sulawesi, Indonesia - Watercolumn_Towuti2014_140_MG | ecosystem: Environmental > Aquatic > Freshwater > Lake | place... | reverse complement strand
TTCCCACAGCTACCTCCGGCAGATTCCAGATCCACAAAACCATTGCCAGTTAGTAGCTTAACAGCATCCGGCGGTTTCCGAACGGCTGCAACATCGCAGAGCCTGCTAGCTTCAAAGGGGTGGGTGTTCTCAGCCCATCAGTCACTGCCCCTCCGGCGCAAGGCCGGAGGTGGCGGGGCAGGTTCGATGTCTTCTCGGAGTAGCTGTTCAGTCAACGCCCCTCCGGCACAAGGCCGGAGGTGACACTCTCGCATCCCTCGGCCATTGTCGCCCTCGGCCCCGTGCCGAGGGAGAGACGACTGTCAGGCTACACGCAGATCGCATTTGCCTTCGCATGGACGCTCACCGCCGACCTTGCGTCGGGGGGAGCATGATTGATCGGCTTGAGGTGTTGGGCTCTCAGCCCATCAGTCATAGCCCCTCCGGCGCAAGGCCGGAGGTTACGGGGCAGGTTTGATGTGTTCTCGGAGTAGCTGTTCAGTCATAGCCCCTCCGGCACAAGGCCGGAGGTGGCACTCTCGCATCCCTCGGCCATTGTCGCCCCCGGCCCCGTGCCGGGGGAGAGACGACTGTCAGGCTACACGCAGATCGCATTTGCCTTCGCATGGACGCTCACCGCCGACCTTGCGTCGGGGGGAGCATGATTGATCGGCTTGAGGTGTTGGGCTCTCAGCCCATCAGTCACTGCCCCTCCGGCGCAAGGCCGGAGGTGGCGGGGCAGGTTCGATGTCTTCTCGGAGTAGCTGTTCAGTCAACGCCCCTCCGGCACAAGGCCGGAGGTGACACTCTCGCATCCCTCGGCCATTGTCGCCCTCGGCCCCGTGCCGAGGGAGAGACGACTGTCAGGCTACACGCAGATCGCATTTGCCTTCGCATGGACGCTCACCGCCGACCTTGCGTCGGGGGGAGCATGATTGATCGGCTTGAGGTGTTGGGCTCTCAGCCCATCAGTCATAGCCCCTCCGGCGCAAGGCCGGAGGTTACGGGGCAGGTTTGATGTGTTCTCGGAGTAGCTGTTCAGTCATAGCCCCTCCGGCACAAGGCCGGAGGTGGCACTCTCGCATCCCTCGGCCATTGTCGCCCTCGGCCCCGTGCCGAGGGAGAGACGACTGTCAGGCTACACGCAGATCGCATTTGCCTTCGCATCAGTCTACGGGAATCTCGCGCAGGACGTCGGTTGGGGCGAAGTCATCCGTGAGGATGGGGCCTTTGCGGTCGTAGTACCCGCCCGTGGCCCCGGCGCGAACAACAGCCGGCAGATCGACCGTGAAGCGTTTTTCCTTCTGCAGTCGTTCCGCATTGGCCAGTCGTTGAGCCATCGTCGGGGGAGTGGTCCGATTGTCGCTGATCAGGATGAGATTGCCCTCACCGCCGTACGTCGCGTGGTTGCGAAACGCGCCGTCGTACGTGCGCCGCTGATAGGCATACGATGCGAATCCTGGGCGCAGATTGCTCACCACGATGCCGTCGGGCACGAGCAGGCGTTTCACCAATTCCAGGAATTCCTGAGTCGTCAGGTGATAGGGAATAAACCCACCGCTGAACGCATCCAGAAAAACGACGTCGTATTGCTTCTTGTCCCGCGCGAAAAGCCGCATCTGCATGCGTCCATCGCGCTGGTAGACCTTCAGACGATCATCCTCCCGGAAGCCGAAATACTCGCGGGCCACGCCCACAATGTCGGGATCCACTTCCACGCAATCCACGCGCACGGCGGGGAAATAGTGGTGAATGGCCATGGGCAGCGTACCTCCGCCCATCCCGATGAAGAGGACGGATGTCGGCTCGGTGTCGTGGGCAAACGCGGCAAGCATCAGGCGGTAGTATTGCAGCGGGAACTGCCACCGGTCACGCACGTCAATGGCCGATTCGTCGAAGTCCTCACCGGCCCGCCGAAATTGCAGTCGCCGCACGGTTCCCGATTGCGTGACGCGCACAAAGTGCGACAAGCCCTCTTTCTCGAACAATACCTGTTCGGTTGGACTGTTCCCGAACCAGCGAACACTCGGCGACGTGCCGTCACCGTTACACGGATCGCGCACGACAAGCACGACAACGTACGCCACCGACAAGAATGCCAGCGGGCGAAGGTACTTCATGGACCAGTTCTTTCTGCGCGAGGGACGGCGAGCAGCCAGGTGCCAGCCAGCCACACGGCGGTGAGCAGGAGCGCGGCCGACGAGTAGAGCAGGATCTGCCGGATGCCGAACCGCAAGATCAGTTCAAACGAGGTTACCAGGCATCCCAGGCAACTTCCCACCGTGGAGATGGCATACAGCGATCCGGCGTGCGATCCCACGTCTTCCACGCGGTGCGTTACCAATCGCACGGAGTAGGGAGAGACCATACCGAGCAGCATACTGGGCAACAGGAAGAGGGTCGTCGCCGCCAGCAGTGATCCCCACCGTTCGTGAATGCCGATCTCCGCGATGCGCTCATTGACCAGCGGATACGCGAGTGCCACGGGCACCAGCGCGGCGCCAGCCAGGACTATGATGCCGGCCAATGCCCAGACCTGTGGAAACCGTCGCGATAACAATCCGCCGAAGAAGTAGCCGAGGCTGAGCGCTGCCAGGAACAGGCTGATGATACTCCCCCAGACCCACGTGCCGCCGCCGAAGTACGGAGTCAGCATGCGCCCGCCCACGATTTCCAGGCCCATGAGAATCCAACCACAAGCGAAGACACTGCTTCCCACGCCGATAGTGCGAACCATGTTGCACTCACCAATCCAGCTGCTGATCCCGCCCCGGAGTATCCTCGCTGGTCAGCGCGCGGACTGCAAGATCCGCTCCAGATCTTGCGGGCGGCAGGGTTTGACAATGTGTTCGTCAAAGCCCGCCTCCAACACCGCCTGGCGATCGGCCGGGCGGCCGTAGCCAGTCAACGCGATCAGCCGCGGCGATCGCGCTCGCTGCAACGAGCGAAAACGGCGTACGATCTCGTAGCCGTCGAGACCGGGAAGTCCGATGTCGATCAGAGCCAAATCAAAATCGCTTGTCGCCAAGGATTCAAAGCCGTGTAGTCCATCCTCGGCAACCGACACATCGTGGCCGTCCAGCTCCAACAGCGCTTGCAGCATATTACGGCTGTCGGGATTGTCTTCTACGATGAGAACCCGTGCCGCGACCGAGGTTGCGGCTGTCGCGGGTATCGCCACGGTCGGGTCCGATGCGACCTGCAGGCGCGGCAGTCGCACCACGAACTCACTCCCGCGTCCCGCACCGTCGCTGTGAGCAGACACGCTGCCGCCGTGCATTTCCGCCAGCATCTTCACCAGAGTCAGACCGACTCCCATCCCCCCTTCCTGACGATCGAAACACTCCTCGGCTTGCACGAACAGTTCAAAGATCGACGCCAGTTTCTCGCGGGGAATCCCCCGGCCATTGTCGCGCACACGCACGACCACTTCCTGGCCGTCGGAATTCGTCGTCATGCAGATCCATCCGCCCGTGGGCGTGTACTTGGAGGCGTTGGCGAGCAGGTTCACCAGAATCTGTTGCAGGCGGACGGGGTCGCCCTGAACGGCCACGGCCTTTGAATGGATTTCCACATCCAGGACCTGATGACGGTCCAGGCACGATGAGCGGACGACATTGGCGGCGTTCTGGACGACTTCCGCAATATCAACGACCTCCGTCCGCATCTCGATCTTGCCTTGCATCACGCGCGAGATGTCCAGCAGGTCATCGAGCAACCGTGACATTTGGGTAGCCTGACGCTCGATGACTGCCAGAGCGTCGTGGAACGAGCCCTGCCGAGCCGTCCCCCGTTTGACGACATAAGCGGCATTCAGAATTGCGCCCAACGGATTGCGCAGTTCGTGCGACAGCAGGGCCAGAAATGTATCGCGTTGTGCCACGGCCTTGCGAGCTTCCGCTTCCGCGCGCTTCTGATGCGTAATGTCGCGCGCCACGTGGACGCTGCCGGACAACTCGCCGCGCGCATCGCGGAGCGGAGACACCGAGACCAGAAACGTGCCCGCGAGCCGCTCGTCGTGGATCTCCGCTACGTGTTCCTGGCCATCGTCCAGCAGGCGAGCGTGCGGGCACAGGACAGGAGGTGCCTGCGCGCCGTGCACCAGCTCATAGCACATCATCCCGACAACTTCCTCGGGACGCCGCCCCAACCGCTCGGCAAATGCCCGATTGACTCGCAGGACTCGATGCTGCGGATCGAGAATCGCAATCAGGTCGGGAACGGCGTCAAACGTGCGCTCCCATTCGCTTTCCGGCGAGGTCACGTTGCCGGGGGCTCCATCCATCAGCCTTCCTCCCTGGTTGCACACAGCTGGCAGTCACTCCAGCCTTCCAGCAGATCAAGCCTGGATTGTAGGTACATTCCCCTGACGGTCAACAACGGTGGGACTGGTTTCGGTTGGGAGCGGTTTCTCACAGAGACACGGAGGAGACGGAGCACACGATGCCTTCATGGCCGCGGGTGCTGTTGGAAGAACGTCCAGATCCAGTCATTGGCCGAGACGGCTTGCGTGCATCTCCCCAGGATCAATGAGCCGGGGCGTCCCGGCCAGGTGTGACCACCACCTTCGACAGTGACCAACACGACTCGTGCGTCACCGTCGGCTGTTTGATACTCCGTGCGCACAACCGCCAAATCGCCCGGCCGGTCATCGGGCACCTTCGTCGCGTGGGGAACTGCCGAACAGTGATTGGCGGCGCGCCAGAATTGGATGGTCTCCTCAACCGAGGCAAAATCGAACGACTCGGCTGCTTCGTCCGGAGGGCCGGACATGGGCACAACGCGGTCGGCAGTCCCGTGAAAATGCAGGACGGGCACCGGAATCCGGGGCGCAGGCAATCCACGCGGCATCGTACCGGCGACGGAGGCCACAGCGGCGATGCGGTCGGGAAGTTCGGCGGCGAGCCGGTAGCACATCATGCCGCCGTTGGACATACCCGCCGCGAATATCCGCCGGCTGTCAACGGCAATCACGGAGGCCAGATCGTCCAGCAATCGCGCAGTCATGGCGACATCGTCAGGGAGTTCCGCTGCCAGCTTGCCTTTGAACGCTCCGCCGTTGAAGACGCGCACAACGCCGCTCCCCGTGCCTTCGGGATAAGCCACCACGAAGCCGGCCTGATCTGCCTTGTCATTCATTCCCGTAAACCGGGCCATTCCGGCCGCGTCGAAGCCGAGTCCGTGAAATACCAGGACGACGGGAAAGCCGGCCGGCGGCGAAGCGGTGGCAGGAACGTGCACCAAGTAGGAACGCGATCGCTCCCCCACAACCACGGCACGCTCATGGTCGCCGGCAGGCAACGGTGCGGTTACCCCCACCAGCAGATTCAACAGCCACAATGACTGGATCATCGGCAACTCGACGCTCTTCCCCGGACGTCACGAAGGCCACAACTGCGATCCACCGTCGACGCGCAGCACCTGGCCGGTGACGAATTCGCCCAGCGGGCCGGCAAAGAACTCCACCACGCGCGCCACTTCATCGACCAGTGCGATCCGATCGAGAGTCCCGCCAGTGACCAGCCGTTCCGCGTCCACGTGCCGCGTGCCGAGAAAACGGCCGGTGCGCGTATCGCCGGGGGCCAGGCTGTTGACCGTGACGTTGTAGGGCCGCAACTGGGCCGCCAGGCAGCGCGTGTAGTGCACGACGGCGGCCTTGGCGGTGGCGTAGATGACGCTGGCCTCCAGGCCCTTGAAGGCCGCGATGGAGCTGATCGTAATGATCCGTCCGCTGCGCCGTTCCAGCATTCCGCGGGCAACCTGGCGGCAGACCAGGATCGTGCTCATCAGATTCCGATCCAGCACCGCACGGATGTCGATCTCCTTGATGAACACGCCGTCATTCGGGTTCGGCTTGCCGCCGGCCGCCGCGATGTCGCCGCCCGCATTGTGCACCAGAATGTCGATCGGGCCCAGTTGTTCCGTGGCCGCGCTCACGACACGTTCGACTTCGGACGCCACGGTCAGGTCTCCGAGCACGCGCAGCGTGCGCACCTGGTACTGCTGCGCGATCTGGTTCGCCGTATCGGTGAGTGTTGTTCCCTCGCCGTATTCAGCCGGCCCCTGTTCGCGCATGCCGTGCACGACCACGGAGCAACCGCAGGCTGCGAGTCGTTCCGCGAATGCCCGTCCCAATCCGCGGCCTGCCCCCGTGACGAGTGCGACCTGGCCTTCCAACATGCGATTCATGACCTTCAACCCTGATAGGGATGAACCCACGGAGCACGGTACTCGCGCCGCAGCAGTTGTGATGCTGCTGCGTTGTCCACGACGTTCTCGGACTTCTCGTCCCAGTGCACGACGCTGCCGGTCTCATAGGCGATCATCGCCAGCTGCACCGTGGCCGTCGAACGATAGGCATCCTCGATAACACATTGCGGTGCGCGGCGCGTGCGAACCGCGTCCAGGAAGTCCGCCATATGCAGCTTGCCCAGGTCGGCTTCAGCCTTGTGTTCTTCGGGTGGGGTGTCCTTGCCCGGGCGCAGAACCACCCAGCGGTTGTCACTGGCGAAGATCGTTCCGGCATCGCCGAAGAAGAAGATCCCGTTGCTGACAGCGGGATCGTATTCCGTGGCTCCCCACAGCCGATGCCGCCAATGAACGGGCAGTTGCTCGAACTCAAAATGGACGGACAGCGTGTCGGGAGTTGTGATTCGCCCAGCGTATTTGTAGAGTCCGCCGCTGGCCGTGATCTGCCGGGGCATGGTCAGGCCGAGGTAACTGCGGATGGCGTCAATATGGTGGATCCCCCAATCCACCAGGTGCCCGTGCCCGCTGGTCTTCTCCAGGCGCCAGCTCTTATGGCCGACCTGGGGACTGTACGGGATTTTCGGGCCGGGACCGCACCAGGCCTCCCAATCCAGCGTGGCGGGCGGGTCCTGTGGAGTCGGGTCGAGGAGCCCCGCCGTGTAATGGATTTGCGCGTCGACTTGCACGAGTTGCCCGATGCCACCTGACTTGATGAATGCGGCGGCTTCGCGCAGCGCCGGGCTTTGCCGCCGCTGAAATCCGATCTGGACAATACGGCCGCTCTTGCGGACGGCCTCCACCATGGCGCGGCCCTCGCGCACGTCATAGGCCACGGGCTTTTCGCAATAGGCGTCGAGCCCGCGTTCGACGGCGGCCATCAGTTGCAGCGCGTGCCAGTGGGGCGGTGTGGCGATGATCACCGCGTCCAGCCCCTTCACGTCCAGCAAAGCGCGGTAGTCGGCAAACAACTCCGGGCGCCGGCCCTGTTCCTTCTCTAGTGCGGCGGCCGCATCCTCCAAGTGCTGTCGATCGACGTCGCAGACCGCGATGATCTCGACGTTGCCCACTTTCAGTGCGGCACGCGCATCGACCATGCCGTACCACCCCGCACCGATGACTCCCAATTTGAGCTGGCGTGTTTCCTCACTGCGCGCCGGTCCGGCCCCCAGGGCCAATACCCCTGCCGCTGCCGACGCTCCCAGGAAACCACGCCGATTCGTTCGGTGCCGGAAACCGGTCATATCAAGCACTCCCCTGCAGACGGAATGTTACTTGGCTTTTTCGAGCACGATGCGATCCAAACCAAACATGTAAGACTTGACGGCCTGTTCGTTGGCCCCGGTGATTTCGACGGTCAGTACCTGGTCGCCGGCGTCCAGATGATGGCGCCCCAAGGGAAGCGGTGCGGTGGGAACGACGGTGGGATTGTAGAGGTCGAGCGGTTCTCCGAGCTTCTGGCCGTCGAGAGACAACTGCACGATGCCGTAGTCGCGCGCCTTGGTAAAGACGCCGCTGACGTCGTAGTCGCCCGCCTCCGGCACATGAAGCACGATCTGCAGCTTGTCCCCCGGTTTCGCATCGGTCCACCACAACTGATCGTTGTCCTGCCAACCGCCGTGGGAGTCCCGCAGGCCCTGTGTCTGCACGAAGCCGGGCGGCGTGCCGACCACTCGGTACCCTCCGGCAACGATGGGCGGGCTGTCATAGTAGTCGTGCCGCTGGTCGGCGGGAACCGCGGTGTAGGGATCCGTGCCGTCCGGGGAGAGGTACCAGGCCACGGTCACGGCGTACTTCGTGCCTTTTTCCTCCAGGCGATAGTATTTCTCGATGCATCCCTCGAACGCTGTTTGAAAAGGAATGTTGTCCGTGACGTGCCAGCGGAAGACGGACTGATGACCCTGGTTCCGCATCGTCATGGTCTGGCCGTGATAAGCCCGCTGGAACAGACCGGGATGGCACCAGGCGTAACCGAAATAGTCCTCGCTGCCGGTACCGAAGGTGGAGGGATACTTTTCTCCATCCACAAAGAACTTCTCGTCACCTTCTCCCCACCAGCCGCCGCGCGGGTTCCAGACGTGCAACATCACACCGCAGAAACGACCTCGGCCCTGCGTCCGCAACAGGAGCCAGTCGGGCCAGCGATCGTCCGGGAGCGATTCCAGATCGCGATGCCACTTGCAGTGGAAGTAACCCAAGCCGGCGAAGGGGCGTTCCAACGGCGCATGCGTGACTTGAAACCTGAAGGTGCGCGCCGTGCTGTCTTCGTTAAGCACCTCAATGCGGGCAGATTTCTCGAAGGGCATGTACCAGTTCGCGTAAGCCCCCTCTTCGGTGATGCCCGTCATCAGGCTGCGGTAGAAATTCACTCCCGGTGCGGTGCCGCAGAAGTCGCCCAGCGGGCACCAGACGGCGGGCGCGGCCTGGTTGTCCCAAGTGATCTTGAGAACCATCTTTCGCAGTGCCGCCATCTCATCGGCGCGGTCCGCGAAATCCGCGATGGCCCGCAAACACACGATGGCTCGGGGACCGTCCAGCGTCATGCCAGCGGTTTCCCCCGGTTGAACGGTCACTTCCTCGTCGATCGTCTCGCTATTGGCTACCGCCGCCGGAGATTGGCTGCCCAGTCCCGAGGCAAAGTAATCGTTGACCTTCTGCAGCTGTTCGGAGTGTTGTGCCGCCAACGCGGCCGAGAATGTAGGAACCTGTGTTCCGGCGGGATAGGTGGTGTAGACGAACTGGTAATAGGCACCCCAGTCTGGATCCGCCACGATCTTACAGGATTTCTGGTAAGGAATCGGGAAGTACAGATTCTGGCCGCTGCAGCCCATGGTGTTCAAGTCGTACGACAATTGCGGATAGTCGAACGGCTTCTTGTTGCCGCTGAAGTAATCCTGGAAGGGCAGATCAATGACCGGTTGCTCCTGTCCGTCCAGGTAGATCTTCACGTGACCGCTCTGGGCACGCGCCGACCAGGTGCGCCAAATGCAGCCGGGACCTGTCATTTCGGCCATCACCATCTGTTCGCCTTCCTTGCGAATACAGCCGTGCCCGTCGCCATTGGCGTCCCAATTCACGTACTTGCCGGTAGCTGCATCGAATTGGCTGTGCCGGTCCCAACTGGACCACTGCCGGCAAGTTTCACCCGCCTGCGGCAGCACCGACAGTTGTCTGACATCGGTCATGCGTGCCACGAGGTCCGCGTAGGACCAGACCTGTTGCGCCTGCGCAAGCCCGGCGATGGCGACCCACAAACCCAACGTCATACCCGTACGCAGCCACCTGCAGTGTCTCATGATGCTCCTCCCTTAATGTGTCCATCTCCGGGACTCTGATTTCACGGCACCGCCATTGTAACTTGCCGATGACGGACAACCACAAGCGCGCGAGAGATCGTCGCGGGACCTGGGCCGATCCAGGTGAGCAGCCCAGGACCGGTCCCTGGTTTCGGCCAACGTCCGGTTCTGGCCGCAAACCTTCAACGCCCAGTAATGCGCCGATTCCCAGGTGGGTCATGCATGCCCACGACCGGAGAAGTGTCGCGACTTTGAATCGCGATAATCTCACATTGATTACACTTTAGGAAATCTGAATCAAATCGATCAGGTGTATTAGGACGAACTTAATATCATTGATTTCAATTACTTACGTTATCAACTCCGCTGGCCGGCACGCGAGTTGCATTGAATCTGATGCGGGTGGCTGAGGTGGCCAATCCGGTTCAAGTTCTTCCCTATCGAACTCGCCCGGCGCAGGAGGGGCAACATGACGCGACGCATTATTCTGGCAGTTGTGGCTTCGGCATTTGTGGGGCTCGGCGCAGCAACCGCTTGCGCGGATCTCCGCCGGGGCATTTGGGATTCTCCCCCGATCGATCGCTATCACTACGGCTGCCACGACGCCTGGGACCGCATGCCGTATCACGAGAAGTACCACTACCGTGGTTCCGCGATCCTTCGGGCGCCGGTGCCTCTCGGTCCACGCGTGATCGTGCCGTTTCCTGGGCACCCAGCGGTCGTTCTCCCGCCGGCCCGTATTTACGGCTACCCGTCTTTGTACGGTCCGGGGTACCTGTCTCACCCGGGGTATCGCTCCTCGGGGACGACGCTCCATTTCTCGTTTGGCTGGTGAGCCGGCGTGGCGGAGTAGCCAGCGAGTTCGAAATGAAACCTCCCGGCCTGTGAGCGTCAGGCCGGGAGGTCTTTTTGTGGGACACGAACCGAGACGACTATCCCGGCTAGCGTTGGCCGTCGTTGAGCCCGGCCGCTTTAGCGACTTCTGCTGCCCGGTGAGTGGATTCCCACGTGAACTCGGGTTCGTTCCGGCCGAAGTGGCCGCCTGCCGCGGTCTTGCGGTAGATTGGCCGGCGCAGTTCCAGGTACTTGATGATTCCTCCCGGCGTGAGCGGAAACAGCTTGCGGATGACTTCGCAGATTTTCTCGTCCGCGACGCGACCAGTACCCAGCGTGTCGACGTGCACGCTGACCGGTTCGCTGACACCGATGGCGTAGGCAATCTGTACCTCACAGCTGTCAGCCAGTCCGGCCGCCACGACGTTCTTGGCCACGTGGCGGGCCATGTAAGCCGCGCTGCGATCGACTTTGGTCGGGTCCTTGCCGCTGAACGCGCCGCCCCCGTGCCGGCTCCAGCCGCCGTAGGTATCCACGATGATCTTGCGCCCCGTCAGGCCTGAATCGCCGTGGGGGCCACCGCGCACGAAACGGCCCGTGGGATTGACGTGGTACTTGATGTCCCCTTTGTTCAACTGGGACGGCAAGCAGGGCTGGATCACCTTCTTGACAACGAAGTCGCGGATTGCCTCGTGACTGACGTCGGGACTGTGTTGGGTGGAGACAACCACCGTGTCCACGCGGACCGCCTTCTGCCCCTCGTATTCCACGGTCACCTGACTCTTGCTGTCGGGCCGCAGCCAGTCCACTTCGCCGTTCTCGCGGGCTTCGGTCAACCGGATCAGAATGCGATGTGCCAGGGCAATGGGCCACGGCATGAGTTCGGGTGTGTCGGTGCAGGCAAAACCGAACATCAACCCCTGATCGCCGGCTCCGATTTCCTTGCCGGCCTGCGCGTTCTCATCCACCCCCTGGGCAATGTCGGGGCTTTGCTTGTCCAGCGATACCATCACGGCGCACGTGTCCGCGCAGATACCCAGCTCATCGTCGGTGTAGCCGGCTGCGCGGATCGCATCGCGGACCACGGTGGAGTAGTCCACCACGGCTTTGGTCGTGATTTCCCCGACAATCACGGCCAGGCCCGTGGTCACGAGCGTCTCACAGGCTACACGGCTGAAGGGATCCTGGGCCAGCAGCGCGTCGAGCACGCTGTCCGAGATTTGATCGGCAAGTTTGTCCGGGTGTCCCTTACCTACCGATTCACTGGTGAACAGATACCTGCCGATTGCCACGGGTCATTTCTCCTCAGGAGTGTGGGAAGTGGTCTCGACCGTCCGGCAATGCCGCGGAGAAGGAGCAGCCCCCTTCCACGTCCAAGAGTTGCACGGCAACCCTCAACGAGACCAGTAGTTGTCACGGAGAGCCCGCCAGCGGCCGTCGCCGGCGGGCACAATCGGCCTATTATAAACGGCGCGAGCGATTGAGCAACCGACAACTCGCGAGGGCCAAATGAACCCGTGGCATTCGCGATTCCAACCGGGCAGTACTTCGCGGCAACAGTTCCACACTGCGTGGATTGCAGGCATTCACGGGCTGGTGAAGAGGATCGGCCCGTGGTTTCGGCCACCGTCCGGCACGAGCGGCGGACTGTCAACGCCGGAAAATGCGTCAATCCCCACCGAACCGTGAACGCTCACTCACTGGGGAGCAGAGTCCTTCCGTAGATCCAGCACGGCCCGGATGGTGGCGGCCACGCCTCGCGTTGTCTCCTCGCGACTGGGCTTGGGGCCCAATTGAAACGGCTGGGGCTCACTTGTCAGTTGGGCCAACAGACCGTCCGCCTGGACCGACCAGCCGGTGAACAGCACGCCGAGCATCTTGTCGGTGGCCTCCTGCTGGGCCACGCGCAGGAAGGCCGTCGCTGATTCCGGATTCCTCCAAGGAGCCGGCAGCACGCGAAAACCCTTCTCCTGGAAATACTTCACCGACGGGAAGGGTGTCGGTTGCCCCATCTTCTGGTACACCGCCGACAGTTCGTAGTGCCAGTCGCAAAGGATGATGTCTTTCGGAATCTGGTCGACTGCTTTGTGGGTACCATTGGCACTGGCTTCCCATCTCCCGTATCCCGTGGCCTTGGAATCCAGGAGCCGGTCGCTCCACATCAGCATTTCGACGCCTTTCTCTCGAACCAAATGCCCGTGCAGCTCGTTGACCACCTTGCCAAACAACTCGCCGGGGTCCTTTCCCCCGCACCGCGGGCAGTTCTTGTCGCCGATCAAGAAGACCTCATCCATGCCGACGTGAAACGCATCCGCCTCAAAAGCGCTGATCAACTCGTCCATCAGGTCGAAGACGATCTTGTTGACATCCGGATGTGACGGACACCATTCGCGGCAATAGATCTTCTCGTCTTCGAAGGAGACCGCCGGTGTCTCGTCGAACTGCGGATACTTCTTGAGCAAGGCCCCCGGCCTGGCACCCCAAGACTGGTGACCCAGGCAATTCATCAGCGGAATCAGCCGGATTCCGTGCTTGTGGCAGACTGCTACCAGTTCTCGGATCTGTTCTGGACTGAGCCCGCGCGTCTCGAGTTCGGGATGCGAGCGGAACGGGAAGTTGTAGCCGATCTCCAGGACCAGCGCGTTGAATCCCAGCGGGGCCAGGCCATCGGCGACAAGCTGTTTCGCGCTGTCCAGCTTGTCGGGTGACAGCCCGATCAGGTGGAAGGCCGTCCATTGCTGGTTCTTGGCCCTCCATTGTTCCACGAATGACTGCGCCGGCGACTTGGCAGTCATTATCAGTGACGCCGCTAACAGGGCCAGGCTCAAAACCGACGTGCTGGTTCTCTTCATGGTTCACCTCAACAAGCTGACCTTCCTGACTCGGACCACGGGCAAGGGAATCGTACCTTTCGCATTTGCCCCCTCTCCCGCTGGCGGGAGAGGGATAGGGTGACGGCGGAAGACCTGATTGCGGTTCGCCCCTCACCCTTTCCCTCTCCCCGGAGTACCGGGGCGAGGGGACAACGACGACACACTGTGCATCACCCGGGCACAAAAGCAAGTTCTTCTTTCACGCAACAGCCTCAGGCGGCTGAAGCACTCGAAATGTTGTTCTCGCTCCTTCCCCAAGTGACCGACCTGTCCCCTGTGCACGAAATCCGAATTCACAGCTCCGCATGCTCCGTGCGGGCAATGATTTCGTCCTGCAGAGCGCGTGACAGGTCGCAGAAGTAATCGCTGTAGCCGGCCACACGCACGATCAAATCACGATGGGAGTCGGGATCGGCCTGGGCTTGCCGCAGCGTCTCCGCGTTCACCACATTGAACTGCACATGATGCCCGTCCATCCGGAAGTAGCCCCGAACCAATTGCGCGAGCTTGTCGATCCCGGTCTCGTCGTTCACCAGACCCGGCGTGAGCTTCATGTTCAGCAAAGTGCCACCCGTCTTGATATGGTCCATTTTGGCAGCCGATTTGATAATGGCGGTTGGCCCCCGGCGATCGGCCCCCTGGACCGGCGAGATGCCTTCGGAGAGAGGAGTGCCGCGAGTGCGGCCGTCCGGCGTGGCTCCGGTGACAGAGCCGAAATAGACGTGGCTGGTCGTGGGCAGCATTTCGATCTGGTAGCGTCCCCCTTTCGTGTTCGGGCGCCCATCGACAGCCGCGAAAACCAGATCGAACGCGCGGCGCATCAATCCGTCGGCATAATCATCATCGTTGCCGTACTTGTGAGCCCGGTTCACCAGCCGCTGCCGCCAGACTTCCTGACCAGCGAAATCCGTGTCGAGCATGCGGACCAGGTCATCCAGCGTAATCTGCGGCTGATCGTAGACGAACTCCTTGAGGGCGGCGAGGCTGTCCGTCAAGCTGCCGATGCCGACGAATTGGATGAATGTATGGTTGTACCGCGCGCCGCCGGCGTTGTAGTCCTGGCCCCGGAGGATGCAGTCATCCGTGATCACCGAGAGGAACGGGGCCGGCATCAGAGTCGCATACAGTTGCTCGATGATCTGATTGCCGCTGATCTTCGTATCCAGCAACCACAACAATTGCTGGCGAAAGGCCGCGAACAAATCGTCAAACGTGCGCAGGCCGGCCAGCGCACCGGTCCGTGGTCCCAACTGCCGTTGCGTGCGGGGATCGACGCCGTTGTGCAGCGCCAACTCCAGTAACTTCACGAGATTCAAGTAACCCGTGAGGATGTAGGCCTCCTTGCCAAACGCGCCGGTTTCGACACAGCCGCTGCAGCCGCCGGCACGTGCGTCCTCCAGGGTCTTGCCCTGCCGGATCTGCTCCGCGACGACGGCATCCGCATTGAAGAGGGAAGGGAAGCCATAACCCTTGCGGATCACGCGCAAAGCGTGTTTGAGCACAGCCTCGGGCGTCTTGCGCGACAGCTGCAGGTTGCTGCTGGGCTGCAGCAAGTGCAGTTCGTCGATGATCTCCAGTAACAGGTGCGAGACCTCATTGGAGCCATCCGCACCGTCGGCCAGCAGGCCACCCAGGTTGATGTTCGCGAAGTCGGTGTAGGTGCCGCTCTCCTCCGCAGTAACACCCACCTTCGGAGGCGCCGGGTGATTGTTGAATTTGACGAAGAACGCTTCCAGCAACTCCTTGGCCGATTCGCGCGTGAGCGTGCCGCTTTCCAGCCCCTGGCGATAGAAAGAACAAAGGTGTTGGTCCAGGTGACCAGGACTGAAGGAATCCCAACCGTTCAGTTCCGTGATCACGGCCAGATGGCAGAACCAGTAGTACTGCAGTGCCTCCTGGAAATCGCGCGGGGCGTGGGCCGGCACGTGCCGGCAGACGTCGGCGATCTTCTCCCATTCGATCTTGCGGTCGGCGTCGCGCTCCGCAGCGGCGCGCTCGTCCGCCAATTCCGCATGCCGAGCCGCGAACAGGATCAGCGCTTCGCACGCAATATGCATGGCCCGGAGCTGTTCCCGCCTGGCGTGCGCTGCCGGGTCGTGCAGGAAATCCAAGGCGTCAATGGCGGCCGCAATGTCCTGTTGGAAATCACGCAGACCCTTGCCGTAGATCTTGCCGTCGAGCACCGTGTGTCCGGGAGCACGTTGTTCCATGAACTCGGTGAAGAGTCCGGCCTCGTAGGCGGCCAGCCAATCCTCCGACATCGCGGCGAAGATCTTGTCACGCATGCTGCGTCCGCGCCAGTACGGAATGACTTTGTGTGCGTAGACCTCCCGGCATTCGGCCGGGACGACGTAGCGCGTCTTGGGCCGCGAATTGAGGATGTCCAGATCCTCCAGGCTGTGGCAGGTCAACTCGGGATACGTCGGAACAGCTTTGGGGAATGGTCCGCGTTCGCCGACGATCAGCTCCTCCTGTCCGAGGTAGATCGTCTTGTACTGGCAGAGGTGATAGAACGAATTCGCTCGCATGACCGGAATTGAGTACCGGCCTTCGTGCAATTGGTAGAAATCGGTCAGGAGACTGGCGCGTTCGTGAGAGATCGTGGGCGCAGCATCCAGACTGGCTTGCCGCAAGCGTGTGGTTCTGGCTGTCATGAGTCATCCACCAATTAACGTGTGCAAACCCGCCGCCCGAAAAATTCCGGCCGCACGCTCCAGGTCCCCCGGGGATACCGAGGATGCCGCGGCAGAGGGCGCCGCAAGTCCGCCCGGTTTGTTTGTGCCGAGCGCGTGATACGGCAGGAGATTCACCTGACGCACCCCGCGCAGCGACTGCACCAGATCCGCGGTGGATTGCAGCTCGTTGTCGGCCAGGTTGATTCCAGGAATGAGAGGAATACGAATCCAAATATCGTTGTGAACCGCGGCGAGTGCTGCCAGGTTCTCGAGAATCAGTCTATTGGAGACGCCTGTATGTCGTCGATGGGTCTCGTCATCACACGCCTTGATATCATAGAGAAAGACATCCACGTGCGGAGCGCAGGCCAACAGCGTTTCACGCGGGGCAAAGCCGCACGTATCCACGGCCGTGTGAATCGACGCGGCACGACAGGCCTGCAACAGCTCCAGGCTGAATTCCGCTTGCAGCAACGGTTCGCCCCCCGAGAGGGTGACTCCTCCC